>Ga0068857_100005506_pt1 | contig 10799 bp, 2 predicted proteins | sample KBSCornC72_FD_66591 | JGI IMG/M metagenome (GOLD analysis project Ga0068857, IMG submission 66591) | Corn rhizosphere microbial communities from Kellogg Biological Station, Michigan, USA - KBS Corn C7-2 | ecosystem: Host-associated > Plants > Roots > Rhizosphere > Soil ...
CGCAGACCAACCAGGGCGGCCCGATCATCATCGACGCGTTCATCCCGATGGTGGGTGGCAACTACCAGATGTGGGCGAACATCTCGGAGTCGAACACCAACAAGGTCTCCGTCGCATCGGGCCCTGAAGGTCTGCCCTACAGCGTCAATGCGCTGCCCAACATCTGGATCGTCAACGCTGTCGGTGCCGCCAAGTCGTTCCTCGCTTACACGGACCGCCAAGGTCTCTGGAGCTTCGACACCTACAACGAAGCCCTCGAGAGCCACGCCACCGGCTCGACGACGACGGCGATCAAGCTAGACGCTTCGATCTGGGCGGCCTCGAACCTGACCTACACTGGTCTCGGGTCGCTGCTGATTCAGTGCGCCTCGGGGACCAACGCTGCGGCCTCGCGGTACGTGGTCTCGGCGCTGGAGGACAACAGCGGCAACATCGTGCTGTCGCTGAACGCTCCGCTGACCAAGCCCTGCAACGTCGGTGACTTCATCAAGGTCTACGTGCCGACGGCTGACGCGATCCAGAGCGGTGGCGGCGGTTCCGACGTGACGACGTTCCCGCCGGTCCCCTCGACGCCCAGCACGAGCGACAAGATCGTGATGCTCCAGGGCGGTCAGGGCTACACCTACACGTTCGGCCAGTTCGCCAACTGGCTCTCGTCGGTCGCCGGATTCAACCGTCCGCCACAAGGCACCGACATCGGGTCCACGACCTTCGACACGGCCTCGCAGATCACCGGCAACCTCTACTCCACGATCTCGGATCCGGACGGCGATCCGCTGACCCTCACGTCCATCGGCTACACCGACGACGGCGGTACGTTCACCACGTTCGATCCCAACGCGGGGTCCGTCCAGACCGGACTTGGTGTGTTCTTCGCAGACCCTGCGACCGGCAACTGGACGTTCACGCTGGGCAAGGGTGCGCGGGCACTTCTCGACGGTCAGACGGGTCACGAGATCATCACCTACGTGATGGCTGACGGTCGCGGTGGCATCCGCACCAATCACCTGACGATCACGGTCAACGGCACCAACCAGAAGCCGATCGTCGCGTTCGTCAACGGCGGGACACCGATGAACGTGGAGGTGACGGGCAACCTGCTGTACCGCCTGGCCTTCGACTACGAGACCGGCGTGACCGTCGCGTCCTACACCGTGGCTGGCATGACTGGCACGTTCACCGGGACGACAACGGTCGTCGTCGGTGGCACGACCTACGGTGTGATCGACATCGAGAGCAACGGCGACTGGTCGTTCACACCTGCCACGGACTTCGTCGGACCGGTCCCGACCATCACCTACGGGGTCACTGACGGCGTCAACGTCGTGCCCTCGTACCTGACGCTGGCCGTCACTCCTCTGATCTCCGGGTCCCAACCGCAGATCCTGGGTACTGACGTGGTGGCAGGGCCCACCACGGGCGGCGAGAACAACCAGGGCCAGTACCTCACGATCTTTGGCCGCCGATTCGGTCCCAACAGCGGCATCGGCACCAACACCAAGGTCTACATCGGCGGTGTCGAGGTTGTCCACTACATCCAGATGGTGGACGATCAACTGGCCCCGAAGTTCAGCGGCCTCCAGCGAATCGACGTGCGCGTCGGTTCCCTCGGCTCGCCGGTGCAGGGGCAGGCCCTCCACATCAAGGTCACGTACAACGGACAGGACTCGAACCAGGACTTCACGTTCACGCCGAACCCCGGTCGCTTCCTCTACGTGTCGCACGCAGGTAACGACTCGACGGCCGTTGTCGGTGACATCAACCATCCGTTCCGGATGCTCCAGTACCCAGATCGGACACAGCGTTCCGTCTACACGGAGCTCCTGCCTGGTGACACCGTGATCCTCATGGACTCGGACGGCCAACCGTGGACTGACATCGGGTACAACTCGACATGGCTGCGCTTCCGCGATCCTCAGCAGCAAGGCTCTGCACCTACGGGTCAAGCCGGCACTGGCTGGATCACGTTCAAGGGCTACCCAGGGCAGACCATCCACTACATCACGACCGGCAACGGTCTGGCGGGTGGCATCCAGGGTCCTGGCTCTGCGTTCACCGGCACCTGCGGCGACTGGATTGTCGTCTCGAACCTGTCGATCGAAGTTCAGGGTGGGTCGCGGCGCGATGCGGGCCCGATCAACATGCAGTACAACAGCGAGCGCTGGCGCATCGTTGGTTGCAACCTCGGCCCCTGGGTTGCTGGCGACTCGGCCGTGCTCAACTGCGCGTGCATCTCCGGTGAAGGCAACTTCATCTACATCGCGTTCAACAAGATGCACGACGTGGAAGGCACGTCGGCGCTCCAGAACCACGGCATCTACGCAGGCACGACCTCCTACGGCTGGGAGATCTGCTTCAACTGGATGTTCAACATGACCGGCGGGTCGCTCATCCAGTTCAACGACTCGGACGGCGGCACCAACCTGTTCCAAACGCCTTACGGTGTGTGGACTGGCTTCACCAACATCAAGATCCACCACAACTGGCTCGAGACGTCGGCGAAGTACGGCATCCTGTTCGCCGACATCAACACCGGCAACGGTGGCGAGCTCGACTTCCGGGTCTGGAACAACATCATCCTCAACACCGGTCTGGCCCCGCTGCGCCTCAACACGAACACGACGACCTCCGACGGTTTGTACGCGTTCAACACCTGCTACAACTGCGTGCAGGTGGATCAGGCAGGGACCGGCAACGGCTTCCTCCGCAACGAGGGCTCGCAGGGTGCACCGTCGCACGTCATCCGCGCCTACGACAACATCTTCGCATGCGGTCCGGACACGGTTACCAACTCGATGCACTGGTTCGTCGCGTCCTCGGACTCGAACGGCAGCGACGGCTACGACCTGAAGCGCAACCTCTACTCGGCGGCCGGGCGGACGATCCCGAACGACCCGACCGAGACCATGGGCGTCTACGGCGATCCGCTGTTCACCAACCCATCGGCGTCGGACTTCACGCTTCAGGCTGCCTCGCCGGCGGTCAACGCGGCCACCTACCCGCTGGGTTCGCTGCTGACTGTCCAGGACGACTTCACCGCGATGAACACGCGCCTCTACGGTGGCGTGCCGGACATCGGGGCGCTGGAACGTGTGGGCGTCACGCCCTTCCCGATCAATCCTCCTACGTTCTCCGGTGGTCCGCAGGTTGGCGTGTCGACTCACGTGACACCTGGCACTTGGGGCAACACCCCGACGAGCGAGGCCTACGACTTCCAGGTCGCTACGGTCTCCAAGCTGACGGCCACAGGGTTCGCGGGTGCCAACTACACCCCGGACTACACCGGCGTTCGCCTCGATCTCCAATGCGTGATCACGGCGACCAACGGGGCTGGCAGCTCTCAGTACGTGCTGGAGATCGGAACGATTGCCCAAGGTGTGGGTGGTCCTACGAACACGGTGACCCCAACGCTCAGCGGTACGTTCCGTGTCGGTGGGACCGCGACCTGTAACCCGGGCTCGTGGTCCGGGACCAACAGCGGGTACGACTACCAGTGGTACTCGGTGGTCGGTTCTACGTCGACGCCGATCAGTGGTGCGACGGCTCAGACCTACACGTTCACCAACGGGGACTATCTGAACAACGTGTTCTGCAAGGTCTTCGCCCGCAACACGACGACCGGTTCCGGTGTGGCTCAGTCGGCGAACAGCCCGCAGATCGCGGCCGGTATCGCTGACCCTGTCGTGGTCCAGTCGAAGACTGGCAACGCTCCGACCTCGACCAACACGTCGATCACGATGAACAGCTCCGTCACAAGCGGAAACTGGATCATCGCTGTCGGCCAGGTCTGGGACAACGCGATCGACAACGGGAACATCAGCGACAATCAGGGCCACATCTATGGGTCCGGCGGTAACGGCACGTACACGATGTACGCGCGTGCTCCGGCTCCGAACAGCAACAACCCGAACTCGCAGTTCTTCGCGGTCAAGCTCACGGCAGGTGGGACCTACACAACGACCGTCAACCCGCAAGCGTCCAACGGCACCAACCTGATCTTCCTGGAGATCGGTGGCACCGACGTGACAACGCTGGTCGACCTCGCGCAGGTCTCGGCTACTTCGAGCGGCACGTCGAGCTCGGTGGTGCTGACCGGCAGTGTGGCGAACACGAAGAACAACGACCTGGAGCTGGTGCAAGTGACCGTCCCAGGTACGGGTATCGCGTTCTCCGCCTACACCGGGTGGAACCTGGAGGCCCAGGTCAGCACCTCACTGGCCACGCTGGCCGTGTTCTCGCGCAAGGCGAGCACGACGGAGACCCTGTCGTTCTCGTGCACAACCACCGGCACTGCATGGACTGCGCAGTCGCTGGTTCTCAAGGGAGGCCTGTGATGGCTATGGACTTCAGCAAGAACCGCTTCTTCTTCGCCGCTGGCACCAAGGTCAAGGTGCGTGACACCTTCGGTGCCGTCTGCGGCCTCGACGAGAAGAAGGTCTACAAGGTCGTCAAGGAGTCGCACCTTCCCGACGAGGAGAACGGCAACGATCTGGAGGTCGTGATCTACGATGGCGAGGGCCACAACCACCAGACGTTCGCCCACTACTTCCGAGGGTTGACCCTCCGTGAGCAACTTGCCGGCGAAGGCAACTAAGACGAGGCTGGCGTCAATTTGATGCCAGCCTCAATTCATTTCCGCTACCCAAGGACTCTCCATGAGCAGCACCATCCAGATCACAGACGCGGGCGTTGCGCTGATGCAAGCCGCGCAGAGCCCCATCGTGCTCACGTCCTACAAGCTCGGCACGGCCTATGGGTACACGCCGACGGCAGGACAGACCGCGCTTCAAGGCTCCATCGTCTACACCGGTACGCCTGGAGCTCCGGTGGTCCGCGATGCCAACACGGTCCTCTACCCGTCGCAGATCCCGTCCAACGTCGGTCCCTTCACGTTCGGCGAGATCGGCTACTACTACAACGCAACGCTGTTCGCCGTGCTGGTGCTCGATGCGCCCATGACGAAGGCTCCTCTGGACCCGCAGGCGAACACCGGCGGTCCGATCATCGTGGACGCGTTCGTTCCCATGGTCGGCTCGAACTACCAGATGTGGGCCAACATCAGCGAAGCCAACACCAACAAGGCATCGGTGGTCGCTGGTCCCGAGGGTCTGCCCTACTCGGTCAACGCGATCCCGAACCTCTACGTGGTCTCGGGCTCCGGTGGCCACGAGGCGTACCTGGCCTACACGGACCGCCAGGGTCTGTGGAACTTCGACTCCTACACGATCGCCGCGCAGACGACCCTCACCGGGTCCTCCTCGACGAGCCTGTGGGTCACGGTGACGGCCTACGGGGACCTGACCTTCGATGGTGCGGGTTCCATGCTGGTCCAGATCACCAGCGGCACCGACGCTGCGGTTGTCCGCACCGTCGCGGCTGCCATTCCGGACAACAGCGGCAACATGGTGCTCTCGTTCTCCGCACCTCTGGCGAAGCAGCCGTCGGTCGGTGACTCGGTGAACATCTACGTGCCCAACACGGGTGCCGGCGGCCAGGGTCAACAGGTCGATCTGTCCAGCCCTCCGGTGATCGGCAATGCGACTCCCAACGCGGCCCACTTCACGACCCTGTCGATCACGAGCGCCCTGAGCGCCAACGGTGGTCCCGGCTCGGTCGGCCAGGTCCTGACTTCCCAAGGTGGAGGTCAGCCTGCCCAGTGGACCACGATCGCCGCTGCCGACCACACGCACATCGTCGATGCGCGCCAGCAGTTCGGGGCTGTCGTGGACGGTTCGTCGTCCACTGGCACCAACAACGCTGCCGTGATGACCTCGGGCCTGGCGACGATCGCTCACGGCCTCTCGCTCACCGACGTGTTCATCCAGGCGGATGCAGGGCTGGACATCAACGTGGCGACCAAGGTCACCAACCCCTACGGCGTCCACATGGGTCCGGGTCGACTGATCCAGACCGGCACGTTCAACGGCTACCCTGGCCGCGTCCAGCTCAACTCGGATGCCGACTGGCGCTCTCACGTCCTGGGTGCCGAGTACCTGTACGCGTTCCAGAACAAGCTCCAGCTCCGGACGACCAGCACGATCCGCTTCTGCGGTGACTCGACGACGGCTGGTGACGCGATCGTCAACTCGTACAACACGATCGACCAGCTGGTCCAGCAGGTCATCGGGGATCACGGGTTCGCGACCTCCGTGGTCAACGCCGGTCACTCCGGGATCACGACGGAGCAGTGGCGCACGACCTATCTGTCCGGCGACCTCTCGTCGAACCCGGACATGATGGTCATTCGCTACGGCATCAACGAACCTGGCTGGCTCAAGAGTGGTTCGGCAGGTACGCTGAACGCCTACGAGTCGGAGTTCGCGACGCGCAACGACATCACGAACTTCACGAACTCGCTGCGGACTGCACTGACGACGATCCGGGCTGCGAAGAACGTGTCGCAACTGTCGATCATCCTCATGGTGCCCAACTCGACGTCGGACTCGCCGAATGGCCGCGACGAGAAGTGGTACGAGCAGGTGAGCCGCGTGGTCCGTCAGGCCGCCCGCGATTTCCAGTGCGCGTTCATCGACACCTACGCTCTGTGGCGTGACAGCCGGACCGCCGCTGGTCTCTGGATGGATAACGCTGCGCTTCCTTCGCCTGACGGCCGCGCAATCCATCCGCTGGACATCATGAACCAGTGGATCGCTTCGGTGATCGGCGACATGGTGGTTCCGTCCGGCATGGAGCTCCGCAACGTGGTCTCCACGCGGACCCTCCCAACGGTCAACCAGGTCCCGTCGCAGTACCCGGTGGGTTACTCGACGTGGCGCGTCAACACGTGGACCATCAACAGCGTGGCCTACAACGGCATGGTCATCGTCTTCCGCGGGGCAGACGGTGTGGTCTTCCAGATGGTGGTCGACTACACGACCCAGCGGCAGGTCGCCCAGCGCGTCGGTGTCACGGGCGCCGACACCTGGCAATCGTGGATCCCCACGACCTCTTCGAGCAGCCCTACGACGACCCAGGGTGACCTGATCGTCCGTGGTGCCTCCGCCGATCAGCGACTGCCGATCGGAGCAGCAACCTACGTTCTCACGTCGGATGGGACCACCGCGGGCTGGCAACCGTCGCTCGCGGCGTTCCCTGACCTCTCCGAGCGGATTGCGGCGGCCCAGAAGACGCTTCGCCGTACCGTCAACGCGTACCGTCCGGAGCCCTCGTCGACCCAGCGCGCGCTGGCCTACACGAACTACGAAGGTGCGCGGAAGACCAACACCGACGGCGGCCTCACCGTGTGGGAACCGGATGCCTCGAACTTCTACGGCAAGGCCTGGACACGTGACCAGGCGATGGCGATGGAGAACTTCCTCGAGTACTTCACGGCCGCTGAGATCCAGGCTGTCGCCACCTACTGGCTGTCGAAGTGCAACCTCGGCACCGGAGAGGTCCCCGATCACATCGGCCAGGACGGCACGGTCTACTGGAAGCCAGGTTCTTCTTCGGACGTGGGTGCTCGCGCTCCCATCGACGGCAACTTCTTCCTCATCCAGATGTTCTGGCTGGCCTACGTGGCTGGTGGCCAGGCCTCCGCTTACCTGACGAACCGCGTGAACCTGAAGACCTTGCTGGAAGCCGGCGTTGTCTACGACGGCACGACAGGGCTGGTCAACATCAGCGACGGTGCTCCCTACGTCGGCTTCGGGTTCTTCGACTCCTGCGTGATCACCGGCAACGTCCTGTTCCCGTCAATCCTGGCCGTCCGTGCTTTCCAGATGGCAGCCGAGATGGAGTTCGTGGGCGGCAACTTCAGCGAGGCCAACCGCCTGCTGAACCGCGCAGACGTGATCAAGGCAGGCATCCAGTCCACGATGATCCATCGCCGTGCTGCCACAGGTGCGGAGACCGGGACGCCCTACTACGCACGCGAGTTCGCCTACGGGTACCTGGGGACCATCAAGGGCGCGAACCAGATCGACCTGTGGAGCACGGCCTACGCGGTCTACTGCGACATCGTGAGCCCGCAGGATGCCCGCGCGATCGGCAACTACCTCCACTACACGCTCTACAAGGACTCCAACAACTACCTCAACGGTGGTCTCCGTTCGATCGACAAGGCAACGGACTACAACCCTGGCGTCCAGTGCTACCAGGCGCAGTTCATCAGCATCGCCTACGGCTCCTACCAGAACGGTGGTTTCTGGCCGACGCCGATGCCGTGGGTCGCCTACGCGGTCTCGCTGGTCGATGCTGGGAAGGCTCGTCGGTTCTACGTGGACATGCACGCCTACTCGCTGGCCCAAGGTTCCAACAGCTTCAACGAGTGGTGGAACGCCAGCGGTGTCGGCGGGGCCAACAAGTACCTGACGTCGATCGGGGCTCTGCTGGTTGCCCAGATCAGCGGTGAAGGTCCTGTGCTGGTTGCCGATGAATGGCCTGGCCTGGTCCGGACGGTCAACAACGAAACGCTGACCCTCCTGGCCTATGCACCGTTCTCCGGGATGATCACGCAGACGCAGACGAAGTGCGCATCCGGCACAGCGACCGTCGCGTTCGCGATCAACGGGACTCCGCTGGGCGGGACCGCCAACTCGGCGAGCTCGTCTCTGCAGGCCCAACCGCAGCTCACGGCGAACAAGTTCAACGCCGGTGACGTGATCACCATGACCGTCAGCGCCAACGCCAGCTGCGTCGACCTGTCCTTCGTCATCAACTACCTGCGTGCAGCATGATCCTCCTCATCGTTGAAGGCGGGACGCCCCCACCGCCACCTCCACCGGGGCCACCCAACCTGCAGGACCACACGTTCACGACCGCCGCCTCCTTCGATGGGATCGCCTACACCGACTGGCCCACAGGTAACAAGCCTTCGGGTGTCCAGGTGGCGCCGACGATTGTCGACACGGACATCATCTGCGGATCTCTCAGCGGCGGCGAGTACAACCTGGGCGCCTACATGCGGCTCACGGGGTACTCCTTCGGATCCCAGCAGTACCTCGGAACCTCGCAAGGGGCTCGGGTCTACTTCCGGGATCCTCTGGGTGACAATCTGTGGCACGAGGTGGCGAACTACCGTTACCTGCTGCTCCCGCCGGTGTTCGCCACACACCAGCTGCAAGAGCTGTGCGTCCAGCTGGGCCCGCTCGGCGGCTCCATGGTTGCAGGCCGCAAGCTCGACGTGAAGGTCAACGTTGCGGGGACCGACAGCGCAGCCCTGATCCAGCAGTTCACGGTGCAGCCAGGACGGTTTGCGTTCATTGACAACGTCCTGGGTTCAGACGCCACTGGCCTCTGGGACAACATCAACTTCCCGTTCCGGTTCCCGCAGGTCTCGACGGGTGGCTCTACGTTCTCAGACCTGTGCGGCTACAAGACGCAGCAGAACGAGTTCGGCCTCAACGCTGGCGACACGCTGGTCTATCGTGCGCACCCTGGCGTTCCCTGGGTTGACCAGGTGGGCTACGACGGTCGGTTCTTCCGATTCCGCCTCCACAGTGGGACACCACCCACCGGGAACCTCGGCTCGGGGTACATCCATCACACGGTGTACCCAGGCCCGATCCTGGCGCACGCACCTGAACAGTTCGTGTTCGTCGATCCTGCAGGCGGCAAGGGCTTCATCCACGGCTGCAACTCCGGCTGGGGCCTTCCGAACCACCAGGCCGAGTTCACGGGTTCGATCTCGGGAACCACGCTGACGATCACGGCCATGACCGGCGTCGGCTCTGGTGGGGTCTCCAAGGGTGGGTATCTGGACACTGCGTCCGGCGTCGCCGAAGGGACAACGATCCTCGAGTACCTCACAGGCACTGGTGGGACAGGCACGTACCGCGTGTCGGTTCCTCAGACCGTCAGCTCCCGGTCGATGGCGATCCAAGGGTACGGCCAGTACTGGTCTGCCTCTGGCTTCAAGGTGCAGATGAGCACGAGCAGCACGACCGACTCCGGCGGCTTCAACCTCCAGACGTCGTCCACGGGTGCTCGCATCTACAACAACGAAGTGGGTCCGTGGCCTGCAACGAACAGCCCGTTGTCTGGTGGTGTGGCTGGCAACGGTGTGGGTGTCAAGGCGAAGTTCAACTACGTCCACGACATCGCGTGCCTGTCCGGCTCGACGAACCACGGCATCTACCTCGACGGATCCAACCTGTGTGCCAAGAACTGCGAGGTCGCCTACAACCGCATCGAGAACATCACGGGCGGCTCGGCGTTCCAGACGCACAACCAGGTCGCACCTGACCAGTTCAGCAACATCCTGGTGCACCACAACTGGATCAACGTGTCCGGCAAGTACGGCATCGAGTGCGGATCTTCCACGCTGTCGATCTTCTCGTGGGACAACGTGATCATCGGGACCGCCCTGGCTGGCATCGCCCAGGACTCTGGCGAGACCAACCAATCGCAGATCCACACGCACAACCTGATCTACGGGTGCTGCACGACGGGCAATCAGCCGCAAGGCCTGTTCTCCAACGTGACGACACCAGGTGCAGGCTCGGTCATCACGTTCGCCCACAACACGCTGGTTCTCCTCGGCAGCCGCACCGGCGCTCAGCAGACCGACGGCTTCTACGTGACCTACAGCTCCGACGGTGGGCACGTTGCGCTGGTTCAGAACCTCTACTGGGATCCGGACCATGCGCAATCGTGGGCCGCGACTGTTCCGTCTCTGGACACCCACGCGCTCAACGCGGACCCGTTGTTCACTGACGTCAACAACCTGAATTTCACGAGTGCGATCGGCAGCCCAGCCCTGGGTGCCTGCACGCTTGCCGAAGCCCAGGCGGTCACTACCGACCTCTACGGCATCGCCCGTCCTGTCACGGGCACTGGCGCGCCAGGTAGCACGAAAA
>Ga0068857_100005513_pt1 | contig 10796 bp, 6 predicted proteins | sample KBSCornC72_FD_66591 | JGI IMG/M metagenome (GOLD analysis project Ga0068857, IMG submission 66591) | Corn rhizosphere microbial communities from Kellogg Biological Station, Michigan, USA - KBS Corn C7-2 | ecosystem: Host-associated > Plants > Roots > Rhizosphere > Soil ...
AGGGCGTCTCGGTGATAGACGCCACCCACTACGGCACCGAGATGCCGCCTCAGCTGGCCATGGTGGACTGGTTCCAGCAGCAGGGACTGCCGGCACGGTTCCAGCCGGACGGCCCGAAGTAGCGACCGTCCGCCGCCCGCGCCATGCCGGAGCCACGGGGTGCGACCCAGTCAGTAGGCCGGGCCCTGGGTGGCCACAGGCTTCACGTCCGCCAGGTGGCCGATCAGCAGCAGCGTTCCGACGACGCCCAGCCGATCGAGCGTGTCCAGCCGCTTGCGGCAGAGCTGGGCGGCCGTGCCGTAGCCCCAGGTGCGAGCGGCCCGGAACCGGAACACGCCGGTGCGCCAGTCGCGCTCGTGCCAGGGATTGAGCGGCGAGAGCACGAGGGCCGTCTCCTCCGAGACGCTGGCGTCCCGGAGCGTCAGCTGGACGTCCAGGAACGACCAGTCCTCGGGCTGGCGGCCGACGATCTCGTCCCACTGCTCGGCCAGGAGATCCACGGCGCCGATTCTAGTGAGCCGACCAGCTATCGTGCGCTGCCATGAACGCCGCCATGATCGACCGCTACGCCAAGCTCGCCGTCGGTTTCGGGGCGAACGTGCAGCCCGGTCAGATCGTCACCGTGAACGCCGAGCTGGGCCGCGAGCAGCTGGTGCGAGCGGTCGCCGCCCACGCCTACGCCGCCGGCGCGAAGCACGTCGAGGTCAACTACGCCGACGCGTTCGTGCGGCGCGCCCGGATCGAGCACGGGCGGGACGGCGCCATCGGCTTCGCCCCCTCGTGGCAGGTCGAGCGCATACATGAGATGGGACAGCAGCACGTCGCCCAGATCACCATCGAAGGCGGCATCGACCCGGCCGCCACCGCAGGGCTCGACGAGGAGAAGCTGGGCGCCGACCAGCCGCCGACCCGCCAGGAGTACCTGAAGCTGGTCGTCGACCGGCTGATCAACTGGACGATCATCGCCATGCCGACCGAGCCATGGGCGCGCCAGGTGCACCCCGATCTGGCCGCCGACCAAGCGCTGGAACGGCTGTGGTCGCAGGTTGTGAACATCTGCCGGCTGGACGAGGACGACCCCGTGGTCGCCTGGCAGGCGCGGATGACCCGCCTGCTCGAGGTCGCCGCCCGGCTCACCGAGCGGCGCTTCGACGCCATCGGGTTCCGCGGCCCGGGCACCGATCTCACGGTCGGCCTGCTGCCCAGCTCGCGCTGGCTGGCCGCGAACTTCCACACCGCCGGGGGGATCGAGCATCATCCCAACCTCCCCTCCGAGGAGGTGTTCACCACCCCCGACCCCGAACGGGTGGACGGCAGCGTGACCTCGACGATGCCGCTGCAGATCGAGGGCACCATCATCCGCGGCCTGCGCGTCCGGTTCGAGGGCGGCCGGGCGGTCGACATCGACGCCGACGAGGGGGCCGGGATGCTGCGGGCGCGAGCAGCTCGCGACGAGGGGGCCCCCCGGCTGGGTGAGGTCGCACTGGTCGACGCCGACGGCCGGATCGGCCCCCATCGCACGGTCTTCTACAACACGCTCTTTGACGAGAACGCGGCCAGCCATATCGCGCTCGGCCATGCCTACACCTTTGCCCTCGACGACGACGCCGACCACGCGCGCGCAAATCACAGCTCGATCCACATCGACTTCATGATCGGCAGCGCCGAGATGGAGGTCGACGGCATCACCGGCGGCGACCGCGTCCCGCTGCTGCGCGGGGGCGCCTGGCAGGTCTAGGACGCCGGTGGCTCGGTCGGCAGCGACAGCCACACGTCCGCGCCGCCTCCCGGCCGGTTGGCGGCACCGGCCGATCCGCCGTGGGCGAGGGCGATGGCGCCGATGATCGACAGCCCGAGCCCGGTGCCCGGCGACGTCCGCGCCTGCTCCTCCCGAGTGAACCTGCTGAATGCCTGGGGCAGGAACGCATCGGAGAAGCCGGGCCCCCGGTCGAGCACGTGGAGCTCCAGCCTTCCGGCATCCTCGACAGCGAGCAGCGTGACCGCGCCGGCGCCGTGGCGCAGCGCGTTCTCGACGGCATTCGACAGCGCCTGCTCGAGATAGGACGAATCGCCCACCAGCCCGGCGTCTACGACGTCCTCGATCTCGATCGTACGCCCGTCCCGCTCGGCCGCGGGCTGGAACCGGGCCGCCACCGTGGCGAACAGCGAGGGCACCGATACGTCCTGTCGTCGCAAGGGCAGGTTTCCGTGATCGGAGCGAGCGAGGAACAGCAGGTTCTCGCTCAGCCGGGCGAGAAGCTCGGCCTCGACCAGTGCCGATCGCACCGTCCCCTCCAGCTCCCCGGCCGTGCGCCGCCGACGCAGGGCCAGCTCCAGCTCGGCCTTCAGCCGCGCGATCGGCGAGCGCATCTCGTGGCTGGCGTCGGCGACGAACGTCCGCTCCAGCCGCAGTGCCCCCTCCAGCCGCTCGAGCGTGGAGTTGAGCGTCTCGCCAAGCCGCCGCAGCTCGTCCCGCGAAGCAGGCAGGGACAGCCGGCGCCCCGGGGCTTCCGCTGAGATCTCGGCGGCTTCGGCACGCATCGACTCGACCGGCCGCAGAGCGGCGGACGCCACCCAGTACCCGAGCAGGGACGCCACCAGCAACGCGGCCGGGCCGATCACGAGCAGCTCGGCGAGCAGCCGCCGCACGGTTGCCTGCCGCTCCTCGCGCGACATTCCCGTGACCAGCACCGCAATGCCGTGCGCGGCGGTCACCTGCCGCGCGAACAACCTGGCCTGCCCGTTGACGCCGGGCACATGGTCGGCGGTGGCGAACAGCGGCCCCCGCCCACCGAGCACGCGGTCGATCTCGGCCGGCGTCAGCAGCGACCGGTTGCGCACCCGGCTGGTGGCGTCGATGACACGGCCGTCGGCGTCGACGACCTGGGCGAACTGCTCATCCTGATCGTCCGGAAGCACGCTGGTGGAGATGGAGATGCCCTCGCGGAGGTCGGTGCCGAGCTCGGCCGACCGGGTCTCCAGGGCCTCCTGGACGTTGTGGTCGAGGGAGTTGCCCACGCGTACGAACAGGAACGCCCCGGTGGCCAGCAGGACGATCGCCATCGAGCAGGCGAAGACCAGCGTCAGCCGGATGCGGATCGGAAGGTTCGTCAATCCGTCGCCGACCCGCCGGCCGCGCGATTCCGATATCCGGCCCCGCGCACGGTCTCGATCGAGATGGTGTCGAAGGGCCGGTCGATCTTCTGCCGGAGGTAGCGGATGTACGCGTCGACGACGTTCGACCTGGCCTGGGTGCCCTTCCAGCAGTACATCAGCAGCTGGTCGCGTGTCAGCACGTCGTCGGGACGACGCATCAGGGCGTCGAGCAGATCGAACTCCCGAGCCGAAAGCGAGATCTCGACGCCCCCTCGCCAGACACGATGTGTGGACCGGTCGAGCCGGAGATCGCCGACCTCGACCGTCGAGACCCAGGTCAGCGGCGGTCGCCGGGCGAGTGCCCGCAGTCGCGCGAACAGCTCCTCGAACGCGAATGGCTTGGGCAGATAATCATCGGCGCCCGCCTCCAGGCCGGTGACCAGGTCGGCGGTCTCGCCGAGGGCGGTCAGCATCAGCACCGGCACCTGATTGCCCTGCTGGCGGAGCCGGCGGCACAGCGTGAGGCCGTCGATGCCGGGCAGCATCCGATCGAGCACCACGGCGTCATACGGCTGCTCGGTCGCCATCGACAGGCCGCGCTCGCCGGCGTGCGCGACATCCGGATCGAAGCCCTCCTCACGAAGGCCGGTCATCAGCAGCGAGGCCATCTTTACATCGTCTTCAACAATCAGCACGCGCATCGACGGCAATTGTCTCAGAGAACCGGCAATTGCGCGAGATCCCGAGTTTCGCGGTGGGACGAGGATGAGGGCTTGCCATGGGTCCGTGGATGTGATACACACTTGCCGCTCCAAATGAAATCTTCATGAGATTGTAAGCGTACTGTTGGGGGGACGTGCCATGCCGTGGATCATCGCGTGCAGCTTGAAGTTCCGGATGGCGGTCGTGGTCGCTGCCGTCGCCATCTCGGCGATCGGCATCACGCAACTTCGCAGCGCCCCGGTCGACGTGCTGCCGGAGTTCACGCCGCCGTACGTCGAGATCCAGACCGAGGCCAACGGGCTGTCGGCGGACGAGGTGGAGCAGCTGATCACCGTGCCGCTCGAGGCCGACCTGCTGAACGGCGTGCAGGGCGTCGAGGTGATCCGCTCCCGCTCACTTCCCGGTCTGTCCTCGGTGGTGCTCGTCTTCGAGCCCAGCACCGACGTCTATCGCGGCCGCCAGCTCGTGCAGGAGCGGCTGACCCAGCTGGGCGGCGCGGCATGGCCGATGATCTCCAAACCGTCGGTGGTGCTGCCGCCGCTGTCCTCATCCAGCAGGGTGCTGATGATCGGGCTGTCGTCGAGCGAGCTGACCCCGATCGAGCAGTCCGTGATCGCACGCTGGACGGTCAGGCCCAGGCTGATGGGCGTCCCCGGCGTTGCAAACGTCGCGATCTGGGGCATGCGCGACCAGCAGCTCCAGGTGCAGGTCGATCCGGAGCAGCTGCGCCGCAGCCACGTCACGTTGAGCCAGGTGGTCGAGACCGCGGGCAACGCCCAGGTGTTCTCGCCGCTCAGCTACCTGGAGGCCTCGACGCCGGGCACCGGCGGCTTCATCGAGACCGGCCAGCAGCGGCTGCAGGTGCGAAACGTGCTCGAGACGATCGCCGATCCCGACTCGCTGGGCCAGGTGCCGGTCGAGGACACCGGCGGCCGGCTGGAGCTGGCCGACGTGGCGACGGTCACCGTCGACCATCAGCCGCTGATCGGTGATGCGGTGGTCAACGACGGCGACGGGCTGCTGCTGGTGGTCGAGAAGTATCCAGGGGCGGACACCGCCGCCGTGACCGGCGGCGTCGAGCAGGCGCTCGAGAAACTCCGCCCCGGGCTGGCCGGTCTCAAGACCGACACCGCCGTGTTCAAGCCGTCCGACTTCCTCGAGGACGCCGTCAACAACCTGACCCTGACCCTGATCGCGGCCGGGCTGCTGATGCTGCTCGCGCTGGCCGCCCTGTTCTTCCACTGGCGGGCGGTGTTCATCGTCGTCGCCACCGTCCCGGTCGCGCTGATCGCAGCTGCCTGGGTGCTTGACAGGATGGGCGAGAGCTTCAACGTGATCTCGTTCGCCGGACTGGCGATGGCGCTGCCCGTGGTCATCGACGAGGCGATCGTGGCCGCCGATGCGGTCGCCCGGCGCCTGCGCCGCCGGATGGACAGCTCGATGGAGGACGCCGTCCTCGATGCCTCGCGGACCGTGCGCTCGCCGCTCGTGTACGCCACCCTGATCGCGCTCCTGCCGGTGGTGCCGGTCGCCGTCATGAACGGTCGGCCGGGCGAGTTCTTCGGCCCGCTGGTGGTCGCCTACGTCGCCGCCGTGGCGGTGGCCATGCTGGTGGCGGTGACCCTCGCCCCGGCCCTCAGCCTGCTGCTGTTCGAATGGCGGGCTCCGGCCCGGGGCGAACCGCCCGTCGCCAGGTACCTGCTTCCCCGCTATGGAAAGCTGCTGGGCCGGATCATCCGGCGGCCGCGGCCACTGCTGATCGGCGCGGCAGCGGCGGTCGTGCTCGCTGTGGCCGCGCTGCCGTTGTTCGACATGTCCGTGGTGCCCTCGATCAAGGATCGCCATGTGCTGATCCATCTCGACGCCCAGCCGGGGACGTCACAGCCGCAGATGACCGAGCTGACCCGCACCGTGAGCGGCCAGCTGCGCGACCTCACGGGCGTTGAGGGCGTTGCGGCACACGTCGGCCGGGCGGTCACCGGCGACCAGCTCGTCGACGTCAACTCCAGCGAGGTATGGGTGGCGATCGAGTCCGACGCGGATTACGGCGCGACGCTCGACGACATCCGGACCGTCGTCGGCCGCGTGGACGCCGTCCGCAGCGACGTCGTCACCTATACCGATCAGCGGATACGCGACATCGGCGCGCTGCGCGACGGGGAGAACAACGCCGGCGGCGGGCTCGATGTCCTGACCGGAGTCGACCAGCCGCTGACGGTCCGCGTGTACGGCCAGGATCAGGCGGTGCTGAACGACGAGGCCGAGAAGGTGCGAGGGATCGTCGCCCAGGTGGACGGGGTCGTGGATCCGACCATCGTCCGGGCGCCGCTGCAGCCGTCGCTGGAGATCAACGTCGACCTGGCGAAGGCACGGCAGTACGCGATCAAGCCGGGCGACGTGCGACGCTCGGAGACGACGCTGCTGCAGGGCATCCTGGTCGGCAGCGTCTTCCAGAAGCAGAAGGTGTTCGACGTCGTGGTGCAGGGTACGCCGTCCGTCCGCCGTGACGCCGACGCGGTGCGGAACCTGCTGATCGACCGTCCGGGCGGCGGCTACGTCCGGCTCGGCCAGGTGGCCGACGTGCGGATCGCCGATACGCCGAGCGTGATCAGCCGGGATGCGGTCTCCCGACACGTCGACGTGGTGGCGAGCGTGAGCGGCCGCGATCTCGGCGCCGTCGCATCGGATATCCGGGATCGTCTGGCCTCGGCCAGCTTCCCGCTGGAATACCACGCTCAGGTGCTCGAGCGGACAACGGCTGACGAGATCGGCGAGCGGCGCGTGCTGGGCGCCGTGATCGCCGCGCTGATCGGCATGTTCCTGCTGGTGCAGGCGGCATTCCAGAGCTGGCGGCTGGCGGCCCTGCTGTTCGTCAGCCTCCCGTTCGCACTGGTCGGGGGCGTGGCGGCGGCCATGATCGACGGCGCGCAGCTGTCGCTGGGGGCCTGGATGGGGCTGGTGGCGGTGTTTGCGCTGGCCGTCCGCGGCGGGATGCTGCTGTTCCGCCGCTTCCAGGATCTCGAGGCGGGGGGGCAGGAACCGGTCGGCGTGCCCCTGGTGGAGGACGGCGCCCGCGACAGGCTGATGCCGACGCTGACCACGGCAGCCGCCCTGGCGGCGGTCGCCGTGCCGACGATCGCTCTGGGCGGCAGGCCGGGGCTGGAGATCGTCGCGCCGATGGCCGCCGTCGTGCTGGGCGGCATGGTGACCACCGCGTTGCTGATCACGGTCCTGCTGCCGGCGCTGTATCTCCGCTTCGCCGCCCCGTCGCCGGGCATCGCGGAGGCGGTCGAGCAGGAGCGGTGGGGTCAGTTGAAGCCACGGGCGTCGGTCACGCTTCCTGCACCTGTGGCCGAGGCGGCCGGTAGCCCCGGCGACCCCGGGTCACAGGCTGAAGACAAGGACGAGAGCGATGCCGACACTCCGCTGGTCTAGCCGTCCGGCCGCCCTGGCCGTCGTGCTGGCCGCACTGGCCGGCGCCGGCTGCACGGAGGTGGAGGATGCCACCGTCACCGGATACGAGCCGGCCCGGCTCGAATCGTCCGGCTCGGACGGCGGCACTCGGGTCGTATTCACGGAGGAGGGGCTCGAACGCTCGGCGCTCGAGACGGGATCCGCCGTTCGCAGCGGAGCCCGCGTCGCCGTTCCTTCCGAGGCGGTGATGTACGAGCCCGACGGAAAGACGTTCGTCTACACCGTGGTTGCGCCCCGCACCTACCTGCGACAGGACGTGCAGGTGGATCGCATCGACGGCGGGAGGGCGCTGCTGGAGGGCGGGCCGCCCGCGGGCACGACGGTCGTGACAGTCGGCGCCGCCGAGGTGTACGGCGCGGAGCTCGAGATCGCGGGAAGCCACTGATGAGGCAAGGAGGCATGCGGTGATGCGGTGGGTCGTCGGCAGGAGCCTGCGGTTCCGGTGGCTGGTGATCTTCGCCGCCGCCGCCACCATGACGTTCGGGGCGGCGCAGATCCCGTCCGCCAAGGTGGACGTCTTCCCCGAGTTCGCACCGCCACGGGTCGAGGTGCAGACCATCGCCCTGGGCAACTCCTCCAACGAGGTGGAGGAGTTGGTCACGATCCCGATCGAGGAATCGCTCGGCGGCCTGCCGGGACTCGATCAGATGCGGTCGAAGTCCGTGTCGCAGCTGTCCTCGATCCGTCTGGTGTTCAAGAAAGGCACCGACGAGATGCGGGCCAGGCAGCTCGTCCAGGAGCGGCTGGCCCAGGTGACGCCGACGCTGCCCACCTGGTCGAGCCCGCCGTGGATGATGCCGCCGCTGTCGTCGACGAGCCGGATCATGAAGATCGGCGTGTCGTCGAACGAGCTCAACCTGATGCAGCTGTCGAACACCGCGTATTGGAAGATTCGCCAGCGCCTGCTGCGCGTACCCGGCGTGGCGTCGGTGGACATCTACGGCGAGCGGCTCCAGCAACGCCACGTCCAGGTCGACCTTCAGAAGCTGGCCCAGTACGGCATCTCCTACCAGCAGGTGATGGAGGAGGTGGGGAACTCCGTCACCGCCGCGGTGCTGCAACACACAGAGGGCTTCGTGGTCGGCGGCGGCGGGTTCATCGAGACCGCCGGCGGCCAGCGCCTGAACATCCGCCACGTGCAGTCGATCGTCACGCCCGACCAGCTCGCCGATGCACCGATCGTGGCCCGCGACGGGCGCACGTTGCGACTCTCCGACATCGCGAATGTGCTCGAGGCGCATATCCCGGTGTGGGGCGAGGCGGTGATCAACGACGGCCCGGGGCTGATGCTGATCGTCCAGAAGTCGCCGGGAGCCAACACGCTGGACGTCACACGCAACGTCGAGGACGCCATGGCGGAGCTCCGCCCAGGTCTGCCCGGCATCGAGATCGACACCACGATCTTCCGGCCGGCGACGTTCATCGAGCAGTCGATCGACAACCTCACGCGTGCCCTGCTGCTGGGGGTGGCGCTGGTCGTGATCATCATCGCCGGCTTCCTGTTCGAGTGGCGGACCGCGCTGATCAGCCTGCTCGCGATCCCGCTGTCGCTGATCGCCGCCCTGGTCGTCCTCAACCTGCGGGACGTGCCGATCAACGTGATGGTGCTGGCGGGGCTGGTGGTCGCGATCGGCGTCGTGGTCGACGACGCCATCATCGACGTCGAGAACATCGTCCGCCGGCTGCGTCAGACCCGGGCCGAGAATCCGGACGCCTCGACCTTCAGGGTCGTGCTGGACGCGTCGGTCGAGGTGCGGACGGCGATCACCTATGCCACCCTGATCAACGTGGTGGCGATCGTGCCGGTGTTCTTCCTGGAGGGGCTGTCGGGATCGTTCTTCCAGCCGCTGGTGTTCTCGTACGGCCTGGCCGTCCTGGTCTCGATGCTGGTGGCGCTCACCGTGACTCCGGCGCTCTGCCTGATCCTGCTCTCGCGGGGCGGCCTGTCCCTGACCGGGGAGGGGCCGGGTCGGCGCGAGTCGCCGCTGCTGCGTGTGCTCAAGCGGTGGTACGGCGCCGTGCTCCAGCGCCTGCTGCGGTCGCCCGGCCCGGCGATCGGCTCCGCAACCGTCTGCCTGGTGGCCGGCGCCGTCCTCTGGCCGACGCTGGGAGCGCAGCTGCTGCCGAACTTCAAGGAGCGCGACTTCCTCATGCACTGGCTGACGCAGCCGTCGACGTCGTCGGTGGAGGAGAAGCGGATCTCCGTCCGTGCCTGCCGGGATCTCAGGCAGATCCCCGGCGTCCGCAACTGCGGGTCGCACATCGGGCAGGCGCTGTTCTCCGACGAGGTATACGGCGTGTACTTCGGGGAGAACTGGATCAGCGTCGACAAGAATGCGGACTACGACAAGACGCTGGCCTCCGTGCACCGCACGGTCGAGGGCTACCCGGGCCTGTATCGCGACGTGCAGACCTACCTCCGCGAGCGGATCAAGGAGGTGCTCACGGGTACCAGCGAGTCGATCGTGGTTCGCATCTTCGGGCCCGACCTCGAGGTGCTCCGCGAGCAGGCTGACACGGTGTCGGCCAAGATCGCGAAGGTCGACGGGGTGATCGACGCCCATCCGTCGTTCTCGGAGGATCTCCCGCACATTGCCGTTGCCACCGACCTCGAGGCGGCCCGCAAGTACGGGCTGAAGCCCGGCGACATCCGCCGGCAGGTGTCGGCAATGATCGCCAGCGAAGAGGTGGGCGACATCTTCTTCGGGGGCAAGGCCTACGACGTGCACGTATGGACGCTCCCCGCGCAGCGCAGCAGCCTGACCGACGTCCAGAACCTGCCGATCGACACGCCGGATGGCGGCCGGGTGCCGCTCAAGCGGATCGCCCTCGTCCAGGTCGCGCCCACGCCGAACAACATCGAGCGCGAGCTGCAGTCCCGCCGGATCGATGTCGGCGCCAACGTCGAGGGTCGCGACCTGGCCTCGGTGGTCAGCGACGTCGAGAACGCCGTGAAGGACGTGCAGTTCCCACGTGAGTACCACGCCGAGGTGCTGGGCGAGTCGACGGAGCTGAACGCCGCGCAGCACCGGTTGACTGTGTTCGGCATCGCGGCGGCGGTGGCGATCCTGCTGCTGCTGCAGGCCGCCTTCGGCAGCATGCGGCTGGCCGCGCTGACGTTCCTGCTGCTCCCGATGGCGCTGGTCGGAGGCGTGCTCGCAGTGTGGCTGACCGGCGGCGTGCTGTCGCTGGGATCCCTGGTCGGGTTCCTCACCGTGTTCGGCATCGCCGCACGCAACGGCATTCTCATGATCAGCCACTTCCGGCACCTCGAGACACACGAAGGCGAGGCGTTCGGACCGGGGCTGGTGCTGCGGGGGGCGAAGGAGCGGCTGGCGCCGATCCTGATGACCGCCGCCGCCACCGGCCTGGCCGTCGTCCCCCTGGTCGCCGCCGGCAGCATTCCCGGCCACGAGGTCGAGCACCCGATGGCCGTCGTGATCCTGGGCGGGCTGATCACCTCAACGCTGCTGAACCTGTTCGTGCTGCCCTCGCTGTACCTG
>Ga0068857_100005514_pt1 | contig 10795 bp, 6 predicted proteins | sample KBSCornC72_FD_66591 | JGI IMG/M metagenome (GOLD analysis project Ga0068857, IMG submission 66591) | Corn rhizosphere microbial communities from Kellogg Biological Station, Michigan, USA - KBS Corn C7-2 | ecosystem: Host-associated > Plants > Roots > Rhizosphere > Soil ...
TGCAACTGAAGAACCTGGAATCGACGACCGAAAAGATTATTCCCTGGCTTGGTATTCTGCTTGGCCTCTACGTCTTCTGGATTCTCATTCGTGAGATCTATGGCAATCTGCCCACGACCAGCAGCAGGCGCGGCCTGGCCCGCTTCGTCGATCGGCGTCAGCCAGTGCTGGATACCATTCTCACCATGCCCTGGACCCACTGGTTCTTCGCCTTGCTGCTCGGCTTTGGGATCTTCCTCTTCCTGTTCACGGTTGTGTTCACCAACATTCCGAAGGGCATCGGCGACGGCATCTGGAAAGGTCTGTACTACTGGTTGGAGCAGCAAAATGTCGCGCGTGGTGGTCAGCCCTGGTATTACTACTTGATGCTCATTCCGCTTTATGAGCAGATTGGCGTGGTCTTTGGAGTCGCGGGCATTATTCGCTGCCTGTGGAAGCCCAATCAGTTCCGCCTCTTCCTGGTTTACTGGTTCCTGGGCGATTTCTTCCTCTACTCGTGGGCGGGCGAAAAAATGCCCTGGCTGATGATCTTTATGACAATGCCGATGATGATGCTGGCCGCGATTGCCCTGGAGCCCTGCGTGATGGCCTGTTATCGCTTTGCCAGAGAGCGTTTCTTCAGTTCCGCTCAGCCGCGTAACGCACCGAACAACGAGTCGATCGCTCCAAGTGCTCCGTCTCAGGTGCGTATCGGGATTGGGAAGGCCGCGCTTGGCATCTTCGGCGTCGTGATGGCGGTGCTGCTCTTCCTGCCAACCATCCACAATATGGTCGAAGTGAGCTATGTCGAGCCTGCCGATGGGCCGCACGAAATGATGATTTACGTGCAGACGACTACCGACGTCACTACAATGATGGCGAAGATTGATGAGATCAATCAGAAGGATTTTCACGGCGATCACCAGATGCATATTGGTGTGACTGGTGATGCGACCTGGCCCTTTGCCTGGTATCTGCGTGACTATCCTAATCTCTGCTTCGGCTATCCAAACTGTCCAGGCTGGACCACCACGCCGCCGGTGATTATCGCGGGCGGTGACGATCCCTATGGAGATATTCAGAATTACACCTACAAGGGGACGTATCTCTATCACGAGTATGTGATGCGAAGCTGGTGGGATGAGGGTTACAAGCTACCGCCCTGCACAGGCAAGCAGAAGCCGTCGCTGAGTTGTTCTGATCCCAGCCTGGGGAGCGGCGTCGGGCCTGGCCTCTGGCTGAGCTACGGCGATAACCCTCCAAAGGGAGCGACATTTAACTTCGGCCTGGCCGCTCAGCGCATCTGGAACTGGGAGTGGTATCGCAGGCCGTTCGGCGCGACCAATGGCGGGTATAACATGGAGCTGTTTATTCAGCAAGGGCTGGGCGTCACGCCCTAACAGCGAAATTTTATCGATTATGGGCCGCTCCTCGCGCGAGGAGCGGCCTCATTTATCAGCAAATGATGAAGTTTCAATGGAAAACTCTCCAGATCATGCCGTCAATGCCGATTACAGCCATGCCGAGCAGCGAGAGAGGCAAAAGATAGAGTATGCTGGCCATTAGCATATATGCGCGATTGCCAGAACGGAAGCCGGGGATATGTTTGAATGGCCAGCAGCGCCCGACGCGGTGGTCTGCATCGCCAGGATTGAACCAGAAGAGGAGCAGGAGAAAGATTAAAAGTGGCAGACCGAGCACGCCCGCCAGAGGAATTGCGAGCAGCGCTCCCAGGAGTTTCGCCCCCCCACGTAGATCGTCACGACCGTCAGTAAAGGTTCTTCTGTCCGTTCGCATTTCAGTTCTGCCTTTCGGCTACCGTTTCTCTGGTAGTTATGATTCCTAATCGGCATAAATTGAAAGAGCTTTAGCTATAATTTTTGTTGTAGAGTTAATAAAAGGGGCAGATGAAGTCTGCCCCTTTTATTAACTCTACAACAAAAATTATAAATTATTATTCGTGCAACAGCACAACCTTGCCCACAATGGCGTGCTTCTCCAGTTTGCGATGCGCCTCGCTGGCTTGAGAAACAGGGAAGGTCGCGGCGATGACTGGCTGCACGATTTTCTTGGCGACCAGGCCAAGCACGTGCTCTTCGTTGGCGGGCGTGGTGTGCATGATGCCAGGGCCGAGAACGTTGACGCGCTTGAGACGCCAGGCTTGCGTATCAACGGTAGCTTTTTGCCCGCCGAGGTTGCCAATCAATACGACCCGGCCATCGGGCGCACAGGCGCTGATGCTCTCTTGCAGCGTGGCTCCGACTAGTTCCAGCACGAGATTGACGCCATTGACGTTGCGCGCGGCCTCCGCGACATTCTGCTGATTGTAGTTCACAATCATGTCCGCGCCGAGTTTGCGCAAGATATCGGCCTTATCATCGCGCCCGGTGGTGCCCATGACCCAGGCTCCAGCCTGTTTGGCCAGTTGGACAGCAATCGAGCCGACGCCGCTGGTTGCTCCCCAGATCAGGACTCGCTCACCCTCGCGCAACTGTCCGATGTCAAATAAACCCACCCAGGCCGTTGAGGCCGCCAGACCGGCTGCTACTGCCTGCTCAAAGCTCACTTCGTCGGGAATGCGCACCAGATCGAGAGCGGATATGGCAATGCGGCCTGCGTAGCCGCCGCCTCCGCGCGCTCCCGCTGCCCGCGTAGTCATGACACGCTCGCCCGCGTGAAAGCCCTGGCTATCTTCGACGACCACGCCCGCCGCTTCTAGCCCTGGCGTGAAGGGGAGACCCGGTACCGGTCGGCTCCCATCGCGCTGAAAAAGGTCCAGGTGGTTCACCGTTGTAGCTTTGACATCGACCAGCACTTCTTCCGGGGTGGCGATTGGATCGGGTACCTCGACCACCTGCAAGACGTCTGGATCACCGTAACGACTAAATTGTACTGCTTTCATCTTTTTCACCATTTAAAAAATTCTATGGCACGCTTGGCGCTTCTGTTAATGTTTCCATTGTATGCTGCATTTCGGATGATTGCAATGTCGTCCGTTGCGTGCGATTAGTCAGCAGCATCGGCGGAATGATCGCCAGACAGCAGATCGAAGGAATGGCGATGACCCAGTTGATGCCGATTACCGGGAGGAGCACGCCCATCGCTGTCGGCAGGAGCATCGAACTCGCGCCTGTCCCAACCATCATGACGCTGCTCACCAGCCCGATAGCATGCGCGAAACGTTGATTGGTGAGGGCCATGATGCTTGGGAAAAGCGGCCCGTAGAAACAACCGACCAGCGCGCTCGCGATGTAGACGACGAACAACTGGCCGGGAAAAAGAGCGGCGATTATGCCCGCGATTGTACCGCCCACCGTTGCCACGTAAAGCAGGCCCTTTTCGCTCAGCCAGCCACGCCTGAGTATCTGTGCGCCACCCAGGCGACCGGTGGTCAGGCCGATATAGAACGCGGTCGCCACCGGAGCGGCCAGCACCAGGCTGATCCCCGCGCTTTTACTGACGATGGTGACGATCCAGTTGCCAAAACCTAACTCTGCCGCCACGTAGAGGCTGAGCTGCAAGAGCATCAGCCAGAGCAGGCCCCGGAGCAGCACTTTGCGCAACTCTACCCGGTTTGTGGAGTGTGCTGGCGTGTTGCTTTTGACCCGACGTGATGGTGCTGGCACACGCTGGGGCAACACAAGGATCATGACGGCTATGCCCAGAATTGCACCGACAAAATAGGCGAAAGGCAGGCTATTGAAAAGTTGCAGTCCAAAGGCCAGGAGAAGCGGGCCGAGCAAAGCGCCCAGGCCGTACATGCCATGAATATTGTTCAGGCTCTCGGTCAGATTTCCCTCGAAACTCAGCGTTGCTATGCTATTGAGGCTGATATCAATAAAGCCGAAGCCAAAGCCTTTGACCAGCTGTGAAGCCAGTAATACAGGAAAAGCAGAGGTGAGCGCGGTTGCTACCGAACCGACGCCGAGCAAAAGCAAGCCAGACGCCAACCAGTATTTGGGATGGATAGATGAAATGAGGCTACCAGAAAGAATTGCGCCGAGTATAAAGCCGAAGCCGGAGAGCGCGAACATATCGCCAGCCAGCGCCAACGAGACATGCGTATCGGTTGCGAGCTGAGGCAGCGAGGCACCAGGGAGCGCGGCCAGAATGCCTGTCGCGATGTAGGTCAGGCACAGGGTAAGAAAAAGCAAGCGCCGTCTTGCTTTTGTCTGAGTGGTCATCAAAGAGTCCTTCTGAAGCGAGAAAATCTCTCTATTCTAGAGAAATACCAGAGAAAAAGGATAAAACCCTGCCACATCTAAAAGCATCTTTTCCCAATTCTATTTCAATCTTCTTATAGCCATGAAATAAAAATGAAGAAGCAAGTCTGCCTGCACATCCCTATGCATAGCAGCTTATTTAGTGATAGTGTGTCACAGAAGACTGAGCTTTGTCCAGGTGACGTGAGCGCAAAAGAAACTTGCTTGACAGCACCTCTACAATTAAAAAAACACCTCTTTACATATCAATGAGCGATAGAAGGAGAGAAAAATGCCGAAGACCACCCTTCCCCCACGTAGCGCGCAACGCCTGGAAGATACCTGGGACATTGCCAGCGTTTTTGCCGATACTGCCGCGTGGGAAGCAGAGTATCAGGCAGTGCAGGCAGAGTTGCCCGCGTTGGAGAAATATCGTGGCAAATTGAGCGAGAACCCGGCTGTGCTGGCCGAGGCGCTGGATGCATCGTTTGCCCTCCTCGTTCGCGCCTACAAGCTGGACATGTACGCGGGACTTCTGGCGAGCGTGGATGCCACCAATGAGGAAGCAGCAGCTCTGAATAGCCGGGCGGCGACACTCATAGGACAGGTCCAGGCAGCGGTGGCCTTTATCAAGCCGGAACTGCTGGCCAATGGCGCGGAAACACTTTTACAATGGGCCAGGGCAGACGCCAAATTGGCCGTGTATACGCATTATCTCGAAGATCTTTTGCGCTTGCAGGAGCATGTGCGCTCAGCTGAAGTTGAAGAGCTATTGGGCGCGCTCAGCGATCCTTTTGCCACGACGGGCAATGTCGTGAGAGCGCTCACCAGCGCGGAGATGCATTTTCAGTCGGCTAGATCAAGCACTGGCGAAGAGTTCCCGGTTGCTCAGGGGACAATCGTTGCGCTTCTGCCTGATGCTGATCGCGAGACGCGCCGCACCGCCTGGGAGAACTATCACGATGGCTACCTGGCCTTCAAGAAGACGCTGGCGAGCAACCTGGAAGGCAAGATCAAGGAGAATATTTTCTATTCACGCGTGCGTGGCTATCGCTCCGCTCTAGAAGCTCGCCTCGCGGTTGATGCTATTCCGGTCGAGGTTTTTCATAACGTGATCCAGACTTTCCGCCGTAACCTGCCCACCTGGCACCGTTACTGGGCGTTGCGACGGCGCGTGCTGGGCTACGAGAAGCTGCATACCTACGATCTCTACTCGCCGCTGACCACCGATCTCCCGCAATTGCCTTTCACTCAGGCTGTAGATTGGATTGCCGAAGGTCTGCAACCGATGGGCGATGAATACGTGCAAATTTTGCGGAAAGGCTGTCTGCAAGAGCGCTGGGTGGATATTTACCCCAACCAGGGTAAGCGCGCTGGCGCGTTCTCTGCTGGTTGTCCAGGGACACATCCATTTATCTTCATGAGCTACGACGATTCATTGAAGGGCATGAGTACGTTGGCGCACGAGCTTGGGCATTCGATGCATTCGTATCTGACCTGGCACACCCAGCCGTTCGTGTACAGCGACTATTCGATGTTTGTGGCCGAGACCGCCTCAAATTTTCACCAGGCGATGGTGCGCGCGCATCTGTTGCGCACACGTCCCGAACGCGAGATCCAGATCGGGCTGCTGGATGAAGCGATGAACAATTTCCATCGCTACTATTTCATCATGCCGCTGTTGGCGCGCCTGGAACTGGAAATGTACGAGCGCGTGGAACGCGGCGAGGCGCTGACCGCCGATCTTCTGAACAGCCTGTTCGCCGAGTTTATCGCGGAGGGCTACGGCAGCGAAGTCGAGGTCGATGCTGACCGTGATGGGATTACCTGGGCGACTTTTGGCCATCTCTACGCGAATTTCTACGTCTTCCAATACACGACCGGCATCGCTGGTGCAAACGCCCTGGCGCGTGGAGTGCTCGCCTCTCAGCCACAAGCGGTCGAACGCTATCTCACGTTCTTGCGTACCGGCAGCGCGCGCTACCCATTGGATGCGCTTCAACTGGCCGGCATCGATATGCGCACGCCTGAGCCGATCGAGGCCACGTTTGCCGTGCTGGCCGACTATGTTGAGCGGCTCGAAAAATTGACTGCTTCGGCGGAGTAACACGCGAGAAGGATCACATTATCATGAGCAACATTCCCGTTATTCTTGGCCACCACGATACCTTGCTCTGCCTCTACCTGCCTGAGAGCGGCTGTGAACGCGATTTCTTCGTGCGCAGCGAGATCGGCCATCTCGATTTGCCGCGTGCGCAAGAGCATGGGATTGCGGGCGGTTTCTTCGCTGTCTATCTTGAGCCGGACCCGTCTCTGCCCGCCGCGCCTACTCCTTTTGGCCGGATTCCGACCGAGAACGGCTATCGCGTGCGCCTGGCCGATCCGCTTGAGCATACCTACGCGCTTCGCACCGCTATGGAAATAGTCGCGCTGCTCTTCCGTATGGAGGATCGCTCGCAGGGTCAGCTCAAGGTGGTGCATAACGTGGCGGAACTGGACCAGTGTATCCAGACGGGCGTTCACGCAGCCATCCTGCATTTTGAGGGCGCGGAGGCCATCGATCCTGACCTTAACTCGCTTGAGGTCTTCTATCGCGCCGGTTTGCGTTCGCTGGGTCCGGTCTGGAGTCGCCCGACGATCTTTGGTCACGGTGTCCCCTTTGGCTTTCCACTCTCGCCTGATACCGGACCCGGCCTGACCGATCTCGGTAAAGAACTGGTCAAAGCCTGTAATCGCCTGGGCATCATGATCGATCTCTCGCACCTGAACGAGAAGGGCTTCTGGGATGTGGCGAAGCTCTCGACCGCGCCCCTGGTCGCCACGCACTCCAATGCCCACGCGCTCTGTCAGACCACGCGCAACCTGACCGATAAGCAACTCGACGCCATCAAGGAATCGGGCGGGCTGGTCGGCCTGAATTTTGGCGTGAACGATTTGAACGCCGATGGCGCGCGTGATACCAATACGCCGCTGGAGGTGCTGGCTCAGCATATCGATCACCTGGTCGCGCACCTGGGCATTGATGGCGTGGCCCTGGGAACCGATTTCGATGGCACGCTCATCCCCACAGCAATTGGTGATGTATCTGGTGTGCCAAAGCTCCTCGACGTCTTACGCGCGCGCGGCTATGACGAGGCGTCCCTGCACAAGCTTGGCCACGAGAACTGGCTGCGAGTGCTGGCGAAGACGTGGAAATAGTAATTCGTCCCGTGAATGTAGCGGCGCCCCTTGCGCGCGCCGCGTGGAGAGACACGGCGCGCGCAAGGGGCGCCGCTACATTCACATTATATTCATCCCCAGCGGATCAGCCCCATCTCGTGTTTCCCGGCCAGGGCGGGATGCGCTGGTAAAACGCGCACACCGTAGGCGATGCTGCCGCTGTCTTGCGGTTGCAGATGGATTTCGTAGCGGTACGAACCATCCTGCTCCTGCCGCATATATTGCATGGAGAGCTTATGCGGCTCCGCGATCTGCTCTTCAACCTCTTCGCCGTAGATCAGTTCGACGTGCAAATCTTCGGGTGTGAGTTTTTGCACTTTGACCCAGGCTCTGACATCGATGCCTTCGCCCAGGCTGAGCTGGCCATCGCGGCGACCATCCAGGTAGAGTTCGAGCGTTGGCCACGCCTGTCGTATCTTGTTTTTCCAGGCCGCCAGAATCCGAGCCTTTTCGTAGTGCTTCTGCGCGATCTGCTGGCCCTGCTGGATCTCCGGCACATAGAAGCGCGTGGTGTATTCTTTGACCATACGCTGCATACTGAAGGCAGGCGCGCACGTGCGAATGGCCTCTTTCATCAGCGCGAGCCAGCGATGCGGCAGGCCGTCGGTACCGCGTTCAAAGTACGTCGGGATGATCTCGTCTTCCAGCAGGCCGTAGAGCGAGAGGCTATCGGCCTCGTCTTGCGCGTTCTGGTCGTGATAGTCGCGCTCCTCGCCGATGGCCCAACCGTTCTCGCCGTTAAAGCCTTCGGCCCACCAGCCGTCCAGAATGCTGCAATTGGGCAGGCCATTCAACGCGGCCTTCTGGCCGCTGGTGCCGCTGGCCTCGTGGGGCCGAATCGGGTTGTTCAGCCACATATCGGTGCCGGAGACCAGGTAGCGGGCCATGTCGATGTCGTAGTTCTCCAGGAAGACGACGTTGCCGCGAAAGGCATCGCTGCGCGAGAAGCGATAGACCTGCTCGATCAGATTTTTGCCCGGTTGATCGGCTGGATGCGCCTTGCCCGCAAAGATAATCTGCACCGGGCGCTCGGGATCGTGCATAATTTTTTGCAGACGCGCGAGATCGCGGAAGAGTAGGGTCGCGCGTTTATACGTGGCGAAACGGCGCGCAAAGCCGATCAAGAGTGCGTCGGGGTTGAGCATCTGCTGAAACTCCGCCATCTGATGCGAGCCTTCGCCCAACCGCAAATGATGTTCATGCAGATGTTGGCGCGTGTACTCGATCAGCGCGCGTTTGCGCTGCATATGGACGCGCCAGAGTTCGGCGTCAGGGATCTCGTCGATCCTGTCCCACATCTCTTGCTCATCGATATGGTTGACCCAATCCTCGCCCAGATAACGTCTGAAAAGCTGGTCCATTTCGGGCGAGACCCAGGTTGGTGCGTGGACTCCGTTGGTAATCGAGCCAATCGGGACCTCGTTGACATCCACGCCGGGCCAGAGAAACTGCCACATGCGCCGCGCAACCTCGCCGTGCAGTGCGCTGACGCCGTTATGGTGGCCGGTCAGGCGCAGAGCCAGCACGGTCATGCTATAGGTCGGACCCCAGCCGTGATCCTCGCGAGCCACGCTCAAGAACTGGTCGCGGGTTAGATCGAGCTGGCCCCAATACGAGCTAAAGTAGCGGTCGATCAGATCGTACGAGAAAGTATCGTTGCCCGCCGCCACCGGCGTGTGAGTAGTGAAGAGCGAATTGGCCGCGACCGCCTCGCGTGCCTCGCGGAAACTCAGTCCTTGCGCGACCAGTTCGCGGCAACGCTCCAGGTTGAGGAAGGCCGCGTGTCCCTCGTTGAGATGCCAGGCTGCCGGTTTGATGCCCAGAGCCTTTAACGCGCGCACGCCGCCGATACCCAGCACGATTTCCTGCGAGATGCGCATATCGCGGTCCCCGCCGTACAGACGTGCCGAGAGTTCGCGATCGGCTGGCGTGTTGGGCGGGACATCGGTATCCATCAAATAGAGCGTAATGCGTCCAACCTGTAATTTCCAGACCTTCGCGTGAATGCGGCGTCCGGGCAGATCGACGCTAATCATGACCTCGTTACCATCAGGCCCGGTTGCTGGAACCGCCGGAGATTCCGAGAAATGCAGCTTATCGTAGAACGCTTCCTGAATACCCTCGCGCGACACCTGCTGGCGAAAATAGCCCTGTGGATAGAGGAAGCCCACGCCCACGAACGGCAGGCCCAGGTCGCTCGCCTCTTTGCAGTGGTCGCCGGAGAGGATGCCCAGGCCACCGGAATAGATCGGCAGGGCTTCATGCAGGCCGAATTCCGCCGAGAAATACGCGATAGTGCTCTCAGCCAGTTCAGGATACGTGCGCGAAAACCATGTTTCCTCCGGCTGAGGATGCATATAGCGGTCGAACGCGGCCAATACATCATCGTAACGCGCGAGATATTCATGGTTGCTCACGGCCTTTTCTAGCACGTCCGGCTCAACCTCACTCAACAAACGCACCGGGCCATGTCCCGTGCGTTCCCACAGCGCGGGGTCCAGCTCGCTATAGAGCGCGCGCGCCTCTGGATGCCAGCTCCACCACAGGTTATAGGCCAGTTCATAGAGCCGACTGATGCGCGCTGGCATAATCGGGAAGACCGTCATGCGGCCATAGACTTTCACAGATACGTATCCTTTCTTGTTCAACTGCTTCCTTAGTATTATAAACGTTCAGTGAACCACCGTGTGTTCTAGACAGCCTTAGATTTTTCTGGTAGTATTGGGTTGGCGGAACATCATTAAGCGATATTATAGGGGCAACGTGGTATTAAGAAGGGGAAAAGGAAGATGCAACTGGTTGAACAACATGTGATTGCTCAGGGCGATCCTCGCTATGCTCTTATTGATGAAGCCGCATTCAAATCAAAAAACCTCTACAATGCAGCTAACTATGAGATCTGCCAGTTGTATATCCATACAGGTAAGTATCTGAACTACAATGAGATGGATCGGAGGATGCAAGCACATGAGGCGTATAGAGCTTTACCAGCTAAGGTCAGTCAACAAGTTTTGAAGCAACTTGCCCACGATTGGGAAAGTTTTTTTAGAGCACGTGAAGCTTACCATGCTGACCCGTCGAAATACCTGGGACGCCCTAAGCTTCCCAAGTACAAGCACAAAACGGAGGGACGCAACCTCCTGGTCTATACTAACCAGGCGATCAGTCAAGGGAAGAAAGGCATGAAACGTGGAATCATCAAACCTTCCATGCTTGCCATCGAAATCAAAACCAAGCAGAAATGCCTTGATCAAGTGCGAATTGTGCCGCACAAAGGCTTCTATGTAGTCGAGGCGGTTTATGAAAAGGAAAGCAAACCTGCTTCTCTCAATTCTGCTTTCTATGCGGGGATAGACATTGGCATAGATAATCTGGCGGCGCTAACATCAAACAAA
>Ga0068857_100005517_pt1 | contig 10790 bp, 9 predicted proteins | sample KBSCornC72_FD_66591 | JGI IMG/M metagenome (GOLD analysis project Ga0068857, IMG submission 66591) | Corn rhizosphere microbial communities from Kellogg Biological Station, Michigan, USA - KBS Corn C7-2 | ecosystem: Host-associated > Plants > Roots > Rhizosphere > Soil ...
GAAGCCCAGAGGAAGAGCCGGGCTACCTCAATTCCTCCGCACGCGAACAGAACGTTTTTGACTTTGAGACGTTTCGTTCGGCTCGAAGGAAGATGCACGACTTCCAGGCTCTCAACTGACGTCAGCTCCGCATTGAGGTGAATGTCTGTCACCCGGATGTCCATCGCTAAAAGCTGGTGCTGATGGCTGTCGATTTGACGGAGATACCCGAAGTCTCCGAGCCTTACGATCGGCGTGCTCAATCGGAACTCGTCGGTCGTCAAATTGGCGAGGCTGCGCCACCAATTGGAGGCCCGTCCGCCGAAAAGCTCTTCTCGCACATCGCCCAAATTCAGCCAGGTGGCTGCATTAGGGACGCCTAATGCGTAATCGTGCCAAGCGATGGGCCAACCCCGAACTGCGCCCCTGTCGTTAAAGACTCTTGGTGAAAGCGCATGACTTTGGCCGCTCCACAGGTTTGACGTTCCGCCGAAGCTTGCCAACCGTGTATTGGTCTGGGGATACGGCAGACCGGTCACGTCCAAGCTGTAATTATCGCCTCCAGCATCGGTCAGGTTATCGGGATTTCCTTGCTCCAGCAGGAGTACCCGCATTCCCAGGTCGGCGAGGCGACGAGCCGAAGCTTGTCCGGCGAATCCGGTACCAACCACGACCAGATCGCTATCCGCATCATCCAGTGCGTCGAAACTAACTACCGTCATGTGATCGATTTAGCTGGGTCCCGTCGTTTCGTCCAGTGATGCTCGAAGTCGCTTTGCTCTGGCAGAGCACTGCCGGCTGCCGATATCCGCCGACAAGGTCGGCGTTGAAATCGGAGCCGACAGTAACGTCGCCGGTAGCATGAATGCGACAAATGAGACCATAGCAGAGGCGCGGGCGGTTTCGTGATCGTAGATGAAGTCGGTGAACCAACTCAGCAGAACAAATCCGAAAATGACTGTGTAGAAATAGAAGCTGATGAAATAGCCGAAGCTGAAGCGCGCGACCATAAAGACGAACGACACCACTGAAAAAAGCATTGCCCAGCCAATGGCTTTTGGAAGGGCCTGCGGCACAAACCGAAGGTGATGGTCGGAGTGGTCAAGTGAGAGCAAGAAACTGGCCAGGCAGACCAGCACATAGCACGCAAGCAGGCAGCCAAGTGCCAGCTGCTTCGAACAATTCAAGGTCCTGACGTCTAAGTATTGAGCCACGATTTCTCAGCCAAGACCGCAATCGAATTTGGCGCACGTAAGATTTGCATAGAAGGTATCAGATGCGCCCGTGGCGCCGTGTCTTGCAAAGTTACCGCAAGTATGGCCCAATACTTGCTTAATTGTTGAGAGCAATGTTTTTGAGAGTGCTTCATTTTTATAAAGCCTCCCTGCCCGAGTCCCAAGGCGGCGTCGAACAATTCATCTATCAGCTGGCTCGCGGATCTGCCCAGCAGGGAGTCGAGGTCGATGTGCTTTCCCTGAACTCGGGCAAGCTCAACGAAACGCGTCGATTCGAGAACTACACCATTCATCAGGTTCACAGAGATTTTGAGATTGCTTCGACAGCGGTGTCTGTCAGGGCGATCGCCAAGTTTACCTCGCTCGCGCGTATGGCCGATTTGATCCACTTTCACTTTCCGTGGCCGTTCGCCGACTTCGTTCATTTCGTCACGGCGGCTTCAAAGCCAACCATTTTGACTTATCACTCGGATATTGTCCGGCAACAAGCGCTGCTGAAGATCTATCGGCCGCTGATGAACCGCTTTCTGGGCGATGTGGACAGTATCGTGGCGACTTCTCAAAACTACCTTGAATCAAGTGAAGCGCTTGCCAGGTTTCGCGAGAAAACCAGTGTCATTCCGATCGGACTTGATCCATCTACATACCCCGTCCCGGAGAGCTCGGTTACGGCGCGATGGTTGGAGGAACTCGGTAACCGCTTCTTCTTGTTTGTTGGTGTTTTGCGGTACTACAAAGGACTCCATCTCCTCATCGAAGCGAACCGGGGAGTGGACTATCCTTTGGTCATCGTAGGAGCAGGTCCTGTCGAGGCCGAGCTTCGCAGGCATGCCGCCGACGCTTGCCTCACCCGCACCCGCTTCCTGGGTGCTTTGCCGGATGTTGATAAGGTCGCCCTGTTCAATTTAAGCTACGCCGTTGTATTTCCGTCCCACCTGCGATCGGAAGCTTTCGGGATATCTCTTTTGGAAGGCGCAATGTTTGGGAAGCCAATGATTTCGAGTGAGATTGGTACCGGGACAAGCTACATAAACAGCCATCAGGAGACCGGCTTGGTTGTCGCGCCAGGTGACCCCGACGCTCTTCGAGAAGCCATGCAGTACCTCTATGACAATCCGGCTGGCGCTGCCGAGATGGGTCGTCAGGCCCATAGTCGGTACTTGCGCTATTTCACAGCAGGACAAATGGTCGACCGGTACATCGATCTGTATCGTGAAGTGATCACGAAACGCCAATCATGAAAGTGGTGTCTTCGGCAGGCCCTTCGCCCGTGCTGTCAGTTTTGATGCCAGTGTACAATGAGATTGCCAACATTTCAGCGATTCTCGATTCCGTGCCTCGCGATGAGACACGGGAGGGATAAGTTGCCGTGTAACTCGCTAGCAGCGATTTGTGGCCTGATACCTATTCCGCTATCGCGTGAAGCGAGGGAATTTGAGGAGGCATGATTTCCCATGAACTATAATGGCTACTCCAAAGGAAAGCGTGTTCTCGTCACCGGAGGTGCTGGATTTTTAGGCTCGTTCCTATGCGAACGATTGCTGGAATCTGGTGCGGAAGTGCTATGTGTCGATAATTATTTTACGGGACGTCGTGCCAACATCGCTCATCTATTCGCCAACCTGCCCGCCGTCCAGGACGAACCAAAGCAGAGGCAGCCGGACATTGTTCTGGCGAATAAGCATCTGGGGTGGACCCCAACCGTCGGCCTGATGGAAGGTCTGGAGCGAACCGTCTCCTATTTCCGCCAAATCGTTTCCAGCCAGGCAAGATGAACGTGTTTGTGCGGCGCGCATTCAGCACCGTTTGGAACGCAATCGCGCACCCAGCATTCTGGCTGCCCATCATTCTCGTTGCAGCCATCACTGTGTACTTTGATGGTCTCCGCCTGGACGTTAGAAGAATAATTTCGGATGGCTGGGGCTATTACCTGCCGCTTCCCGCAATTTTCGTTTACGGCGACCCACACCTGGCTTTCCTCAATCGTCTCGATCTTGCGAGTGACGTCCTGCATTATCGGTTTTCGGACGGTCAGTGGCAGGGGTTGCACGTTCATGGTGTCGGCTATGTTGACAAATATGCGTTCGGTACTGCTGTGTTACAGCTGCCGTTTTTCTTGATCGCCTTATTGATCAGTCATTTTCGGTACGTGTCGATCAACGGTTTCGAGGCGCCATTCCAGCTTGCCTGCGGAATCTCGGGCGCGTTTTATTTTGGTCTCGGTTCATTCCTCATTTTTCGGACGTGTCGCTTGCGATACGACGTGTTGCCGAGTGCTCTGGCGCTGGCGATCGTAATACTGGGAAGCAACATTCTTCATTATGCCTCTACTGAGGGGTCGTTTTCGCACGTCTATGGCTACTGCCTCGTGGCGGCATTGATGTACCTGACAGTCTCTCATGCCGAGTCGGAGGAGCCGCCCTCGCTCGGTGCCTTCGTTCTGTTCGGCGCCTTGATGGGGTTGGCCGTCGTGACGAGACCGACCAACGCGGTATATTCACTTCTTTTCATTGTTTTTGCCGGCAGGACGCCGATGCGGATATTGCTAACACGCACCGTTGCCGCGCTTCTTGCCTCGGCAATTACTGCCTCCCCGCAAATGATGTGGTGGTATGTCATGACTGGCCAGCCGATTTACTACAGCTACGAGGGCGAGGGGTTCAATTTTGCCTCCCCTCAGCTGATGAATTACATGTTCTCGATCCGCAAAGGCCTCTTCTTCTGGCATCCCCTCTATTTGCTGATGATTCTCGCGTTGGTGGCTGGTTTGGCGCGCAGGCCGCTGGAGTCCGCCGTTTCTCTTTTGATCGTTATCGTGGCGATCTATGCGGGCGCATCGTGGCACGACTTTTCTTTCGGCCACTCGTTTGGATCGCGCAACAGCATCGAGTTGTTGCCCCTGCTGGCGGTTCCCTTTGCGGGCGGTATTGCGATCATCCTGGGAAGCCGTTGGCGCGGGGTGGCGGCCGCGACTGCCGTTGTGCTGATCGCAATAAATCTCGTTCAGTTCCGAGGGTATTCCAAGAGTACCATCCCGCACGACCAGAGTACGGCAGCGACCTATGCGAGGTTCTGGGCACTCACATTGCGAATTCCAGCGATCGAGCGACTGGTCCCGTCGACGCAATAGATCCAGACCCATCGTTTGCAGGAAAGCGCAGAAGCTTTCATCCGAACCTTAGCCACGTGCCGGCGAAGGGTTTCTGCAGCTTTCCAGTATGTGCTGCCACTGCTCGCTGATGACTGACTTGTCGAACCTCGAAGCTTGCTTTGCAATTTTGGCCTGCATGCTGGCCTTGACCGCGGAATTTCCCAGGAAGCGGGCGATTGTATCGCTCATGCTCTGGGCGGAGTAGGGGTCAAAATAGAGCGCGGCCTCGCCCAGCATCTCACGATGGACTGGAATATCTGAAGCTGCGACCGCAGCGCCAGAGCGAATTGCTTCGACGCTTGGGAGATCGAACCCTTCGCTGATTGACGGACAAACAACAGCCTCGGCTGACGCGTAGAGCGTGCGCATTTCGGAGGATGACAGGGAAGACAGATGGAACAGCTCGCCAGCGGCCTGCCATCGGCGAAACGCCGACTTTAGGCCCGAATTGTTCCAGCCAGGCGAACCTACACACACGATCGCGGTGGGGCGATTGGGTGACGATCTCAACCGCTCCCAGGCTGCCAAAAGACCCTCGTAGTTTTTTCTCGGCTCAAGCGCGCCGACCGCGAGGATGTATCTGAAGTCGTCAGTCGAGCGCTTGATATCATAGCGGGCTATCCGACTATCCGCGGGTCCGAGATGCGTCGATGGATCGATCCGGTTTTTGATGATCTCACGCACGGCTTCTCGTGGTTCGTCGGGTGGGAAGTAATCATCCCCAACGCGGTCGTAAACGACGAATGTCCGCTTTTCGATCTCCGGGAAGATTTTGAGCAGCTGCGACCGGCTGAATTCGCTGACGCAGGCGAAATAGGCGGATTTGGCGTTTTCTGATAGCGCCGACATGTGGAAGAACTGATGGAGACGGGATAGCTTTACCGTGTGTGGCAGGAAAATCGGCATCGCGTCGTGATAGCGAACCAGCAGACGTGTTTGATCCGTCACTTTTCCCGGCCACGGCGTTTGAGCGATGAACACATCGTAGCCACGTGTATCGACACGAGCGTATCGACCAACTGAGGACGGCAGGGCGGCCGCGTGCAACGCGCTCCAGGGCGCCCACAAGGCAGCATATTGTGTGGTCCGACAACGCTCGAACTCGGAGGGGGAAAGCGATTTCGAGAAGAGTGATTGCCAGAGAAAATCGCCGAACTCCGTGCCGTCAAATTGATCCAGCGAGAGGCCAATCCCGAGTTTGGCCGAGCCGTGAAACCAGGCCAGTTTTGCGGCGTCAAATAACTTCAGACCGATCTCGGCGCGATGGCTGCTCTCTTTTCCGGCAGAAGCCGCCAGCCGTGAATAGGCCCGTATTCGCTGAGCCGGCGTCAGTTGGCTTGCGGGCTGGGCGAACCCAAATGATCGCCGCAGAACCTTGGAAGGATGATTGATCAGCCCTGTAGGCTTGATACCAGGGAGGTCGTGCAGCAGGCTGAACATCAACCGTGTTTCAGTGGGAATGCCATAAAAGCCCTCAAATGCGGGCCGGAGGTCGCACAAGACAGATAACGGAGGCAGAGACAACGCAAGCTTTCCCTAATAAATACGAACTTAAGCGGCGGCAGCATCCTATTAGCCGGGGCGGCACGCAAGCAGAAATGCGCGCTGCGATCCCCAATGTAGGCCGGCTGAATTGGCTAACTTGCCGGATCTCGTGATGCGCAGGAATTCTTCAACGTTTGCGATAGAGCTTTGCGCGCGCGTCATTAAGGCGAGCTGCTCGGTAGCATCAAATTGGCTTTCCGCCAACGCCGGCTGGCGAGCAGCTTTGGCGATTTGACGTGTTCAATGGTTTCACTGAAACGGGGTTTTAGTGTCCAGAATTATGGTATGAGTTGCGGCTTGGATGCCATCGTACGCCGCGTCAGATGCAGAAAATCGAGTATGGCGGACCCTAAAAGTCGTTCTTTCAGGAGAGGGAGCCTTCTGAATGAAACCGATCAACTGATCTTCCGCGCGGCTACCGGATCGGGGCAGCGAGCCCTCGATGCATTCCGCTCTTGGCGCGCAAAGCTTTTGATAGACGACCTTCCGCAGACGGCGCTGAGCGCGATGCCGTTGCTGCTGGAATTGATCAAGCGGCACAGCATCGAGGACCCGCAACTCGGCAGAATGCGGGGTATGGGTCGCCACATCTGGGTTTCCAATACGCTGCAGTTGGACCACCTGTTCCAGGCACTGGATGCCGTTGCCTCCGGTGGCGAAACGGCGGTATTGATGAAGGGTGCCGCCTTGTACGCTCGCGATCCGGCCTCAGCCACTAAGCGACGGTCGAGTGACTATGACATTCTTGTCGAAGCAGAAGCGATTGGCGCAGTTGCATCGGCATTAGCGGTAGCCGGGTTTTCTCCGAAGCATCTGACCTGGGCCGACTTCGATCCGAGCCTTCCGGAAAGCGCGACAGCGGGTGTCCCCATCCGCAAAGACGGATTTCACAGCGAGATCGATCTGCATTGGCGGCCGCTGCCGAACATATTTGATGCCGCTCTGACCCGGAGGATTATCGCTGCTGCAGAACCGGCCAGCCTGTTGGGCCGAAGAGTTCTCATCCCCATTCCGGCACATCACCTGTTTCTTGCGTTGGCAAGATGCGCACCCTCGGAGAGCACGGAATCCTTCGCGCGGCTTTTGGAGGGCTACTTTTTGATGACAAGTAGCGGCGCCTCCGTCGATTGGGACGAACTGATTCATTTGGTTCGCTATTACGGGCTGCAGTCCGTTGCGCTTAGCTACCTCTCGACGATCGCGACAGAATGCGAACTACCGGTACCTTCCGACGTACTGAGGCAGCTTGAGAGCAGCCAGACGAGCTCGAGCAGCAGAGAGTGGGCCTTCCGCTGCATCCCTCCGGCTGAGCTGAGCCCGATGCAGAACCGGGCTCTAGTGAGTTGGGACGTCCAGTTCCATCGTGCCCAGCCAGGCACTTCACCTCCAGGAGTTATTGAAGCGCTTCTGACGTATGGACTTATGGCGGGTGCTGTGCGTCCTGCGGTGCGGGTGATGTGGGAGTTCGCCCGTCGGCGACTGCACGGCGAATCTACAGGCAAACCCAGATTTCTTCAGGGCTTTTCCTATCCCGAGATCGAAGGTCGATGGACCAACGCACGCTATGCGGCAGTTGCGCTACCGCTGACAGAGGCACAGAAGAAAGGGCAGCCAGTTCGGCTCAAGGCGCACCTCTTCTGTCCCAAGGGTCGAATTGCCTCGGTGGCCGCGACGGCGGGCAAGGGCACTATCAGGCGAAAGATCCGCCGTGCTGGCGAACCACTGGACATAGCCATCCGATGCAAATCTTTGCCATCGTTGGGCGGCGACGCATTGATATTGCTTTGGTTGCCTAACGCGATTTCCCCATTGGACGCGGAGGAATCGGCCGACCCGCGGATGCTCGGCCTCTACCTTTACCGCGAGTGGCAGAGGTAGCAGGGCGGCTGGTGAGAAATGAATGAAAATTCCATGTCGAAAAGATTGTACTTCGCACGTCTCGCTCCGTACCGAGCCATCGCAGAAAATCCGCGCAATTAAAACACTGCTGGTCCTCACCACTGGTTACGATCGGCGGCCACCTGCATGAGACCGCTCCGAGATAGGTGATATTGGCTCGGAGAACAGGACTCGTGTTCTACCTAAGAGTTGATCAGCCTGCCCGCGAACATCATCGATCCGAATTCAAGACGAGGGCCAAGCAATCGTGATGGAGACTGAACGGGTGGTTCCAGCCGTCGAGAAAGGAATGCGGCACAGGCTGCTGCTCCGGCTGGCGGATGCGGAAGTGTGGTATTGGGTGGCGATTTTGCTGGCAACCTGTCTCTTCGTTCAGTCGCTGTTCGCCGCCGGACCCGCATGGGATGAGCCAGAAGAATTTGCCAAGCTACAGGCTCAATTGGCATTTGCAGCCCAATTCTTATCCGGAAATAGCGGTCTGAGCTTTCACTCCTTGCAAGGCGACTATGCCTACTACGGCTTGGGTTCGGTGTTCATACCTTATGCGCTATCATATATCGTTGACATCGTGTGGCTGAAACAGCCGGTCCATACATACGCGCACAGCTATTCTGTTTTCCTGCATATTCTCACGTTTTCATGTGCGATCGTGACCGTCGTTTACGTGCGGCAGATCGTCGTTCTGATCACAGGGAATCGAGACGTCGGCATCTTTGCCGGACTAATGCTGCTGTTGACGCCGTTTTGGATTGGTTACGGGTTCATCGACTATAAGGACATACCCGTTGCGACCGGTGTGATTGCGGCAACCTACTACGCTGTTGCTTATTACAAGGACGGACTTTCGCGAACGTCGTTCTTGTTTTTTCTAGCCGTGTTTTTTATCGGGATCCAGAAACTTGCAGCGATCCCTCTTGCGCTACCGGCCTGCGTTGCCATTGTGGTTGCGGCGCTGCGCCAGCCATCGGCTCGGCGTCTGCCGATCCTTATATCGCAAGCAGCAATTTGTCTTTTTCTTCTATACTTGGCCACGCCGCCGGCATGGCCTCAGCCAATTCAATTCACCGCTGCCAGTATCCTCTACTCGTCTCAGCATAGTTGGGGTGGATGCACGTTGACCGCGGGGCGGTGCATCGGCCGTGAAGCCGCCAATGGTGCAGGCTATTCTGTTTTCAGATATTTGGGCCTTTGGTACGGCGTCAAGTTGCCGATACTTTTGTGGATCGGATTGCTTGGTGCGATCGCCGTCTACCTCCGCAAGTTTCGTCAGCTGCAGATGGGTCAACATCTCCTTGTCGCCGCGCTATGCTGGCCCATAGTGGCAATGGGTATTCGAAATTCGACGCTCTACGACGGTATTCGCCACGTTCTCTTTCTGGTGCCGCTCGCGGTGGCGGCCGTCTTCGTTGTCATCCCGGCCACTACTTGGCTGCGATTGCGTTGGGTCCTGGCTATTTATTACCTGTTTTTTGCAGTCGATTTGCTCAGGCTGCAGCCGTACCAATATGTCTGGTTCAACGAGGCCGCACGGTTTTTCGCGACCGATACGAATTTCGAGACAGATTATTGGGGTTATTCATTGCGAGAGGCGACGATGATGGCGCGCGGTCAACGCGGCACGTCCGATTGGATCGTCAGCACGCCTGGGGGAGCCAACCCGACTCATTTAGTCGGTATTTATGCGACGGAACGATTTACCCAGAACGTGGGATCGGTGCCGCCAGGAGCGACCTATTATGAGGTGAGCGTCACGCGAATGAACAGGCAGCCGCCTGCGCGATGCGGCAGTGTTGAGTATGTCACGAGGAAAGAATTATTCGCTCCTGCTCCGCTGCGCCTGTCGTTTGTCGCGAAATGCGAGCGGGGTGCACCCCAGCCGGGTCGGGATTAACATCAAACGCTTAATGTTTGGGGGAGGTCTCAACCTCGGAACTGGCGGGTTCCCCAAACGTGCTGCGGGTAGCTTGCAAAATCCAGTACGTGCATCGCTTGTCAGAACGTTGTTGACGCGGCCCATTTTACCTACTAGTAGGTAGGGTAATCTACCTTCTGATAGGTAGCCGAAGAGAGACAGGAGAATCGCCCATGCCGCGCGCCAACGAAACGCCCACCCAACTGGTACGCCGATGGCTTCCAACCTACTATTTTCTCCGGGCCGGAGTTTCAGCGGGGTGGATCACGCTCGCCGTCCTTGTGGGTAAAAATACCCCAGCGGTAAGCGCGGCTCTGTTGGTCGCCTATCCGGCCTGGGATGCCATCGCGAACTACATCGACGCGCAGAAGGTCGGCGGCCTTCGTCTCAACCGCTCCCAGATGCTGAACTTCTTCGCCAGCGTCATTACGGCGATCGCAGTTGCCTTCGCCCTCACGAAGGGCATGTCCGCAATTCTCCTCGTTTTCGGCGCGTGGGCCTTTATTGCTGGCGTGCTCCAACTGGTGACGGGTGTCCGCCGTTGGGAGCTTGGCGGTCAGTGGGCGATGGTTCTCAGTGGTGGCCAGTCCGCCCTCGTGTCGCTGTTCTTTTTTAAAAAGGCCGCGAGCGCAAGCGCTCTCGACCCGACCGCGGTTGCTGGCTACGCCACCCTCGGCGCCGTCTACTTCCTGATTTCAGCGATCTGGCTGACGGTCAAGAACGCCCGCCTACGGCGGTCACGGCGTGACGTTATGCTTCAAGGACAAGACGTCGAGATCATCCCTGCCGAAGCTCAATCCGCGTCAAAGAGGACGTCGAGCCTAAGCATGTGAAGGGGCTCACGCCTTGCCTGCTCCTTTTTCCCGCCAACGCCGTGCTTGAACTGGGCGTGGAGCAGATACTCACGGGACTTGCGACACGCCGTCCCTGCCAGCGTTCACGTGCAGTGTGATCCCACCGTGATCCCTCTTGGACAAGAGGCGGGCTCCGTCGGAGGAGGGGCCCGAATGTTGATCCGGGCGGTCGAGCCCGGCTGCTCGCTTGCGACATGAATCATTCCCTCTTATAT
>Ga0068857_100005521_pt1 | contig 10789 bp, 8 predicted proteins | sample KBSCornC72_FD_66591 | JGI IMG/M metagenome (GOLD analysis project Ga0068857, IMG submission 66591) | Corn rhizosphere microbial communities from Kellogg Biological Station, Michigan, USA - KBS Corn C7-2 | ecosystem: Host-associated > Plants > Roots > Rhizosphere > Soil ...
GAGATCGAGGCGGCGATCGATGCGGCTTTGGGCGCGGACTCGCGTGCGCGCGCGTAGGAGTGCGACGTTTGGGACTTTTCGAATGAAACCCATCAACGTCTGGCCGATGCTGATCCTGCTGATCGTCATCGTCCTGCTCGTGATTTACCTGAGGCCGCACTGATGAATGACATGACCACGATCACTACCGCCAAGGACTGGGCGAGCGACCAGGAGGTCCGCTGGTGCCCCGGCTGCGGCGACTACGCTGTCCTGAAAGCCGTGCAGCGGACGATGCCGGACCTTGGCGTCGCGCGTGAGAAGACGGTGTTCATCTCGGGCATCGGCTGCTCGAGCCGCTTTCCCTATTACATGGCGAGCTATGGCTTCCACACGATCCACGGCCGAGCGGCGGCGATTGCGACCGGCGTCAAGCTCGCCAACCCCGAGCTCGACGTGTGGATCATCACCGGCGACGGCGACGCCCTGAGCATCGGCGGCAACCACACGATGCACGTGCTGCGCCGCAATCTCGACTGCCAGATCTTGCTGTTCAACAATGAGATCTATGGCCTGACCAAGGGCCAATATTCGCCGACCAGCCGGGTCGGCACGCGGTCCCCATCGACTCCGTTCGGCTCCGTGGACCGGCCGGTGACTCCATGCGCCTTCGCGCTCGGCTCGGGCGCACGGTTCATCGCCCGCGGGATCGACGTCCACAAGAATTTGCCCGACGTGTTGAAGGCCGCGCACGCGCACCGCGGCGCGAGCTTCGTCGAAATCTTCCAGAACTGCATCGTCTACAACGACGACGTCTTCGCCTCTTTCACCGAAAAACAGGCGGCGGAAGAAAAGCAGCTGTGGCTGAAGGCCGGTGAGAAGATGCTGTTCGCGGGCGGCACCAAGGGTCTCGCGTTGGATACAGAGCGGCTGGCGCTCAAGGTCGTCCCCGGCGACGACCCCTCGGTGATCGTTCACGATCCGACCAATCGCCAAGTTGCGGCGATGCTGATCCTGATGCCTCAGGACGGTTTCCCGATCGCGCTCGGCGTGATCTACGAAGACCCGCGCCCGACGTTCGAAAGCGCGGTGATCGACCAGAACAAGGCAGCCGCCTCGGGCAAGACGCCGGACCTCCAGGCGCTGGTCAGCAAGGGGCAGACCTGGCAGGTCGAAAAGGAGCCGCACCAGCTTTGATTAGCGTCGTCGCGGTGTCCGCAGTTCTTGGTTTCACGCAAAGGCGCAAAGGCGCGAAGAGCCGTCGTGCCAGCGCTTGAGGAACTCGCCGCTACAGCGGTGGACTGCGGTTTTCACATTCACAAGGAACTCGGCCCCGGGGGAATGGTCACAACTCCTTTGCGCCTTGGCGCCTTTGCGTGAAACAATAAGTGGACAATCTCACCCACAGCCTGGTCGGCGCCGTGCTCGGGCGCATGGGCCTCAAGCGCCTCAGCCCACGCGCGATGCCGGCGCTGGTCATTGCGGCCAACCTGCCGGACATCGACAGCTGGATTGCAAAGCCGCTCGGTCTCTACCCCCGCACCTTCCACCGCGGCTTCACGCACGGGATCGGCGGGCTCGTCACCATGCCCTTGTTGGCAGTTGCAATCATTTGGGTTTGGGAAAGGTTGCGTCCAGGAAAGGAAGGTCCGCTGAAGCTCGGTGGGCTCTTGCTCGCCTGTTTCTTGGGCGTGCTCAGCCATCCGATGCTCGACTTCCTCAACACCTACGGCGTCCGGCTGCTCGAGCCATTCTCGCACCGCTGGTTCTACGGCGACACTTTGTTCATCGTCGATCCGTGGATCTGGATCATGCTGATCCTGGGCCTCGAATTCTCGTGGCGCGCCGAGCGGCTCGGCAACAATTGGGAGCGGCCGGCGGCTTACGCCTTCTGCGCGATGCTCGCGTACATCGGTGCCAACGCGGCGATTTCGGTTCGCGCGGTCGACGCTTCCCGGCCACTGGTGGAACGGATTGGCCACCCGACCATGATCGTCGCCGGCGAAGTGCCGCTCGAGTTCTGGAAGCGGCAGGTGATGTGGCGGACGGACAAGCTTTCGGGAAGCGCTGATTATGACGTCTTCGGCAATGTCGCGCGTCTTGATTCGAAGGTCGTTCCGCTCGACCTTGACGATCCGCGCCTTGCCGAAGCGGCGCGCACCGACCGCGACGTCTGCAACTTCCTGTTCTGGTCGCGAATGCCGCTAGTGATCAACGTCGATGGCAAGGCCTATTTAAGCGACCAGCGTTTTCCGGCGCTTCGCCGAGTCACGTTCATGGTCCCGCTCGACAAGCGGTAAATGAATTCATAACTGCGATAGGGACCAGACCTCCTTCCGACGAGGCCGCGATGGAGATGAAAAAGCGCTCTGGGAGTGAGAGAGTGACGCCAGGTAGCGGTGCCTACCTGGCGAGCGAGCGAGCGAAACGGAGTGGCCAGAGCGCTTTTCCGTCCCACCCGAAGGGCATGGCCCTGCCGGCGCCGGGCCGTCGTCGAAGCGCTCGGACGGGGGCCTATTGGCCCGCCCTTCACGCTTCTCCTGGTCCGTCATCCGGCAGGAGCCGCGTCGCGGCTCTCGTTGGAAGGAGGCCTGGACCCTCATTATGAGTACGCGCGGCGAGCATCTGTTGCGCGCAGACCGTGGTTTCGCGACCGGCGGTGGAACGCTCGCGCGCCTCATCGCGCCGGCATTCGAGAAGGTGCTCGATGAAATCGACCGGCGGCTCGCATGCGGCGGCATCGAGGCGACGCTACCCGGCGGCAGGAAGCGCCGGCTCGGCTTTCACGCCACCGGGCCGACGGCGGTCGTCCGGCTGTCGAGCTGGCGCGCATTGGTCCGGCTCGCAACCTCGGGCTCGGTTGGCTGGTACAAGGCGTGGACGCTCGGCGAATGGTCGAGCCCGGACGCGGTCAAGGTGTTCGAGCTCTTTTCGGCTAATGCCGTCCAGCTCGGCAATGTCGGCCGAGCGAAGGGGCCGTTCCGCTGGCTTAATGCGCTGGCCCATCGCCTCCGCGACAACCGGCCAGCGAAGGCGAGGGCGAACATCGCGGCGCATTATGACCTCGGCAACGATTTCTACTCGGCCTGGCTGGACGCGACGATGACCTACAGTTCGGCGCGCTTCGCTTCGCCGTCCGACACCTTCGAGGAAGCCCAGCTCCGCAAGGTGAACACGCTTCTTGACCGCCTGGAGTTAGGAAGAGGACAGCGCTTGCTTGAGATCGGCTGCGGCTGGGGCACGCTGGCGATGGAAGCGGCCAAGCGCGGGGTCAGCGTCGTCGGCCTTACGCTTTCCAATGAGCAGAAGGCCTGGGCCGAACGGAAGATCCGCGAAGCGGGGCTGTCGGACCGCATCGAAATCCGCCTGCAGGATTATCGCGACACGGCCGAGCAGTTCGACGCAGTGGCTTCGGTCGAAATGGTCGAAGCCGTCGGCCGGCGATGGTGGGGTGCCTACCTCGACAGCATCGCGCGCAACCTCGGGGCGGGCGGCCGCGCTGCGCTCCAGTTCATCTCGATCGATCACCGGATCTTCGAACGGTATGCGACCAACGCGGACTTCATCCAGACCTACATCTTTCCAGGCGGCCTTCTGCTCGACGAGCCGCAGTTCGAAGCGCTTGCCGGTGAACGGGGCCTTAGCTGGCAGGACCGCGACGGCTTCGCCTGCGATTATGCCGAGACTCTGAAGCGCTGGCGGGATCGGTACGACGACGCGGTCGCTCGCAGGGCATTTCCCGACTTCGCCGAAGCGTTTCACAACCTCTGGCGCTACTATCTCATGTACTGCGAGGGAGGCTTTCGCGGCGGCGCCATCGATGTGGCGCAAATAACGATGGTGAAAACAGCGAACTGATCAGCCCCAGCAGCGTCAGCAGGCTGATCAAAGCGCCGACTTTCTCAGGCATGGTCCATAGCAGGGTCCGCGTGCAGCCGTGGCCGCGATAGGAGAGGAGTTGCGTCCCCGGAGCAGGAAAAGTCGGCACGACCTTGCCTCCACAGCGGACCTGCCATGCCGGGAAGTAGAAGACGGGCTCGACGGTGACCGAGCCATCGAACTGCGGCTGCCGGTGCTTTGCGGAGAGCTCAAGGGCCCATTCGGAAGGCCAGCTGTAAGGTCGCTTGCCCGGCGGCAGGTTTTCGGGAACATCAGGATGATACTGACGCATGACCCGATCTCCGAAGGCGGGAGCGTCAGGCTTGGCAGCGATGATGAAGCCCGCCATCAGCAGGAAGGTCGTCCAGAGGATCAGCCACGGAACGCGCTCTTTGGGCGCGAGCATCACGGCCGTCACCAGCGTCAGCTCAGCAACCGGTAGCAACCGGAACGGGAATTGCACCCAACTGAGGATGGGCAATGCCCAAAGCAGGGGGACGGCGCCGAGTGCAAGGACAAGGCAGACCAGCGTCCACAAGGCCCAGGGCGACCTGACGCGAAATGCGAGTCCGGCGGCCGGAATTGCGAGCGCCGCGCCGACCAGCAGCACGGCGCGGAAGGTCTGATTGGACCAGGAGTGGGCGCTCCAAACGGTCCATGTCGCGGGTTGAAGATAAGGCAGAGCCCACAGGTCCCCTGCGCTTCGATACGGCTCGAGGGCGAGCGCAGGCCCGAGATAGATCGCAGCGAGACCGACGCCGGTCATCAGCGCACCAGCGATCCGCAGCAGCGTTGCGGGCGACCTGCGGCCATGGGCCAGCGCATAGGGTCCGAAGAGGAAGGCCGACCCCAGGAACGCCAGAGGCAGGTGGCTCAAGATCAGCGCACCATAAGCGAGCGCGGTTGATGCGAACCCGCACCGGCGCCCATCGATCATCCGCTTCAGTCCCCAAAGAACGAAGGGCAGAAGCGCCGCCGCGAAGAATTCGGCAATCGCGCCGCGCTGGTAGAAGTTGAACAGCTGATAGGGCGCGATCATGAACAGAAGCGCGCCCAGGAGCGGTGCTCGGCTCTGATCCTTCAGCCATAGATAGACGCCCGCGCCGGACAGCAAGGTAGCGGCGAAAAAGGCGCCGATCAGCGCAACATAGGTGCTCAGCTGCGCCAGGGCGAACGCCGAGGCAACATAGAAGGCAAGAGGAGGGTAATAATAGAATACCGGCGATCCTAGGCCGCCGTGAGACAGCGGCAGCCAGCGCGGGTACAGGGTTCCGCTGCCGAGCTCGCGCGCGAATTGCTCAAGCCACACGAGATCGATCCAGAAACTGTCATTCAATCGCACCGGGCCGATAGCGGCAGGCAGCGCCAAGAGCAGCGCGACAGCGAACAGCGCCGCAGCCACGGTCAGCTTCTGCCCTGGTGCGCCAATCATGACTTCTTAACCCCCTTTGTTCATCACTGCATGCATGAGCGATCCGGGTCCAGGCCAGAGCGCGCATCAGCTTCAGCGGCTGCATCTTACGATTATCTTACCCCTGCTGCTGGGGGCCATGGGCCGGGCCATCTGCTGGACCAGGCGTCCGCCGGATATGGCGCTGTTCCTTGAGCCTTGGTTCAACCACATCATTCATTACGGTCCGATCGGCGCATTCGGACATCCGTTCAGCAACTACGAACCGGCTTATTTATACCTCTTGGCCATGGGATCGCTGGCGCACCATGCGCTCTCGGCGATGACGATCATCAAGATCATCTCGGTTCTCGGTTCGCTCTTCCTGGCGATCGCGCTTGCCGACCTCCTGAAAGCTGCGGGAGCTGATGCGAAGCAGGCTTTAGTTGTGCTCGCGTTGCCGAGCATTGTCATCAACGATTCGCTGCTCGCTCAATGCGATGCGCTATGGGCAGGTTCTTGCGTGCTCGCGCTCGCGGCAATGATCCGCGGCCGAACGCTGAGGACAATGGTCTGGTGCGGAGTTGCAATCTCCTTCAAGGCGCAGGCCGCCTTCATTGCGCCGGTGATGATCGGCGCAATGATCGGGCGTCGCGCTCCATGGTGGCAGTGGCTCGTGCCTGGCGCTGTCTTCCTCGCCTCGTTGATTCCGGCATGGCTGACGGGCTGGCCGGCAGCCAAACTCCTGACGGTTTATCTTGGCCAAGCCAGGCTCGATCACCTTGCAGGGCGACTAGCTAACCCGTGGATGGTCGGCACGATTTTCGACGAGCAATTCGCCCGCAACCTTTTCCTGCTCGGCTATGTGGCGGCGATGTCGGCGGCAATCGTGATTGGAGCCTTGGCGGTCCGCGCAGCGCGCGACGCGCGGCAGCTGATCCTTCTGGCCGCAATTTCCGGAACCGCTCTTCCGTTCCTCCTGCCCAAGATGCTTGAAAGATACTATTTCCTGGGGGATGTGATGACACTCGCTCTTGCACTCTCGTGGACGTGCCGGAGCGCTTCGTTCGCAGTTCGAGCCGTGCAGATGGCGTCCGTGCTGTCGCTCGTGACCTATATCTACTTCTTCTATGATCCGTACCCGGCGCTGGCCGGAGCAGTCTGTGCCGCAGCCGGGCTCTTCGTGATGTGCAGACTCGCCGGGGACGAATTCTCTGCGCTGCTCGCGGCGGTGCGCAAACGGCCGGGAATCCGGGTTGAGGAGGGTCGGGTGAGCTCTGCCGGCCTACAAGCTTAGCAGGGCTCACCCGTGCTCGGCACAGGGGCAACGTTGCACCGAGCAATACGCAAAACACGAATTACTCAGAAAACCCCTGGCCGCATTATCCCAACTTGCCTGGAGACCATGGCATGGCTCCCGCCGCACTCGGCTTCGTCCAAGCCGTAGTTGTTCAATAAGCATTAACCTTAGTCTCGGCAACGTCTAGTTGACAGAAAATTGCTGTCGTGGGGCACCGATTCAGGTGCGTTGATCCTGGAATCGAGAAGGCCCGCCCCGTTGCTTGAGCGAGCCTTCCGGTACGGGAGCTTGCCCCGGCTCCCACGCGCGATCGTACGCCCGGACTGGAACCCGCGCAACTTCAAGCCTCGACACGCACCTTCTCGCCGGTGGGCACATTCGCGGCCATTCGCTCGACGATTGCTCGTGCGACCACCTCTGGCGGCTTCACGCTTTCCGGTTCCTCGCCTGGGAAGGCTAGTGCCCGCATCCGCGTGCGCGTCGCGCCCGGATCGATAATGTGAACCCGGATGCGGCCGGTGTAGGCCGTCTCGTCAGCATAGGCGCCGAGAAGCGTTTCCAGTGCAGCTTTCGACGAGCCGTACGCGCCCCAGAAAGCGCGCGGCTCGCCGCCGACCGACGAGGTGAGCGCGACGATATCGGCGCTGTCCGCGCGCTTCATCAGCGGGTCGAACGCGGCGATCAGCGCCTGGTTGGCGAGCAAGTTCAGGCTCAGCAGCCGCGAATATTCCTTCGGATCGATGTCCTGCACCGGGCTCAGCGACCCGAGCATCGCCGCATTGAGGACGAGCACGTCGAGCTTCTGCCAACGCTCGGCGACCGCGCCGGCGAGCTTGCCGATGCTTTCGCCGTCGGTGAGATCCAGCGGCGCGATCGTGGCCGTGCCCCCGTCCCGATGAATTCGCTCTTCGACTTCCTCAAGCGCTGCCGGCGTCCGCGCGACCATGATCACATGGGCCCCGGCAGCCGCGAGCGCCTCGGCGGTCGCGGCGCCGATACCGCGTGATGCTCCCGTCACGAGCGCGAGCTTGCCGGATAAAGCGTTCGAATCGGTCATTCGCCGCGTCTAGCGGCTTAGCGGCTCGCAACCAATGAGAGCGCCGCCATGCCTTCCTTGTCGGCAACGTCGGTCAGCGTCGTCGGATAGACGCCGGTGAAGCATGCGTCGCAGCGCTGCGGTAGGGCTGCGTCGCGCTCCTGTCCGAGCGCGCGGTACAAGCCCTCGATCGAGATGAAGGCGAGGCTGTCGGCATTGATGTAGTCCCGCATCTGCTCGACGCTCATCTGGGCGGCGAGCAGCTTTGCGCGCTCGGGTGTGTCGACTCCATAGAAGCAGCTGTGACGCGTCGGCGGCGATGCGATGCGCATGTGGACCTCGCGAGCACCCGCATCGCGCATCATCTGCACTAGCTTCACGCTGGTCGTGCCCCGAACGATCGAATCGTCGATCAAGACGATGCTCTTGCCGTCGATCAGCGCAGAGTTCGCATTGTGCTTGAGCTTCACGCCTTGCAGGCGAACGTCCTGCCTGGGCTGGATGAAGGTGCGCCCGACATAGTGCGACCGGATGATTCCCAGCTCGAACGGAATTCCGCTCGCCTGCGAAAAGCCGATCGCCGCCGGAACGCCGCTGTCGGGAACGGGCACGGCATAGTCGGCCTCAACCGGCGCCTCGCGCGAGAGCTCGGCGCCTATGCTCTTGCGGACCTCGTAAACCGACATGCCATCGGCAATGGAGTCGGGCCTGGAAAAATAGATATGCTCGAAGATGCACGGGCGCGGCGCCACCTTCTCGAATGGGCGGAAGGAGCGGATGCCCTCATTGTTGACCAGCACCAGCTCGCCGGGCTCGACGTCGCGCAGGAAGCTCGCGCCGATCACGTCGAGAGCGACCGTCTCCGAAGCGAAAATCGTCGCTTCGCCGAGCTTGCCCATTACGAGAGGACGGATCCCGAGCGGATCCCGGCAGGCGATGAGTCCTTCTTCCGTCAGGACGACGAGCGAATAGGCACCTTCGACCTGCTTGAGTGCGTCGGTCAGCCGATCGAGCATGTTGTTGCGGTCAGAGGTCGCCACCAAATGGATGATGACCTCGGTATCGCTGGTCGACTGAAAGATCGAACCTCGGCGGTTGAGCGTGCGCCTCAGCTTCATGGCATTGGAGAGATTGCCGTTGTGCGCCACGGCAAAGCCGCCTTCGGCCAGTTCGGCGAACAACGGCTGGACGTTCCTCAGCGCGGTTTCGCCGGTCGTCGAATAGCGGACGTGCCCGATTCCCGCCCGGCCCGCCAGCTTGCGGGTGATGTCGTCGCGGTCGAAATTGCCGGCCACATGTCCCATCGCCCGGTGCGAGTGGAACTGCGATCCGTCGAAGCTGGTGATTCCGGCAGCTTCCTGTCCGCGGTGCTGGAGCGCGTGCAGCCCCAGGGCAACGAAGCTCGCCGCATTGTCGGCACCCCAAATACCGAAGATGCCGCACTCTTCGCGCAGCTTGTCGTCGTCGAACGGATTGGTTGTAAGCATGTATCTCTGGGTCCCCGACTACCCGTCGCATCTGCTAGGCCCGGCATATAGGGCGCGGCCTTGCCTTTGTCGCCCCCACGCTGAAGAAAGCGTGAAATTTTAACCGCTTAGCGACACGCTCCAACGCTTAGCTCTTGTAAAGGGCGGGGAATTTCTGGCGCAGCGCGGCGACTTTCGGACGGTCGTTGACGAGAATGTAGGGGAAATACGGGTGCTTTCGCGCAAACCCCTGATGATAGGCTTCGGCCGGGTAGAAACCGCCGCTCTCGACCCGGGTCGCGATTGGCGCCTTGTAGATGTGCGCGCCGTTGAGGCGGGCAATGAATGCCTTCGCAAAGCGCGCCTGCTCCGGCGTCTGCGGGAAGATCGCTGAGCGATAGCTATGTCCGACATCGGGGCCCTGCCGATCGACTTCCGTCGGATCATGAGCGACCGTGAAATAGACCTGCAGCAACTGAGCGTAGCTCACTTGCGAGGGATCATAGCTGATCTTGACCGCCTCGGCATGGCCGGTCTCTTCGGAGCTGACCTTGTCGTAACTGGCGTCCCTGGAGTCTCCGCCGGCATAGCCGGAGACGACGTTGGTGACGCCCTTCACATGCTCGAACACCCATTCCATGCCCCAGAAGCAGCCTCCGGCGAGGACCGCGGTATCTGTCCTGGGAGCAGCGGCCGCGGGGCTGCCGGCAAGCAAGGCCAGGATCAACGCCAGTCTTTTCATATGCCTTGTCTGTTGCGGGCCCGACATTAACGGCCGCTGGACGCAACGCATGCTGCGCGGCAAAGACGTTGCTGACACGGAGGTAAGCAATGCCGACCTACACTGCGCCTGTCCGCGACACGCGCTTCATCTTGGACAGCGTGCTCGGACTGTCGCGCTTTTCCAACCTGCCCGGCTTTTCCAACGCGACACCGGACCTGGTCGAAGCGATCCTCGAGGAGGCGGGCCGATTCTGCGCGGAGGTGCTGCAGCCTCTCAACCGCATCGGCGACGAGGTTGGGTGCAAGCGTGCGGAGGATGGCTCGGTTACGACACCGCCGGGCTTCAAGGAGGCGTGGGAGCAGTTCTGCGAAGCCGGATGGCCGACCCTGACCGTGCCGGAAGAATATGGCGGGCAAGGGCTTCCGCAAGTTATCGGGACTGCGGTCAGCGAATATATCCTCTCCGCCAACCACAGTTTCGAGATGTACCAGGGGCTGACCTCGGGCGCGATCGCCTCGCTGCTGGTCAAGGGTACCGATGAGCTGAAGCAGCGCTACGTGCCGAAGATGGCGACCGGGCGCTGGACCGGTACCATGAACCTGACGGAGCCGCATTGCGGGACCGACCTTGGCCTGTTGAAGACCCGCGCCGAGCCGAACGACGACGGCAGTTATTCGATCACCGGCACGAAGATCTTCATTTCCTCGGGCGAGCACGACCTGTCCGAGAACATCATCCATCTGGTTCTCGCCAAGCGCTCCGGCGCTCCCGACAACGTCAAGGGCATCAGCCTGTTCGTGGTGCCGAAGTTCCTGGTGAACGAGGATGGATCGATCGGCGAACGCAACGCCGTCAGCTGCGGCGCGCTCGAAAAGAAGATGGGAATCCACGGCAACGCCACGTGCGTGATGAATTACGATGGTGCGAAGGGCTGGCTTGTCGGCGAGCCGGAAAAGGGTCTCGCGGCGATGTTCATCATGATGAACGCGGCCCGGCTCGGCGTCGGCTTGCAGGG
>Ga0068857_100005526_pt1 | contig 10783 bp, 12 predicted proteins | sample KBSCornC72_FD_66591 | JGI IMG/M metagenome (GOLD analysis project Ga0068857, IMG submission 66591) | Corn rhizosphere microbial communities from Kellogg Biological Station, Michigan, USA - KBS Corn C7-2 | ecosystem: Host-associated > Plants > Roots > Rhizosphere > Soil ...
AATAAGATGTTGCACCTGTAACATTATCTAATTGCTTCCAACTACCCCCTAAATAAGCCCAAAGGTTAGTACCATCATTATTAATCATACCACTTTGTGGTGATGTAATACCTGAATTTGGTATACTTGATCGTATTCTTAATTGAGCAGTGGTAGTAGTAGCTGTATTTATATCAACAAAAGCTGTTGGTGTACCAACTAAATCAAAAGAACCAGTAACCACATCCCCAAATAATACACCAACAGAATAGTTCCATCTATCTGTTTTATATTTAGCAGTTGGTATTCCAATTGATTGAAAGTTAACAGCACCAACCCCGCCACCAGGAGTGTTTATATAAACAATGCTTGAACCATCAGATAACATAGTAAAATTACTAGAATTTGGTGTTTGTGAACCCATATATAGTGCAGTATATGGGTCTCCAACACTAATCCAATTTCTAACAACTAATTTACCACTAGTACCAGTTTTTGCTGTAAACGAATTAGCCGAATCATCATATGTTAAATTTAATGAAGATGTTAACGTATTTCCTGTTGAACCATACCCTATCTGTGTGCTTGGTAGAGTAACGGATGAGCCAGTTGTAAAACCAGTAACACTAAATGTCCCACCAGTATTGTTTCTGAATACAGCAGTACCTGATGAATATGTACCACCAGTTACGTAAATATCTGTCCCACTACCACCACTAGTACCTCCAGAAGATGGCATCCAACTACCCTTACCTTCTAAATCAATACATGTCCAAACATAATTTATTTGTGGGTTTTTATTTATTATTAAGTCATTTGTTCTAGTAATACCAGAAACATCAACCCAAATAGTTCTACCAGTAAAATCAGTGGTATTAGCACTAAGTATGTTTAAAATATTTGTCGAAACAGTTCCACTATAATTACCACCACCAAGACTAATCATCGCTATTGAATCTATACTAAAACTAACACCACTATAACTTAAAACAACATTATTACCATCAATAGTTGTTGTAGAATTAGCTGTAAATATAATACCTGTTGTTTGGACTGTACCTGAATTGGATGGTGTTAACGCTGACAAAGCAGAAGCACCTAGTTGCATTCTTGGGTCATACCAAGAATATATCGTAGTTCCACTATTACCTGAAAAAGTACTTCCAAGTAATGTATATGTTTCAGTTATAGCACTTGTTGAAAAATCTGGACCAGTTGGTAAATAACTAAATGGAACACCAAATGAAGTAGCACCAGATAAAATTGTTAACGTTTCAATGTGTTGTTTTATCTGTCGATTATTTGAATAGTCTAATTTGGTTTTAAATGCCATTTTTATGGGTTTTATTATAAATATTCCATCGTTTGAATATATTTATAATAAAAATATAAATTATGCCTACATTTAAAAAGAAAGATTTAAATGAACTAGTTGGTGGTGATTATAGTTCTGGTGGTGGTGATAGAAATGTGACTAACAATAGTGAAATCGAAACAGGACCAGTTCAAAAACCATATAATGATGATTCAGACTATGAAAAAGGAGAGTCACCAACTACTGATGTGGTTGCTAATAGATATAGACAAAATATACCTTGGTTTGCCGTTTATAGTTATGGTGGGACAAACTATAGTCGTGGTGTTAGAGTTTCTGAAACTAAAAATACTATAATAAAAAAGAAACAAGTTGAAGAGAAAATAGAGGATTTAGTTAAAAAAAGCAAGGATAATGATTTTACTGATAAAAATAATAATACTAAATTAAGTAAAATTGTAAATTTAATAAATAATAATGATTTTACTGATAAAGAATTAGAAGATTTAAAAAATTTACTAGCTAAAAAGAATCCAAATAACCCATATTTTGAATAAATAAAAATGGCAAATTCACAAATAAAAGACAAAAATTTTAATCTTGATGATAATAGTAAAGAAAAATACACAACTTTAGCTATGAGAGAAACTAGGTTAAAAAAAGCTAAAAAAAATGGTGAACAAACTGGAGATTGGTCAGAATTTAAAAGATTAGGTGGGGAAAATGAATTGAAAAAATTAGAAACGATTATCCATACAGCTCAAAATACAAATCATAGTTTAAAAAAAACAGGTATGGATGCTGGAAGAGAAAATCAATTTATAAAAAAACACGAAAAAGATAAAGACAATGCTAACCCAACAGCTATTGGTGGAATACCTAAAATGCATAAAGGTAATATAAAAGACAAAATAATGTCAAACAAAGAAGTTTATAATGAAGAACTAAATAAAGAAATATCTGAAATAAAATATTTAATAGAATATATGAATAACAACAAATTAAAATTATAATAAAACATGCCAGTAGTATATAACGGAAATCAGACACCAATGGAAGCAGCTGCAATTGCAGCTAGAAATGTATTGTTAGCTAACAATATTTACAATAATGCAGCTCAAGCAAATGCATATTCATCAACACATACAAGAGCATTATCAGATCAAACCACTCCAATATATGGTAAAGGGTCTGGCCAATTCTTGGACATAAATAACTATGCTGGTGTAGGTGGTGATTGGGATATAAATGGAAATCAAAATAATTCTATTGGTTCAGGTAGAAACCCAGCTATGGCTTTAAATAGTGGTTTATGGGGTTATGGACCTAACGGATTAGGTTTAACCCCATATGTTGCACCTAATACATCTGCAAATATTGGACAAGTAATTATTTAATAAATGAAACTTTACAATTTATTTGAAAATATTATATTAGAAGAAATAGAAAAACAAAATCATATTATATATGAGGGTGTTTCTAGTGATAATGTCATTTCAGCTATTGATGGTAAATATAATGTTAATATTTTGTATAGAGATTTTGAAGATCAACCGCCAAGTAAGAGATATATACAAGTATATAATTTTGCAAAAACAAAAGCTGGTAATGATGCAATAAGAGCATACCAAATATTTGGTGGTTCTAAAAAGGGTGAAAATAAAGGATTTTGGAAAATTTTTAGGCTAGATCGAATAGAAGGTTGGTTTCCCACTAAAGTTAAATGGAATAAACCAGTATCTGATTTAGACCCTACAATTCCTAAATATAACCCACATGGTGATAAAACTATGGCAACAGTAATGAATAAAGTTGATATAAATCAACAACCACAAAAAACTAAATAAATATGGAACAAACACCATCACCTGTAGATTTAACTAGGTTAAAAGGTATTTTAGGAAACGCAAAAAAAATGATAGATATTGTCGAAAGCAATAGCTATACAAAAGGACATATTGATGATAGAGCATTAAGTGAAGATGGGGTAATGGAATTACAAAATGAAGGTGTTTCTAGACCAGTTCAAACACAACCTCAACACACAGCAGCTGATTATACTGAACAAGATGTTTTAAATTCTAAATTACCTCCTATGATAAAAGAGGCTATGATAAAAAACAAAATACCTAAAGTATCACTAGTTAATAGTACTTTTTCTCTTAATGATGTATCCGATTTGGTTGAAAAACCTATGAGATTTACAAAGACACCTAAATCAACTCAAATAAGAGAAACATATGTTTCCAATAATTCAGACATGATAACTATTAGTAAATCTGAACTAAAATCATTGATTGATGAAAGTATTATGGATTATATGACTAAAACATTTATAAAAAATTTAAATGAAGAAACCATAAAAAAAACAATTAATCTATTAATAAAAGAAGGTAAAATTAATGTTAGAAAAAAATAAAAAACCCACAAAATGGGTTTTTTTGTTTACTTAATGTTTTAGTTATAATATATTTGAATTATTAATAATAACGTTTTAAAATAAACTTAATGAAAAAAATAAAAGTATTAGTAGTACCATCTGATCGTACAGGTGTAAGTTATTTCCGTTCAACCAATCCACATATTGCGCTAGAAACAAATTATCCAGATGAATTCCATGTTGACGTAGATTATGAACCACAAATTAATAATGATGAATGGTTAAAACAATATGATATTATCCATTATCATAGAACTCTTGGACCATTTGAACAAATGGCTGAATTAAATAAAAAATTATCATCTTTTGGGATAATATCTATTATGGATTTGGATGATTACTGGGCACCTGGGACACACCATCCAGCTTATTTATTAATAAAAAATACTGAGTTAGATAAAAAAATTGTAGAAAACTTAAGACATGCACAATATATAACAACTACAACTGATATATTTGCTAAAGAAATTTCAAAAATAAATAGTAATGTATTTGTATTACCAAATGCAATTGACCCACATGAAAAACAATTTACACCTAATCCACAACCTTCAGATAGAATAAGAATTGGTTGGTTAGGTGGTTCATCACACTTAAAAGATTTAGAAATTTTACAAGGAGTTGTTTCTAAATTAAAAAATGATAATTTATTAGATAAAATACAATTTGTATTGTGTGGTTTTGATTTAAGAGGTATGCACACTGAAATCGATGCAAATACTAAAGAACAAAGGCAACGGGCCATTACACCAAAGGAAAGTATATGGTATCAATATGAAAGAATTTTTACTGATGATTATAGGTCAGTAAGTCCAGAATATAAAGAATTTTTATTAAAGTTCAAAGAAGAAGATTATCCTAATGTTTCAAATGAACCATATAGAAGAGTTTGGACAAGACCTATAACTAATTATGCTGAAAACTATAATTTATTTGATATATCGTTAGCACCAATTGAGCAAAATATTTTCAATAAAGTAAAAAGTCAATTAAAGGTTATTGAGGCTGGATTTCATAAAAAAGCAATAATCGCTCAAGATTTCGGACCATATCAAATAGACATTAAAAATGCTGTTAAGTATGGTGGTGGGTTTGATATGACAGCTAATGGAATTTTAATTGATTCAACAAAAAACCATAAAGATTGGTTTGATTCTATTAAAAAATTGATAAAAAATCCTGAATTGATGATTACTTTACAAAATAATTTGTATAATACAGTTAAGGATACATATTCAATGGATAAAGTTACTGAAAATAGACGAAAGTTATATCTTGATTTAATAGTAAAAAATAAAGAAAACATTTTAGAAATGATTAATGATGAAAACGATTAAGAAAATATTGAAATATCTTTTTAATTTTTATACGATACATAGAAGATTTGTAAAAATTAAAAAGATAACCAAAGCTAATTTTAAACAAAAAGAAAAATTTGTAATGGATTTTGAATCTAATTTTAAGGTAAAGGTTGAAAGAATTAAAACGATTATGGATAGATTAGATGAAATAGATAGAAATAAAAACGGCGTTAAAAATAAAGATATTAGAGAAATAGTGGCTAAATTAAATCAAATTGATAGTCGATTACCATATTATCTTAAAAAATAATTTGCTTAATTGGTTTTATTTTAGTATATTTGTAAAAATAATACTATAAAAAACCAATTTAAAAATGTCTTTAGAAAAAGAAAAAATTGTTGCTAATACAAAAAAATATTTTGAAACAGCAACTAAACTTGGGTTCATGAATGAAGAATTAATGAAATTTCTAGGTGAATCCTTTATTAAAGCTCCTGCGTCCAGTATGAGCGAATATCATAATGCTTTTGAAGGTGGTTTAATTGACCATTTATTGCGTGTTGCTTCATATGCTGTGAAGATTAATAATGCATTACCAGACGATGAAAAAGTAGACCAAAATTCTTTATTAAAAGTTTGCCTTTTGCATCAAATAGGTAAAGCTAATCTATATGTGGAATGTACATCTGAATGGCATAGAAAAAATCAAGGTAAAATGTACGATTTCAATCAAAATATAACTTCAATGAGAGTTGGTGAACGTAGTGTTTATTACGCCTTGTCTCATGGTATAAGCCTTACTGAAGAAGAATATACTGCTATTATATTTTTTGATAAAATGGATGATAAAATGTCAGAATTTCATAATTCGATGGTTGGCGAAATTTTAAAAATGGGTAGTGTTTTTGCTATTAAACATTCACAAAAGAAAAACAAATAATTTATGGTTCAATCAAAATACGATATAGAGTATATTAAAAGTAAAATATTAGAATTAGCTGATTCTAATAACCCATATAGTCAAGAAGATTTTGACAAAGAATTTAGTAATAAAACTAATGATATTGATAATTCATTTAAAATAAATGTAAATTTTGTGAATAAATCAAACAATCCTAATCCAGACTATGAAACTAATGGTTCTTCAGGGTTAGATTTACGAGCAAATTTAACTGAAACATTAATAATAGAACCAAATAAAAGAGCAATTATTCCAACTGGATTATATTTTTCAATTCCAGAAAATTTTGAAATACAGATTAGACCACGTAGTGGATTAGCAGCTAAAAATGGTGTTACAGTTTTAAATAGTCCCGGAACAATAGATGCTGATTATAGAGGTGAAATTAAAGTCATTCTAATAAATCATGGTGATACACCATTCACCATTTGTAATGGCGATAGAATAGCACAAGCAGTATTCTCAACAGTAACTGCTAAAAATATAATAAACTTAATAAGAATAGAGGAAATATCAAGTGATACAACTAGAGGGTCAAATGGATTTGGGTCTACAGGTGTAGCATAAAAATTAAAATATTTTTGACAAATTAAAGCTCAGTTTTGAGCTTTTTTTGTTTACTATTAGCAATAATTTTGGTATATTTAAATAAAAAAATGATAACAGTAATATATTGTACAAGAGAACCAAACCCAAAACATAAAGAACATTTAATAAAAACATCTGGACTTCACAAACAACTTGAAGTTATTGAGATTATTAATAATGGTGAATCTCTAACGTCTGCATATAATCGAGGACTTAATCAAGCTAAGAATAATATAGTTGTTTTTTGTCATGATGATTTAACCATAGAGACAAATCAATGGGGTAAAAAATTAATAAAACAATTTGAAAAGCATTCAGAATATGGTATAATTGGCGTTGCTGGAACTAAATATTTATCTACCACTGGACAATGGTGGGAAAATAAGAAAAAAATGTATGGTAGAGTAGAACATACTCATGAAGGGAGAACTTGGTTATCATCATATTCATCAGATATAGGTATTAATATAGAAGAAGTTGTTATTGTTGATGGAGTTTTTTTCGCTATTGATAAAACAAAAATAAAAGAAAAATTTAATGAAACAGTAATTGGGTTTCATTTTTATGATGTTAGTTTTTGTTTTGAAAATTATCTTAAAGGAGTTAAAATTGGTGTTATAACAAATATACGAATAAACCATAGATCAATAGGTATGGTAAATGAATCTTGGGAAACAAATAGGTTACAATTTTCAGAATTACATAAAAATGAATTACCAGTTAACATAAAAAGGGTCATTCAAGATGGTTATAAAATAAAAGTATTAATAGGATGTTTAAATTTTAATAGCTATACTGGTTCTGAATTGTATGTATTTGAATTAGCAAAACAATTGATTAATCAAGGATGCGAAGTTTCTATTTGCTCTACACTTGGAAATCCTTTATCTGCAATAGCTAAACAATTAGGTATTAAACTATATACGTTACAAGAACCTCCCGGATTTAAACTAGGTGATGGAAAATGGAAACTTAAAAGCACTCAAGGTGAAATAGAATCACAACCAAACACACTATATAAATTAAATGAAGCACAATTTGATATCCTTCATTTAAATCATAAACCAGTTACAGAACATCTATTAAGATTATATCCAGATGTTCCAGTTGTTTGTTCCATACACTCTGAAGTAATTAGTTTGGAAGAACCAGTTCTATCTCAACAAATAAAAAAATATATAGCTATTAGACCTGAAATTAAGGAATTTATAATTAATAAATTTAACATACCATCAGAATTAATAGAAGTAATTTATAACCCAATAGATTCTAATAGATTTAAAACCATTCAAAATAATTCTAATAGAGAAAAAACAAGATTGTTATTTGTAGGTACTATAGATTATTTGAGAAGAGAAACAATTTTAGATTTAATAACAACAACCAAAATAAATAACCAAGAATTGTGGATTGTTGGTAAAAAAAATGATACATATTTAGATGATATGATAAAAGATCAAGAACATGTAACTTATTTTGAACCAACAGATAAAATAGAAAAATATATCCATCAATGTGATGAAACAGCTGGTATATTATTAGGTAGAACAACCATAGAGGGTTGGTTATGTGGTAAAAAAGGATGGATATATGACGTAGACGATGTTGGAAATATAAAATCTAAAACATTATACGATATACCATTAGATATAGATAAATTTAAATCTGAGATTGTAGTTAAAGATATAATAACAACATATAAAAACATAATAGAATAATGGCTTTCAATAATTTAAAAAAATGGCTAACTAAAAAAGCAGCGACTGTTGCTTTATCTATGGCAAATGTTGAAAAAAATATTTTGTCACAGAATGGTCAAACACCAGATACTGATGTTAATCAAGAACGTAGACATACACAAGGCCAATTGATGGATTCATTAATAAGAGGAGAGATCACTGAAGAAGTTAAAAATCTTAGATGGAGAATGTATTCTGCTTTCAATTCAAGTAAGGGTTTTAGACTTAAAGTCACTGGGATAGATAATGAAGGAAACCCTATTTTTATTGTACAAAGTGTAAATAATAAACAATCACTTGATAATATTAAAGTAGATAATTATGATAATTACAAATTACAAATGGTTGTTGATAACTCTCCAATAGCACCTCAATTGTTAAATGAATTTGTTTCAGATTCTATGACAGCTGAAGAACTTTCAACTATTAGAGAAGAAAACCCAATAAATATAACTAGGTCAACAATACCTAAATTTGATATTGAAAAATACACAAAAAAATTACTTGTTAGAGATATCGATGGTGACAGAAAATTACTAGAATTTTATGTTAGTAGATATCCAGAAGAACATAAACGTAGTAGTTATTTATTTATTAGTGAATTAAAAAAATCTATTGAAAACCCTAGACAATCATCTATTTTAGATATAACAAGTGTTAAATTTATAACAGATAGAACACTTGGTGTTGATGATTTCTTAGAATATGAATTTAAAATAGAATCGTTTGATAAAATAATAACGTTTAATGAATATTATGTTATTAAATTTATAGCAAGCACTATTATAAACGGTAATTTTATATTAGAAGATAAAAGAGTTGAAGAACTAGATCAAAAATATGCAAATAAAGAAAAAAGAAAAAGAAACTAATGAAATTAACTAATAAATTTATTATTATTGTACCAGTTTTTAATGCTAAAGATTTAATTGAAACTTGTTTAATTTCTATATTAAGTCAGACTTTTAATGATCTTGGTGTTATAATTAGAGATGACATGTCAACAGATGGTACTGATATTTTAATAAAAGAATTTTTAGGTATTAATGAAGACAAAGTATTAACGCAATATATGGGTAAAGATATTATCTATATTAGAAATGATAAAAAATATTATCCTGTTGGTAATACATATGATAGTGTTATTAATTATGTTGATAATACAGATGCGATAATAGGTGTTGTAGATGGTGATGATAGTTTAATTAAAAGTGATGCTATACAAAAAATATTTAATATTTACGAAACTAAAAATAAATGGATGGTATGGAGCCAACATGTTAAATCATTTGGAGATGGAGAATCTAAAGAATTGCCAAGTGATGATATAATATATAGTGGTAGAAATTATTGGTCTGTAACTCATTTTAGGACTAGTAAAATAGGATTGTTTTATAAGCTAAATGTACAAGATTTATTAGACCCATTTGTGGAAAATTCATATTATACTTTTGCTGGTGATGCAGCTTTTTTATTTCCGTTTTGTGAAATGTGTGGTAACGATAAAGCATATTTTTTAAACGAAAAATTATATCAATACAATAATGATCTACCAACAAATGAACACAATAAAAGTATTGAAACGGCTATAAAATATGGAACGTACATTAGAAATAATGGTACAAGATATAAAAAACAAGACAATATATAAAATGCAAAATCAATTAATTATTTTTTCAAAAAATAGAGCATGTCAATTAAATTTATTATTAGATTCAATAAATTTAAATGCTAATCAACTATTTGACAAAATAAGTGTTTTGTATAAAGCTGAAGATCAATATATTGATGGATATGATTTGTTAAAAACCAGAACCAGCATTGACTTTATTGAAGAAATGAATTTCAGAAATGATCTTATAAGAATCATAGATGATGATATTATGTTTACAACGTTTTTAGTTGATGATGCTATTTTTTTTGATAAAATAACAGAGCCACAAAAAACATTATTGAATTGGCATGATAATGTAATTTGTTTATCATTAAGATTAGGTTTAAATTGTGTTTATTCTCACCCAGCAAATCTTCAATATAAAATAAACAATTATGGACCTGTGGGTATAGACGATAATTTTATTATGTTCGTACATACAGAACAAGATGGTGATTTTAGTTATCCGTTATCAACAGATGGTCATATATATATGACTAGTGTTATTAAAGACTTATTGGTATCTGTTGATTTTAATAATCCAAACACTCTTGAAGCTAATTTACAAAGATTTAAAAATGTTATACCTAAATTAATGATTAGTTTTAAACATTCAAAATTAGTTAGTGTACCAGTTAATTTAGTTAATACAACCTTTAATAATAGAAATGGATTAATATTTCCAATATCTAATAAAGAATTAAATGATAGATTTTTGAATAACGAAATAATAGATTTACATAGTTTAAACTTTTTAGACATTAATGGACCACATAAAGAAATAGAATATAAATTTAAAAAATAT
>Ga0068857_100005527_pt1 | contig 10781 bp, 9 predicted proteins | sample KBSCornC72_FD_66591 | JGI IMG/M metagenome (GOLD analysis project Ga0068857, IMG submission 66591) | Corn rhizosphere microbial communities from Kellogg Biological Station, Michigan, USA - KBS Corn C7-2 | ecosystem: Host-associated > Plants > Roots > Rhizosphere > Soil ...
CACTACCTGATACCTTGGGGGTATGTAAATACGATAATTAGGCGGGGAAATTCGGGCAATACGTAAGTGGCCGGCTCTTTATTCAAGAAAACGATGAACCAAAGCAGGAATATCGTGCCGAGAACGCCGTCGATTTCTATTCCACGAGTTCAAGCGACGAATGCACGTTCGAGCTGCCCGCCGGGGGCCCGCACAAGTGCTGGTTCCGCACTTAGATGGCAGCGATGTGAAACTGAAGCGGCTTCCGTGATCGCTTCGCGTCCTCGGGGAAACTGGATCTAAGGAGGCGATCAGCTCAAATCACATTGAACCATCGCCACCGCTTGTTTCGGCAGCGTCAATTCCAGAGCGTCGCCGCTGACGTTGACTGCGAGCGGAGCGGGCCTGACTTTCTCTGGGTCGGCGAAGGTATTCATGGCCTTCATGTCCTCATGGGCGATCACCGCTCCTCGTGCTTCTTTGGCGCGCGCCCCGCCAGCCAGGCGGATCCGTGTTTTCAAAGGTGACTCCGTAGAGGGATTTGTCAGCGTTACCGCAAGCGTTCGGTCGCGAATCGAGGCCGAGGCGGAGAGCCCGGGCAGTCGCGCCTGGCCGGCCAGCACTGGCACATTCAACTCCGCCACGGGGTTCGCCACCGGAACCTGTCGCGCTCCCATGTGTGGGCGATACATCTCGAAGACGTAATACACCGGAGTGCGGACGAATTGCGATCCGCGGGCCAAGAACAGCGAGTGAATGCAGTTCACGGTCTGAGCGACGTTGGCCATCACAATTTTGTCGGCATGCCGATTAAAGATGTCGAAGGTCAGGCCGGTATGGACCGCATCGCGCAGCGTGATGGGCTGGCTCAAGATGTAGGCGGGAGCTAATTCCTCGCCGGGTTTGTACCAGACGCCCCATTCGTCCACTACCAGCTTGGTGCGCCGCTTGCTATCGAATTTGCCCATCTCCTGCCAGTGGCTCTCAATTACTTTGTCGATACGAACTCCGCGCCGTAGCACCTCGTACCATTCGGGCTGGTTGAAGTCCGCCGCTTTGAGCGGTGTCGGCCGTAAGTCGGTATAAAAGTGGATGGAGAAGCCCTGGGGAGGCTCGAAGCCGCGCATCCCTTCGAAGAAGCCGGACGTCCAGCCGATGTCGCCATCGGCGGAGTGTCCGCGTGGTCCGGTGGCGATCAGAAAGGGTTCTTTGTAGTTGGGAAACTGGGTGACAAACTGCCGGTACTTGCCGGCATACTCCTCAGGCCGCATCATGCCGCCACATCCCCAGGACTCGTTACCGACGCCCCAGTATTGAATGTTGAACGGCTGGGGATCGCCATTCGCGGCCCGCTCATCCGCCAGACTGAGGGTTCCCGCCGGCGCGTTGCAGTAAGAAACCCAGTCGTGGAACTCAGCGGGCGTGCTGGAGCCGACATTCGCGGCGACATAAGGCTCAGCGCCGACCAGGCGGCAAAGCTGCATGAATTCATGAATTCCGAATTGGTTGGTTTCCGTCGCGTCGGTGCCCGTCGGCATGCGGCGTTGCCAAAAATTGTAAGTGCGTGGTCGCGAGGAAGCCTTCCCGATGCCATCGCGCCAGTGGTAACCGTCGGCAAAACAGCCGCCGGGCCAGCGCAAGTTAGGCGCTCCAATGCGTTTCATATCATCCACGAATTGCTTGCGGATTCCATTTACGTTCGGAATGCGGGAGCCTCGGCCGACCCAGACGCCGTCGTAAATGACGCCTCCAAGATGCTCGATGAAATGTCCATAAATATGCGGGTTGATCGTTTCACCGGGCTCGCTTGGCGAGACGACGATCTCCGCATCGGCTCCGTAGGCCAATCGGGAGGCCGTGAGCGCACCAAGGGCCAGCGAAGTTCCAGCTTCCAGAAACTTGCGACGATTCATCGAGGTGAAATTGTAGCCTAGGAGGGAAGGCTTGACCTAGTTCGTGCAAGGGGCTGTAGAAAAGGCGCTATGCTACAAGAATGGGTGCTCAAGGTTGTACTTGTCGTGATCGGAGTTCTTATTACGGCTGACACCCTGCGCATCGCAGCCTGATCGCTTTGGCAGCCTGTGGCTCTCATAATCCTGGCCCCTCTAAAGCGATCGGGAGAGCGAGCCGCCGCCTAACTGGCTGATTGGTTTCCTCTTGATGACCAAGAGCGCGCGAGCGTGTCAACTCTAGCTTCGAGGGCTCTTCGCAGAGTTGGGAACGGGCTCTCAAGTTCTCGAAGAGGAAAAGGCGCGGCTTGAACGCGCCTTTGTGTGATTCGCGTTGTACACATAGCTCTAGGCGGCTGCGCGGCGGAGTGTCGTTGTTTCAGCTTCCTTTTCCGAATACACCCAAGCCCCGACAAGCGTGGCCACCAGAATTTCGCCCAAAGCCACCACAGCGGTAATTACAAGCAGCCGTACTGGAAACAAACCAAGCGCATAACTGCTGAGGTTCGCAAGAAACACGGCAAGCGCCCATGCCGCCAGTCCGGCTCGAACGGCAGTACTCGGTCCGGCCCCGTACCGTGGCCGAATCGCCGCATAGATCCAAACCGCGGCGATGCCGAGGAGAAAACCCCAAATATTGAAAGTCACGATCGCACTTGCCGAGACTTCCGCGGGCTTACCCAGTGCTTGCATGGCTTGTGCCCACGAATTCCGCAGAACTACACCATTCGTGACGTACTCGACTAGATTGATCACCACCCCCGCCAGCAGACCGCCCAGAACGACTCGAAGCCGATTGGTATGGCTCATCGCATCCTCCTTTGAACGGACGGCCGTCATTATGCACCCTTTGTGGGCGGATGGGAAGGATCAATGCCACCGTGCCAGCTTGATTTCGTCCATGTGTACTTGTTCCTATACTGTTTTTCCTCGAGAAAAAATCGGCCTCAGCCTTGCGACTGAGGCCAAGCGACTTACTCTAGGCGCCAGAGGTTTCGACCAAGAAGTCCGAGGTGTCGGTTTCCGAAGCTGGTTCATCCTGCTTTGCCGCGCGGTCCAGCTTTAAGATCCGGCTGGCATGGATTTCAGCCAGTCGTCTCTTAGTCGGTATCGAGTCGGCGTCGCTGCCTCGATCTTGCTTGTACTCGCGATAGCGGAGTTCGCCCTCAACCTGAACGTGGGCGCCTTTCTCCAGCTTGCTGGCGAACTCCGCAAGCTTGCCCCAGGCGGTGCAACGATGCCACTCCGTGCGCGAGTCGTATTCTCCGTTGCCGTTTTTCCAGCTGGATTTTGTTGCAAGGGAAAGAACTGCGACCGAAACGCCGTTCTTCGTGGATCTTAGTTCTACGTCGTTGCCAATGAACCCGATAAGGGAAATGCGGTTCTGATACATGATGGAATCTCCTTTCTGACCTGCTCTTTCGCCACCCAGACAAGCGTCACCTACTCGCTAAGACCCGGTTCTCGTTGTTTCCCGAGGAGCGGGCACGATGCCGTCTAACACAGCCGATCGTTTTATGAGGAAACTCGGAGGACCGCGTAGGGGGCGGAGAAAAGCGCCTCGCAGCCAGGACGCGGGAAAACTTGATAGGCCGCACTGCCCGCGAAGGAGCAGGGGGAAAGAAGAGCCATACGAGTCGCTGCCGCTCAAGCAGGAGTCGTTATCGATGAAATACGACGGCACTCTCACGGCTGATTCCGATCTGCCGGTATTGAAGCCGAACGGGGAGATTGATTTCGGCGTGGGTGAGGACGAAACTCCATTCGGGGAAGGAGCCGACCACGAACTTTTTTCACGTATTCGGAGTAGCCGGCGAGGTTTCTCAGAAGAAACTCTTCTTCCATACCGACACGCTTCAAGATTGTTAGGCAAAATGTTGCGGCGGGGGCCAAGGCCAGCCAGGAGCCGATGGCGAGGGCGCTCGCAGGTACGGCAACCAGCATGGCCAAATATCCCGGATGCCGGACCATGCGATAGGGACCGCCGGCAACAAGCTGATGTCCGCGTTCTGACTGCAGGCGAATCTCGGGCGAGAAGAACGGGTTTACCACCATCGCCCACATTTGCAGTCCGAGCGCCATTGCAAAAAGCAATAAGCTGGCTTGCCTTGCTTGGGCGGGAACAGAAGGAAGCGAATGGAGGCGTCCGACCTCGAACGCGGCAACGACCAGCGTTGCTACAAACGACAGGCTGGCAAAGACTCTGACTGAGGCTCCCTTTGTCCCAAAGGTGCTTGATCGTTCTTCGACGAGTTCGGGATCAATAGCAAGCATGGTGGCCAATTGGAAGGCGGAGAGGGTCGCTAGAAAATTTCGGAGCGAAGGAAGCCGCGTAGTGCCGGCCACAAGGAAAAGCAGAAGCGCTAGAGAGAAGGTCAACACCGCCCATCGGGCGAACAGTTTGGTCAGGCGACCAGAGTGTTTCATGGGTGCCAGCCTTTCCTAACGATCCGGTTCGGTTTCGGGTGAGGCGTTTTTGGTTGCGTTGGCAGGTTTAGTCATACCGAGGTGCATCATTGCGCGGGAGACGGTGTGCTCGGCGTAGTAGCAGGGTTTGGGCTTCTTCGAACCGACCAATCGCGTAGTGTCCTGCGAGTCGTAGAGCTCTTTTGCCCGGTAAGCGGCGATTTCGCGAACGATATCGTCAGGGTTGTCGCCGCGCCGGAGACGGCGAACGGCATAGGCCCAGTCCCTTTCCGATTGACTGTTACCGAAGTTCGAATTGATTCCGGTTGCAACCGAAGAATAGGTGCGAATCGCGCTGCCGGGTTCAGATGAGATCGGCTCGATCCGGAAATCTGATTGGTGATAAATGGGGTCCGGCAGCGTGCCAGGCGCCAGTTTGACCTGGAAGGTGTGGAGGTACTTCTTGTTGTTGAAGCCAGGAAGCCGGAACACGCGAGTTGCATCCGTGGCTGCCGGATCGCCGCCGAACCGCCGTGCCAAACTCCGAAGGAGGTCCTCGGCATCCTTTTGAGCAATGCCCTCGACGCGCCAGACCACCTGATATTTTCCGGGAGAGGTCTGAAGGACATAATTCGGGTGAGGGACGGAGGCATCCTCGTAAATTCTGGCGAGTCTCCGCTGCCCTTCTTTGTCTAAGTCAAGGTAAAGATGACGGATTTCCTTTAGGTCGACTTTCGTGCGACTATTCGCGTGCTCCCTTAGGGTGTTCAGACTCAAATAGATGTCTGAACCCTGTGCATTCTTGTGGCGTAACCAGGACTGGAATTCTGGGCTCGCAATCTGCCTGGCGGTTGTGATTCTTTGTACCGTTTCCTCAGTGCGATGATTTCGCACAACCACGGCGAGCCAGTCTTCGGGCTCAAAGTTTTCCTGAATGTACCGACACGCAATTGCCTGGGAGCGTAACCCGCGTTTTTCCCCCATGAAGGCCGGACGGCTGGACTTGTCCGGGGTGGCCTCTTGATCCTCGTCCGTGGGACTCGAAAAGACCCGTCGAAGGCTGCCGCGGTCTCGCCGCTTACGGGGCAAATTTTCCTGGCTGGCGCTGCTGGTATCGTCGAGAGGCTCGTCTACTGGAGACACGGTGCATCCTCCGTCCAATTGAAGACAGGTCTGAGGTCGTAACGGTCGAGGTCGGGGTTATATCCAGAAATCTCGGTTATTTCCGAGACGAAGCGTTGACCTGGGCGGCGTTCCAGGTGAATGAGAATATTCAGAGAGTCCGCGATGTTGTTCTTGATTGCCCGGTAGGGAAGCTCGACCCCACTTTCAAGAACGCAACTGGTGAAACGGCTGAGTGCCTGTGCCGCCGAGTTGGCGTGGAGAGTCGAAATGGTTCCTGAATGCCCTGTATTTAGTAGTTGCAAGAGGTCAAAGGCTTCTGCGCCTCGAACCTCTCCCAGCAAGATCCGGTCGGGTCTGTGCCGCAGACTCGCCTTGAGCAGCTGTCGAATGGTTACCGGAGGCAGGCCATTTTGCTCTCTCCGTGCCTCAAATCGGACTAGGTTCGGTGTTTGAATCTGAATCTCGGCGGTGTCTTCGATCACCAGAACGCGCTCGTATTTGGGAATAAAACTGGAAAGTGCTGTCAGAACGGTCGTCTTCCCCGTCCCGGTTCCGCCTGAGATCAAAATGTTTTGGTGTCTCAGAATTGCCAATTGGAGCCGGTCAGCAACTTCTGCGCTCAGGGTCTTGCCCGCGACCAGTTCTTTCATCGCAAAATATTTTGCGTTGAACTTGCGGATGGTCAGCACCACACCGTTCAAGCTACACGGCGGTAGCACAGCCGCCACTCGGCTGCCATCGGGAAGACGTGAATCGAGGAGCGGGTTTTCTTCCGAGATATCGTCGCCGAGCCGGCGTGCGATATTGCGGACCGCCGCTTGCAGAGACTTTTGACTGATGGCCACCTCGGGCACCGGTAGAATGTGCCCTTGTCTCTCGACAAAAATGCGGTCCGATCCGTTGACCATGATCTCGTTGATCTCGGAATCGAGAATCAAGTTCTCGATCGGTCTTAGGAAGGGAAGAATGAGCTTGAATCCATCCATCAGAGCTCTCCATCTGCGAGTTGCCGAAAATAAGACTTGTTCACGTCGTTGTAGTAGGGCTTGAGGTACATGAACGTGGGTGGCATGGGATTGAGCCCGTCATAGACAAGCGCAACCGATTGGGCATTCTTGAGCTCGGTGAAGGTTTTGAAGTCGAAACGAAGGACGTTCGAGGTGTTGTAGCTCTTCGAGGTCGTCACATTGGCCTTATGAGCCAACGCCTTTCCGGTCCAGAGGCTTACGCGAGCGTCATGACCGCTTTCAGAAATGTTGTAGTTGACTTTCCACTGGTCTTCCTTGCCGCAGAGTTCGCTGGCGATCTTGGCGGAGAATTCATCGGAGAGCGCGAGAAAGATCTTGGTGCGGAAGGTTTGGAGCAGGGTGCGCCACGTTTCTCCCGGCAATGTCGAGCGCAGGGAGCTGATGCTTTGAGTGGCGACAATGGAAATACACTTCGATTGGCGAGAAAGTGCGAAGAATTTGTCGTCCCCGTTGGGCTCATTTTCGCCGGCGGTTGCAAAGTGTTGGTACTCGTCGCAGATGAAAAAGACCTGCCGGAAGTGTTGTTTCGGGCTGGCTTCGATCTTCGGAATACGATTCAATAGTGCCCGCTGGAAGTCGAGCTTCATCATGACGCCGATCGCCTTCGCAAGTCCTGGATTCAAAGCGACCGGAAAATTGAGGGCACAGATTTTGCCTTGTTCGAGAAGCTCTACAAACGGAGGCAATGGTTGTCCGTAGCGTTGATCGGCGTTCAGTTTCGGGTCGTAACATTCTTTCGGCGGACAAAAAGTGCGCTTCACTGCGGGGTTGTCGTCAAACAGAGACAGGAACACGGAGATTCCCTCGACGATCGAAGTACGGAGTTTGTTCTCGATCCGGCGCCAGTCGTGGTAAAACCACCGTTTCACCCCTTCCAAGATCTCGAGCTTTAAGGGATCGCCCATTCCGGGAGAGATCTCTAGCTGGCATTCGTATGCAACATTTTTTCTTTGCAGGAGTTCTTCGAGCATGGCAGATTGAAGAGCCTTATGACTCCCAGCCGGTTCATCCGCCAGGAAATCGAACCGCTCTAGTTCGGGATGGGCCCGGAACTGCTGGTCTGAGACCATGAAGTAATGGCGGCCATGAACGAGCTGTTCGGCCTCGCGAATCTTCCGTTCGAGAAGCTCAGGATTTATTGCACATTCGTAAACATCGAATAGGGTGACGTAGTCATAAGCGACCTTGTGAAGCTGAATAATGAACTTAACCAAATTGGTATACGCTTGCTGCCAGAACGGCTCCTTACCTTTGCCGAACAGATTATTCAGTAGGGAAGCGATGTTGTAGGCCGAGGCGTAGGCATCGAGATCGTTGTACAAAGGGTTGTAGCGGTATTCGGCGTTTAGATTGACCTCCACATAGTCCGCAGCGCGGCCGTGGGACTCGAGAATCGCCCGCACCTTCTGACAAAAATCTCCTTTGACCTCAAGAACCAGCCCCCCAAGCCGGTGCTCGGCTTCGCTGCACCTGTAGGCGATCAGTTGTTCGGCGTAGGGATACATGCAGCCCGAGGTTTTCCCTGTTCCGATTGCGCCAAAGATGGCGATGCCGGCGAAGAGTCCACGTTCCGGCACGTTCATCCATTGCGGCTGGTGGTTGGGCTCAGGCCTTCGGGGATGATGAACCTCCCCAAGGGTTAGGAAGAGGGTTTCCCGTTGTTTTGGGTCCGCGAATGGAGGGAGAGGCTTCAGCCTCACTTTTTTCTGCGGTCGATGAAGAAACACATAGAGGCCGGACAGCACGCCAGAGAACACGATGTAAGGCGTGGTGAATAGAAGCAGATCGTAGGCGTAGCCAGCGATCGAGTAAATCAGCGGCGCACGCAGGGCGATCAACTGAAGTACGAGGTCGTGGCTCGGGAATGGCCACATGAAATGAAAGATCAGTCCGGTTCCGCAAGCCAGAATGTAGGCGATTAAGTTCTTCGATGCCAACATGTGTCCGGTCATAGGCTGCTCGCCTCTTGCCACTCGTGTACCTGAGCAACGGATGTGCCAGGTGTTGAACAAATAGCCCACATGAATTTCATTTTCCTGTCAGATTGCGCCTCGGGTTCATTCGCCCTCAATGCCACTGCAATGAGTTAGGCTGGCCAGCCGGAGAAACGGCGAGGAACGCGGTTCAGTCTCGCGACTTCGCGAGCTGGTTTCGGATTCTGGTATCGAACGGTCCCAGGAAGTTCGTTCGAAAATGTTGTACGCGCTGGGGAGAATGCAGGTTGAGAACACTTTCTTTCCCCGAACTCTTGCTTGCTCAAAAACGTCGTTCACGTCGGATGGGAGAAGCGTTTTTGCAGTCCACTGTTGATACATCTCTTGGAAGGCCTGCCCCTGAAAGCGCAGATCGCCCTCGCGGAGGAGTTGCCGGTCCACCTTGGTCAATACGCTGGTTTTGTGGGAGTCCCACAGCTGCCGGATTTCGAAATAGCGGATTACGCGTTCCGCATCTAGCGGGGTGTGACAGCCAAACCGGTAGGCGAACAATTTTTCTGCCCGTTTGAATTTGGTGTCAATGGGAGCTGCATAAACGAAGTTGAATGCAGTCAGGCGATGCAGCAGGTTTGAGTAGGCGCGGAGGTGGTGAATATATCGCAGTAACCCCCGACCACCGGAGTCACAGTAAACAAACGTGGGGGCAATAGAAAGCAGAGAGGCTCGATCGCAAGGCATGAAGATAGGAAAGCGATCGACAAAATAGCGCTTGGCCGGGTCCTTGGAATTCTTCTCTCTATAGCTACGCTCGGGGAGAACCGCGAGTGGCAGGCCGAGTTCGCGGTGGAAGAAGCCGACCTTGTGTGCTTCGGTTTCTAGATATTGATGCTGCAGGTGGCCGAGAACAAAATCCAGGATCATGAGCCGAGTTTGAATCGAATCATTCGCGAGGTGTCGGCAATTGCGAAGTTTGTCTTTTTCGATCGGTTCATAAATGAGCCGCGAGTGAAGGTTGTAGATGAAGGTGTGGCAGCCATACCGGCTGCTACGGCCATGCCCGAGTCGCAATACTTTTTGCGTAAGCCGGAATGCAGAACCCCCGCTCTTTACGTCTGCAAAGCGGAGGAACTGCCTCTGAGTGAAATAGCCGGAATGAGTAGCAACCAGGTAGAGAAACTGAGCCTCGGTTCGACTGTAGCCGTAACCTCGAATTCTCGCGAGATATTCTGGCGCGATGTTCATAGTGACAAGATGTCGAGCATGATTTCGGGGTCTTGCATCGCCGGGCGTAGCCGCGCCGCGTCCTCAGCGAAGGCGTAAATGGCAAAGCCAGCCTTGGCTTTTAGAGCCAGGCTCCCACGCTGGTAGTGTTCGGTCACTAATTCGAGATCGACCTTGGCGAGCTGCTGGTCCGGCCCTTCATACTCGAGGCGAAGGTCGGGCAAGGGGATTCTGCCGTTGACCACTCTCAGGCCATGTTCCTGCGCGATCTGCTCCTTTTGTTTCATCTGTTCCTCCCACGGAAGGGAGTTCAATTTAGCCAGTCGGCGATTCATGGAACGCTTCAATTCGAAATCAAGAACGACCCGCCGCACTCTTCCACCCATGCGTTCGATGCGGCCTAATTCCTGGTGATAGAGACGATAGAGGGCGGCATCATGCCGGGCATCGCGGATCTTCACAAAACCGTGATAGAGCTTCTGGTTGGAGTTTTCTCGCTCGAGATTCTCGACCACCAGTCGGTGGCCCGCAGAGGTGAGAGTCAAGTAGACGGTGCGTTTGGGATAGGTGGTTCGCGATCGAACCAGGCCTGCATGCGAGAGATTGCCAATGCTTTTCTGCGCCGCGATCAGATCCCCGTGATAGCGATGGCGCGCCAGATCGTCTAATTCCAACGCACGAAAGGCACCGATGTCAGTCAATGTCGTGAGGTCGCTTTCAGGTAAGCAGTGGGAGCGCTCGCGCTCTAAACCGCGACCGTAAACTTCATTTGCCACGGTCTTGTCGTTGTGGTCGTCGAGGCTCGCTTGTCTTGCCAAATGGGATGCAGGTGCCACTTCATCGCCCTTGCGAAAATAAGAGGTGGATGAGAATTCGGGGTCAGCATCACGGCTGGTTCGGCTGGAGCGCGACATTCAGTTCAACTCCTCGCGACCTAGATGTGGCGGCATCGGCGTCCTGCCAGCATTGAGCTCCCGGTCAAAGTGGGCGAGCTTGCTGCCGGTGTCCTTCAAAAAAAAGCGCCTACCCAAGGCGAAGAACGCGGCGGCGAGATTCAAGAAGAGGATCGTGATCGAGATCAAGATCTGCGAAAGGTAGTGCTCGGCGAGGAGGAGGCGGTACGGGGCAAGGAAGCGAAG
>Ga0068857_100005530_pt1 | contig 10779 bp, 9 predicted proteins | sample KBSCornC72_FD_66591 | JGI IMG/M metagenome (GOLD analysis project Ga0068857, IMG submission 66591) | Corn rhizosphere microbial communities from Kellogg Biological Station, Michigan, USA - KBS Corn C7-2 | ecosystem: Host-associated > Plants > Roots > Rhizosphere > Soil ...
GACCACTTCGGCAGCGCGATTTCCCGGCATTCGATACTCCTCTTACCGTCGCGTTAGGCGGCCCAGCAGCCGCAGCAGCCCGTCCAGCACGGTCAGTGGATGGGGTGGACAACCGGGAATCCACAGGTCCACGGGAACGCTCTCCGGAACGCCGCCGATCTCCGGGCTCCCCCGGAATGGCCCGCCGCTCGCAGCGCACGCGCCCACGGCGATCACGAGTCGCGGGTCGGGCAGCGCCTCGTAGGTGCGCTCGAGCGCGTCTCGCATGTTGACGTTCACGGTACCGGTGATGACGATGCCGTCCGCATGACGGGGCGACGCGACGAACTGCACGCCGAATCGCCCCATGTCGAACACGACGTTGCCCAGCGCGTTGAGCTCCGCCTCGCATCCGCCGCAGCTGCCGGCGACCACCGAGCGGAGGCGCAGCGAGCGGCCGAAGAGCTTCCGCATCGGCGCGTCGAGCGCCGTCGCGAGCTGTGGCTCACCGTTAGGCGTCACGAGGCTATCGCGAGTCGAGCTGGCCATCCGGTGATCGTGCGTGAAGCGCACGCCGCACCCGGGCTCCCCGCTCGCCTCCTCCGGGGAAAACAGGCACGCACCGAGATCGAGCACAGCGTTGCCGTCGGTGCCCACACGGACGAGCGCCGTCGGGATGGTCTCCCGGCAATCGGGACACGGCGCGCCCTTGCAGTCCTCGCACGTGAGCTCGGGCCGGCCGCGAAAGCGTTCCGGAAACTCGACGGCGCCGTCCGGGAACGCCGACGTCTGCATCCCCTGCGCGAGGCGGTTACGAAACAGCTCGAGCACGGTGACTCGGCGGCTCAGAGATCATGAGCGGCATATGAGAGGTTGAAGCTCTTGTTGCAGAGCGGGAAGTCCGAGATCTGATTCCCCGGCATGGCCAGCGCGAGCGCATCCCAGTTGTGAAACGACGGGTCGATCACCTTGTGTCGCCGGATGCGACCCGCGCCATCGGTCACCGCCACGTGCGCGATCTCGCCGCGCCATCCCTCCTCGAGGGCGACGACGATTTCGCCCGGCTGGAGCGCGTTGCATGGCTCACGCAGCGCACCTCGCGGCAGCGAGGCCACCTGCTCGCGAACGAACTCGAGCGAGCGCTGGATCTCCACGCGACGCACGAGTGCTCGCGCGTACACGTCGCCCGCCCACGCCGTGGCGACCGGAATCTGCGCGAACCGGAACACGCCATACGGGTGGTCGTGCCTGACGTCGCGATGAACGTCGCACGCGCGCGCGACCGGACCGACGTACCCCCGCGTGTGAACGGCGTGACGCTCCACCGCCCCGACGGCCTCGAAGCGCGACTGAACGGACGCCGTTCCGAAGAACAGCTCCGCCACCGGCCGCAGTTCTTCCTCGAGCCGAGTCACGCGCGCGATGACCTCGCCGGCCATCGCATCGGGGATGTCGAACGCGACGCCGCCGGGCCGAACGAGGCCGCGCCCGTAACGATTGCCCGACAGCGTCATGAGCAGGTTCAGGCACTCACCGCGCAGGCGACCGAAGTACGCGGCCGCTGGCTGATACGCGACATCGCCGGCGAGCGCACCCAAGTCACCGACGTGGTTCGCGAGCCGCTCCAGCTCCAGCGCGATCCCTCGGATGCTCTGCGCGCGGGCGCTCTTGTGGCTGCGCGCGAGCGCCTCGATGGCGCCACAGTAGGCGCTCGCATGCGCTACGACAGTGTCGCCCGCAATCGACTCAGCCACCAGCACTGCTCGCGGCCTATCGAGCGTCTCGAGCAGACGCTCCACTCCTCGGTGTTGGTAACCGAGCACGATCTCCAGCGACAGCACGCGTTCGCCGTGCGCCTGAAATCGGAAATGACCCGGCTCGATGATCCCCGCATGCACCGGCCCGACCGCCACCTCGTGCACTTCCTCGCCGTCGATGCGGTGGAACGGGTAGTCGTCCCGGTCGCGCGCCTCCCATCGCCACGCGCGCGGCGCATGATCGGGCGGATGACGACGCAGCGGCTTCAGCCACGGATGTCCCTCCGGCACCACCGCACACTGCTCGGCCATCTCGCGCTCGAACAGCGATGCCTGGAGACAGTCGGGCGTGAGCGACCGATAGCGCTCGCCCACCAGCGTCGAGAACGCGGCGAGCTGCCCGCGCTCGTCATCGGCGAGCACCGCGACCACGCGAAGTTGTCGGGCATCCTCGGGCATTCCGAACAGCGCGACGATCCGCCAATCCGCGCGGACGGCGTCGGTGACCACCGCTCGGAACACCTCGATCGGGAGCGACTCCACGTCGGCCAGACGGATGGCGCGGCGGTTGCCTAACGTGGCACCGGCATTCACGCTCACGGCGCGTGCCCCCCGAGAGTGCTGGCGGCATCCGCGAGCGCGCGCGCTAGCGGCGACGGAATATAGATGCCGAGCAGCAGCACGAGCGCGGCGAGTGCGGCTGGCGCGACCACGAGCCACGTCCGCTCGCCTGCCTGCTTCTCGGCCCGCTCGGCCGAAGGCGCCGACTTCGGAACTCCGAAGGCGATCTCCAGGATCATCGCCGCGATGCCAACGAAGATGATGACGAGAAAGAGGATCGTCACGGCGGCGATCCATGGGTGGCCCGTCGCGAACGCCGCGGTCAGGATCGTGAATTCACTGATGAAGAGACCGAACGGCGGCGACCCGGTGACCGCGAACAACCCCACGATGAGGAGTAGCGCCGTCACCGGAAGCGTGCGCCGCACGCCGCGAATCTCGCTCGCGGCCGACGTTCCCGTCGCAAGCACGATGTTGCCGGCGGCGAGGAACATGAACCCCTTCGCGAGGCCGTTGTTCAGCGCGTGAAGCACCACGCCGTACGCGCCGGCGCCGCCGAGTCCGAGCCCGAGCACGAGAAGGCCCATGTGCTCGACACTCGAGTATGCGAGCAGACGCCTGATGTCGCCCTGCCCGACGATGAAGGCGGCAGCAATGGCCAGCGACACGAGGCCGAACCCGAGGAGAATCGGCCGTACGAACGAGTCGAGCCCGGCGGCGAAGCAGATGCTCGTCACGCGCGCCACGCCGAGGAACGCGCAGCTCGTCAACGCGCCGGCCATGAGCGCCGCGACGAGGCTCGGCGCTTCGCCGTATGTATCCGGCTTCCAGGCATGCATCGGTGCGACGCCCATTTTGGTGCCGAAGCCGATGACGATGAACACGAACGCCATGCGTAGCCACGCCGGATCGAGCATGCGGGCGTGCGCGATCATGTCGTCCAGCACGAGCGGTCGCCCGGCCTGCGCGCCGCTCGGCTGCGCGGTCGCGAGCAGGAACGTGCCCAGCAGCGCGAACGCGATCCCGACCGACGAGAGCACGAGGTACTTCCACACCGCCTCCAACGATCGCCTGTCGCGGCGGTCGAACACGAGCGGAGCGACCGCGAGAGTCGTGGTCTCCATGCCGATCCAGAGCAGCGCCAGGTGATGGCTGAGCGCGACCAGCGACGCCGCCGCGAGGAACGCCAGCATGCAGCTCACGAACGCCCGTCCACCGCGAGGCCGGCGCGGCGCGTCGGTATGCAGGTAGCCCACCGCGTAGTGCGCGACGCCGAGGAACAGCGCGCTGACGAGTGTGAGCACCACGAGGCCCAGCGAGTCCACGACGAGCCACCCGCCGGCCGCGGACAACGTGGGCCGAAGCCACACGAGCCCCAAGAGCGCCGTGTGCAACAGCGCGGCGATCATCAGCACGGCGGACCGTGCGCGCGCGCTCCGGAGCAGGTACGCGATCCCTGCGCCTAACGCAGGCACGATCACGAGCGCCAACAGTGTCATGGAGAACGTCACTCGCGGAGCTCCGTGAGGTTCGCCGCCGAGATCGAATCGAACTCACGGTTGATGTGGAACACCACGATGCCCATGATGAACACGCCCACGAACACGTCGAGCAATACGCCGACCTCGACGAGGAACGGTACTCGCAGAAGCTGCGTGAGCCCGAACAGATAGATCCCGTTCTCGAGCATCAGATACCCGACCACCTGGGTCAGCGCCTTCGCCCGCGTGATCAGCACGATGAGACCGATGATCACGGTCACGAGCGCTGCCGGAATCAGCAGGTCCGAATGGCCGCCGCGAATGGGAAGTACGTTCGCGATCGCAAACGACGCCGCGAGCGCAACGACGCCGAGCAGGAGCGACGGCAGGTATCCGACGAGCGGCTCCACCTCGCGTCGAACCGACGCCTCGCGAATGGCCCACCGGAGAAACGCCGGCAGCACGATGGCTTTCACGAGGATCGTGCCGGCAGCCAACGCCAGCACGTGCAGCGATGCCGAGCCGAAGAGAACCGGCGGCAGCAATCCCAGCAACAGCCCCTGCAGCGCGACCGCGCGAATGCAGGCACTCAGGCGCGAGCTGCCCAGGACCGCGAAGTCCGTGAACACCACGAGAAAGAGCAGAAGCTGGCTGAGTGACTCCATGGTAATGCTCGTGAAGCCGGTCTACTGAAGCAGCAGGATGAGACCGAATAGCCCTAACGCGGTGCCGCCGGCGATGAACAAGGGTACCTTCGGCATCCGGAGCCGTGCCATCGACGACTCCACGAGGCCCACCGCGGCGCCGGACGCGATCATTGCGGCGACGAGTATCGCGGCCGATGCCCAGTCGGCGAGTCCGACTCTCGGCACCACGAGGTCGAGCATCAGTGCCGCAAACACCCCCATCTTGAGCGCGTTCGCGTACAGGATGAACGCGAGGTCGGGCCCGCTGTGGTCGAGGACCATGACCTCGTGAATCATCGTCAGCTCGAGGTGCGTCGCCGGATCATCCACCGGTACCCGTGCGCACTCGGCGAGCATCAGCACGAACAGGCTGACGGCCACCAGGATCACCGACGGCGCGACGATTGGCCAGTGCCGCCAGAGCTCCGCGCCGAACATTCCGGTGAGCGACAGATGCTGGCTCGCGACGCCGAGCGTAACGAGCGCGACGAAGAGACCGGGCTCGATGAGACTCGCGAACGAGACCTCGCGACTCGTGCCCATTCCCTCGAAGCTGGAGCCCGTATCGAGCGCACCGAGAACGAGGAGAAAGCGGCCAAGCCCCAGCAGATACGCGAACGCAACGGCGTCGCCCGTGAACGACACGAGTGCGCCTCGCCCATCGAGCGGTACGATCGTGGCCGCTAGCAGCGTCGTCGCGACAGCGGCGAGCGCAGCGAGGCGGAACGCCCACGTCGTGGTCACACTGTACACCGCGCCCTTGCGCAGCAGCTTCCGCAGGTCGGCATAGAGCTGCCATACCGGCGGCCCGCGACGGCCGGTGAGCAGCGCGCGCGTCTTCGTCGCGACGCCGGGGATGAGCGGCGCGACCAGCACCACCAGGCCTAACGACCCGAGTGCGGACCATGGCGCCTCAGCGCCGGTTTGCGAGGCGGCCACCGCGGCAGTGATCATCGCCGGCTCTCGAGCCCGAGATACGCGAGCAGCACAACCAACGCGACCATCACATAGATCAGATAGGCGTAGAGCCGGCCCTGCTGGATCGGACGCAGCCGCATTGCGGTCCGCCGCACCCAGTGCCACGCCGGAATCGCCGACCGATCGAGCACGAGGTCCACGGGCTCAGTGCGGAACGCATCCGCCGAGCGATGCTCTACAACGCCGCTCATTCTGCCGAACGTGGAGAGCAGCGGCGCGGCGAACGAGGACGCGGTGTACTGCATGCGCGGCGACACCGATGGATACCCGCAGGCCCAGGTCTCCACCAACCGCACCGGTCGCCGGCGCAACAGGTTGCGTCGCACCAGCCAGCCGGCTGCCAGGAGCGCCAGCAGCGCCAGCGCGACGACGCTCACCCACGCCGAATCGCGCACGACGGCGATCGCCTCCACCGCCACGTTAGGCCTCACACCCGCGACTGCGGCCGCCACGTCCACGACCGTCAGCACGCCGAGTCCCGGCGCGACGCCCAGCAGCACGCACGCCCCGCCCAGCACGAGCATCGGTACGAGCAGGGCACGCGGCACCTCGTGCGCGCGCTCGGCCCCGGCGGTTCGCGGATGGCCGAGAAACACCACGCCGGAGACCTTCGCGAAGCACGCGAGCGCGAGCGCCCCGATCAGTGCCAGCGCTGGGACGCCGAGCGCCGCGAGCCGCAACGCCTCCGGCGCCTGCGCGGATCGGAACAGCCCCACGTAGACGAGCCACTCACTCACAAAGCCGTTGAGCGGCGGGACGCCGATGATCGCCGTCGCGCCGATGAAGAACGCGAGCCACGTGTACGGGAGTCGCTTCGCGAGCCCGCCCAGCGCTTCCATGTCGCGCGTGCCCGTGGCGTGATACACGGCGCCGGCCCCGAGAAAGAGCAGGCTCTTGAACAGCGCATGGTTCACCGTGTGCAGCAAGGCACCGGCGTATCCGAGCACGGCGATCCCCGCGTGGCCATACGCCGCGCCTAACGAACCGATGCCGATCCCGATCCCGATGATGCCGATGTTCTCGACGCTGTGATAGGCCAGCAGCCGCTTGATGTCGTGCTGCGCGAGCGCCCAGAGCACGCCGAGGACGCCCGACACGACGCCCATGGCGAGCATGGACCAGCCCCACCAGCGCGGCGGCGCACCGCCGAGCAAGCTCACGACGCGAAGCAGGCCGTAGATGCCGGTCTTGATGACGACGCCGGAGAGCAGCGCCGACACGTGGGTTGGTGCCGCGGAGTGCGCGGGGGGAAGCCAGAAATGAAGCGGGACGAAGCCTGCCTTGAACCCGAAACCGAGGACGGCGAGCGCGAGGATCACGCCGCCGCCGCGAGGCAACGACGGCGTGGCGCTGGCGAGCACGGCGAACGACCAGTCGGATGCATGTGCGCCCCACGCCGCGAACATCGCGAACAGCGCGAGTGTGCCCGTATGCGTCGCGATGATGTAGATGAGGCCCGCTCGGCGGGCGTCGCCCTTCTCGTCCTCGAAGACGATGAGCAGATACGAGCCGATCGCCATGAGCTCCCACGCGATGAGGAACGGCACGATAGCCTGCGCCGTCACGACGAGCGTGAGCGCGGCGATGAGCACCGCGAACACCGTGTGCGCGTACCACACCGGCCGATGCGCGCGCTGGTGAGCCAGGTAGGGCGTGCCGAACGCAACGCAGGAGGCGCCGACGAAGCAGATCGTCGCGACGAATACGGCGGCGAGCGGATCGAGCGCGAACACCCAACTGCCGCCCGGGACCGTGGACGGCACGGTGACGGCGACACGGGCTCCCGACACGAGGATCGCGACGGCCGCGGCGCCGGACGTTAGGCACCCGCCGAGCACGAGCACGATGAAGGCACGATCCGCGGCGGCATGACGGCGGAGCGCACAGGAGGCGACGGCTCCGGCGAGCATGAGCGCCACGCCGATGAAGAAAATGCCGATCACGGCCTGGCGAACGATCCCGTGGTCTTCGTCGCTTCCACCATCGCGACGCGGCCGATGATGGCATCGGCCGGCGCGCGATCACGCAGGAGGCGGCGCAGCTCGTCGTCGCGAAGCAGGAACCCGAGTTGCCCGAGAATGCGGAGATGCACGGGCACCGTGGGGCTCACGACCATGAAGAGCGCGTGCACTGGCTTCCCGTCCAGCGCGTCGAAGTCCACCGCGTGGCGCAACAGGCAGAGCGTGACGAACGGCTGCGCGACATGCAGCACGATCGGATTGCGCACATGGGGGATGGCAATCCCGTCACCGATGCCGGTGGAGCCCATGGCTTCGCGCGCCTCGAGCACACTGAGCAGCGCGTCGCGGTTCTGCTCGGGCGGCAGCGGAAGCCGCGCCACGAACTCGCGCAGCACACCAAGCTTGTCCGGCGCGTCCACGTCGTGGAAGATGCCGCCCGCGCGCAGCAGCTCGGACATGGGCGGCACCGGATCGGGCGCGCGCCGCGCGTGCTCGAGCAATCGGCGTGACGCCTGCATGCCATGCTCCACCGCCCATTCCCAGAGCTCGACCGCGTTGAGATACACCCGTTCGTCGGCGCGATGCACGGGAAGGTCGCGATCAGTGATCCAGCGTCGGAGGTCGGCCTCGGTCACCCCGAGATAGCCCGCCGCCTCGCGTAGAGTCAGTTGCATCGACCGAAAGTGACTCCGGAGCAGCCGACGCGCGAGGGGAGAGGCGGCCTCATTTATTGACCAGCTGTCCAACAAGATCGTATATTTTATTGAACGTCTGTCCAACGTCAATACCGGTCGGAGACCGGTCGGAGTCGCAGTGCTCGTCCCGAAGCTCGTCACCACGCTCAAGGGTTACACGCGCGCCCAGTTCACCGCCGACCTCACGGCCGGCGTGATCGTCGGCATCGTGGCGCTCCCACTCGCCATCGCGTTCGCGATCGCCAGCGGCGTCACTCCGGACCGCGGACTCTACACCGCGATCATCGCCGGATTCCTCATCTCCACGCTCGGCGGCTCGCGCGTGCAGATCGGCGGCCCCACCGGGGCGTTCGTCGTCATCGTCTACGGCATCGTCCAGAAGTTCGGCGTCGATGGCCTCATCGTCGCGACGATCATGGCCGGCGTGTTTCTCGTCATCCTCGGTGCCGTGAAGCTCGGCTCCGTGATCAAGTTCATCCCGCACCCGGTGGTCATCGGATTCACGAGCGGGATCGCGGTCATCATCTTCTCGAGCCAGGTCAAGGACTTCCTCGGCCTTCGCATGGGGAGCGTCCCGGCGGACTTTCTCGAGAAGTGGGCCGCGTTCGCGGAGCACGTACGCTCGGTCAACCCGTACGCGGTGGCGGTATCGGCGCTGGCCGTCGCGGTGATCGTCGTGTGGCCACGGATCAACCGCCGAATCCCGGGACCGTTCGTCGCGCTGCTGGTGGCGACGGCGGTCGTCCAGCTGTTCCACCTGCCGGTCGAGACTATCGGCTCGCGGTTCGGCGGGATCAGCGCTTCGTTGCCGAGCCTAACGCTCCCGCACCCCACGGTCGCGCAGCTCAAGCTGCTCATCGGTCCGGCGTTCACGATTGCGCTCCTCGGTGCGGTGGAGTCGCTCCTGTCCGCCGTCGTCGCCGACGGCATGATCGGCGGCCGCCACCGCTCGAACATGGAGCTCGTCGGGCAGGGCGTCGCGAACATCGTGACGCCGCTGTTCGGCGGCATTCCGGCCACGGGCGCGATCGCGCGCACCGCAACCAATGTGAAGAACGGCGGCCGGACGCCGATCGCCGGCATGGTGCACGCCCTCACGCTGCTGCTCATCGTGTTGTTCTTCGGCCGGTGGGCGGCGCTCATCCCGCTGGCGGCGCTGGCGGCGATCCTCGTCGTCGTCGCGTATCACATGAGCGAGTGGCGCGCATTCCGTGCCGAGCTCACGGCGCCGAGGAGCGACGTCATCGTGCTCGTGATCACGTTCTCGCTGACCGTGCTCGTGGACCTCACGGTCGCGATCGAGGTCGGGATGCTGATGGCGGCGTTCCTGTTCATGAAGCGCATGTCGGAGGTCACGAACGTCACCGCCATCACGCGAGAGCTCGAGGACGAGGGCGACGAGTACGCGACGGATCCGAACGGCGTGCGCCACCGCGCCGTGCCTGACGGGGTCGAGGTCTATGAGGTGAACGGCCCCTTCTTCTTTGGCGCGGCCGAGACGTTCAAGGACACGCTCGGCCAGATCGCGCGCAAGCCGAAGGTCTTGATCATCCGGATGCGCAACGTGCCGGCGATCGACTCGACCGGGCTGCATGCGTTGAAGGACGTGGTGCACCGCACCCGACGCGACGGCACGCTCGTGCTCTTGTCGGATGTGCACACGCAGCCGCTCGTGGCGTTGGGGCGGTCGGCGGTGCTGGAGGAGGTAGGCGAGGAGAATCTGTTCGGGAACCTGGACGACGCGCTCGATCGAGCCCGCGAGCACCTCGGCCTGCCGCCGGCGGATCACCCGCTGTTCGCTGTGCCGACCGTGGCGCGCGAGACACCAGCGGGCGGCGGCCTGTTGGTCATCCGTGGATCGTCGCGGACCAACAAGACTCGCTCCTGAGAATCAGGCAACCGTTCCGCCGCCGTTTCGCGGTGGTCTGCCGACCCTGCCTCGCGGCCGATAAGCTCATCGCGTGCGTTGGCCGACCTTCTCCGGCTCGCGCTTCCTCCAATGGCCGGCGTCCTGCCGCGGCTCCGGTTCGGGTTGATGGCAGAATGGATGGGTCGCTGGAGTTTGCGCCGCGCCGAGTGACCTGACGCCGAGTCCTCGTGTCCTACCGCGCGGAAGCGAGGGACTCGCCGGCCCGATGTCGAACAGTCCGTCGGAGCCGACCGAATCGGTCGCGGCGAATCGTTCGATGCGAAACCCTGAGGCGCCGCCGCGACCCTTGACCGTCTTGATCCCGAAATCGCTCGGCGCGTTACCCAAGCACACCCACACTTCGCCAACGAGGAATCGGTTGTCGAGCGACACGAGCTTCGGCTCGTGTGAACGAAGGCGCAACCCGGCCCAGAAGCAACCGCCGGCTTCGGATGGGGCCCGCGGTTGGCTCGCTCTGGGCGAAGGGGGCTACTCGGCTGCTTACTCCTTCGGCTCCAGAATCTCCTTGACCTGCGCCCTGACGCCTTCAAGGTGCAGCCGAGTCTCCCGATCCGCCGCCTTTTCAGCCGCCGAAGCGAGTTCCTTGTCCAGATCCCGCAACTCCCCGCGCAGCATATTCTTGATCTCGCCTGCGTTAGGCGCCGGCGGCTGCGGCCCCCTCCCCTGCGGGAACCCAGGGAACTGACCCTGCTGATCGTTCTCCTTCGGCGGCCGGATCTTGTTCCCGATCTGCGTCACGTACGCCCGCTGC
>Ga0068857_100005534_pt1 | contig 10777 bp, 5 predicted proteins | sample KBSCornC72_FD_66591 | JGI IMG/M metagenome (GOLD analysis project Ga0068857, IMG submission 66591) | Corn rhizosphere microbial communities from Kellogg Biological Station, Michigan, USA - KBS Corn C7-2 | ecosystem: Host-associated > Plants > Roots > Rhizosphere > Soil ...
TGGCACTGGTGCTCTCTATGTGCGGCAAGATTCCTCGCATCTTGTCACCTCGACGTATGTTGGCTATCAGTCGGTTGAGGACCCCCATGGGGAAACCTGGAAGCTGCTGGAAAATGCACGTCGCTTCGAGATGGGTGGCCGCCACAGCGCCGCGATTGCTGCGCAGGCTGCTGCGCTCAACTGGTTGGAGGAGACCGTTGGGCACCGGTGGATGTTTGAGCGCATTGCTGAATTGCATGGTTACGCATTCCGTACCCTGCAAAGCGTTCCTGGTTTACATGTCCTCACTCCTCAGCCGGCGAGCAGTGGCTTGTTGGCTTTTACTCTGGAAGGAAAAAACGCCGACGAGGTCGTGACGCACCTCCGTGAACAGTACAATCTGTACCTTCGCACGATCCCAGAGAGGAACTCTCTGCGTCTCTCTTGCGGTTTTTATAATACTGAAAAGGAGCTCGATACTCTATTGAAGGCGTTGATTGCGTATCAATCCATCTCGTAAAGCACCAGAGATAGAGGTATCTTCATAGTATTTTGACGGGAAAGCATTATTCTGAAAAAATGCTTTCCCGTCAATTTCCTATTTGGCTCTGAACGATGCGTGGTTCCGCGCATGAGGCTCAGAGAATGAGCTTTCTTTTTGAGGTCGGTACACAGCCTGGTAGGCTGATACAGCCTGTTGAAGATTGTGCGCAATCCTGCTATACTACCGATATACCCATTGTTCCCTGAATATAAGACCCCGGCCCGTTGGAGTGCCTTTTCATTCCGCCGGACAGGAGCCACTAGAGCACATTTTTCCTCTCACACCACCATACGCGCTGGTGTGGGGATGCAGAGGCTTTTGCGGATAAATCCCACACATCCGCAGGGCTGGCACTCGTATAGATGCACAGGAGGAATTTATGAAGGTCTATAGTGCGGAACACATTCGCAACGTCGCTTTGATTTCTCATGTCGGAGCGGGTAAAACCTCTCTGATCGACGCGGCCCTCTACGATAGCGGTGCCGTGACCAGGCAGGGGAAGGTAGATGAAGGGAGTTCGATGGCCGATTATGAGCCTGATGAACTTAAACGTCGCATGTCGCTGCATACCAAAGTGCTCCCTGTCGAATGGAAAGATACCAAGATCAACCTGATCGATACTCCCGGCTATGCTGACTTCGTGGGCGAGGTCAAGGCGGGTTTGCGCGTGGCCGATGCCGCTCTGATCGTGGTCACGGCTGAAAAAGGCGTGGAGGTTGGCACAGAGCTGACCTGGCAATACGCTGATGAGCGCAAGCTGCCGCGCATGGTGCTGGTGAATAAACTCGATCGTGAAAATACTTCGTTTGAGCAGGCTCTCGATTCGTTACGCAGCCAGTTTGGCGTGAAGGTGGTGCCGCTTCAGATCCCCATTGGCGAGCAGGCAGGCTTTAAGGGCGTAGTAGATCTCGTCACACAAAAGGGTTACACCTTCGAGGGTGGCAATAAGGTTCAGGAGATCCCCGTCCCGGCTGAGATTCAGGCCACGCTGGGCAGTTTCCGCGAGCAGTTGATCGAATCGGCGGTCGAGAGCGATGACGCGATCATGGAGAAGTTTCTGGAGGGCGAAGAGTTAAGCGACGAGGAGATCCTCTCGGTGGTCAAGAAGGGAATTCGTTCCGGCGAGCTGATTCCGGTGCTCTGTGGCTCGGCCAGCAAGAATATTGGTGTCCAGACGTTGCTCGATGCGCTGGTAGATTACCTACCCAGCGCTGCCGAATCCGTGCCGGAAGATGCTCAGGCCTTTGATAACACGCTCTCCTTGCTGGTCTTTAAGACAGCCGCTGCCCAGGTAGGAACAATCAGCACGTTCCGTGTCTATTCTGGGACGCTCAAATCCGATACGCACGCCGTTAATCTTCGTACCAGGACTGACGAACGTTTGAGTCAGTTGGTTACACCGCGCGGCAAAAACCAGGAGACGGCAACAGAGATTCCTGCTGGTGATTTTGGGGCGATAGCGAAACTGACCAATACCCATACGAATGATACGTTGAGTACCAATAAAGACGCTGAGTCGCTGGAGCCGGTCAGCTTCCCACCGTCCTGCTACACCATCGCGGTCACGCCAAAGAGTCAGGCTGATCTGGATAAGATGGGGAATGCTCTCGCGCGCGCGCTGGAGGAGGATCGCACGCTCCAGATGTCCCGCGACCCCGAAACCGCTGAGGTCCATCTTTCCGGCATGGGTGAGGCGCATTTGCAGATCATTCTCGAAGGGGTCAAACGCAAATTTAACGTGGACCTGGAAGCGCACGAGCCGCGTATCTCCTACCGCGAGACGATTCGCAAGAAGGCCCGTGCGAATGGTCGCCACAAACGGCAGAGCGGCGGTCATGGGCAATTCGGCGATGTCTGGCTGGAGATTGAGCCTCTGCCGATGGGCAGTGAGGAGAGTTTTGTCTTCGAGGATAAAATCGTCGGCGGCGTGGTGCCTGGCCAGTTTATCCCCGGTGTGGAGAAAGGCGTGCGTGAATCGCTCAAACGCGGTTTTATCTCCGGCAATCCGATGGTGAATGTCAAGGTTGCGCTCGTGGATGGCAAATATCACCCGGTTGACTCATCGGCGCAATCCTTTGAAGTCGCCGCGTCGCTGGGGATGCAAGAAGCCGTGCCCCAGGCAGGCCCGACCATTCTGGAGCCGGTGATGACGGTCAGCATCGTCATTCCTGAGAGTAACATGGGCGACGTGATGAGTGATATCAACACGAAACGTGGGCGCGTCCTGGGCATGGCTCCCGTGGAGAACGGTCAGCAACAGATCACCGCGCACGTCCCGCAGGCTGAGATGCTGCACTATGCCACCGATCTCCGTTCAATCACCCAGGGACGCGGCTCCTTCTCGATGGAGTTTTATGAATACGAGGAGGTCCCGTCCAACATTCAGCAGGAGATTATGGCGTCTCATAAGAAGAGCCAGGGATAGTAGCCGAGAAGAGACACGAGGGAGATATTGGCAGAATTGCCGGTATCTCCCTCTTTTTTTTGGCTGAAATTCGACGCTGTTAGAAATTAGTTCTGTTTTCCTAGCCTGATTGTATTACCGTTATATTTATGTGTATCTTTCGTTTGCTTAAGAGGGGAGGTATACATATACCTTTCTCAAAATGAGCATAGCTGGGAAATGGATTAATGAAAAACAGCCCTGATACGCTCGTAAATTATAGCTTAAGGAAGATGTATCGGATGTCGTCGAATGATCTTTTGTTAAAAAGACTGTGGTCCTATCGCTACGGCATAGGCGCAGGTCTCCTGATTGTTGGTGCAGTTATTCTGCGGGTTGTTCTTGTTTCGCTTGGCTGGATTACGACCGAGAGCGACGAATCAATGAACAATTTGGCGGCCTTACACATTGAGAAATTGGGAGAACATCCCATTTTTTTCTATGGCCAGCATTATCTTGGCGCATTCGAAGCTTATCTTGGTTCGGTACTTTATCGTATCTTCGGACCGTCTGTAGAGCTTATGCGTCTGGAAATGATTGCTCTCACCGCCCTCTTTTTGCTATGCATGTATTTCATTACCAGAAAACTGTATACGAAAAAATTTGCTTTAGTCATCCTGGGGGTTTTTATCTTCGGATCAGCATGGACTATCCGTAATCAGACGTTAGCAGCGGGATATCCTGAAGTCCCACTCTTTGCGGCAGCCCTCTTTCTCACAGCTTGTACTGTAACCTTATCCTATCATCGGCTGCGTACCTGGCAGCGTTGCTTGCTCTATGCTCTCTGGGGGCTTTTAGCGGGCCTCGCTCTCTGGATTCAGCTCCTAATCGTGCCCTATTTGCTGCTTTCAGGGTTACTCATCCTGGTTCTGTGCTGGAAAGAGTTTTTTACAAAGGCTCTCTGGTGTATCTTGCCAGCTCTCCTTATCGGTGCGGCCCCTTTGATTTACTATAACTTGCATGCTGCTCCAGGCACAGATTCGCTGACTACTTTCCTTAATCTAAGCAAAATGGGATACAACCCCCAGCTGGGCCTCTTGAACCACGTAAAAATGGTATTTTTCTTTACTCTGCCTGTAGCGAACGGTCTTACACCTGTCTGTTCAATCCAGGGAGGAGAAGCTCTAAGTGCCGCGCTACCCCATACGTCGCGCTGCCTGCTTATAGATGGTACATGGAGCCTGAGCTATCTTTTTCTCATGGTGGTTGGGGGGTCCCTTTCAGTCGTTGCTTTGCGTAAAGCATATAAGCTCGATATATCGATTGAACGCCACCAGCAGATTGCGCAACAATTTGCGCGCTTCCTCCTTATCATGGGAATTTTTCTTTCACTCATCTCCCTCATCCAGGGCAATGCAGTGAATATTTCCCCCACTGAGAGTTGGCGCTACTTGATCTGTACCTGGGTTTCGTTGCCAGCGGTCCTCTGGCCTTTGTGGACTTGCGAGCAATGGTTTGCCGTCTCGTGGTTCCAGAGGATTGCACCCGCACTGAAGATTTGTGTGCTGTTCGTCCTGTTTCTGATATTGATAGATAGTACCGCGCTTATCTTTTTACAGGGCGTACCAGCCGCGCAAGCGGATCGTCAACAGCTTGCAACCCTGGAGCATACGCTTGAGCAACAGCATATTACTCGTTTCTACACGGACTATTGGACATGTGGAAGGATCATCTTTGATACACAGGAGCACTTAATTTGCGGTAGTACAGATGAAAGCAACGACCAGATTACTCATGGGTTCGATCGTTACTTCTCTTACCGTTTAATTGTCGAGCAAGCACCTTCTCCCAGCTTCGTGTATCCCGATGGAGCGCAGCAAATTGCAACACTCAATCAGTTCCTGGCCAGATCGCATGTCTCTTATCAGCTCATCAAAGTGCCCGGCTACGTGATCTATAAAATGACTGTAAAGATTCCATCTCTTGCAGTATATGGTTGAGATAGAGCAGTAAAGGAGAGCCTTTGGAAGAGATGTTTCTTGCTGATTTGGCGTGACGCGAATTTTTCAGAGGCTCTTCACTATCCACGATGCGTATGATTGCGTGGCGAGGGAGGCTTTGCGCTCTTCGGTCCCTGGGGCGGTTTTTGTTCTCGCTCAGGCTTTCTTGTGCCTGGCTCCGGTTTCCTGCTCTGCTGGCCGCCTCCTGCTTTTCCACTGCCCTGTGTGCGGCGCAGCACTGCCTCGGCTGCTTCTTCGTGTCCGTGGGTGACGAGCCAGCGGCGGGCTTCGGTGTGTAGCTCTTTGAGCGTAGGCGTCCCGGCGATCATCAGCCACATGGCAAATTCCGGGTTGCTCGGCACATCAGATGACCACTGGTTCTCGGCGATCAGAAAAGATTTAACCTGCTGCACGTCGCGAGTGCGGAGCGCGGCATCCAGGCGCTGGCGGAAACTGGCGTAATCAGTCATAAAACATGTTCTCTCCCTAATTAAGATTGCTATGGTCGGGTTTGTCGGCGTAAAATCGCTGGCTCATATTCAAGACCTGACGCATAAATGGCACCTCGCGGCGTAGAATCACGATCTCCTCTTGCAAACGTTGTGCTGTCGAGGTCAATTCGAGCATATACTGCTTCTGCTCATCCTGCACATCCATGAGATGCGCGATAAAATGCGAAAGTTCCTCGGCCCCTTCGGGTAAGCTAAAATCCAGTTCGCCGCGCCCGATGATCTCCAACAACGTATCCAGGTAGGCATGGAAGAGGGCACGAGCCTGTTGAGCTATGGTGTCGAGCGTTGGCTCGGCCTCGCCGATGTCGTGGTAGATTTCCACCGTTCCCGAAAGGTAGGGTTTGGCGTGATGTTCGCTGAGGATGCGAAAACGCTGACCTCCTCTGGCGAGCAGATTCATGCGACCATCAGCCATGCGATCCAGCGCCTCAATCTCAGCTATCGTTCCTACCGGATAGGGTTTTTCGTGCAGCGGCTGGCTCTCTGGCCGCGCTAACACGACGCCGAAAGGCAAATTTTGCTCGTAGCACTCGTTAATCATTAAACGGTAGCGCGGCTCAAAGATGTGCAGCGGCAGTTCCATGCCAGGGAAGAGCACGACGTTTAATGGAAAGAGTGGCAGATCAATTGCCATCTCGCTTCTCCTCTGCTAGATATCCGCCCCCGCCTGGGGTGTGGATGCATAGAATATCTCCTACGCGTACTTCTAAGGTCGTTTTGCCTGGCAGCGTTAGTTTTTCGCCCGCACGTTCTAAGCTATTCTCGCCAGGCGTACCCGGTGAACCGCCCCATAAGCCGTACGGCGCGAGTTTGCGCCGCTCGGTCAACAGCGTAACGCTTGCCGGTGCGAGAAAGAGCAACTCCCGGCACAGACCATCGCCGCCTCGATAGCGGCCCGCGCCGCCTGATCCAGCGCGTAGACTGTAACGCCTCACACGCACTGGTAAATCTATCTCCAGAACTTCAATTGGAGTATTGCGCGTGTTGCTCATATGAACATGTACACCCGAAAGCCCATCAGCTTCGGGACGCGCACCCATGCCACCGCCAAGTGTCTCATAATAGGCGAAAGGCCGCTTGCGTAATCTATCGTAGCCCCCGAAGGTCAGATTGTTCATTGTTCCCTGTGAGGCTGCCGGGACGCGCTCGCGTGCCAGGCTGGCCAGCGCGCCGAATAGCGCGTCAACTATTCTTTGCGATGTTTCAACATTTCCGGCGGCAACGGCAGTTGCCTGGTTCGCCTGTGGATTGAGCAGCGAATTTTCTGGCACGCTGATCTCAACCGGCTCCAGGCAGCCCTGATTGGCGGGCGCATGCTCGCCTACCAGACAGCGCACCACGTAAAAGACGGCGGAAACAGCCACAGCTTTAACGGTATTCAAACAGCCCATGCTCGGTGGCGCGCTGCCAGTAAAGTCTACGCGCATTCTACCATCTCGGATGGTCAAACGCACACTGATCGGTAGTTCCGTTGCGCCCCAACCATCGTCGTCCAGGTAGTCGATAAACGTGGACTCACCGGCGGGCAATTGAGCCAGCGCGTGGCTGGTCAGGCGGGCGGAATAGGCGAGGAGCGCGTCGGCGTGGGTCTGGACAGCACGCGACCCATAGCGCGCAATAATCTCTTGCAGACGGCGTTCGCCCACGCGCGCCGTAGCCAGCTGCGCCTGCATATCTCCGCGCCGTTCATCAGGAGTACGTACGTTGCGATAGAAAAGTTCCAAAACCTCCTGGTTGACCACCCCGGCTTTGACGATCTTGAGCGGCGGGATAATCATACCCTCCTGATAGAGTTCGCGTGACATCGGCATGGAGCCGGGTGACATGCCGCCAATATCCGCGTGATGGGCGCGACTGGCGACAAAGCCGAAGAGTTGCCCTTGCTGTCCATCAAGATCGTTGCCAATAAACACTGGCGAGATCATGGTAATGTCGGGCAGATGCGTGCCACCGAGATAGGGGTCGTTGAGCAGTACCACGTCGCCCGGCGCGAACTCGTGAAAACACGCGAGCGCGGCCTGCACTGAGGCGGGCATGGCTCCCAGGTGGACGGGAATGTGCGCGGCCTGTGCGATCAAACGTCCCTGAGCATCGAAACAGGCGCAGGAGTAGTCTTTGCGTTCTTTGATGTTGGACGAATAGGCGGTGCGTCCCAGCGTGACGCCCATCTCTTCGGCGGCAGAGGCAAAGAGATGCTTGAAAATCTCCAGCGAGACGGGATCGACATTGCTTTCATGTGTTTCGTGTTCCGCGCTCACCTGCCATTCCGTGAGCAGATTGCCCCATGCGTCGATCGTTCCCGACCAGCTAGGCGGGAGCAGGATAGTGCTGTCCATCTGGACGAGCAGGGCTGGCCCGACGACGTGATTGCCAGGCCGCAAACTGGCGCGCTCGTAGACCTTCGCCACATGCTTGCCGCTGGCAAAGACCATGGCTCGTTCGCCGAGCAGTGCGTGCTCTGCTGCTTCACCATCGCGCGGCAAGGTGGGCAATTCTGGGGCTGGCGGCTGCAAAATAGCTTTGATGCGCACGGCGACGATACGCACCGGTTGCTCTGGATGGCTATGCCCGAAACGCTGCTCGTGCAATTCATGGAAGCGAGCGAGCGTGTCAGGCAGTTGCCCTGATTCTGCCTCGGTGACAGTAAGCTCATAGGATTGGCCGACGTAACAGAGATCGTAGGCGCGCTGCAAGGTGAGGGGTATTTCGGTAGCCAGTGCTTCCATCTCGCTCTGCATTTCAGCGCGTGCTTGTTGCTCAAGTTTGGCGAAATGGGTGCTTAAATCAACTGTACTCTCATTGGTGAGATCGAGCAGAACGTGCTGCACATAGTCTTTGACAATGGGAGCCAGCAGCAGTCCGAGCGCGGAGAGCACGCCGGGATGACGTGGGATCAAGACGCGCGGAATACGCAGGCTTTCGGCCAGTTCGCAGGCGTGCAGTGGGCCAGCTCCGCCAAAGGGCAGGAGGGTGAAAAGGCGTGGATCATGGCCTCTCTCCAGCGAAACGGTGCGGATAGCGCGTTCCATGCTGGCGTTGGCTACGCGAATGATGCCAAGCGCCGCTTCGGATGCGCTCACGCCCATACGTTGCGCCAAATCCGCCATCAAGTGATGTGAGCGTTCAGGATAGAGCGGAAACTTGCCACCCAGGAATGAAGTTGGATCGATACGTCCCAGCACCAGATTAGCGTCGGTTACGGTCAGTTGGTCGCCGCGTCCATAGCAAGCGGGACCGGGAACGGCACCAGCAGAGTCCGGCCCGACGGTCAGCGCGTTTCCAGCATCCAGTTTTACCAGCGAGCCACCGCCCGCGCCGACTGTGTGGATTGCCACTGTGGGCACGCCGATCGGACAGCCCGCCACGCTTGCCTCGCTCGTTTCAACGATCCTGCCTGGACAGAGCGCGACATCCGTCGAGGTGCCGCCCATATCGAGCGTGATGATCTGCTCGCACCCGGCCAAGCGCGCCACGTGAAATGCTCCGAGGGCGCCGCCAGCAGGACCACTCAGGACAGTGCGTACCGGTTCGCGTGCTGCGGTCGCTGCTGAGATACTGCCACCAGATGATTGCATGATGCGCAATGGTCCCTGGATGTGTTCCTGGAGATTTTGCAGGTAGCGCGCCATGAGCGGCTGCACGTAGGCATTGACCGCGACTGTGCTGGTGCGTTCATACTCGCGGAATTGGGGCAGGATTTCGCTGGCCAGCGAGAGATAGAGCTGGGGAAAACGCGCGCGTAACAGTTCTGCCAGTTCGTGTTCGTGCTGCGGGTTGCGATAAGCGTGCAGCAGAGCGATGGCTACACTCTCCGGCTGACACTCCTCGATCTGTTGCAAGAGAGACTCATACTCCTCTGGCGTGGGTGAGCGCAAGACTGCGCCGGTATAGTCCAGGCGTTCCGGCAACTCCAGGCGACGCTCGCGCGGAATGAGGACAGGCGCACGTTGCTGCATCAGATCGTAGAGCGCGGGCCGGTCCTGACGACCAATCTCCAACACATCAGCGAATCCCTCCGTTGTCACCAGGGCCGCGCGTGCGCCGCGTCGCTCTAGCAGCGCGTTGGTTGCGACTGTCGAGCCGTGAATAATCGTGCAATCATTCGTTCCGGCAAGTTCCGCGATCCCCCTGAGCAGCCCACGCGCAGGCTGATCTGGTGTACTCGGTACTTTATGGATACGTAGAACACCGCCATGCGCTTCGCCAGGGCGCGCGGGTTGATAGGAGACGATATCCGTGAAGGTGCCACCGATATCAATGCCCAGTGTATCTGAAAATCGTGGATTCTTGCTCTGCATGGCCGTTCCTCGCTGTTCATCGCTCTTTTTGGGGAGCATCTATCTTCCGTGTGTGCTATTCTCTTGCAAGTGTAGCGGAAAAACGCCGTTCCAGGCAAGTTCTCTGGCGCGTGTTATCTGAAAATGGCAATCTGCTCAGCTCGATCTACAACATTGCACATGCTACATTCGCGTGCTATACTCGGCTCTAAATAATATGATATGCGATCTGTAAATGTAGCGGTGCCGCATTTACGGGACTGGTACAACCTCAACAAATTTTGATAGGATGTGCGAAGAACTACCCTATGCTCAATCATGATTTTCACCACGAGCGGAGGCGGCGCTTCCGACGTTGGGCGGCCTGGTTCTGCCTGGTCTGTTCGCTGTTCTTGGTTATGGGAGCGCTCGTGTATAGTTTCCAGGCTGGCCTTCTGCCCGGTTTTGCGGGGAAGCATGCACAGTTGCCCGCACTGACTGGCGCGGCCTCGCGGCACAGTTCCGCCTCCTGCCCGGTTGTGCATAATCCTGGCAATAGCACGATCTCCATCACTTCAGACGGCATCAAGCGCAGTTTTGTCGTGCATGTGCCGACCGCGTACGGCCAGCAGCCGTTGCCGCTTGTGCTGAACTATCATGGTTACGATAAGACGGCTGCTTTTTTTGCGCGCTATACCGATATGGGCGCTGAGGCCGATAAAGAAAATTTTCTCCTGGTCTTTCCGCAGGGAGCGTTGGATAATGCCAGCCCGCCCCAAACAAGCTGGAATGCTGGCATCGGCTCGTTTGGCCCAACCGGCACGACCGATGACGTACAATTTACCCGCGACATCCTCAGCTATATGCAGAAAAATTATTGCGTCGATGCTCAACGTGTCTATGTCACTGGTTATTCGATCGGGGCAAGTATGGCCTATCGCGTAGCCTGTTCGTTGAGCGACCAGATTACAGCCCTGGCAACAGTTGAGGGCGCTTTTTATCACATTCCACCCAATGGTTGTCAGGCGACGCGCCCGATCCCAGTGTTGGAGATTCATGGTTTAGCTGATCAGCTTGCGCCGTATAATGGCGACCCGCCCAAG
>Ga0068857_100005539_pt1 | contig 10772 bp, 9 predicted proteins | sample KBSCornC72_FD_66591 | JGI IMG/M metagenome (GOLD analysis project Ga0068857, IMG submission 66591) | Corn rhizosphere microbial communities from Kellogg Biological Station, Michigan, USA - KBS Corn C7-2 | ecosystem: Host-associated > Plants > Roots > Rhizosphere > Soil ...
CATGTAAGTGGTCTTTTATATGTAATGTACAGCTCCCGGAAGGACATACGATATAATCGAACCCGCTGAAATTCTTTATGAACAGGTCATTGCAGCCCTGCGTAAGATGCTCGAAACCCGAATTGGCCATGGGCTGACCGCAACAGGTCTGATTGGGAGGATAAACTACCTCGCATCCATATTTTTCCAATAAATGAAGGGTGGCGATAGCTACCTGCGGATAGAATTGATCGACATAGCAGGGAATAAATAATCCGACTCTCATACGAGTGGTAAATCTACTTATAAAATTTCAAATCGATGATATCTCCCGGCATTTGTCTCGTGTTCCAGTGGGAATGAATGGCCAGAGCGGCTCCGATGGCCGTGGCCTGAGGTATGCTGGCAGCAAAAACTTCGATATGCGGGAAGGCGGCGGCCAGCAGATGCATATACACCTGGTTGCGCGCAAACCCGCCATCCACAAAGATTCTTTTGACATTTGTCCCTTGTAATACTAATTCCGTAGAAGCGGCCTGCTGCGACATGATGCCTACGATCAATCGGTGATACGCTTCCTCAAAATTCTTGTCCTCTTTCGCCTCTTGTCTGCGTACCAATGACACAATGTCCGGATCATAGGCAACCGTGCTGGCATACTGCGGATCTTTATGAAATTGAGCCGCCAGCTTCTTTACCCCCTGCTCATGCTCATATCCCGCAAAAAGGCGGGATGCCTTTACAGGCCTCCCCTGGTAGCTGATATAGCAAAGACAGTCCTTCTGCAGCTCCGCCACGGTCAAAGGCACATGGTTGAAGGGATTCATGCTGATACACCAGGTACCGGTGGAAATGAGCACAAAAGGCTCCTGGAAGCTTTCCAGGTAAGGGATCATGGCAGCCGAGCTGTCGTGCAGCCCGATACCGGATACCATCGACGCCGTCGCAGGTGAGCCCTTCCGTGCAGCGCTTGCCAGTGGCACCACCTCTTCCGCTCCCCTTATAGGCGCCAGCTTGTCGATAATACCCTCCCGGTATACCCATTCATGATAATGGTCCTGGGAGAAATTCCAGAGATTGGTATGACACCCGATGCTGGTAATATCCGAATATTTCTGTCCCGTGAGCAGAAAGCTCAGGTATTGGGGCAGATGCAGGCTGTATTGTATCTGCTCGTATAGTTCGGGGCTTTCTTCCTTGATCCGGTACAGCTGCATCCCTGAATTCAGGCTTCCCAGCACGGGACTGGCGGTCAGCATGCTAAAGGTCACTTCTCCGCCATAGCTGTCGTAGAATCGTTTTTTCAGCCCATCCGGATAGGGCTTGAGGTAGTTGTAGAGAGGGGTTACCGGCTTCCCGTTCCTGCCGATGTGCACAAAGCTGGCCCCATAGGCCGAGAAGTTCACCGCCTTGATGGTAAAGTCCCGTAGGGTCTGCACATGGGCATAGATCCGATGGACCCAATTGCTGAGCTTTTCCACATCCTCACAGGGATATCCTTCTTCATCGGTGGTCTCAGGAAGGGACTGGGACTGCTCCCAGACTATCTTGTATTGTTCATCCAGTAAGAAGACCTTTTTATTGGTCTTTCCGACGTCGAACAGGACAATCACGGATTGGGCAGACATAGCAGATTGTTTAAAGCCCCGTGGCCACTGTTTTGGCGCCACGTTCTTTGATCAGATGTTCCCGGACCTTTTCGCTGCGGTACAAAGCCAGCGGGTCCAATGCTCCACCGGCACGAAGACGCGCTTCGGCTACCAGCGGTCGCAGGTCTGTGCGGAAGCTGTTTTGCAACACTTCCTGGGCAGCCACCGTGTCATTGGATTGCTGTGCATCCGTCAGCTTCTTCCGGTCGACGATCAATGCCTGCGCATAGGTCAGCATGATCGCTTCCACCGACTGCAGCAGGTCTTCCAGCGGGTCCTTTACGTTATGGCTGGCGTCGATCATCCACCCCAGGTCCTTCGTATGGTCCATTCCCCGGGCATCCATTCCTTCCACCAGCTCGTTGAAGATGAGAAAAAGCTGGTAGGGCTTGATGCTGCCCACGGTAAGGTCGTCATCCCCATATTTGGAGTCGTTGAAATGAAATCCTCCCAGCTTCCCTTCCATCAGCAGCAGGGCCACGATCTGTTCGATATTTGCATTGGGTAGATGATGTCCCAGGTCTACCAGCGTATACGCCTTGGGGCCCAGCTTGGATGCATAGAGCAGGGATTGTCCCCAGTCTCCTACCGTAGTGGAATAGAAATTGGGTTCAAAAGCCTTGTACTCCACAAACATCTTCCAGTCCGCGGGCAGGGCGGCATAGATCTCCTGCAATCCTTCCAGCGTGTTTTGGAAAGCCTTGCGGAAATTCAGCTGCCCCGGAAAGCAGGACCCGTCCGAGAGCCAGACGGTCAAAGAATTGGAGCCCAGCTCGATCCCGTGTTTGATCACTTCGATGTTATGGTCGACGGCCTGCTTACGGACTTCCTTACGTACATGCTGCAGCGATCCGAACTTATAGCTATGCTTTTGTCCCGGCTGATCCTGGAAGGTATTCGAGTTCATGGCGTCAAACCGAAGATCATGTTGCGCGGCCAGGGCCTTGATGGCGGCGGCATCCTTGGGGATATCCCAGGGTATATGCAGCGATATGGCGCCGCTGCTGCGGTTCAGGGCATGCAGCAATCCGATGTCTTCCATTTTCTCTTCCAGGCTGCGGGGCTCTCCTCCACCGGAAAACCTTCCAAATCGGGTGCCTCCCGTTCCCAGCGCCCAGCTGGGAATGGCTATCTGAAAATCGATCAGCTTCTGTAATATCTTTTCCGCATCCCTGATGCCTCCTGTAATAAATTCGAATTTCCGCTGGTGCTCTTTCTGCAGGGACTGGTTATGCTCGCTTATTTTATATTTTTCTATTTGCATATGGTCACAATTTATTCCATGTAAAATACTTCTTTTAAAGGTGTCGTCACCGGTGACGTATCCGGATGCACCTCCATGATGTCCTTCATATGATCCCACCATTTCCACATAATGTCCTGTGTCTTCAACTGGTCCAATGCGGCTGGATCATCCACCTGCAGGTACGCGAATAGCAGCAATGTCTCCTCATCCAGGAATATCGAGTACTCCCTGACCCCTGCCGACTTCAGCAGGGCCGCCAGCTCGGGCCAGAGGGCTGTATGACGTCTTTTATACTCGGCCTCATAGCCCGGAAAGAGCTTCATCTTAAATGCTACTCTCATCGTACGAACGCCATGGCGACGCCTCCGTCTACATTCAGCACATTTCCTGTTGACTTATTAAGAAGCCCGCCGGTCAGCACAAAGCAGGCGTTGGCAATATCTTCCGGCAAAATGATCTCGTTGAGCAGTGTTCTTTTGGCATAATAGGCCGGCAGCTCTTCTACCTTGACGCCATAAGCCTTGGCGCGTCCTTCGGCCCAGGCGCCCGCCCATATCTTACTATCCGAGATGACGGCGTCCGGGTTCACGGTATTGACCCGGATCTTGTCCGCGCCAAGCTCCGCTGCGTTCAGCCGGCTGAGGTGCAGCTGCGCAGCCTTCGCAGAACCATAACCCGCATTGTTCGGTCCCGATACCAATGCATTCTTGCTTACGATATTGATGACATCCCCTCCGATGGCCTGCTTTCGCATGATCGCCACTCCGGCCTGCGTCACCAGGAACTGACCCTTTACCAGCACATCATACAGCAGGTCCCAGTCTTTTTCGGTATGCTCTTCCAGCGGCTTGGAGATGGATAATCCTGCACAGTTTACGACTATGTCCACACCTCCGAATGCAAGAGCCGCCGTCTTATACGTCTGATGGATAGTGCCGGCGTCTGTCACATCCAGCTGTTCGGCCGCAAAGACATCCCGGCCATATTGCTTCTGAAATTCCTGTTTGGCTGAATCCAGCCGCTGTGCGTCATTGTCATTGATCACTACACAGGCGCCTTCATCTGCGAACTTTTTGGCGATGGCCTTTCCGATGCCACCCGCGCTGCCCGTCACCAGGGCGATCCTTCCTGATAAGGCTTTGGGTTTTGGCATACGCTGCAGCTTGGCTTCTTCCAGCAGCCAGTATTCGATATTGAACGCCTCCTGCCGTGGCAGCGAAGTATAGGAAGACACCGCTTCGGCGCCTTTCATTACATTGATGGCATTGATATAGAATTCCGCTGCCACCCGGGCTGTCTGCTTATCCTTGGAAAAAGTGAACATCCCGATGCCCGGATACAAAATAACCACGGGATTGGGATCACGCATGGCCGGGCTGTTGGGATGCTTGCAGGTCTCATAATATTGGGCATACATCTTCCGGTACTCCTCGAACTGCGGCGTCAGCTTCTCCTTGATCTTCTTTACATCCGAAAGATCTTCCGTGATGCCGAGGTCCAGCACCAGGGGGCTGATCTTGGTACGGAGGAAGTGGTCGGGGCAGCTTGTCCCCATGGGAGCCAGCCGCGCCATGTCATTGGAATCGATAAATTCCAGCACCCGGTCGTCATCCGTAAAATGTCCCACCATTTTGATATGGGAAGAGCAGAACCCTCTCAGTACGGGAGCCAGCTCCGCCGCTCTGGTAAGACGCTCGTCCCTGGGAGCAGACTTGATCTTAGCCCCGCCGAATACAGGTCGCTGTTTCCCCATGTGATCTTCTAAATATTGAGCGCAGGTCTCGATCACTTCCAGGGTATTGATATAGCTCTCGAAGGCTGTATTACCCCAGGTAAAGAGTCCATGTGAGCCCAGCATGATGCCTCGTATGCCGGGGTTTTCATCCAGGCATTTCTTCAGCTTCAGTCCCAGGTCGAATCCGGGACGCTGCCATTCCACCCACCCGATCTTTCCACCAAACAGCTCCTGGGTGATCTTTTTGCCATCCTTGGCCGCAGCAATGGCGATAGCCGCATCGGGATGCAGGTGATCGATATGCGCAAATGGGAGGAACCCATGAAGAGGAGTGTCTATCGAAGGAGCTTTCGAGCTGAGGTCATAGATGCAATGATTGAACAATTCCACCATTTCATCCTCGAATTCCAGCCCGCGATATACATTCTTCAGGCTCAGCAGACGGTCGACATACAGGGCAGCCAGTCCACTGCGCTTCAGTGTCCCCAAATCGCCGCCGGAACCCTTCACCCACATCACTTCCGTCGCCTTGCCCGTCAACGGGTCCTTGGCCATCGCCTTACAGGATGTATTCCCTCCCCCATAGTTCGTCAGACGAAGATCAGCCCCCAGCAGGTTGCTGCGGTATATCAACAACGCCACTTCATCTCCGGCAAGGGCAGCCGCCGCTTTCTCATCCCATAAGTAACTCACATGCTTGAATTGCTTTGCTGTAACAGACATACTTCTTTGTAGTTTATTTTAATGAATTCCCATACCCTACCAGCATCACCGAAAGGAGTATGGCAATGATCCCAAATGTTATGGTGAAGCGCGTCTTCTGGCTCACGCCCTTCCATTCTTTTAAGGCTATCCCCCAGAGGTTGGCCACTAATATGATAAATGCCATGTGCAATATCCAGGAGCTGGCTCCATTGCCCAGCCTGCTCTCTCCCATCCCGTAGAAGAAGAACTGCAGGAACCATATCGTACCCGCCAGCGCCGAGAAGAAATAGTTGTTGGCAAGGGGCGCTTTCCTGTTCGTGTAGTCCCCGAAGGTCCTGTTCTTCGCATTCAGGATCATACACCAGACAAAGTTCGTAGTAAGACCACCCCATAGCAGCACGATATAGGTCACATTGTTCTGATACAGGAATTTCGTCGTTGCCCCCGGATGCGCCGTGTGCCATAAATTATTGGCCATCTCCGCCATGGGACCTCCCGCCTCGATGCCGTAGTTGAAGCATGCGCTGAGTATCCCCGATATCGTACAGACGACGAGCCCCTTTACAAGATTGAACTCTTTGATGCTCTCTTTCTTCTTTTCTTCCGGCAGCTCCCTCTCCTTCAATACCCCCGCCCTTCCACAGACATAGATTCCCACCAGACAAAGGATCACCCCTCCCAGCACGATACGTCCCCATGGAGTAGTCAGCAGCTCCGTAAAAGTGGTCTTGCCCGGCTCGGGTCTGAAATTGTAATAAATAGAAGGAACCAGCGCTCCGAAGGCCGAGGTAAAGCCCAATAACACCGAGTTGCCCAACGACATACCCAGGTAGCGCATTCCCAGCCCATACATCAGTCCCCCTATGCCCCATAATATCCCCCAGAAAAATGTCCATCCCAGTGTGCCGCCCGGTGTCGCGGAGATGATCTCCCAAAAATGAGGCACCGTCAGCCATGCCGCCAGTGGCGGAACGATCAGCCATGAGAACAGTCCTCCGACGATCCAATAGCTCTCCCACGCCCAATCTCTGACCTTCTTGTACGGAATATAAAAACTACCAGACGCGAACCCTCCGATAAAGTGAAAAATGATACCAAAGATTACTTGCATAAGGCGAACAATTTTTTTTCAGTATGGGGCAATATATTATATCCTTCCGGCGCCTCTTTTCACGTTCTGCGATTTTGTAAAAGTAAAACGGAATCATCGTCGAGCCGTCATGCACTGTCATGAAACTCCCCATGCCGCTCAAAAAAGTTTTGGAAATTTATTACTAAAAATATTAGTAATTTTATTCTACAAACCTGCCACTACGAATAAGCAATATATCCGGCTCATCTTAGGGGAAATATTATCGGAGAGAATTGCAGAAAAATTGGGAGCTAAGGTACTGGTCCAAATCTCCCAGAACCTTCAAAAACAGCTACCGGGATTGAGGGGATTCCCGCCCACAAATCTTAAGAACATGAAACAGTTCCATGCTGAATACCAAATCCTTATATTTAGCCAGTCGCTGACCGGCCAATTACGAAAACGTCGTAAAAGTTCTAAAACCGAAACAGCTCGCCTCCCCGGAATCCGCCACCCGCCCCTCCGCTGCCTGGTCGCTTCTTTAAAGCGCCTGCTTCACCTTACACGTCTGCCTCGCCAGCAACCTCCACTCCCCCTTCTGCTTCTCCCACACCAGCAGCACCGACAAATTCGCGTGGCCCGGCTTACCCCCATCATTCGTAGCGGCGGATAAAAGATGGCGTACTATCGCGGTATTGTTTACAATCGTTATAGTCTGCTCGGTGAGATCGATGCTCACAAAGTCCGACTTTCCGCTCATCAACATTTCTATAAACTCCGGCCGGGTCTGTATCAGCCCGTCGGAATGCCCATAGCTCAGTTCCGGCAATGTCAGTTTCTCCAACACCGCCTTGTCCGGGTCGATCATTGCCTTACGCAACGCCTCCACAGCCGCGCTCACCGCCTTCTCATCCTTACCCTGCTCCACAGGTTTCCGATTCTGCGCAACGACAGCGCCCGCTGCCAGCGCAACCAACATCAATGTAGCATACCATTTCTTCATATAATGACAGTTTAAATTAATTTATTCCCAGATCCTTCTGAATATCCTCCAGCGTCCTCCCCTTCGTCTCCGGCAGGGCCCTCCACACAAAGATCAATTGCAACAGCATCATTACGCTATAAAATACGAACGAATAATATCCGCCTTCCGTGCTCCCTTCCACGATCATGGGAAAGGTCCAGGAAATAATAGCCGCCATTACCCAATGCGTCGACCCTCCCAGCGATCCTCCCTGGCTGCGAACGGAATTGGGAAATATCTCCGAGATGAATACCCAGATGACCGCCCCCTGTGAAAAAGCAAAGAAGGCGATAAATCCTATCAGATAGAACAGCACATTGCTTCCTCCCGTCCCCTGTTTAAAAACATATGCCGTCAGGCCAAGGAAAACCGTCATGCCCACCGACCCGATGATCAACAGCTTCTTCCTTCCAAACTTATCTATCACCGTCATGGCCAGCAGCGTAAAAAGGAGGTTCGCCGCTCCTACATAGACAGACTGCCGGAAAGAATCGCTCTTGTCAAATCCCGCCATCTCGAAGATCCTCGGTGCATAATACAGAATGGCATTGATCCCCGACAGCTGATTGAACATGGCCAGCAGCATCGCATAGGCGATAGGCTTGCTATATCTTTTCTGGAACAATGGCTCCCGGTGCTCTCCTGGCGCCCCCTCCTTCTCATGCAGCGAGTTGCGGACAGTGGCAATGGCGCCCTGTACATCCTTCTCACCTAATTTCTGCATCACCGGTATCGCCTGATCAGCATGATCATGGATGATCAGCCAGCGTGGGCTCTCCGGTATGGCGTTTAACAGTATCCAGAAAATGACAGCCGGCGCCAGCATCACCCCAAACATCCATCGCCAGGCATTATCCCCCAGGTCCTTCAAAAGATAATTCGTCAGAAAAGCTATCATGATCCCCGCCACGATATTCACCTGGAATGAACCCGCCAGCCGTCCACGCAACGCAGCCGGAGCTATCTCCGATATATACATCGGCGCTACGACAGACGAGGCGCCTACCGCCAGTCCCCCAATGATCCGGAAGAAAATAAACAAAGCCCATGCCGAGACGGAAGCGCACCCAATGGCTGCCACGATAAACATGACGGCAATGGTCTGCAGCACTTTTTTACGACCATATTTTTTTGCGGGGATGCTGGCTAACATAGCGCCGGCGATAGTGCCCAAAAGACTGGACGATACTGTAAATCCATGCCAGCCGGAACTGAGGTGCCAGAGGCCTTCCAATGTTTTTTCAGCACCCGAAATAACCACCGTCTCAAATCCGAATAAAAAACCGCCCAGGGCAGCGATAAGGGCAATACGTACGGGATATGACAGCATCTTAGACAATTTGTTGATTCACCGAAAATAACATTAATTTTAATCTCTTTCCTACTATCGCATGAAATTCGAAGCCATCACGATAAAAGACATTGCCAAAGCGCTGGGACTCTCCACCTCCACTGTTTCCCGGGCGCTCAGAGGCAGCTATGAGATCAGCGCCGAGACAAAAAAGCTTGTTCTCGAATACGCCGAAAAGCTAAACTACCGGCCCAATCCCATCGCCCAAAGCCTAAAGGAGAAACGTAGCCGCTCCATTGGCATCATCGTCTGCGAGATAGCCAATAACTTCTTCTCCCAGGCCATCAATGGCATCGAATCCATCGCTTACAAAAAAGGCTATTATGTCATCATATCCCAAAGTCATGAATCATACGAGCGCGAAGTCTCCAACGCCCAATACCTTGCTTCCCGGTCTGTAGATGGGCTCCTGGTTTCTCTCTCCACCGAGACTACCGACCTCTCCCATCTGAAAAAGCTCCACGAAAAAGGACTTCCCATTGTCTTCTTCGACAGGGTCACGGAGGAAATGCAGACACACAAGGTCATCGCCAATAATTTCAACGGCGCCTATCAGGCCACCGAACATCTGTTAAGATCAGGCTTTAAAAGGATCGCGCATGTCACCATCTCTCCACATCTGTCCATTACAAAGGAGCGGCTGGCCGGATACAAAGCCGCCCTGGCGGACAACGGGGTCTCCTTCGACGACAGCCTGGTAAAATATTGTAAATATGGAGGTCTGATCATTAGCGAGACGGAGCAGGCCATAGACGCGCTGCTGCACTTACCCAAAAAGGTGGATGCCATCGTAGCCGCCAGCGACAAGCTCTCCACCGGCTGCCTCAGCGCCCTGGCCAAAAAGAACATTAAGATCCCCGATGATATGGCGCTCGTAGGTTTTACCAACTCTCCCCTCACCGAGGTCTTCCATCCCTCCATGTCCAGCGTCCGTCAGCCCGCCTTCGAAATGGGACAGGTGGCAATGGAGATGCTCATACAGATCATCGAGAGCCGGCGCCCCGTCACCGAGTTCGAGACAAGGGTCCTCAACACAGAGCTCACCATCCGCGCCTCCTCCGCCCCTCGTCACTAGTCCAGCTGCACTTTCGTCATTCGGGGAGCCAGCAAATGCATGATCAGCCATGCCAGCAGATAGGCGCCGCCACAGACGGCAAACATGATATAATAGGCAACCTCGATCTTATGGATGGAACGGTAATGGACAAACAGATTTTTCTGCACCAGGGCGGACAGCAGTATCCCACCCAGCGCGCCGGCCATCCCGCCGATGCCGGTGACGGACCCGGTGGCTTTTTTGGGGAACATATCCGATACGGTAGTAAAAATATTGGCGCTCCAGGCCTGGTGCGCCGACGCTGCAATACCGATCAGGATCACCGCCAGCCACATGTTGACGCTTCCGGCCATCTGGGCGAAGATGATGGGCAATACCAGCAATGCATAAATGAACATAGACGTTTTCCTCGCCTTGAATACCGGCATCCCTTTGTTGATAAAGCTCATCGGCAGCCATCCGCCCCATATGCTGCCCACGGTGGACATGGTATAGACAAGCGCTACGGGCATGGATACCTGTGTCCCTTTTAGTCCATACTGACTTTCCAAAAAATCAGGCAGCCAGAACAGGTAGAACCACCATATCGGGTCGGTCAGCAGCTTGCCGATGGAAAAGGCCCAGGTCTGACGGTATCCAAGCAATCTCCACCAGGAAAGCTTTTGCCCAGCATCGCCCGTCTTGTCCGCAACCACCTCGGCAGCCGTCTCCGTGGGATCACTGTTGATATAATTGAGCTCTTCAGCAGAAACCTTCTTATGCCGGGCCGGCACCTCGTACATCCTGAACCAGAAGATCAGCCATATGAATCCAAAGGAACCTGTAATGACAAAAGCCGCCTGCCACTTCCAATGCTCGACAATCCAGGGAACAGTCAATGGCGCAAGGATCGCTCCGACATTGGCGCCGGAGTTGAAGATCCCCGTGGCCAGGGCGCGTTCTTTTTTGGGGAAC
>Ga0068857_100005543_pt1 | contig 10770 bp, 9 predicted proteins | sample KBSCornC72_FD_66591 | JGI IMG/M metagenome (GOLD analysis project Ga0068857, IMG submission 66591) | Corn rhizosphere microbial communities from Kellogg Biological Station, Michigan, USA - KBS Corn C7-2 | ecosystem: Host-associated > Plants > Roots > Rhizosphere > Soil ...
GCCGGCCAAAGCGTTGTCGAGTGTGGATCGCCCTGAGCGCTCGCGACATGTCCTGGGCCCTGCCCGTCCAAAGCGCCCGTCGACCGTGCGGGATGTCGACTTGCCGATTGCGGTGGTTGGTCCTAGCCTGAGCGCTTGTCCGGCTGTTCCATGGTCGACCCCCGGCCACGGCCGAACGCCGCCTAATCGCGGATCCGAACAGGCCCCAGGCCAACGGTGCGGACCCGCGAGCCGGGGACCCGATGTACCTGGGGTGAATCCGCGCCGCGGCGTGGTAGGGCAAGACTTCCCGCCCGAACCCGGCAGCTAACTCGGTCGGCGGTAAGGGAAGAAGGAGTCGCACCGCGTGGGTCGCCTACGAGTGCACCGAACACTCCGCCCACTGCTCATCTGCGTCATGGCCGCAGTGATGCTGGCGACGATGCCTGGCACCCAGGCGCACGCCGATCCGACCCCGGCCGAGATCGAGGCCCAGATAGACGTCGTCTGGAACAAGCTCGAGCCGCTCATCGAGCAGTACAACGGCGTGCACGAGCAGTACCAGAAGAACAAGGCACAGCAGGACGATCTGCTCGCCAAGCTCGCACCGCTGCAGAAGCAGCTCGACCTCGGCCAGATCCGGATCGGGGCCATGGCGGCCGAGGCCTACATGGGCGGCCAGTTCAACTACATGAACGCGATCGCCACCAGCGGGTCTCCCAAGATTCTCGCCGAGCAGCTGTCCTTCCTGGACCAGCTCGGCTTCGACGAGTCGAGCCAACTGTCCGGGGTGAACGACCTCAAGCAGCAGTACGACGCGCAGAAGAAGCCCATCGACGACCTGGTTGCCAAGCTGTCCGCCCAGGACGCGGAGCTGGCGGCACAACGCCAGACGATCGAGTCGCAGTTGAAGGATCTTCAGGCGTTGCGGGCCAAGGCGTACGGGACCTCCGGGGCCATCGGATCGTTCCGGCCGTGGCCGTGCCCCGCGTCGTACGCGCCGACCAAGGGCTACCAGGCCGCGCTCTTCGCGTGCCAGCAGGCCGGCAAGCCGTACGTGTGGGCCGCTTCCGGCCCGAACTCGTACGACTGCTCCGGGCTGACGATGGCCGCGTGGGCCTCGGTGGGCGTCTACATGCCCCACAACGCCGCCGCGCAACGGTCGATCATGCCCTACGTCAGCCGGGCGAACCTACAACTCGGCGACCTGGTTTTCTACTACTCCGACCTTCATCACGTCGGCATCTACGTCGGCGACAACAAGGTGATGGTGGCCCCCCAGTCAGGGGACTACGTCCGGATGGTGCCCATAGACCGCAGTCCGATCAACAGCTACGGCAGACCCGCCTGACGCGCGACACCGGGCGGTCCGGTGGGTTTCGTACATCCGCACCGCCACAACCACGCCGGACGCGACGGTGAGAGCGGCCACGGTCCAGATCGCGGCAGGAAGGCCGTAGGCGTGGCGAAGACGCCGGTAAGGACGGCGCCGATGGCGAACCCGCCGTCGCGCCAGAGCCGGTAGACGCCGACGAGGCCGCCGAGGCGGACTTCGGCGCGGCCGTCGCGATGGCCAAACAGATCAACTATCTACAGGCAGCAGTCGAGGCTCTGATCGGACTGGCCGGGTGTGGCGTCGATCCCGTGCGGAATCTCACCGAAGCCGCCCCGACATGGCCTCCATCCACTGCGGATGGAGGCCATGCCTCTACACGGTTACCTACGGGCAGGCGGGGAACAGACGGCGGGTACCCGCGCCCGCCGCGAACGCGGCCTTGTCGCTGAACTGGCAGCCGAAGGTGGGGTCGGCGACGACCTTGGCGTTGAGTACGTCGTCACCGGCGGGTCGGTTGCCGGTGTGCACCCAGGCCACCAGGTCGTCCCAGGCGGTGCCGGCCTCGGTGGGAGAGAACTCGCAGTGGTTCACGGATCGGATGGCCCGCTGGACCACGAGGTCACCTCGGTTGGTGCGGTCGACGTCCTGGCGGTATGCCTGCTCCATGGAGAACGGCACGAACAGGTCGCCCAGGCCGTGCAGTGTGAGCACCGGTATCTCCGGATGGCCGAGGATCTTCGGAACCTGCGTCAGTGCGGCGCTGTTGCGCGCCGGCAGGTTCTGCGGCGCCACCCGCATCACGGTCGCGTTCACATCCACCGGGGAATCGGGTTGATAGTTGGTGGCAAGGTTCTGCGAGATCTGACCGGGGTTCTCGGACAGCGAGTTGCCGGCATGCGCCGGTATGCCCAGACCGAAGAGGAAGTCCTTCCAGAACGCGAATGCGGGTGTCGCGCCGGGACGCGGGCCACCGCTGCGGTTGATGACGATGGATCGGAACTCCTTGCCCAAGGCATTGGTCGTGTCCGGTCCGATCGGCGACAGCGTGGCGAGGCCGAGGGCCGCCTCGATCTTCGGTATGTCGACCGTGCCGTAGTCGTCCGGGAACGGGAAGGCCGATACACCCGCCAGGTCCTGCCCGACCAGGTTGTAGTCGAGGAAGAAGTCGAACAGGGTCTGGTCACCGAGTACGCCGCACATCGGAAGGGCGCCGTCGTAGAAGTGCGGGAACTGCTCGATCGAGCGGCCGATGATGTGGCCGCCCATCGATACGCCGGCGATGAACGTGCGGTGTGGTCGCTTACCGGTCAGGTCAGGGAAGAACTCGGCGAGGTCCTTACTGCTCAGCACGCCCGCCCGGATGTCGTAGCCGTTGTCGGTGTAGGACGACGCCGCCCACGCGTACCCCTCGTTGACGAACTTCTGGCGCAGCCCGAAGCTCGGCGCATCGACGGTGAGGACGGTGCCCTGGCCGCGGAAGCCGTGCGCCCAGACCACGAGATCGCCGTTCCAGTTAGCGGGCACCTCGACGTCGTACGCCGCGTGCTCGTGGACGCCCTGGAACACCGTGGTCAGCGCCCCGTTCGCCATGATGGGGGCCATCGCCGGGTTCGACACCGTGTACGGCGGAAGCGGCTGGTCGTCAGGTAACGGCGGGTTGGCCGCGGCGGCTCCACCCATCAGTGCGGTCAGTGTTACGACCCCGGCGATGGTGATCGCGCGCAGCAGTAGCCGCGTTCGCATATTGCCTCCTGAGCAGAAGGGAGCGCGTCGTCGCTGGGAGGAACTGCGGCGACGCAAAACCGGCGCCCAGCCGAACGTATGATGCCTCGACGAAGACTGTCAACGGTCACCGATACGCATATATCGGCAGACCGCGTCGTCGACCAGTACACCGGCCCGACATGCCAATGTCTCAGGCCGCTCGCTCACCGTCCTTGATCGGGCTCGGGCTGAGGTCCTCGGACCAGCGTTCCGGGCATCGCGCCAGTCGGTTCGCCCGCCTCGAACGTCACCTGTCCTGTTTGGACGGTGTACAGATAGCCGCTCACATCCTGCAGAAGTCGTCGGCCCCCGGCCGGGAGATCGTGAGCGAACCGCGGCGGGTGCAGCCGCATACCGTCGAGGTCGATGACGTTCAGGTCCGCCTTGTAACCCGGCCCGATAACGCCCCGGTCGAGCAGTCCGATATACCGGGCGTTGTCGCGGCACTGCTTGCGTACGACGAACTCGAGGCCGAGCCGCCCGCCACGGCTGCGGTCGCGGACCCAATGGACCAGGTTGTAGGTGGGGAAGGAGGCGTCGCACACCGTACCGACGTGGGCTCCGCCGTCGGACAGCCCGAACAGCGTGTGGTCGGACGACATCATGGTATGGACCGTGTCGAGGTTGAAGTCGGTGTAGTTGAGGAACGCGTAGTAGACCATGCCGCGCCCGTCACCGTCGGCGAGCGCGTCGTAGAGGAGCTCCTTGGCCTCCACGCCCCGGGCGGCGGCGAGGTTGGCGACGGAGCGTTCGGCCGGCTGCTCGTAGTCCGGCGGGTCGCCCAATACGAACATCTTCGTGAACCCGACCATGCGCCGCCGGCGGACCCGATCGGTCTCCGCACCGTACTCCGACAGGATCTGTTGCTTCGTCTGCGGATCGCGCATGCGCCGGGCCCGCTCGGGCACCGCCAGTGAAGCCAGCGCCGCATAGCTCGGACAGAACTCGAACGGGTTCATGGTGCCCTCCTGGGAGAGCATCAGCCCGATCGCGCGCGAGCAGACCTGGCCCTTGGCCACGATGCCCTCCGCCGCCGCCTGCTCGATCCGGGTCAGGACGCGTCGCCAGCGATCCGGGTCGCGGTCATGCTGCGCCAGGCTCACCGACACGGGCCGGCGGTACCGTCTCGCCAGCGAGGAGATCAGGTCGAACTCGGCATCCACGTCGTCGAAGTCCGACGCAAACTGGAACACGCCTCGCCCGGTCTCACCGAGCGCGCTGCCGATGGCGGCCAACTCGCGTTCGGTCGCCGTCACCGAGCCGATGAGCTTTCCGCTGCGGGACCTGTGGTTGACCGTCCGGGAGCTGGCGAAGCCGAGTGCGCCAGCCTCGAGAGCATCGATCGCGACCTCGTGCATCATCGCGAGTTCGGCGTCGGTCGGCTCCGCCTCGTGGTCGCCGCCGCGTTCGTGTCCCATGACATACGCGCGCAACGACGCATGCGGCAACTGGGCGCCGATGTCGATCGTCCGACTTCTGCGATCGAGCGCGTTCAAGTAGTCGGGGAAGGTCTCCCAGTCCCACGGCAGCCCTTCCGCAAGGGCCGCGCCGGGGATGTCCTCGACGCCCTCCATCAGCTCGATGAGGCCGGCGCGATCATCGTCGCCGGTACGGGCCGGAGCGAACCCAACGCCGCAGTTGCCCATGACCGCGGTCGTGACACCGTGCGCTGACGACGGAGCGAGCAACCCGTCCCACGTGACCTGACCGTCGTAGTGGGTGTGGATGTCGACCCAGCCGGGGGCGACGATGGCTCCGTCGGCGGTGATCTCCCGATGGCCGCGCTCGTCGACACGGCCAACGGCGACGATGGTTCCCCCGTCGATAGCGAGGTCCGCCTGAAACGCGGTTCGCCCGGTTCCGTCAACCACGACTCCGTCGCGGATCACCAGGTCATGCATCGCACGATCTCCTCAGGGGTGGCTCGAATCGTATGCAGTCCTGACATCGTCGGTCAAGAATGCCATTCACCCTCGAGTCGTTTCATCGCTTGACAGCAGAGCTCTGGTCCGTCCAGCCCTTCCGGACCCGAGGGAACATACTTGCCAGAAGGAGGCGGCCGGATGACGCAGCTCGGACCCGACACGACCGTCATCGAACTCGGCCTGCTGGGTGCCGAGGACCGCGAGCACGACGACCCGGGGTTGCCGACGGACTCGCGTCGCCGGTTGCTGATCACGCTGCTGACGCTCGTCTGCCTCCTCACCCTGGGTGCCTCTGCGCGGGGTGGCCCGGGCCTGGGTGAGCCGCTGTGGACCGGCAGCGTCAGCCTCAACGGGTTCACCGTTGGCACGCACAGCCTCTACCAATGGAGACCGGACGGCAGGACAGTGGTCGCGCTCGACCTGCTCACCGGCCGGCCACAGTGGAGCCGGGGCATGACCGGCACTCCGAACTCCATTGTGGACCTGCGCAATGTCACGGTAGTGGCGACCAGGCCTCCGCTCACCGATGGCGCCCGCGGGCCGGGCAGCACCATCACCCTGGTCCGAGACGCCAACGGCGAACGGATTGCGGAGATCTTCGGCGACGACTACGGGCCCACCGTGGACGGCCGCATGCTGGTGGTCTTGTCTCGCCGGTTCGACCACCCCGTCGGGTGCGGCGCTGACGGCGCCTCGGCCAGCTGCCTGGACGTCACCGCCTGGGACGTCACGACCGGGGCCGTGGCGTGGAAGGTCAGCCTGCCACCGAATGCCGACTACTTGCCGTACCTGGTCGACGGTCGCGTCGCTGCACTGGCTGAGCTGGACGCCGACGGCGCGGTCCGGATGCGCGACCTGTCCACCGGCGCGGTCGCCGGCGTCATGACTCTGTCTCCCGAGGTGTCACGATCCCAGGGGCAGATCACCTTGGCCCGCGACCTGGTCCTGACCGCGCAACGCGGCCCGGACGGGATCACGGTTACCGCCTATCGGCAGCCGTCGCTGGATCGACGGTGGTCGGTCGTGGTACCGGATCACACGGCGCCCAACGATCAGGGTGACGGCAGCCTGTACCTGTCGGAGTGCGGTCCGGCCGTCTGCGTAACGGTCCACGGGGTCGGCACATGGGCAATCAACCCGGCCACCGGCTCGGTAGCCAGACCGATCATCTTCGAACTCGTCGGACGCCTCGGTGGCGGAGTGTTCGTGGCGAGTCCAATACGGGCCGAGCCCCGGACGAACCGGAGCGTCAGGCAGACGAACGCATTCATCATCAACTCGGACGGTCGGACCGTCGCCAGGCTCATGGTCGCCGACCTGGTCGACTGGTCCGACAGCGGCGATCGGGTCCTGACGACCGAAGAGGGCCAGACCCGTACCGACTTCCGCGTCATTGACGATCGCGGCACGGCGCGACCCCTCGGCAGCGTGCCAGGTACCGGGCTCACCTGCCACGCCCGCGACGACATCCTCGCCTGCTCCGACCGGGCCGGCACCCTGCGCGTATGGCGCATTCCTGTCCAACGTCGACCGCGCTCGTAGATTGCCCACAGTGGAGTTGAATATGACGCTTGCGGCAGACGCGCGCGCCGTTTGGGTATGGCCCAACGTGAACATGGCAGGGACCGTTTTCCCGCCGCGCTGGGAGCCGAATATCTCCCGCCTATGCCGAGGCTGTGAAGCCCCGTGACCGACGCACATTCATCCCGTCGTGGCCGCGTCCGCATCCGGCTCGGTCAGGGCGATCCCTGATGGTCGACGACGCTCGACGGGTAGATGCTGGTCCCGGTGCGTATCGCGTTGTCGATCTCGAGAGGGGTGGAGCCGAGATGACGGTCACCGCAGATGAGCGGCGCGCTCGCTACGGGCTGCGCCGATGGCTCGTCCACCTCGGTTTGATCGTTTCCTTCGGACTGGCCCTGATCGCGTCGATCGGGCGGAGCGGGCTCACTGGCTTGACGCTGCATGTCGTCGCCGGGGGATGCTTCGCCGGTCTTGTCGTCGTCCATCTGGTCCAACGGCGCCGCACGCTGCGAGGGCTGGCGCCCGACCTGGCCCGGCCGGCAACGTGGCGGAGACAACGCGGCCGACTCGCGCTGTCGGCCGGGGTACTGGTGTTCCTGGCCAGCAACGTGATCGTGTCCGGGGTGGTCGACTGGATCACCGGGCGCTCCGTGATGCTGCCCCTCGCGACGATAGGCCTACCGCTGCCGTCGCTGAACTGGCACACGACGACGAGCCTGATCCTGGTCATCTACCTCGTCGTCCACGTGCTCCGCCGCCGGGCGCGGCTGCGCCACTCGCAGATTCGATAGATGGCCGTCACGGTGACAGGTCTTGCTTGGCGTAGTCGACGGTGAGCCATCGTTCTGGCCGCATACGAACAAGCACCATGCCGGCCACGTCCCGCACGTCTTCGATGTACCGGTCGCCGAGTTCGGTGCCGAGATAGCGACGCGCGAGAGGGCGCCGATCGCGCTCAAGGTCTGCTTCTTCGATCGCGACGATCGGCCCCTCCACGCTGACGTACTTGTAGTACGGCAGGGTTTCCGTTTGTACGCACAGGCTGAAACGGCCCGCGCGCTCGAGCAGCTCCCCCTTGCGCGACGTCCGACCGGTGATGATTCGCACCTCGCCGCCGGGCTCGTACCAGTACCAGATCGGAACCGCTAGCGGACCATGACCATCGTCCGCAACGCTGATGACGGCCACATGGACGCCGGCCAGAAACGCCTCCCGCTCTTCCTTCGTCATCGCGAGCGCCATCGTCGCCCCTCTCGGTCGGTGAGCTTCAGCGTTGGCGCGCGCGGTGTCACGGCCAGGTCCGGGCCGAGGCGGCAAAGGTCTCCGGATCGCTGTGCACAGGCACCACACAGAGCAGGTGGCCGCCCGGTGAGCGCAACGTGTGGGCGTCCTGCCAGCGGGCCACCGGCTCCGCGCCGAGCGCTGTCAGGCGGGCAACCTCTGCCGCCAGGTCATCGGTCTCGATGTCGACGTGGTAACGCGGCGCGTCGTCGACAGCCTGGACGACGGTGATCAGACCAGCGGCGGCGCCAACCAGGACGGTGTACTGCTCCTCGCCCGGGGCGGGATAGCTCTGGGCACCCAGGGCCGCGGACCAGAAGTCCACTTCCGTGCCGACCTGCGCGGCGGGCGTGTCGATGAGGATCCCTACCAGTCGACTGCGATGCATGGCGGCCAGGCTATAGCAGTGATCCGTGGCGTGGGCGCCCGCCGGCGCGGAGTTGCACATTCGGACGCGATGACCGCCCGCCCCGAGAGAGGTTCAGGCGCAGGTGATGCTGATGACCACTCGGCGGTTGCGCTGGTCGTCAGCCGGGCTTGGCGGGCCGTCCTTGCTGGGGAACGGGCCCCAGCCGGCACCGTGTGCGGCAATCCGGCTCCCGTCCACCCCCAGGTCGACGAGAACCTCACGCACCCGCTCGGCCCGCTGGCGGGACAGCCCGCTGTCGCCGTCGTCTGTGCCGTAGTGCGCGATGGTGCCGACCAGGCTCGCCCGTGCGTCGCGGTTCCGCGTGAGGAACGCGGCGAACTCGGCCAATGCCTGCCGGGCGCGTGCGCTGTCCAGGAAGGTTGTGGAGTCCGGTTGAAAGCCGACCGCGCCGTCGTTGGACAGGATCGAATCGGTGTTACATCCGATCCTGATGACGTCCGTCGGAGGAACCTCAACGGGACTCACCGCGGGCAGGTTCGCGGGCGCGTCGCCAGTATTCGGCGTGGTCACGGTCTCCACGGTGGCGCCGGCCGCGGTAACGATCTTCTGCCAGATCCGTACCAGGTTGGCCCGCCGCGGTTCGTCGAGGGACGACTGCGGCGTCGCGGTGTAGCCGATCCCGGCCAGCACGACCGTGTGGCCCTTGAGGTCGGGCAGGAAACCGCGCTCTGACAGCGCCTTCGCGACGGCGTCCGGGTCGGCGTCCAGCAACCCCGGCGCTCTGAAGTCGAGCGGCGCCACCGTTTGCAGCCCCGAGTCGATCAGAACGACCGGGCCACCCGGACCGGCGGCCTGGCTGGCCAGGACGAGTGCCTGCAGCGGGTTGGCTTCCGGCTCCTTCGCTCGGGTCGCGCCCAGGATGCCTCGGGCCGTTTGTTTGTACCGGTTCAGATCGTCCGCGCGAGCCACCGGGTTGGCCGCGTCGGATGTGAAGGACAGGGCGCAGGCAATCGACGGATGACCGTCGACCCGGATGACATCGATTCCCGTGCCGTCGGTGACCGCCTTGTCGATAAGCTGTCCGACCCGGTCGGGCACTACCGGTGCCGGGGCGTTCGCCCGACCGCCGACGGCGATGGCCAGCCCGGGCCTCGCTGCCGTCGGACACGGTTGCGGTGGGTCCGATGTGCATGCCACCAGCGCCGACGTACCAACGACAAGAGCGACGATTGCCAGGAGCGCCCGGCCGGCCCGGCGAACGCCCGGCATGTCAGCCTGCTCTCCGTCCGCCGCCGACAGGCCCCTCCGCCTGGCCATCCCCTGGCTCGGTGAGATTCTCGCGGATCCTTTGTGGACTGTCCGGTCCGCCCGCTGGCCGCGCCTCGATGGCGCGTTTCGGTGCGGACCGGCGTAGGAAACCGATCTTCGGTCGTTGTACCGATTTGCGCGGGCCGGCGATGGGCGTATCGGTCCGACGGCGGGCGCTGATGGCGGTGCGCGCCTCATGGGTCAGGCTCGGCTCGTGCGTACCGGCTATGGGCCTGCGGTCGGGCAGCGTCATGGCATCGGTTACCGACGGGTCCTGCAGGTGGGCTGCGATCAGGACCGCGGCGTACCGCTTGAGCTCGTCCGCCTGGGCCAGCCTCAGTTCCCGGGCGGCCTGCCAATTGGCTTCCTCTCGCGCCCGGACGCGCGCGCGTTGCCGGTACACCTGCAACGCCCGTTCGTACGGCGGTTGGGAACGGGACAAGCGGCCCAGCGCCCGACTGTGTGCGCGCATCGCCTGCCGGTATCCGGAGCGCAACGGGTTGCGGGTGAAGTAGGCACCGAACGCGGCCACGGCACCTGAGCCGACATACAGTGCGAGGAAGAGCACCGCGCCGGAGGTCTGCCGGGCCTGGCGTCCCACACTGTCACCGCCGATGATGGTCCCGTCCACAGTGGTCCCACCGGATGAGTCGGCCACGATCAACCTGACCGCGAACGCGGCCAGGCCCAGCGCCACCCAGGGAATGGCGCACAGAAGGACCTGCTTCCAGGTCGCGGTCCCGTGCCGTGCGGAGACGTCGCGCGCGAGCCGGCCGGCGAAATGGGCCAGCGTCAACGCGATCACGGTGAGGCCCACGACCATGAGCCACACGAGAGCGTCGCCCTGGTCGCGCATCACGAGGGAGACAACCTGGTGGAACGCGGCCACGTCCGCCGCGGCGGCGAGGGCGAGGGCGAACCAGTAGACAATCTCGGACAACGGCAGCCCCGACACATCGGCCGCGTTGGCGTATCCGCGGTCGGCTTGTGAGGTCGGGGCCGGCTCGGGCGACGGCGAGGGGGACGGCGGAGCCGGCGGGGGCGCGACCAAACGCGGTTCGGCGGGCACCCGGGCCGTGTCGACCCGGCCGGGTTCGTCGTCCGAAGGGACAACCACGTCGCGGGACTCACTGGGGTACGTCATCGGATTCCGCCTTCCCGCGTGCCCGCACTCCATACCGACGCCCCCGATGGGCTTCGGGAAACCGGCGGGGTAGGTGGCAACAGGTCGTCGGACAGGTCGATCGGGCCCAGCGTCGACTGGATGGGCTCGTCGTTGACCC
>Ga0068857_100005545_pt1 | contig 10768 bp, 12 predicted proteins | sample KBSCornC72_FD_66591 | JGI IMG/M metagenome (GOLD analysis project Ga0068857, IMG submission 66591) | Corn rhizosphere microbial communities from Kellogg Biological Station, Michigan, USA - KBS Corn C7-2 | ecosystem: Host-associated > Plants > Roots > Rhizosphere > Soil ...
CGTGAGGATCCATCGCATCCTGACCAGGATATCCTCACGAGTGACACTGCGAATCTGATACTCCTCGCAGCGCGAACGAATCGGACCTCGAATTTTCTCAGCCTCTGTCGTACAGAATAAGCCCACCAGCTGTTTGTCTTCGACTGGCTTGAGCAAAATATCCTGTGCGTCGCGGCTCATACGATGCACCTCATCGAACAGGTACACACGCATCTTCGCGCCAGGAATCGCGAACGGAAGATCTTCGAGGATCTTCCGGTTGTGGTCTACCGTGCCTTCGGAGGCCGCGTTCTTCTCTGTGAATGCTTGCGAGGTCTCGTCGAGGATGCCCTTGCAATTTTCACAGAGGTTGCACGGTTCTCCGTCTGCTTGGAGATCCGTGCAAAGAATGGCTCGGCCTAAGATACGGGCCAGGGTAGTCTTACCCTGGCCATGACCGCCGCTGAAGATGTACGAGGTGTCGAGGGCTGTCCCCTTGAGCAAGCGGGCTTTGAGCACCTTGATGGCGCTCTCCTGCCCGATTACGTCACTGAAGCGTAAGGGACGATACTTGGTGTCCCACATATCATGTGGTCTCGGTTTCGGTTTCCAGCAGGCCCTCAGCCAGGTTCTCCGCTTCCTCTTCCACCAAACCGTCGAGGTTCACGCTCTTCGCGATGGCTACGAAGCCATGTAGAGAGGTATTCCAGGCGCCGTGGCGCCCGAGTATTGAAGAGAACTCTTGGACATCGGGTTCCCGGATGATCCAGTTCATGGCACCCGTTTTCTCGTCTTCTTCGCCAGTGCAGCGCTCGAGAAGATGATCCACCACAGCTGTCCTGGAGGGCTCATCCAGCTCGTTCCACTTGTCTCCCGCCACCTCTACCAGGAAGTCCATTTCGAGGGCCCATTCAAGGTAGCCAGAGAACTTCTTGACCTTGCCGAACAGCTCAACGCCACCCTTCGTGGACGCCTTGTCCACGAAGACGTAGCCTATGCGGGCGTCCGCTAGTTCGGGATGATAGTTCGGGATCAAACCGGTCGCGATGGTCTCTACGGTGTCTGCTTCACTGTACGTCTTAGACATTGGTTCTCATCTTCCTAGGCGAGTCGCCTGATTTCGTAGGTATACACCGAAGCGTTCGTCTCCCAGCACCTCCCACAATTCCGCGGGGTCCTTGGTTAGACGTTGTTCGTATTTTAGCCGGGGGAGGCCAGGGTTGTGCAGATACTTAAAGTGCTGACCATTCTCTGCCACGAAGGCGCGGGCTCCTTCGTAGCCGGACTTATCTGTATCATACATCAGCCAAATTTCACGAACATTGCGTCGCAAAAATCGCAAAAGTCCTAAGGACACACTGGCGGTCATCGTGGGGATGACGTTTGGGAGCACTCTCTGAACAGGAAATAGATCGAAGGCGCCTTCCACCAGTACAACCCATTGGGTTTGCCACACATGAGGCATCGCCTGAGCTAGACCGAAAAGCGCGGGCTCTTCCTTGTCAACAAGATAGTCCGTGTACCCTTTTTTATGGCGTTCCACATGACGGAACTGGACTCCCTTCACCTGGCCTAGGGAATTCGTCATGGGTAGGACGAACATGTCCTCGAGTTTGCGTCCTTGCCAACACCAATCCAAAAAGGCTTCAGCACCTTCCAAGGGAGGAAGGCGCGCATTGACGTAGCCTAATTTGTACTCCCGTATCTGCTCGTCCGAGACACCACGGCCCCAGAGGATTTCTAGTTCCCTGTCCGTTAGCTTGGACTGTGCAAATTCGACTAGGGTGTCAATCCACCGCATCGGCGCCTACCAAGATCAAGGCACGATCCGCCCTGTGGAAGGTAAGAGCCAGATGATCGTAGATACGTGTGTAGCGTCCAACCAAGTCGGGGAGAGCTGCCAGAATCGCAGCTCCGGTCGGTAAAGCTTGGCGAGCTGAGATCACTCGAATGCCATTGACCTCGGTCACATACCCCTTAGCGAGGGTCAAGTGTTCCGCCTCTTCCTCACTCAAGTCTTTCCCACACACCTCTGCCAGAAGCGAATAGGGGACCACCAGAGTCTTGGGCTCAAAGCCCAATTTGGTTAGCTTTGAGGCGGCTCCCTCCAAGGTAGCACACCGATTTTTCCAGCCGTTCCTACGAGAGATGTTGACCAAGGATCGGTAGGCGCTCGCCACAAGCGCGTCTTCTTCCTCGATAGGCAAGTTCGTGAAGACCTGCCACACATACCCCTTTTCATTGATCTTGGTTTGGACCAGAGAGCCTTTCGTGTTGGTCACAAGCCAAGGGCCCTCTGTGGGGTCTGCTAGGCGCTCATCCAAGATGGGTGGAGCCAAGGAAGCTCGTTGCCGATGACGCTCAGCCTGAAGTAGACGCTCAAGTACGGATAGTTTCATCGGAATGGGCGCTGGGAAGTAGTGGGGTCAAATCCACCTTCGGATACACCGGCTCAATGCGAATTCTCGTAAACCACACGAAGATTCGTTTCCACAACGGAAGCTTGGGAGCCGAGGTGACCCCTGCCGCCCACAGTAGCCCCGATACCTCAGGCATATTGTCAGCCAACCAAGAAGCGTCTTCAACTTGGCTACGAAAGTCGGCCAATACCTCTTGCTTGCTACGATAACTGCTGAATACTGGGCACCTCTGGGCATCTAGAGGCTCTTCGCAGATGGTCCCAGTCCAATCGTCAGGCGATTCGGCGCCTAGCATGCAAAGGCCGATCGTGGGGACGACCGGGAGAGCAATTCTGTTGTAATTGGAATTACGTTCGCCATCTACGGTGCGTCGTTCGTCCAAAGGTTGGCGATGGTTGTGCTGGCACAAATGAGGAAGCCTCTTCGAAGCCTCTTCAAGGCGGCGATCCAATTCTGTGCAGAGCATGTCCCGAACTCGGGCCAGTATTTCCTCTGGTTGCCTCACGTAGATTTCCTTAGCGTCAAGTAGGTTGATACACCGTCGGCTTCCGTGGACTCCACGCATCTATACGAAATGTCAGCGTGGTCCAGAAAGGGTGGCTTGTGGGTGACCAATAGGATGTCGAACCCCAATTTGTCTGCGAGACTCTTCAAAAACTGGCTAGTCGCTTCTACGTACTCGTTGGAAACAGCGTTGAGGGACTCGTCCAGTACGAGCAACGGCCACAGCTTCATCCGTTTTATGGCCAAGATGCGCAGGATCAACGAGACAACGCTTGACGGGCCACCTCCGAACGCTTCCAACGGACGACCACGATGGGACCTAACGCTCCCTTTGACACCCCTACGAATGAAGAAATCGACCGCAATCTTGTTGTGCTTAGGAGCCACTTCCGACTCAAGGCTGAGGTTCAAGTCAGCAAAGATGGTCTGCAGGCCCTCGGTCCCGATCTTTTCGATCGATTTGACCTGTTTCTCAACAAGTTGGTCCATAAGGACCCGGAAAAGTTCGACCACCTTCGTGACGATCTCAATCTCCGAGTCCAAGTAGACTACTTCAGCTTGCTTGCCCGCAAGCTCACTGGCCACCCTGTCTCTGAGAGTGGCCAGCTTAGTCGAAGTATTCTCAACAGTTCTAAGCCGACGGCTCAGAACTTCGAGGGAGTGAAGCGTGTCACCTGACATTCGAATGTGGTCTCTTTGCTGTCTTCGGCTGGAATGACGATCTTGCCTTCAGAGTTCAAACGGTAGCGATCGATGGTACGAAAGAAGCCGGCCTCTTTCCTGCCTTTAGCTGCTGGTACCAGGACCACACGCAACTCGACCTCATTGCTGCGAACGCCTTTGAACAGCTCCAAGAAGCTGTTCACGTTCACGTTGTAAGCAAACTCAGCAACGGACGGCGTTCCATCGTCTTGAGTCAAGGCTTTCACGCCAACCGGCACGCTGGAGATCACGTCGCCATCCACGGACACCTGGAATAGAAGGGACTCATTCTTGAGGGTGACGCGGATCTTGTCGTGTTTGCTATCCAAGCTCTTTCGAATGTGCGTCAGGGACTTCAAGGTCATTTCCTTCGGAACCCTGAGTACGATCTTGTCCTCATTGGTGCCGTAGTATTTGAACTGGCCGTGCTGCTTCGTGTTGTGAGTCCAACCGAACACCGCACCATCCTCGAAGCCTCCAGATTCCGATGGAACCTGATCCACCAAGAAGCTGTAGGACTCACCCTTCTTCACCTTGATGGTTTCGCCGCACTTATTCAAGAACGACAGAAATGCAGGAAGGTTATTCAGGTGAAGAGACAGCCCCTTCCCCTTGAGAGCCTCACACGAGAAGTAGGCCGCCCGCACGCCATCGGCTGCGAACATCACGCCATCGCCCTTGATCCACTCTTCCTTACTGGCATCGAAGATCTGGACGACATTCTGATGAGTACCTTCACCCTGACCTTCAGGGACAGAAGCGTATTCCGAGGTTGCTCCCAAACCTTCCTTGAGGAGTGCGGCCGGGTAGATCTTCTCGTCCGTGGCGGACTCCAACTGCTTGGAAAGCGTGTTGAAGTGATCGGGGTTGAGCGTGGTCAGAGTCGCTGTAGAACCGCCCTCAGTTTGATACTTGATCGAATAGCGGTCCTCAGTATTCACAGACTCGAGCTGGATCCACCCCTCCAAGTACTTGAGGGAAGCCACCTTCGAGGCCGGGAGAACCATTCCCCCTTCACCCTCGAGGTCGTAGACCGGCAGTTCCACGCGGCAATAGCGCGAGCCGTCCTGAGAATGCACGTAACACTTGCCACCGAAGAACGAAATCAGAAAGGCGCTTTCGTTGCTCGTGTTCAAAGGCTTCACAGTGGAAACCACATCGAGGGCGTTGTTGAGATCGTCGAGAGAGGCTCTAAATTTCATCTGATTTTCATCCTTACTTCTTGTCGAAGGCTGCAAGAGCAGCCTCTACTTCGCTCAGCTTCTTGTCGAAGTCTTCTATTTGAGCCACGACATCTGCCTGAAGGCGGTCGCGGTCCTCTTTGAGTCGACGGGGATCGTAGCCCGCATCCTCTATTTCCTTCTTCAAGGCCACCAGCTCTTCCTTCTTCGCTTGGAGAAGGCCCGCTAAGGTAGACTTTTTACTACTAGCGGCTTTGTACCGCCGGGTAAGTTCGTCAACTTTCTCTTTGATTTGCTCGAGTGATGTCATTTTTTGCTCTTTTGCTTGGCTTGCTTTTCTTCAATGGTCTGCTTTACAGCAAAGCCTTTGGGGCAGACCTCTTTGGTGCCAAACTCGCAGAACCGACAGTTCTGCTCATTGGCTTTGGGTTTGAATACGTCTCTAGCGGCTTCCGGTGGGGCATTGGGCAGAAGACGTTTCTGGCCTGATTTTGCCCCTTCCATAGTGTCCCGAATCAGCTCGGCCAGTTCTTTCAGCTCCTCTTCAGAGGTCTCGATCCAATCCATGGCCTCGTGAGGCTCATAGCGCCAGAACAGAAAGGCTAGCTTGTCCGGTATTTTGTGGAATTTCATCCAATACAACAGAGCGTACCATTGCAACTGTTGAGGATCGACGTACCTGTCTCTGTGCTTTGAGCCCTTGCCATCCACAATGATTAGGTCGTTGTGAGGGGGCGCTCGTTCGATGATGAAATCCGAGCGGCCAGCCCACGTATCGCCGTTATCCATTTGGCGATCAAGCTTGGTTTCCGCCTCAGCTCGCCGACCTAAAAGGCGGAAATGGCGGATGATGCGCAATCCACGGGGTACTGCATCCCGAATATCGGCCACCAGCTCTTCTCTTGAGGCGTACATACCTTTGGGATTTTGGCCTGGACCTTCACCCTTCCATAGCAATACACCGCCAGGACGCCCTTTCTTTGTGGAAGTCTCACGCTGAATGACTTCATCCGTCAGGGGCTCCACTCGTTCCATAAGGGCCTTCTGCGTCTGAGGCTCACGCCACAGCTTGTTCCTATAGAACTCTTCGAACAGAGTGCCTACGATGCTACCGTAAAGCGACCCCAAGCGATCGTCTACGATCAACGCCTTCATATTAGCTATGTAGCCGCACCAGTAGGCGAAGCCACAAGTATAGAGTTGTTTGAAGCCTGAGTACGACAAGTACATTAAGACCTAGCTTTCTCCAGATACTGCTGCGCTCGGGTCCTTACCTCAGGCGCAAAATCCAGGACAGACAAGCTCGAGTCGATATCCTCGGCGGCATCCCCGTCCACACCCTCTTCCAACTGCTCAACGAACAGATCGATAGCCAAGGCTTCCCGCTCCAAGCGTTCTTTGCGCTCGACATCAAACACTTCGCTACCAGGCGCTACCTTGAGTGGGATCGCAGTGACCTGGATGCCGTTCTGGTCCACCTCGATCAGAGCCACTTTTGGTATTCGTTCAAGGTTTTCCCGAACCAGAGCCCCCCTAGAGACAGCTCCTTGATTGACGAAGAAACGGTCCTTGAGGGACACGATGCCCTGATCTCTATGCCAATGTCCGAAGCAAAATACATCTGGGCCGCCGTCCACCACTAGGCTTTCGTATCGAAATACAGGTTCACCAAAGAAGTCCTCCACATTGGCCGGAGGATTCTCTCCCGCCAATGCATGAACAATGGCAATGAGGCAGGTATCACCTGGTTGTTTTCGGACTTCCTGGAGGTCCCGCAAGGAACGTGTGGGGCTGTACGGGAAGCCCACCACACGAACCCGCACACCATCTGTCTCGAATACCTCTTCTCGAAGAGGTTTGAAGACATTAGACTCCATCAATACGCCCAAAGGCTGCTTATCCAATGTCGTCAGATTGTTGCCAGTAATGTCGTGGTTTCCTTCGACACAGTACACTGGACATGTGTAATGCTGGTGGTGCAGCGCCATGATGTCTCGCACCAAGGCATGTGAATTGCGAGCAGCATCTTTAACGTGGAAGAAGTCCCCTCCATCGAGGACGGCCGCCGCCTTATGGGTCCGGGCTATGTCCCCTATTTGGCAAAGGCTATTCCGGATCTCCCCCGGGTAGTCCCCCTTCCAAGAGACTGGGCCCTTATCTGCCGCATGCACGTCCGTTCGGAATACGAAAGACAGCCGGCTCATGCGGACTCCTTCAGGTGGACCTTGTGACCATTTGCTATGGGGTTGTAGCAAGTTGGGCACATACCCAAAGCTTCCAACTCGGCTGTGAGAGCATCTTCGTCCTGTTGAGCCTTTAGGAGGGCTTTTTCTGCAACCATCAGCTCGTTTTGTGTCTCGGCTATTTGCGTCAAATAGACCTGGACAGCGCTCAGCTCGCTAACGGTTGCCGTGAGGGGCGTCACATCCGGAACGGGACCTGGTTCAGCACGGCTAGTCAAAGACAGGTCCAAAGTGCTCAACTTACGTAGCCAGCCATCCATTTCGGCTAGGCGAACGAAGTGCACGCTGACGCCAGAAGCGTCTGGGATCGCAACATCATCTACGCCACTGAGCTTTCGAATGACCGGAACTCTGTCCGATATTTCCTCAAAAAGTCGTGAGATCGTGGCGTGTCTCTTTGAGACTGTCGCAAGGGCATCTAGATCAGGGAGGTCGGGTTTGAAAGCCGTCATCATCCCGGTAATGGAGGCCTCTAACCGTTCCGAGTCTACAGCCATTCTGGCCAATTGCTGGACGCTACGATGCTTTTGCTGAAGGTTTTCAGCATCAGGCAGAGAAGGTGTCGTAGCCGCCTTCAACGCTGTCATAGAGGTTTTTAGGGCCGAAGCTGTGTCGATGAATCCGTCGATCAAGTTCAGTGCGCTATTGAGTTTGGCCACCTTGCCCATAGAAGCGTGTAGGATTTGGACTTCCTTTAACGATTCTTCCAGGCCATCGTAAGTCGTCAGAGCGTCTGTCAGCGTGGCGATATCCTGGACTCGCACCTTCCTGGTGGAGGTGTAGTCTTTCTTGTCCTTGACCGCATACGCCATTGCAACGTTCAGCTCATCCAATTGAGCCACATCACTCAGCACGTCCGCCACTATCGTCCCTGATTTGTTCAGGAGGAAGATAGGGTCGAACTGATCTGGTATTTGGATGAGTTCCTTACTCTCGCCAACCTTTACGGGCTGAAAGTAGTCGGCCAAGAACTCCGGAGTACCTCGATCAAGCCCGTTGTACACCTGTTCTTGGCCGTTCTTTCGAACCGTATATCGATTCGCTGCATCACCCTTTTCCCAGATGAATTCGATCTCAGAGGTCTTGACACGTACCTTTGCAACGCATTTGCACTTCTTAGTATCCCGGAGGATCCGGTCACAAGTCGCGCCATGTCGCACGAAATCCGTGCCGACCGCTCCCGTGAGGGCGTATTGCAGCGCCCTCACGATGGAACTCTTCCCTATGTTCGAACGGCCAAGGATGCCAGCGAACTTGTCGATCGTCACCTCAATGTGACGAATAGACTGGAAGTCTGAGATCTCTACCTCGATCATCAGTTGGCCGTAGGATCGTCCTGAGCCAATTGCTCGGATTCGGTGAAATCGCCGCCTTCGACCTCAACCTCTTCCACAGCTGCTGGCTGTGGAATAAAGTTCTCGTCTGTTTCGCCGAATTCGTTGGCCATGGACGCCATCAGCTCGTCTTCGTCCGTGAGATCCTCAATGACCTCTTCACTCCGCACCACTTCGAGGACTCGTGCCTTGAGGTCTTGGAAAACGGCCGGATTTTCCACAATGTAGGTACGGAACTTGTCCTTGCTACGTTCCTCATGACCCTTGTAGCTCAGGGTAGAACCTGACTTGGAAATCACTCGGGTGGCGATACCGCCCTCAATGAGGCTGTAGTAATTGTCGATGCCCTGGCTGTACCGAATGAACAGGTCGGTGGTGTGCCCGTTCGTACCGTCAATCTTCGACTTGACGATTTTGGCCTGAGTGTGCTGACCGTACGGGTATGTCCTGTCTTTGCCTGTGAACTTGTCCTTGCGCTTCACCGACTCGGCACGGATCTTCGTGAACATGATGCGCAAGAAGACATAGAACTTCAGCGCCATGCCCCCAGGCGTGGTCTTGTTGTCCCCTTTGGCTTGGGGATTGATGGTCGACCGGACCTGATTGATAAAGATAAGCGCCGTACCCTTGGGGTTCGTGGAGATGGTCTTGTCATTCAGCCACGTCATGATCTTCGGCAAGACGTTACTGAGGGCGCGGGCTAGTGCACCAATGCGGGCCGGGTCATCGAAGCCCTTTTCCAATTCTTCCTTCGGAACCATAGCTGCGATCGAGTCCACCACCACGATGTCCACGCCCGCTTTGAGTCCGATGAACAACTGCTTCCAGCCTTCTTCCATGGTGTCTGGCTGGAAAAATAGGAGCTTGCTAGGATCGAACGATACCCCGATCTTACGAGCATAGCGCTGATTCAACGCTTTCTCGAAGTCGATGAACATCGCTGTCCCTCCAGGCGTACGCTGGACCGCCGCAATCGCTTCTAGGGCTGCTGTCGTTTTGCCGGACGACTCAGCGCCATATATTTCAGTGATGGCTTTGCGAGGATACCCAGGACACACCGGGGTCTTGCCATCTTCAGCTAAGATGCCACCAATAGCGTGATCCAGTAGGAAGCTGCCAGTGGACACGTAGGGACGAGCAGACTTGTCCTCACCCACGGACTTCTGTCCGGTGGCCTTGAGAATGGCAGCTCTCGCCATGGCGAGCCGTTTCGCGGCGTCATCGTCCGCTTTGGTGTTGATGACGGGCTTGGTTACAGCAGCTTTTTGAGTTTGGGTCACGGACTTGCCTTCTGATTCTGGATCCGACTTTTTTCTAACAGCCATTTGCGAAACTCCTCCTCATCGGGGACGATGGGTATGTTCGAGAATTTGAAGAACCTGTCGTTCTCCCTGTAAATCAGGCCGTCACGTTTTGTGCGGCCCGCGTTCTTACCCTTTGCGAACGTGTGGACTCTTGCGAAGCTCCTCTGTTCCGAGGGCACGAGATCTTCATCACCGATCTCTTTCAGCTCGTACTCCCAAAAGCGGGCGGCTCCTCGGGAGATGATGTATGCGTCGGCTTCATTGTGATTCCAACGCTTTATCTGAGTGTCGACTTTTGCGCATTCGACCATGTCACTCTTATCCATGATCCCTTTGCGAATCGATGGGTCCAATTTGGCTAGCATCTTGACCGTCAACGGGTCGAAATAGACCACGTTCTTTCGACAGATGTAGAGAGCTTCATTGACGTATACGAATAGGCCGTACAACCCTTCGCTCCAGCCCTCACCGTATGGTGGAGACTCAACGCCCACACTCTGTACTTCAGGGAACCTATCCAGTAGGTCTACCAGATAAGTTCTCATCTTCACATAACGTTGAACGAATATGTCAGAGGCAGATGTAGTGAAGATACCCTTCTTCACCAGGCGCTTTGGGCCTACAACTGTGTTGTTGTGAACAGCCCAACCGAACCCTGTAAGGGATGGATCTAAACCCAGAGCGAACATGAAATACCAGAGGAGGGTCTTTTAAGCCCCTCCTCTGGTTCCACCTATCAGACCTGGTCCATGAGGCCGCCGAACGAGTCGTCCAGACTGGTGTCTGCACTTCCGCCGGAGTCACCCATACCCAACTTGAGCTTCAGATCGGCCGTGCTGAGTTCACGGAACGGCACGAGTTTCTCGTACATTGGGTACGCTTTTTCCAAGACCTTGGCCGAAAACTTGTCGTTCATGCGCCACAACGCTTTACCAGCACCGTCGATATCGAAGTTCTGGAATTCCGTGTTGGTGCACTTGAGGCTGATGTCCTGGAGGCAGATGTTCAGGTCATTGCTGCGAAGGCTGTCCGCAACCTCGAGGAGGCGGTTGAACACCTTTCGGCTGAAACGCCATGGCACGACGTTCCAATTGGTGGCCA
>Ga0068857_100005549_pt1 | contig 10764 bp, 14 predicted proteins | sample KBSCornC72_FD_66591 | JGI IMG/M metagenome (GOLD analysis project Ga0068857, IMG submission 66591) | Corn rhizosphere microbial communities from Kellogg Biological Station, Michigan, USA - KBS Corn C7-2 | ecosystem: Host-associated > Plants > Roots > Rhizosphere > Soil ...
TCGTCGACACAGGGTGGTTTATTCGAGCGCCTGCAATTCCTTGCCGGGCTTAAAGCGAACCGCCTTGCCCGGAGGGATCGCGACCTCAGCGCCGGTACGCGGATTGCGTCCGATGCCGGTTTTGCGCGGGCGCACATTGAAAATGCCAAAGCCGCGCAACTCAATTCGTTCGCCGCGCCCCAGAGAGCGTTTCATGCTTTCAAAGACGGTTTCCACAGCCATCTCGGCCTTGGTCTTGGTGATGCCCGTCCGGTTCACCACTTCATTGATGATGTCGAGTTTGATCAAATCCGCCTCCTCGCCCCAAACCCAATGCTAGGATTGGGGTTAGCCGTTTGTCAAGAGGGGGCAAGCTGCAACAGGCGGGAAAATTGGTTGGGGGCGGGCAGGTCTGCTCGATTTCGACTGGAGTCCCGTGCGCAGACTGCGCATTCAGGTGCTTGCCTGGCAACCTGTTGGTGACGTTCAACCAGCCTCCGATTCGAAACCGCTCAGGCTGCACCGCCCCTTGTGTAGTCGGGTTCTATTTCGCCACCTCCCGTTTAAGCCGCAGCCAGCGCGGCCATCTATCTGTTCAAATCCCTCTCTTTTTCCGATTGCATTCTCGCTCCGATACCGGTGCGTGTCAATAGCGTTAATGTGGCGGAAGGGACAGTACACTCTGTCCCCGAATTGCAGGGGACAGAGTGTACTTGTCCCTTCGGGCCTGCGTGCTATTCTCAACTCAGCAAGTGCAACCAGAAGAACCCAAAACCGACGACCTGCAACGCGCGCTCGATAAGGCCCGTGCTCTCGGCATCGGACACCTCAAGCGTCACATTATTTTGTGCGCCGAGCAGAGCGAACCGAAGTGCGCGCCGGTCGAAGCGACCGAAGCGTCCTGGAAGTATCTGAAGAAGCGGCTGGTCACAGCGGGATTGATGGAAGGCGACCAGTGCATGTATCGCACCAAGGCGAACTGCCTGCGGATTTGCGCGCACGGCCCCATCGCGGTGGTATACCCGGAGGGCGTCTGGTATCACTCGGTGACGCCCGAAGTGATCGAGCGCATCATTCAGGAACATCTGATCGGCGGCCAGCCGGTGGCGGAGTTTGTGCTCGCAACCGATAGCCTGTCCGCTCGCGAATAACTTACTTCTTGACGAATTTCTGAACCGTGCTGTTGACGGTATCGGCAACCCAGACATCGCCGTTGGGACCCTCGGTCACCTCATGAGCTTCGCCGAACTCGCCAGGGCCTTTTCCAGGCTTTCCGACGACCGCCAGAACCTTGCCATTCAAGTCCAGCCTGAGAAGCTGCCCGGTAAAGCCGTTCACCATGTAAACGTACTGTTTGCCCACCGAAATGCTGCTCGGCAATCCAGCGTACTTCATTTCACGAATAAACTTGCCGTCCTGATCGAAAATCTGAATCCGTTGATTTTCGCGATCGGCCACCCACACTAAACCTTGGGCGTCGACCGCAATCCCGTGGGCCGCGATGAACTTGCCGGGCTCGCTTCCCCGGCCTCCCCAAGACTTAATAAACTTACCCGTAGAGTCGAACTTAAATACGCGTGGGTCGCCGCCGCCCGGATTGTGTCCCTGCGACACAAACAGGTCGCCGTTGCGCCCGATAGCTAAGCTGGTGGGCTGGTCGAAGTGATGCGAGCCGGTGGCCTCATTCCACTCGCCGGCTTCCCCCGCGGTCCCCAGCGTCAACAAAACTTTTCCTTGCGGACTCACCTTCATCACCAGATGCGCTTCGACGTCGGTGACCCAGATGTTATCGGCCTTGTCGATGATCAACCCGTGCGCCCGCTTCAACAATCCGCCGCCAAATAAGCGAATGAATCTTCCTTGCGCGTCGAATTCCGCGAGCGCTTGCGGTCCGCGGTTCAGGACAAATATGTGGTTCTGAGAATTGAAGGCGACGCTGGCCTGCGGTCCCATGCTCTGCCCGGCAGGCAGAACAAGCGGCTGAGCCATCACTGCCATGTCGAGGAGCGGAGCCTCTTGCGGGATCAGGAGTGCGGGATTCGTAGGGCGCTGCGCGAACGCAGTAACAGCCAGCAGGGAACAGAGAATGAGTTTCATATGCTAAGCCACCTTGGCCTTGTGCATGACCGCCTCGGCCTTCGCGCGAATCTTCATCGCGACTTCATAAGGGTCCCCCTGCTGGAACTCCGGCAGGAACAATTCCACCGAAAGCGCGCCGGAGTAACCTTTCTCCGCCAGCTTCCGCAGAATTGCAACCAGCGGCGAAACGCCGTCGCCAGGAATGATACGCGTGGTGTTGTCCAATAATTCGCGCGGCATGTCCGGGACGTCCTGAAAATGCACGTGGGCCAATTCTCCGGGGCGAAGCTGATCTAAGTCTTCCATCTTGCCGAGCCCGGACCAGAAATGATAGCAGTCGAGCATCGGCCGCACGTTGGGATGCGCCGCTTCACGAATCAGCTTGAGCGCAGTGGTCAGAGTGGCAATGAATGTCGAGTTCCGCGCGAACTCAATCATCGCTGTCAGCTTGTATTGCTTAGCGGCCTCTCCCGCCTGTCGCAGACAATCGGGCGCGCCCTTATAATCTTCCGCCGTGACCTTGCGCGTGGTGACCGCGGGGCAATAGATCCGCTCCACGCCAAACGAAGCGAATTGCTCGCAGCGCTTCTTCCAGGTTTCCAGCGAAGTCACTTGGGTGGCGCCTGGAATCCAAAGATCCGGTTGTACTGCCGCGCACGAAACCAAGTTGAGTCCCAGATCCTTCACAACAGCGCGCGCCGCCGCCAAGGTGTCGGTCTTCAAAAAATCGTCGAGCATCCGGTCGGTGATCTCGACATTTTTGATCCCCGCCTTCGCCCAGCCTTCGAGCGACTTGCGATATCCCGCAGCCAGCGAAGTGTTCTGATGCAGGCTCAGCGACATCTTGCCGCCAGCCGCGCGCAAGGGTATTGCCGCTGCCGCCAGCGGAACGAGGAGCGCAGTTCGTCGAGAAAGCATGAGCAATACTATACCGCTTTTAGCTCGCAGACGAACCCGGAAAATAACGAACTTGGGAAAGGAGGGAGAGGGGGGACCGGCGTGGTATTTCGGCCAGCCCCCAGGCAGGTTTAATGTGCGACGGTGGAGGTCGAATCCGTAGTGGTGGTCGATTTCACCTTGCCATGATGCTTCTTCGTCTTGGTGGTCGAAACCGTGGTGTCCTTCGCAGCATTTCCGTCGGAATCAGCGGCACTGTTGGTAGTCGTGGTTTGTGTCTTCACGTCCTTGCCGTGGTCTTTACTGTCGACCTTCGTTTCGGTGGAAGTAGACTGCGTGGCCGATTTCTCTTGCGCCATCATGGCCGCCGCCGTCAGGAACGTTACGTAGATAAGCTTTTTCATAGGGGTCCTTTTATTCGAGATGCGAGGACAAACCTAAGTCCCAGCTCTGACAGTGAGAGACGGCTCGCCGGCCTTCCGTTACAACTTCCCCGCAAGCCCATGACTCTAAGCACTGAGTCCCGTACCGGGGAGTGCAAAACTTGCGGCAACCGGCGTCCGAATTTCCGCATCTCAACTAGTGGAAATGAGGTGCGCATGAAATCCCTGAATTCATTCACGACGCGGGCTGCTTTCTTGATGGCGGCACTTTCGAGTGCATTATTTGCGGGGCCCACCGTCGAAGGTGTTGGCAACTTCCAGAAGGTCGACGATCATGTCTACCGCGGCGCGCAACCTACTCCAGAGGGATTCAGCAACCTCCAGAAGCTCGGGATCAAGGTAGTGATCGATTTGCGCGAGCCCGGTGACCGCTCAGCGCTCGAAAACAAAATCGTCACAGCCGCCGGAATGAAGTACGTCAGCGTACCGATGTATGGGATGGAGACGCCCTCTAATGAGAGTGTGCGAAAAGTGTTGGCATTGCTGGAGGACACTTCCGCCGGTCCCGTGTTCGTTCACTGCAAGCGCGGAGCGGACCGCACCGGAGGCGTGATCGCCTGTTACCGCATCGAGCACGATGGCTGGAAGAATGACAAGGCGCTCGTCGAAGCGCGCTCCATGGGAATGAGCTGGTTTCAGAAGGCTATCCAAAGCTACGTGCTAAAGTACCAGCCGCGTACGATCGATGCCGCCGCATTGGTGCCGGCGCCGGTCCAGCCCTAACGGGCCTTCGGTGCGGCTTCCACTCGCACCAGCTTTAGCGCGGCGGAGTGGCCGCTGACGATCGTGACTCTGCCGCGGCGGACTCCAAAGTGCGCGGCCAGAAAATCACAGAGCGCGTCGTTGGCTCTGCCCTGCTCCGGCGGCGCGGCGATTTTCACTTTGAGTGTGCCATCGGCCATTTCTCCCACGATTGCGGATTTCGCGCTGCGCGGGATCACTTTGACCCGCAAGGTCATCGCGGGGACGATGCGGCGGGCGCTTCGGGCAACTCAGCCGCGGCGCCATCGACATCTTCCAGGCGGAGCCGGATCATCTTACGCGAGTTGATGGCCGCTTCGGGAAGCTCGAAACGTGCCCCGGCCATGAGGTCTGCAGTCTGGTGCGCAGGAATGCGGTCCTGCAAACTGAGGATCGGGTTATACTTCGGACCCAACAACTTTTCGTATTGAAAGATATTTTCGATGTTGGTTTTGGAGGCCGTGCGCCCATCCAGAACATCGCCTGTAGCCGATTCCAGATGCATCGTCACGGAGTTCACAACGAAGGGCACGTTCGAGGGATTCGTCGCGCGAAAATCCAGCACCACCAGCGAAGCATCGCCGCCCAAGGGCAGCACGCGTACCTTGAGGATCTTGCCCTCCAGTCGCAGATGCGCGCCTTTGGTGGCGGTGAACATCGTGAACACCAAGGCGCCGACCACGGCGAGCCCTAACGCGAGAAAGATCCAGAAACCCTTGCTCATCGTGAATACACCAGGTCAATCGCCCAGCAGACGGCCGTAAGGCTGCAGCGTAGGGACATGATCGCACAGTGATTTGAGCGCCGCGGTCAGCGGAATGGCCAACAGCAGTCCCAGCGCGCCCCACAACATGCCCCAAAACATCAGCGCGACGGTAACCACCAGTGGATTGAGATGCACGCGGGCCCCCACGAATTTGGGATACAGCAGATTCAACGCCAGCAAGTGCAGCATCGCCACGCTGACGGTGAGGAATAGATACATAGCCGGTTCCTTCGAAGCGGGCAGCGCGGCCACCACCGGCGGGATCAGCGCCAGTGGCAATCCGATGTAGGGGACCAGGCTCAGGAAGCCGCTCACCGGAGCGACAATCAGCCAGTACGGCAGCTTAACCGAAGCGAACAGCAGGGCGCTGGCAACGCTGAGCAGAATCCCCAGCATGAAATTCCCAATGACGTAAGCGCGCACCATATCTCCCAGGCCATGCCAGGTGGAGGCGGCAGCCTGCCGATTCTCGCCCTCGAATAACAACAGATAGCGCGATCGAATGTGATCGCGCCAGCTCAGCAGGAAATACACCAGGAACGGCACGAACGACGCCATCAGCAGGACATCGTAATAAGCGGCCAGATAGCTGTAGGCGTACGTGAACAGCGGCGTGGGCTCGGGCTGAATGTGCACTTCCTGAACCGTGGGGGGCGGCGGTGGTGGATCGGCCTTCTTCCTCTTGCCGCGCGTGAGAGGCTCGGACGATTCCGCGGGCGCAATGCCCACCGGGGGCTGGAAACGGCGCGGCACCAGGCTGCGGTATATTCCGTTCTCGACGCCCTCCATGCGGGTGGCGACCGAGTCCACCATCTCGTTGATGCGCGCACCGTAAGCCGGAAGGTCGGCCGCAATCTGCTGGCTTTGCAAATACACCCCCAGGCCCGCCAGATACAACGCCACCAGCGCAATGCTGCACACCACGAAACTGGCCAGCCCGCGCGGCATGCGCAGCTTCATAAAGAACACGACCAGGGGATCCAGCAGGAACGCAATCATCGCGGCGATGATCACCGTGATAAAGAAAACCCGCCCGAAGAATAGCAGCGCGATGGCCGCGGCAGCCGCAAGAATCCCGACACCTAACTGGAGCGACTTCTGCGTGGATGTGTTCTGGACCACCACGGGCGCCGTGAATATCCTTTGTCTATCACTATAATTTGTATAGATCGTGGAATTCCAGCAAAATACAGCGACCGGGCGGATTTTGGCGCTCGATCTGGGCAAGAAGCGCATCGGACTGGCGCTCAGCGACCCCTTGGGCATCTCTGCGCAAGGCCTAGACACTCTGCAGCGGACCACTATCCGCGAGGACATCGCCGCCCTGGAAGCCATCGCCCGCAAGCATGAAGTGCAACTGGTCCTGCTGGGGCATCCCTTGAATATGAAAGGCACCGAAGGCCGGCAAGCAGTATTTACACGTGACTTCGCGGAACGATTTATGGAGAGAACCGGGTTGGCGGTCCGCTTCTGGGACGAACGCCTGACCAGTAAGGAAGCCGAGCGCGTGCTCAAGCAAAGCGGCATCAGCATCGAGAAACGGGCGAAGGCCATCGACCGCTTAGCGGCCGTGATCCTGCTGGCGAGTTATCTCGACGCCGGGGGCACGGCGTGAAGTTCCTGATCGCCGTAATTTGTGCGCTGGCCGGTTTGGCGGCGTGGGCGCTGGTGACTCCCTATCAAGGGTTCCCAGCGGAAACGTTTGTGGAGATCCCGCGTGGGACCGGGACAGCGGGCATCGCGCGCGAGTTGGCCAAGGACGGCGTAATCCGCTATTCGTGGGAACTCGAGCTACTGCACCTGGTCAGACCCTCGGCGAAGTTGCAGGCCGGCGAGTACCGCTTCGCGAAGGCGGCCAGCGCGCTCGACGTATTCAACCGCATCGCCCGCGGCGACATTTACTTCGTCGAGTTCACGGTGCCCGAGGGCAGCAATATATTCGATATCGCGAAGGCGATTGAAGCCGAGGGCATGATGTCCGCCGAAGACTTTCTAGCCGCTGCCGAAGACCCGGCTCTGATTCGTGACCTGGCGCCGAAGGCCAAGACACTCGAAGGTTATCTGTTCCCCTCGACCTATCGCTTGTCACACGCCACCACCCCGGCGCACTTGTCGAAGATGATGACGGACGAATTTCGCAAGCAATGGGCCAGGCTGAGTGCAGGCAACGATGCCGACTTGCGCAGCACCGTAACGCTAGCGTCGCTGGTTGAAAAGGAAACCGCGGCGCCCGAAGAGCGCCCCGTGATTGCGAGCGTATTCCGCAATCGCCTGGCCCAGGGCATGCGCCTGCAATGCGATCCCACCACTATCTACGCGGCGCTGCTCGACCATCGCTACCGCGGGGCGATTCATAAATCGGATTTAGCTAGCGCGAATCCCTACAACACTTACGAAAACGCCGGCTTGCCTCCCGGCCCGATCGCGAATCCCGGCGCACAGTCCCTGCGCGCCGCGCTCGCGCCGGCAGATACGCCATTCCTCTATTTCGTCGCCAAACCCGAGGGAGGAGGGCACCAGTTTTCGACCACCATAGCCCAGCATGAGAAAGCCGTAGTCGCGTACCGTCATGCCACGCAAAGGAAAATCCGCTGAGCTAGCCGGTTGGCTCGAGGAACACCGCCCCACGCACATCGGCGAAGCGGAATTCGCGCGACTATCCATTGCCTTGGCTCCGGTGTCTGAAAGCTATCTGCGCAAGCTAGTCCGTGATTGCGGAGTGCCGCTCGATGTCATGGTAGAAGGCGTCCGCCAAGGAACCTTCGACGACCTGGAGGCAAGTCTACTGAGGTTGCTCGAAGAATACCAACACAGCGATGCCGCGCACCGCATGGGTGTGCGGCGTCTGGTGATCACCGCCAAGGATCACGCACGCCTGGCGGCGCGGAACCCGGAAAAGCGCGCGGATAAAGAGGAGATGATCCTGTGGCTGACCACTTGGCTGGAGAACCCGCCGGTGTTTGTAGACTGGGTGCGGATTCGGCGTCGCAAGACTGAATTCAGTTGGTAACTGTGATGGCGACCTTATTCGAGCTGACCGTTGCTTTACTGTCGTCAGGCCGGCGAAACTCAACTGAGTATTCACCCGGCGAGTGCAGATCGTAAATATCGCTGAGAGTAAGATCGAACTCCGCGGTTTTCCCGGGCAGTAGCGAAAACACTTGGCCGCCACCGCTCGAACCGACGCTGCCTGGAATGATCTTCATCAGATTACCTCCGGGATCGTGCATCGCAATCTCGAAGTCAAACCATGCGGATTTTTCGCTAACCAGCCGGATCTTACGGCTCGACCGGTTGACCAGAGTCGCATGCACGGCGATGTTCTCGCCAGACTTCCACGTGCTTTGTGGGGTTGTGAGCGCGATCGAAAACGATCGCTTCTCCTGTGGGCCTGCGGCCGTTTGCTCTGTGATACCCGCCCCAACGTGCAGTTTCGCAAATTCCTTCCCCAGGTCCTGGGCGTATGCCTCATCCGGATTGTTCCTGGATTTGTCTCCCAGTGAATAAACCAGGATCAGCACCTTCACCGAACCGGTTGTAGAATCCACAAAAGCCAACCGTAGCTTAAACTTCGACCGGGCCGTCATGAACGAAGCGGCCCCGCTAGTGAGCACGGATAGAGTCTTACGGCCACCCGTCAGGAGAGAACCTTCGCTATGGATGAACAGCAGGGTATCGGCACGCGCTGCGCAAGGCAGCAGCGCCACTTCATCACTCAACAAATAACGGCCCTTAGTCACCCCCCGCGGCTTCTTATTCATCTGAACCGCGACGGTCGCAAACCGCTGCTGGACCTGGATCACGGACTGGCGCAACTGTTCATTGCCCTCAAGCAATTGCGGAGACAGATCGTCGGCGATTTGGCCGCCAGCCTCGGTGATGGCATGCTTCACGGCATCGTTGAGCTCAGCAGCCCATGCTTCCGATTCTTTGGGAAGCACCTCGCCGCCCTTCACCCCGACTTTGCTTAGCTGCGCCTCCGTCGGCAGCACGCACACGCTTCGGATCGGGCCCGCATGGGGGTCAAAATAACTGTAGGTGTCGTTTAGCGAAAAACCGAGTTCGGCGCCCCACACCATCAGGAGCATGGTCCACGCTATGCGCCGTAATGTCACTTCGTCTCCGTTCCGCCGGACGCCGCACCACTCGCGCTTGCAAGGCGCCGCTCGATCCGCAAGCGGTCCGGAGCATCCGCCGGCGCCAATCTCAAATATTCGCGATACTCGCGCGCAGCTTCCGGGTATCTTGCCTGTTCCTGATACAGCATCCCTAGCCCTCTGTGGGCGTCGGGGAACTCCGGGGTTTGGCTGATGGTTTCGCGGTAGAGTGATTCCGCCTTTGCGCGATTGTTCTCCAGCGCCGCCTTCCCCTGAGGCGTTCTCAGCAATTGCTGTTGCTCTTCGTCGGCAGTAAGCTTCAACATACGCTTGCGATCCAGGCTCTGGCCCCGATCAGAGAGTTCCTCGGTATCCGGATGCGGCGGCTTGGCGCTAAGGCTCCGGTACCCGTCTGCCAGCAACGTCTGGTCCGTCGCGTTGCCCGGCTCCCAGTTGATCAGACGCTGCATCCGCGCGATGGCGGTGCGGGCGCGCCGGCTATCCAGATCTGCGATAGAGTTATAGCGGATGACCGGGGCGACGGCGGCAAGATACTCGGTCTCGTTGACTTCGCGCGGTTTTCCCGCCCGCTCTACCCGAGCCATCGCCTTCGCCATGGCGATCCGGTCCTGCAGCTTGGGGTGCGTGCGCCAGAACGGCTCCACCGGTTCAAATTCCAGCTTCTCGTCTAAATGCTCAAACGCATGGACCATGGCTTCGCCATCATAGTTCGCCTGGACCATCCGGTTGAAGCCGGCGGAGTCCGCTTCGCGTTCCATCTCCTGGCTATAGCCGAAAATCGTCGCGACCAGGAGCACCTCACTCGCCGCCGCGGCCGAGCGCAGTGCGATGCCAAACACGGACCCGTATGGGAAATAGCCTCCCGCCGCACCGACCAGCGAAATCACATTCAGCGTCACCACCTTCTTGCGGAGGTTGCGGTTTTGAAGATAAGTGTGGCGATTGGTCACGTGGGTGATCTCGTGGGCCAAGATGCTCGCCAATTCGGCCTCGTCGGTCATAACCGCCAGCAGGCCGCTATTCACATAAATGGATCCATTAGGCAGCGCAAAGGCGTTGACCATTGGATCGCGAGCCACGCGAAATTTGAAAGCCACCTTCTCCGGAGGGGGCGCTTCCCCCAAGAGTTGTTGCGCTACGCGCGCCAGGTAAGTTTCAACTTGTGGATCGTGATAAACCAGTCCCTTTTTTTCCAATTGCTGGTCAAGTTCGTTGGTATCCGCCAAAAGTTTTTCGTCAATGGCGGTGAATTGAAATGGCGGCGCTGAGGGGGCCTGTGCTCGCGCGGGGAGCACTACAGAAAAAGCTAACAGGGTCGAGGCGAAGTATATTTGCCGCATCAATGCTTTACGTCTTCCTTCAATCACGATCGGATGCCAGGACTATTTACGATACCCGGTCAATGCATCCTAGCGGCTGGAGATTAAGCACAAAGATATCATAATATCGCCACGCAGAATGCGGAGAAGCAACGCATTAATATGAAATGATTCCTGGTGGCGATGTAACATAGGATGAACGCGAAGCGGCCGTGCCTTCTTGCTGAACCTGCAAACATCCTACGATCTGGTTACCACCGCCGGGACCAGATGGGAAGAAACTGCACGCACCGTGCACCCGCGCGAGGCCGCCTAGGGGAAATTAATTCCGCACGGCCTATTGCGTCGGTAGCGCCAGCCGTTTATACTTCGTTTTTGGAATCATGATCGCCCGGACCCAGACCGATCGGAACCCGTCGCCC
>Ga0068857_100005551_pt1 | contig 10763 bp, 7 predicted proteins | sample KBSCornC72_FD_66591 | JGI IMG/M metagenome (GOLD analysis project Ga0068857, IMG submission 66591) | Corn rhizosphere microbial communities from Kellogg Biological Station, Michigan, USA - KBS Corn C7-2 | ecosystem: Host-associated > Plants > Roots > Rhizosphere > Soil ...
ACCTTCATCGGCTCGCCCATCTTCTGGGGGATGGCGGTACCGACCGGTACGAGCTGAAGTGTATGGCCTGCAAACAGCGGAACCTGCGTCTTGGGCATCTGCGTCAGGTAAACCGCATATTTGAAATTATGTTCAGAAAGCACGGAGTTGGGTACTTCGTCGCGGCCCTTGTTGTGGAATTCGCCATCAGGCGTCTTGCTCCAGTAGCCATAGTCCATGACAGCGGCGACGGCGGCGACCGGCTCCTCGCTATCGACAACGGGAATAACTCCTGCCGTGCGCAGCGACGTGGTGACCGGTTTCCAGTCGGCGTCATAGCCGGTTACGACATTCACCAGCGGCAGGCGCTTGACCATGTCGAGGTCGTCCGATCCCACGCCGTAGATCATTGCGATCTGCTTGGCGCGCTGAGCGAACCAGATGCTATGTGCACCAACGGGAGCCGCAGCTGCAAGCAGCACCCCGACACCAACACCGGCAGACAGTAATTTAACCAGCTTCATGACAATTCTCTCCATTATTTGGACGATGCGATATAGGCAGCGGAGCAGGACAAATGCATTCCGTTGCAGGTTCGCCACCGCTCTTGTTTTAATATTCCTGCATTTAGCCGTTGCCGTTTTTTCAGGTTTTCGGCTGTAGGTCGTATTTACTACCGCGTCCGGTGCGACCTTCTTTCTGGCTACAAGGGGTATAGGGTTGGGGTGACAGAGAATGCCTTTTTGCTCTGCTCAGCAGAAGATTCTACCGAATAAGTCGCTTTGCTGGGCGATCAATTCTCTCGCACGCAGGAGCAGGCGTTGAAGCGAAGCGGCGGCGCGCGATCACGAACAAGGACTCGACGCGCGCCTTCGGATGCATTATATACCGTTCGATATGGAACAAATCGTAACGAGAGGACGCCCCCGCGAATTCAATGCCGATGATGCGTTGGCCGCTGCGTTGAGCGTGTTCTGGAGCAAGGGATATGAAGGCGCGTCACTTGCTGATCTGACCGAGGCGATGGGTATCACAAGGCCCAGTCTTTACGCCGCGTTTGGCAACAAGGAGCAACTTTTTCGTCAGGCCCTCGATCTCTATGAGTGCGAGAAGATGGCGTATATCGGTTACGCTTTGGAACAGCCGACGGCACGTGCAGTGGCACAATCCCTGCTTGAAGGGGCAATTGCGATTTATACGGGTGAGTCGGATCCACGCGGCTGCCTCAGCGTGATCAGTTCTACAGCGTGCGGCACCGAGGCGGAGTGTATCCGTCAGGAAGTGAACGCGCGCAGCAAGGAACTCAACAAGATCATTGTCGCGCGGATGCAGCGCAGCATAGAGGAAGGCGATTTCAACAGGCCTGTCGATGCGCAAGCCATTGCCACATATCTGCGAGCTATAGCGCAGGGCCTCTCGGTACAGGCAGGAGCGGGCGCCACGCGAGAGGAACTTGCGACCGTGGTCGAACAGACTATTGCCATGTGGCCGGGAAAATAGCGCCCTATTTGCTGCGGCGCGAAAAAAATATCGATCGGTATATAATTAACCGTTGACGCCTCCCCGATCCGATTATATACCGACTGGTATGGAACAGGGACACAGGCTTCTGTAGCGACCGACGCTATCGGAATTTCGAAAAACCTGATCCAGACAGAATAATTTCATGCCCGGAGGCGGCGCTTTGCCGTGCCTTTCCGGGAAATGTTCGGCTGTAAATCAGAGAGGATAGTCCGACGGCGCATCGCGCTTTCGGAAGGAAGTTTTGGCGCCTTTCACCCAGGCGAAGGAGACAGACGATGGCGTATTTGGACATTGCTGACCGCATCGACGCCGGGCATCGGCGGACCGCTGTTTCGACAAATGTTGTTGCAGAGCTGGCAGCAAGCCGCGTGCCCGTTACGTTCACCGGTCTGGAATGGCAGGTGATCAGGATGGCGCAGACCGATCCGCTGACGACGCTGCTCGACGAAACGAAACTCGCCCGACTCATTCCCGCGCTGTTCGGCTGGGACCAGAAGCGCCCGCTTGCCAACCCCTCGCTGGAGGCGCTGCGCCGCATCGCGGTGTTGAGCTGGCACCATGGCCATAATGTCGATGCGCGCGAGATCGAGACATTCGCCGCAGCCGGATATTCGGCCGACCATTACGACGCACTGATTGCCCATATCGATCAGGCACAAACCAATTCAGACGAAGGCACGCACGCATGAACATGGTCCAATCCTTCGATCGTCTGCGCAGTGAGCCGCTGACGCCCGCGCGGACCCGGCGCCTTCGGCGAGTTGCATGGATCGCCCTGCCCGTCCTCGCGATTGCGGGCGGCTATGCCTGGACACACCGCGCACCCGCCCCCGCCGCTGCAATGCCCACGCCGGTGGTGCAGGTTGCCGCTCCGCTTCAGCGTGAAGTCACGCTGTGGGACGATTATATCGGCCGTTTCGAAGCGAGCCGCTCGGTAGAGGTACGCCCGCGCATTTCCGGCCAGATCACAGCGATCCATTTCAAGGATGGCGAGATCGTAAAGGCGGGCCAGCCGCTGTTCACCATCGATCCGCGTCCGTTCGCAGCAGCGCTGGCAGAAACCCGTGCAGGCGTCGCCACGGCGCGTAGCGATCTCGCGCTAGCTCGCGCCGATCTCGATCGTGCTCTGCGCCTCGTCGACATCGACGGCGTTTCGAAAAGCGAAGTCGACCGGCTGAGGGCGCGGGTGCAGGCCGCCGGTGCGTCGCTCGCGGCCAATCAGGCGCGGGTGCAGGCGCGGGCGCTGGACGTCGAGTTCGCGACCGTGCGAGCGCCGATCTCCGGCCGCATTTCCAATCGCCGCGTCGATGCGGGCAATCTGGTTTCTCCGGGCGATGGCGCGACCGGCACGCTGCTCACCACGATCAACGCGCTCGATCCTATCTATTTCAGTTTCGACGGGTCGGAGGCACTGTTCCTGAAAGCCAAGCGCGCGGGCACCGAAGCAGGCGCTCCGGTCGAAATCAAGTTGCAGGATGAAAATGCCTATCGCTGGAAAGGCAGGATCGACTTTACGGACAATGGCCTCGATCCGCGTTCCGGCACGATCCGCGCCCGTGCGGTGCTGGAAAACAAGGATATGTTCCTGACCCCCGGCATGTTCGGAAACATGCGCCTGTCGACAGGTGGCAGGACGAAGGCGCTGCTGGTCCCCGACACCGCAGTGCAGACCGACCAGACGCGCAAGCTCCTGTTGGTTGTGGGCAAGGACGGCACCGTTGTCGTCAAGCCGGTCGAACTTGGTCCCGTTGTCGATGGCCTGCGGGTCATCCGCTCCGGGCTGGCCGCCACGGATCGCGTGATCATCAGCGGCGCCCAGATGGCGGTGCCCGGCAAGAAGGTCGATGCCCAGCCGGGCAGGATCGCCCCGGATCGCAGCGCTGACGGCGCTTCAGGTCAGGCAGAAAGCCTTGTTCCAGCTGCGTCGCAGGTAAGCTTCGCACGCTGATTTTAAAGCTGTTCATCTGCGCTGGGGGGAGCCATTTCTCTCTCCGCAATGGTCGGCACCCATTTTTGAGGAGGAAGCCCTATGCGCCTCTCCCGTTTCTTCATCGACCGGCCGATCTTCGCCGCCGTCATCGCAATAATCATCACGCTTGTCGGCGCCATTTCCTATTTCTTCCTGCCGGTCTCGCAATATCCGGACATAGTGCCGCCCACCGTCACGGTGACGGCGAGCTATCCCGGTGCATCCGCCGAGGCAGTCGCGGAAACGGTGGCGAGTCCGATCGAGCAGGAGATCAACGGCGTAGAGGGCATGCTCTATGTGTCGTCCCAATCGACCGGGGACGGCCGCGTAACCATCACGGCCACGTTCAAGACCGGCACTGATCTGGATGCAGCACAGGTACTGGTGCAGAATCGCGTCGCCGTCGCCATTCCGCGTCTGCCGCAGGAGGTGCAGCGCCTTGGCGTCGTCACCAAGAAAACCTCTCCGGACTTCCTGCTGATCGTCAATCTGATTTCGCCGGACGGCTCGCTCGACCGTGGTTACCTCACCAACTATGCGCAGACGCGCATCAAGGATCGGCTGGCACGGCTCAACGGCGTGGGTGACGTGCAACTGTTCGGCTCGCGCGATCTGGCGATGCGGGTGTGGATCGATCCGCGCCGCGCCGCCGCGCTCAACCTGACCGCAGGCGATATCGTCGGCGCCCTGCGCGCGCAAAATGTTCAGGTCGCCTCCGGTACATTGGGGCAACCGCCCGCCGCAGGCAGCGCCTTTCAGCTCAGCGTAGAAACGCAGGGCCGCTTCACAGACCCGCAACAATTCGCGAATGTCGTTATCCGTACTGACAGCGGCGGGCGTCAGGTTAGAGTTGGCGATATCGCCCGCGTCGAGCTGGGCGCAGATGATTACGGGACATCCGCCTATCTCAGCAACACGGATTCGGTCATCATTCCCGTGTTTCAGCTTCCGGGCAGCAATGCACTATCTTCGGCGGACAATGTAAAGGCGGAGATGGACGCGCTGGCGAAAGACTTTCCCAAGGGCCTTTCGTACCGGATCGTCTACAACCCGACCGAATTCATCCAGCAATCGGTAGATGCTGTCGTCGATACTCTGCTCGAAGCAGTCGTGCTTGTCGTACTCGTCATCCTCGTCTTCCTGCAGAAATGGCGGGCGGCGCTGATCCCGGTGATAGCCATCCCGGTTTCGCTGATCGGCACCTTCGCTGTGCTGGCAATGCTTGGTCTGTCGCTCAACAATCTGTCGCTTTTCGGTCTCGTGCTCGCGATCGGCATCGTTGTGGATGATGCGATCGTGGTGGTCGAAAATGTCGAGCGCAACCTCGAAGAAGGCATGAGTCCGCTAGAGGCCGCGCGCGTTTCGATGGACGAGGTGTCCGTGGCGCTGGTGGCGATCGTGCTCGTGCTGTGCGCGGTGTTCGTGCCGACCCTGTTCCTCAGCGGCCTTTCCGGCGCATTCTACAAGCAGTTCGCGATCACCATTTCTGCCGCGACGGTGATCTCGCTGATCCTCTCGCTGACGCTGTCGCCTGCGATGGCCGCGCTACTGCTGCGTCCGCACAAGCCGGCGCCCTCCGGCCCAGGTTTGCTCGCTCGTGCGCGTCGCCTGGCGGACTCGGCCGGAAATCGCTTCAACAGGGCGTTCGAGCGGATGAGCGAGGCCTATGGTCGCATGACTGCGCGCCTCGCTTCCATGCCCCGGCGCATGATGGCGGCTTATCTGGCGCTGATGGCGCTTACCGGCGCGGCCTTCTGGTGGACGCCCAGCGGCTTTATCCCGGCGCAGGATCAGGCCTATTTCCTCACCGTCATTCAACTGCCGCCTGGCTCTTCCACCGCCCGCACTGATGCTGTGATGAAGAAAGTCGCCGCGCGCGTACTGAAGATTCCCGGTATCAAGGACACGGTTATGCTGTCGGGTTTCGACGGCGCCTCTCAAACGCGCGCCGCTTCCTCGGCGGCGGCATTCTGGATCCTCGACGATTTCGAGGCACGCGCGAAAAAGGGACAGACACTCGACGCATTGATGGCCGAGGCGCAGAAGGCGACCGCCGACATCAACGAGGCACGCCTGATTGCGGTCAAGCCGCCACTGATCCAGGGTATCGGCTCGGCAGGCGGGTATCGGATGGTGATAGAGGATATCGACGGCAAGGGCTACAAGGAGCTCGAAAAAGCAGCCCATGATATCATAGCGAAAGCGAACAGCACCGAAGGGCTCTCCTCCGTCTTCACCTTTTTCGACACCGCTACGCCCCGCATTTTCACCAATATCGATCGCCAAAAGGCGCAGATGCTGGGCGTTCCACCGGAGCGCGTGTTCGAAACGCTGGAGGTTTATCTGGGATCTGCCTTCGTCAACGACTTCAACCTGCTGGGCCGTACCTTCCGGGTGACCGCACAGGCTGACGAACCCTTCCGTCGCACCACCGCCGATATCGCCAATCTGGAAACGCGATCGGACTTCGGCACAATGGTGCCGATCGGTTCGATCGCCACGTTCGAAGACCGCACCGGCCCCTATCGCGTAGAGCGCTATAATCTTCATCCCGCCGTGTCGATCGATGGGGACACCGCGCCGGGAAATTCCTCCGGCCAGTCGCTCGCGGCAATGGAGAAAGTCGCCGCCGAAGTCTTACCGCGTAGCTATCAGACCGAATGGACCGGCATCGCCTGGCAGCAGAAGTTCGCTGGCAACACTGCGGGCATCGTCTTCGCTCTTGCCGTGTTCCTCGTGTTCCTGGTGCTGGCCGCGCAATATGAAAGCCTGGTGATGCCGCTCGCGATCATCCTGATTGTGCCGATGTCGGTGCTGGCGGCAATGATCGGCGTGAACCTGCGCGGCATGGACAATAATGTCCTGACGCAGATCGGCATGATCGTGCTCGTGGCGCTGGCGGCAAAGAACGCGATCCTGATCGTCGAGTTCGCGCGGCAGGGTGAGGATCAGCATGGCCTTTCGCCAATCGACGCCGCGGTGCACGCGGCCCAGCAGCGGCTGCGCCCGATCCTGATGACCAGCTTTGCCTTCATCCTTGGCACCGTGCCGCTGATGATCGCGACCGGCGCAGGCGCGGAACTGCGGCAGGCGCTTGGCACCGCCGTGTTCTTCGGCATGATCGGGGTGACTGTGTTCGGCCTGATTTTCACACCGACTTTCTATGTGGTGAGCCGCGCGCTGGGCGATCGCATCACCCGGCTGCGGGGCGAAACCGGAAGCCGTGGCAGCCATGCGCCGCAGCCCGCAGAATAGGAGTAGATCCCCCATGAAATCCGCCAGCCTCCTTCTCTCCTCGCTTTCCGCGCTGGCGCTATCCGCCTGCGCGGTGGGGCCGGAATACGCCACCCCTCAGCCCCCTCCGGCGTCTTCCGGCCCCTTCCTGTCGCAAAGCTCTGTCCTTTCGGCTGCGCCCGTCGCCGCCGACTGGTGGAAGCTCTATAACGATCCCGTGCTCGACGGGCTCATTCAGGACGCGCTGACCGCCAACACGGACATCCGCGTTGCGGTTGCGCGGGTCGAAAAGGCGCGTGCTGCCTTGTCGGGTGCGCGGGGCGACCGGCTGCCGCAAACCAGCGTCAGCGCAGGCGCAAATTACACGCGCTTGCCAGAGGCACAGCGCGCACCCGGTGCGCCCCAGGAGGACTGGTCAGTCGATGCTGGCCTCAGCCTTTCCTACGAGGTCGACCTGTTCGGCCGCATCCGCCGCAAGGTTGAGGCTGCGCGCGGTGACTGGCAGGCGGCGGAGGCCGATGCCGACGCCGTGCGTATCGTCGTGATTGCCGACACCACCCGCGCTTATGCCGATGCCGCGTCCAGCGCGGCGCGGCTGAAGGTCGCTCGGCATATAGTCGATCTGCTCGATCAGCTGGTGTCGGTGACGAAGCGGCGTCACGATGCGGGGCTCGCGACCGGGCTCGACGTCGCGCGCGTTGTCACTCTGCATGACCAGCGTCTCGCCGACATCCCTTCAATAGAAGCTGAACGCCAGACCGCGCTTTTCCAGCTCGCCACACTGACAGGACGCGCGCCCGCCGCCCTGCCGGAGATCGCTACTCGTCGCAGCATCGGCCTTGAAGTGACCGATCCCATTCCCGTCGGCGACGGCGCAGCGCTGATCGCCCGGCGGCCGGATATCCGCGCGGCAGAACAGCGCCTTGCCGCCGACACCGCCCGCGTCGGGGTCGCCACGGCGGATCTCTATCCCCGGATCACGCTGGGCGGGTCGATCGGATCGACCGGCCCCAATATTGCAGACGCCTTTGGTGCAGGTCCGCTGCGCTGGCTACTCGGACCACTGATCAGCTGGACCTTCCCAAATCAGGCGGCGATCCGCGCGCGCATCAACGGCGCGAAGGCGGATAGCAAGGCGACGCTCGCCACCTTTGATGGCGTCGTGCTCAATGCGCTGCGGGAAACGGAGACCGCTCTTACCGTTTACGCCCGCGCACTCGAACGGCGGCAGGCGCTGCGCTCTGCACGCGATGCCGCCGAGCAGGCCGCGACCATCGCCCGTGCGCAGCAGCGGGAAGGCGCAACCGACGCGCTGCAACTGCTCGACACCGAACGCACTTTCAGCGAGGCGCAGGCCGCACTCGCGTTGCAGGACGCACAGGTGAGCAGGGCGCAGATCGATCTGTTTCGCGCGCTTGGCGGCGGCTGGTCGAACGCTCCAACGGCGATTTAGCGGCGGATAATCTCTTCCGACCGTGCGCTGAAAGAGGATATTTCCTCTGATCTTCGGCGCGCTGTCCATGGTTTTTGCGCTGGTTACCATTTCTAAAACCTTTGGTCGTACTGCTCATTCCAAACATTGTTCCCAAAAGGAATTTGCTGTGCCCAAAGGAATCACCATCACCGTCAAGATGCTTGCGGCTTTTGCAGCGCTGCTGGCGCTGCTGGCCGCGATCGGCATGTTTGCCATGCTGAAGATCGGAGAGGTCAACCAGCTGGCGAACGAAATGCGCACTCGCACTTTGCCCGCGACTCAGGTGCTCGGCGATATTCACGCCTACACCTCGCAATATCGCATCCAGCAGAGCGGTTTGGTGACGGCGGAAACCCCCGAACAGGTGGCGAAAGCAGAAAAGATGCTGCACAACGCCAGCAACGCCATCGACGGGATGATGCACGATTATCAGCCGCTGCTGCAGAGCAAGGAGCAGAAGGCGCTCTTCACGGATCTCAAGACCAACTGGGCGCAATATCAGCAGCTCACTAACCAGATGGTCGGCCTTCAGAAGGCAAGCGATCCGGCGGCTGAAGCCCTGTTTGAGGGCGAGGCGCTCGACATGTTCTATACGGTCGAGGACAGCATCCTCCAGCTGACCGACCTGAGCCAGAAGAACGCACAGGCGATCAGCGCAAAGAGCGGCAAGATCTACGAAGAATCGCGCAAGATGCTGATCGGCGCGATCGGTCTGGGCCTGATCGCCGCAGTGATCCTTTCCGGCCTGCTGATGAACACGATTGCCAAGCCGATCAAGCGCATGGCCGGTTCGGTCGCGCGTCTGGTCGAAGGCGACCTGACCGTCGAAGTGCCCGGCATGAACCGCAAGGACGAACTGGGCAGCCTCGCTCGCGCACTCGACAGCTTCAAGGCGCTGTTCGCAGCGGATAAGGAACGCGCAGAAGCCGAAGCCATCCGCGCCCGCGAAACACAGACCACGATCGACGCGATCGGCAATGGGCTGGCGGCGCTGGCGAAGGGTAACCTTACCCATCTCGTCGACGACAACACCTCAGGTCCGCTCGCCAAGCTGCACAATGATTATAACGATGCTGTGTCGCATCTGCTCGAAGCGATGATCGAAATCGTGGAAGGCTGCAACACCATCCGCAACGGCACCAACGAGATCGCACAGGCATCGTCCGATCTGTCGCTCCGCACCGAGCGTCAGGCCGAATCGCTCGCGCATACCTCGAAGACGCTGGGCGAGTTCACCGACTCGGTAAAGATCGCTGCCGACAATGCACGCCAGACCAGCAGCCGCCTTACCGTGGCCCGGGAATCGGCGGAGCGCGTCGACGAAACCGCCAAGCGCGCTGTAGTTGCCATGCGCAACATCCAGGCGTCGTCGAAAGAGATGAACGACATCATCAGCACCATCGACGGGCTTGCGTTCCAGACCAACCTGCTGGCGCTAAACGCCGGTGTCGAAGCGGCCCGCGCGGGCGCTTCCGGCGCGGGCTTCGCGGTCGTCGCGACCGAGGTGCGTCATTTGGCACAGCGCTCGGCAGAGGCGGCGAACTCGATCCGTCAGCTGGTCGCCACCTCCGGCGCGCAGATCAGCGAAGGCGTGGCACTGGTCGAGAACAGCGGCGAGGCCCTGCGCCAGATCGTTACCGAAGTTACCGAGGTATCCGACCTGATGGATGCGATCGCCAATGCAGCGTCCCGTCAGGCGACCAGCCTGTCGGAAATCTCCGACATGGTTACGTCGATGGATACGACCACGCAGCAGAACGCAGCGATGGTCGAGGAATCAAACGCCAGCTCGCGCAATCTCAACGCGGAAACCGAGCGTCTGTTCGATCAGCTATCCTTCTTCGAGCTGGGTCGCAAATCGGGCTTCGGCGGCGGGGCTTCTCACAGCCACGAACAAACCGCCGCGATCCCGACGCCGCGCAAATCCAGCGGCGCGGTCCACGGCAATCTGGCACTGGCGGCCGATGAGGATGACTGGGCGGAATTCTAAGCCCGATTTCCTGTACCCTGAAAAAAAGCGGCTCGGCATCCCATGATGCCGGGCCGTTTTATTTTGCGGATATCTCAATCCAATACCCTGAAAACATTGCCAAACCCAGATCATTAAAGGCGAATTTACCACGGTCATTCACTTCACTTTATCCCGAGCGAGTTAGGAAGGATCTCGCAGGACGATAGCTCCCGCACCAGGAACCAGAAGGAAAAGAGTAAAATGTTCAAGAAACTCGCTGGCAAATGCACGGTTGCAGCTATTGCCGCTTTTGCAGTGACTGCCCCCGCATTCGCGCAGCCCGCCGCATGGCAGCAGGCTGTGGCTCGCCTCGTCGCTTCAAAGCAGACCTACCCGCGCGCGGCTCAGATGCGCGGCGATGAAGGCACAGTTAAGGTCAAGGTTTATGTGAGCGCCAGCGGCTCGGTTGAAAAAACCGAAGTTGTAGGCCCCTCCGGCTCTTCCGTACTAGATCGCGAAGCCGCTGCGCTGCCCACCAAGGTAGGTAATCTGCCCGCTCCTCCTGGTGGTGCGACGGCGATTGTGCTGCCGCTGACCTATAAGCTGATGTAATCATCAGCGATTGATCGGTC
>Ga0068857_100005557_pt1 | contig 10759 bp, 9 predicted proteins | sample KBSCornC72_FD_66591 | JGI IMG/M metagenome (GOLD analysis project Ga0068857, IMG submission 66591) | Corn rhizosphere microbial communities from Kellogg Biological Station, Michigan, USA - KBS Corn C7-2 | ecosystem: Host-associated > Plants > Roots > Rhizosphere > Soil ...
GTATAAAGGGTGCACGGCCTATAAAGATTATCGCGAACTCATCGCGCGTGATGACATCGATGCAGTGATTGTGGCAACACCTGATCATTGGCACGCAAAAATAGCACTCGAAGGGCTGAGGAAGGGTAAAGACATCTATTGCGAGAAACCGGTCACGCATTTCTTTGCCGAAGGCCAAATGGTTTATCGCGAGGTCGCCAAACAGAAGGCAATCTTTCAAGTCGGCTCGCAACAACGTTCCGACTTAAAATTCCGGCAAGGAGTGGAGTTGGTGCGGAATGGTCACATCGGCAGTGTGAAACGAGTGGAGATCGGCTTACCCAAAGGTTACACGCAATTAATGGGCGACGCGACTGTAGTCGCTCCGCCCGAAGGTTTGGATTACAATGCCTGGTGCGGCCCGGGACCCATGTTGCCATACATGCGGGCGCGCCATCATCGCTGGTGGCGCGGGCATCGAGGCTACGGCGGCGGTTCATTGATGGATTTTATCGGACATCATAATGACATCGCGCACTGGGGGCTTGATGTGGAGCACGCCGGGCCGGAAAAAATTGAGGCGGTGGGCTGGACGTTTCTTAAAACGGACCTCTACAACACGCCGGTGAATTTTGAAATTCGCTGCGAGTATCCGGGGCCCATCGAAACGGTAATCAGTAACAAGGTTGCATCAGGAGTAAAATGGATCGGGGAAAAGGGATGGGTGAAATCGGCGCGTGGAAGTATCGAGGCATCCGATGAACATTGGACCGCGCCAGATTTTAACCGCGGACCATGGAAAGCATATCTGTCGGACGACCATACGCGGAATTTTCTCGATTGTGTCAAATCGCGGAAGGAATGCATTGCTCCGGCGGAGACCGGGCATCGATCAATAACACCGGGTCACCTGGGTTTTGTTTCCAATGAACTCGGGCGCGCGTTGGGTTGGGATGCTAAACGCGAAGAGATTATCGGTGATGCCGAAGCACAGGCGAAACTTATGTCGATGACGCATCGTAAACCGTGGGAATTAGGGAGAGCATGATACCGCGCGTGCCCTTTTCAGGCATCCCTCATTTCTGACTGTGCGGCTTCAGCGCGTCCGGAATGGTCATCGAAAGCGGCGATTCATTTCGAATCATCTTTGTTGCTGCGCCAGTGAGGCGGAGATACCAATCGCTTGGCAAATTTTCGAGGGTCACAAAATTTTGTCCGACCGGTGTTTGGTTCGCGACTTTGTAAATGGCTGTTCCTTCATTGACTTCATCGAACATGCCGACGAAGACGGTTCGTATTCCCAGTTGGCGGAAGATCGCGAACTGACGCCAGTAGAATTCACCTCGTTGGCGCGGAATCGTGGTTGAGCCAGGAGCTTTTCGGACAAGATTGTCCCATGAGAATCCCGGAAACGCAGTCGGCATGTAACCAGTCCCCAACGGTTTCAATTCTGCCAGGTCACCTTCCCAACAATTGGTCCGAATGAGGTCCATTGTGCGGTTATCGCGGTATCTCCCGGCGTCCCATGGACTGATGGAATCAAACATTCGGTAAACCTTATTCCAACCCGGATCGTTTCTCGATACACCTTGAAACGTGCGCCAATGAGGATCGACACCGCCGATCAGGTAAGCGCCACCGTATTTGGGATCGTTTTTGAAGAATTGGATAAGTTCTTCACCTTGTTCCGGAGACCATGGACGGTCCTTGAAGCCGAGGCCCCAGAGAAGAACGACTGGCTTCCCCTGATGATGCAGATAGCGCGAATCTTCGCGCACTTTGACTTTGTCGCAGAGGAATTTCCAGTCATCCATGACCACAGCGGTGCTCCCGCGCCTGCCCATGGAGAGATCGAGCATCATGGCCCAGACGCGTCCTTCGCGATGGCAACCTTCGCGCAGATTCGCGAGCACCATGTTAATGTGACGGAAGCGCTCGGGATTGGTTGATTCGCCCACGAATCGGCTTACGAAAACGCCGTCGATGCCATATTGGCGCATCCACTTGCAGTGGAGAAGGACGGGACCTTTGGTATATCCGCTGTAAAGCCGCGCGGGTGAGCCATCGGGCATTTTCAGACCCGGAACTTCGCAGAGATCGGCGGGATCGTAGTCAGAAATATCTGGCCACATATCGACGACAAAATGGCCGTTGGTTTCGCCTAATCGATTTCCCCAATGGCCAAAGCCGAACGGCTCAGAATCGCATGGCGTATTGAACCAGCCCTGGTAACCGCAAAGCACTTTGCCGTCCAACGTCGTGGCATCGATGTCCGTTCGCGTCGGGCCTTCGTACGGAGAAAGCCACGGACTCGGTTTGTCCTGATTGGTAGCGTCAGTCGCACAAAGCTTCGTAAAAATCCCAAGACCGAGCGACAGGACAAAGCTCGCGAAAAACAGACTTTGACGCTTCGTTATGAATTGTTGCGAGATGTATTTCACAATTGCTGAAAGCCTATATGTTTGTTTGAAACTTGTTATCCCCGAAATCGAGGATATCTGAAATGAAATTTTTTTCAGAAAGTTCTTGGCAGAAATTTGTTCGGGGCGTAAAAGAGAAGCGCTCTTTGAAAACGGTGAACGCGAGTTCATCCATATCGCAATCAAATGTCAGGGAATCCGGTGAGAATCCGGAGCGGTTGCGCCACTGTAACAGGTTACGAACTCTCAAAAGCCACTGAGCTGTTGATCAGCCGGGAAGGCGGGAGCGAGGTGAAGCCTGAAGTCAGGATACCGGTTTGAATGCGCTCGTCGTGGTCTCGCATTGCGGGACCAACTTCTCCGCAAAGAGAAGGATGAGGCCAGCCCGTTTCGCGTGTGCGAGCCGGGATTTCTTGAATGCCTTCATTCTCCGATTTTGTGGAGTTTGAGGGTTTTTTTATTTTATGGCGTCGGTGCGAATTGCGCGCCCCCACCCGACCGTGGTATCGTGTGTTCGCCCGGCGCTATACCCTCAAACTTCGCTCTGGTCTCTCAACCAAAATCCGTCTGCAGAAAATCTCTGCGGACACAATTGAAAGATCAGAAATGAAAAAGTTATTGCAGGTGCCGGTATTTGCCGGCTTGTTCCTCGTTCCATTTGCCATTCACGCGCAATTTGCAAGCGGAGTGATTTCCTATAATCCAGGCAGCGGATTTAGTCCGAACTTTACGAATTCAAGCGCCGCGCTGGGCGCGCCGGCGTCTGGCAGCGGCGTTACTCCCTTCGCACCGCCGTTTTCGGCGAGTCAGCTCGTTTCCATTGGCGCTGGTGGTTCGCTGACATTGCAATTCAACTCCCCGATCATCAACAATCCAGCAAATCCATATGGAATGGATATGATGATTTTCGGGAATTCATTCTTTGTTATCACAGGCGGGAGTGGTTCGAGTGCGATAACTTCAGGCGCGATTTTTACGAGCACAATTTCAACGCGAGTGGAGGTGAGTGCTGACGGCTCGAGCTGGTTTACTTTGGATCCGAGCCTGGCGCCGAATGTCGGAACATATTTTCCTACCGACGGCATCGGCAATCCGTTTGTGCCGGTGAATCCCAATTTGACGGGCGCAGATTTTAATGGATTAAATCTGAGCGGCATTCGCTCGCTTTATGCCGGTTCGGCAGGTGGAACAGGTTTCGATTTGTCGTGGGCGCGAGACGGAGGCGGGAACAGCGTGGATCTGCAAAGCGCCAGTTTTCTTCGCATTGACGTCTTGAGCGGAAGAACGCAAATCGATGCGATCTCAGTTGTTCCGGAACCAAGTTCGTTGACGTTGGCGACATTGGGCGGAACAGTGGCCGGCCTGATGATCTTGCGAAAGAGAAGGGCAGGAAATGGCGCCTGAGCTTTGCCCGCTCTGCAAGCGTCCCAGCGATTGTCAGCTTTGCGGCATGGCGTGTCATAAAGGTCCGTGCTGGTGCGCAAATGTGGCGATTCCCGGGGAACTTTTGGCGCGGGTGCCAATGGAACTGCGGAACAAGGCTTGCATTTGCCGTCGATGCATTGGTGAACATTCGCAACATGGTCGGGAAAACGCGCACGAGAATGTTTTGGGGCGCGACTTTTATTTCGATAAAGAAGGCCTGATGGTTTTCACTGCAGAATATCATTTGCGGCGGGGTTACTGTTGCGGAAGCGGCTGTCGTCATTGTCCTTATCCCGCGGCAAAATGAATCCGTGTAAACCGACCGTTATCGCACGTGCTCCATCTGAAAATGAATGGGTGGAGCGAACGATTTCAAGATTTGTGAAATATTGTCCGCGACGAATCGCTTGTTTATCTGCTGAATCAGCCGATTGGCTTTTACGGATTGGCGCATGGGAATTGGTAGTGGGCACTACTGCGTTCTTTGCGGTACCTCCGGGTGTCAAACCAAAGCCACGGATTGGAGGATTCAGCACGGCGCAATTCGAGGAAATTGCAGAGCTCGAACCCGATTTGATCATTGCCTATTCGGATGTTCAAGCGCCCTTGCTCGCAGAACTGATGCGCCGAGGTTTTGCGGTGCTTGGAACTAATCAGCGCACCTTGGCGGAAATCGAGGGAACAATGATCATGTTGGGACGAATTGTGGGACGCGAGCCGGAAGCAGCGCGTTGTTTGAGAGAGTTTCAACGACGATTGGCACCCGTGGAAAAAGTTAAAGTGCGTCCGCGAGTTTATTTTGAGGAATGGAATGATCCGTTGGTTTCCGGAATTGCCTGGGTAAGCGAATTGATTGAGAGCGCCGGTGGGAAAGATGTGTTCAGTGAATTGCGTACAAAACGCGCAGCGCCGGAGCGCGTCGTTGAACTCGATGAAGTATGCAGACGTAACCCAGAAATTATTCTGGCGTCGTGGTGTGGCCGTGCTGTTCGGATGCCGGAAATTATCGCCCGGCCTGGATGGAAGGAAATTGCCGCCGTGCAAAAGAAACGTATATACGAAATCCAGAGTTCGGAGATCTTGCAGCCGGGTTTTCGTCTGGTTGATGGCTATGAGCGCATCAAGGAATTGTTGCGATCGGGTTAAATTTCTGTGGCGAAAATCTCGGCTCGATGGTTCCAAATGTGAGTTCATTTTATAAAGGACAGGTATAGTTTTTGTGTGATATTCGCGCCGAGATGAAAGGAAAAATCCTAAACTCTCCCACCAGACCCCCGAAAACGTTACAGGCACATCACATCCGTCATATGATCAGCGGAACTCTGGCTTTCTTGCTAGGAGTCGCAGCCAACGAGGCAATCATGTATGCGCGGCGGCATTGGCCTCGAAAAGTCAGATGGACTGCGGTCGAGGTGCAACCGGATTATGTGCCGGCGAGCGGATTGCCCGGGACAAATGTCGAGGTCGAGATAGGAATGACTGATGACGGATCGGTAGTGTGGCGGACGAAGAAGCAATAAGCGGTTCAGATGCCCAGTTCGCGTTTTACCTCAGTGAACGCCCGAATCGCGAACTCTAAATCTTCACGCGAATGAGCAGCCGAAATCTGAGTCCGAATTCGGGCTTTGCCTTTAGGGACGACAGGGTACGAGAAGCCGATGACATAAACTCCACGCGCAAGCATCGCCTCGGCGAATTTCGAGGCGAGCGCGGCATCTCCCAACATAATCGGAGCGATCGGGTGCGTTCCAGGAAGGATATTGAAACCTGACTTGGCCATTTCCTGGCGGAAGAATTGTGTGTTCGATTCAAGCTTATCGCGCAACTCAGTCGATTTGCTCAGAAGCTCAAGAACTTTTATTGAAGCACCCGCGATGCTCGGTGCGAGCGTATTAGAAAAAAGGTATGGCCGCGAACGCTGGCGAAGCAGTTCGATAATATCCTTTCGTCCACTCGTGTAACCGCCACTCGCACCGCCCAAAGCTTTGCCCAAGGTGCCGGTGAAGATGTCCACTCTTCCCATAACGTTGTGATATTCATGCGTGCCACGGCCCGTTTTGCCCATGAAACCGACCGCATGCGAATCATCGACCATGACGAGCGCATTATGTTTCTGCGCAAGGTCGCAGATGTCGGGCAGGTTCGTGATATAACCGTCCATCGAAAACACGCCATCGGTGGCGATCATTTTGAATCGGGCGTTACCGGCCTCCTTCAATTTTTGGTCCAGGTCTTCCATGTTATTGTTGAGGTAACGGAAACGCTGGGCTTTGCAGAGGCGAACGCCGTCGATGATGCTGGCGTGATTCAGTTCGTCGGAGATGATGGCATCCTCGGAGCCGAGCAACGTTTCGAATAAACCGCCGTTTGCATCGAAGCAGGAGCTGTAAAGTATGGTGTCCTCGGCGCCGAGAAATTCGCTGATCTTTTTCTCGAGTTCTTTGTGAAGGCTTTGCGTGCCGCAAATAAAGCGAACTGAGGAAAGTCCGTAACCCCAGCGCTCAAGGGCTTCATGGGCGGCTTTGATGACCTCGGGATGTTCGGCCAGTCCCAGATAATTGTTGGCGCACATATTGAGGACGCGCTGGCCGCCGGCGACCTGAATGTGCGCGTCTTGTGGAGTGGTGATGATGCGTTCGTTCTTGTAAGTGCCTGCGGCACGAATTTCTGCAAGCTGGCTGAGAACATGATCGCGATATGCGGTTTGCATAAGTTAAGAAGATTTATGGTTGTCGTTCTCGGATTCCGATCGGTGTGATTCGAACAGCGGCAAGGTCAAGCGCCAGCGAATGCCGAGCAGTCGCAATCCAAGGACCATGGCCAATCCCAGAGGGGTTGCGATTGGCTCATCGAGGCCAAGTTTTACCAGTATGACGAATGCTGCCGCGCCGGCAAGGGCTGCCGTCGCATACAAGTGAATTTCCGGTTGGAAAACCAGCGGCACTTCACCGGTCAGGACGTCTCGAATAATTCCGCCCGCCACACCAGTGATGACTCCGAGCAGGACAATGACAGGCGGAGAAAAGCCGAGTGCGATGCCTTTGCGCGCGCCAAGCATCGAAAAGAGCGCCAAAGCAAATGCGTCTGCGATGAGCAATACATTATCCGGCAAATTCCACATTCGAACCGTAAAGAATGTGAGCAGGGCGACGCTCGTGGCGTTCATCAGAAACTCCGGACTGCGCAGCCAGACGACAGGCAGATCGCCCGCCAGGAGATCGCGAACGGTCCCGCCACCGAAAGCAGTGACCAATGCGAGCACCAGCACTCCAAAAAGATCAATGCGTTTGCCGCGCGCCGCGAGGACGCCGGTGATTGCGGAAACAGCAATGCCAAAATGTTCGAGACACCGTTGAAGGGTCGGCATTACCATGCACGCGGATCAGGATTTCCAATTCAGGATGACCTTGCCCGATTGGCCGGAAAGCATCACGTCAAATCCCTTCTGAAATTCGATGTAATGAAAGCGATGCGTGATGATCGGATCGATGTTCAGTCCGCTTTGAAGCATGACGGTCATTTTGTACCACGTTTCATACATTTCGCGGCCGTAAATGCCTTTAATTGTGAGCATCGAAAAAATGACCGTGTTCCAATCAATTGCCATTTCCTTTTCTGGAATGCCGAGCATCGCGATTTTTGCGCCGTGGCTCATGTTTGCGAGCATGTCGTGAAATGCCGAAGGATTGCCGGACATTTCGAGGCCGACATCGAAGCCCTCATGCATGCCAAGTTCTTTTTGGACGTCCTTGAGGCTTTTTGATTTCGGGTTCACGGCAAGGGTTACGCCCATTTTTCGGGCGAGGTCCAATCGATACTCGTTGACGTCCGTGATGACCACATAGCGCGCGCCGGCGTGCCGAACAATAGCTGCCGCCATGATACCGATCGGGCCAGCACCTGTAATCAGCACATCTTCACCGAGGACGGGGAACGAAAGGGCAGTATGGGCGGCATTTCCGAAAGGATCGAAGATTGAAGCCACGTCGCGGTTAACGCCGTTGGTGTGAACCCAGACATTCGTCATCGGAAGGGCGAGATATTCCGCGAATGCGCCGGGACGATTCACACCGACTCCCATCGTGTTGGCGCAAAGATGGCGCCGCCCGGCAAGGCAATTTCGGCAATGACCGCAGACCACGTGGCCCTCGCCGCTGACGACCTGACCCGGAAAAAAGTCCTTCACGTTGGAACCAACCTCGACAATTTCGCCGACGAACTCATGTCCGACAACCATCGGCACGGGAATGGTTTTCTTGGCCCATTCGTCCCATTTGTAAATGTGAACGTCAGTGCCGCAGATGCCAGTGCGGTCGATGCGAATGAGGACATCGTTGATGCCGATTTTCGGCTCAGGGACGTCTTCGAGCCAAAGGCCGGGTTCGGATTTCCTTTTTACAAGAGCTTTCATAAGCCGGTGCCTGAACTATAAAGGGCGACGTACACTATACAAGATATATTTCCATTATTTGGGACATCGTAAAGAGAGCAAAGCTGGCGAGGTTTCGAACATGTTACGAATTCCCGGGAAAGCGGCATAGGACTGCCGCGCTCCAAGACGCTGTCGCGCGATCGAATCCGCCACTCACTCCGCAAGGTTTTGGAGTGCGGCAGCCCTATGCCGCTTTCACTCAACAATTCGCTAAGCTCCGATCGTCTTTCTTAACAATTCAATGCTTTTTGGCACGGCGATGTCTGGATCTTCCTTGCCTTCAAATTCGAGCGAGACGTAACCGGTGTAGCCCGCATCAGAAAGAATCTTCGCAATTCGAGCATAATCGAGGTCAAGCGTGTACCATTCGCCACCGCCATAGTAAGTTTTCGCCTGCGCATAAACTGTCTTGGGCGCGATCATTTTGAGTTTGTCGTACGGATCTTCCATGAAATTGCCCGTATCCATCAGCGCGCCAAGCCACGGCGACGGCACGGCGTTGATGATACGCAACTGACCTTCGGGTGTGCGGCTCAGGCCCCAGTGATTTTCGAGGGCCAGGACTACACCGCATTGCTCGGCTTTGGGAATGCATTTTTCGATGCACTCGATGCACCATTTAAACCCATCGTTTTCGGTATGGCCCGGCAGAATGGGTTCGATGCCGCGAGCCTTCATCAAATCGTCGAAATCCTTGATCGTATTCCAGCGACCCGAATTGAGTCGAATGCAAGGCACCCCGAGTTCGTAGGCGATCTCGATGCATTTGTGAGTGTGATCGATTTGCTTTTGCCGTTCGTTCGCATCGGGGCTGACAAAATTCTGGTGTATCGACAAGCAAATCAGATCAACACCATTATGAAACGCGTGCCGTTTCAATTTCTGCAGATAGGATCGATGCTCAGCCGTCAGTGGTTCTTTCTCTGGCAAATCCATTTGCCGATGCAAAATATCCAGTCCTTCAACACCAATCTCCGCGGTTTTATCAATCACCGTTTCGATCGGCACTTTTTCCGTTTTGAAATGCCAGTAGGAATAGGTGGCGATGCCCAGCTTAATGCGCTTTTTGTGCGAAGACGTGGAAAGTTTCGTTTCGCGTTTTTCAGCGCCAATGGCGACTGCGGCGCTCAGACAGGCTGCGCTGGCGAGGAATGATCGTCGATTCATAGGTATTAGTGATTGGTAAATAGTAACTGGTGATCGGTGATTGGTGGAGAGTGATTCGGAAGGATTATTTCAAATTGATGCGTTTGCCTGTTCGTGCGGACTTGCGCGCGGCATCAAGGATTTCAGTAACAACCATGTTTACTGCGAGTGAGGAAGGACCAGAAGGTTGAATTTCGCCGCGAACAACTGCCGCCAGATATGCAAGCGGATCGGCATGCGGACCCGACAATGGCGGTGTATTACGTTCGGTTTCGGCCGCGCCATTTGTTCGAACGCGGAGCACATCCCGTCGCGGAACCAGAACGTAGCCGGTCTGGCCATAGATTTCCATGTCTTTACGATCGAAGGGCCAGTTCCATGAGGCTTGAAGAATCGCCTGTGCCTTGGGGTATGCGATTACGATGGTGGCTTCGTCTTCGACCTTCGGGTAAACATCCGGTTTAATGTGCGAAGTCACGGCAGACACGAAGACGGGTCTTTGGCCGTTCATTAACCACGTGACGAGATCGGCGCCATAACAACCGAAATCGGTGAGAGCGCCGGCTCCATTCAATACCGGGTCGGTAAGCCATTCTAAAAAATCGGCGGAGCATCCGATTTCTTTTGGCCCACGATGGCCATCATGAACGACGATTTTTCGAAGGTCGCCGATTTCATGATTTTGAATAATGGCATAAGCAGCCTGGTTGGCCGGATACCACGTGGTTTCGTAGTTCACGATTACATGGATGTTGCCCTTTTTCGCGGCGGCTTCGATGGCCCGAGCATGCTCCATATTCACAGCCAGCGGCTTCTCCATCATCACGTAGATGTGTTTGGGCGCGCACATTTCAACGACGCGCCGATGTTCGAACGTGCTGGTAAATGTCGCGACGGCCTGGATGTTGGTTTTCGCGAGCAAATCGTCGAGGCTCGAAAAAAACAGGTTTGTGTCCAATTTGAATCGCTTCGCGTATCGCGCGGCCAGTTCCGCCTTTGGTTCAACGATGCCGGCGAGTTGAACGCCGGGGGTGTCATGAATACGGGGGATGAAGCCTCCGGCGTGATCGTGGGTCAACCCGATGATTGCGAACCGGACTGGGGGACCATCCTGGGCGGCTGATGCATAGGAAACGCCGGCTAAGATCGAGACCGCGAGGAAGAGCCATTTCACGTTGAAGGAATAATGCCTTTCCGGAAAGAAACCAAAAACAAAATGGCAGTAAACATATCGACGAGCGCGTCTGGTAAGCCCGACAAAGCGCTGCAGCTTTTCCAAAGTCGGTCTGGAGTGAAACATTTTTTGATTACCGTAGGTTACCGTGAGTTACCGTAGGTTACCGGTAACGTTAAAGTT
>Ga0068857_100005559_pt1 | contig 10758 bp, 7 predicted proteins | sample KBSCornC72_FD_66591 | JGI IMG/M metagenome (GOLD analysis project Ga0068857, IMG submission 66591) | Corn rhizosphere microbial communities from Kellogg Biological Station, Michigan, USA - KBS Corn C7-2 | ecosystem: Host-associated > Plants > Roots > Rhizosphere > Soil ...
GCGATTGTCGATCTACCCAACAACCAGGGCATGACACCGACGCTGGCGGCGTCGGGTATGGGATCGATCGATGCGGACACACGCGGCTACTTTACGACGCCCGACGTAGAAGATCGCGCCATTGCTTCGCTGGACTTGCTGCTGGCGCACGGCGGGGCATTGAATAAGGGCGCCGCCCGACTTCAACAAGTTCCTCTTCACGGAGCTGCGTTCTGGGGCTGGAACAAAGTGGTCGAGTACCTCATAGCGAAAGGCGCCGACGTCAACCTGGCAGATAATCGCGGGTTAACCGCCCTCGATTACGCGATGGGGCGCGCGGGCGGTAATAGCCGCGGCGGCCAGCGCATTGACGTCCACAAGGACACCGGCGACCTGATTATTTCCAAAGGCGGAACTCCGGGAACTCCCGTCCCTCAGCAGCGTGGCGGCGGCCGTGCTGGCGCTCCACCCGCGCGCTGACTATTTCTTCGCATCCTTCCCGATGTAATGGGTGGCGTCACGCTCTTCACAGACGAACTCCATCAGTTCAGTGTCCGGCATGAGTTGATGGTTCACCCGGACGGTGAAAGGCTTGGTGTACGCTTTGGGATCTTCGATGGTGATATCGATCTGTATCAGGCCGAACTTCACGCGGCGCCAGCGCTCGGTCATCTTGCCGGAATTGGTCAGAGGACTGCCCTCGACATCCAGCCAAACGTCGTCGCGGAAACCGGTGGTCTCTACGACGAGCGTGTCGCCGTCCCAGTGCCCTGCCGAATAGCCGTACCACCAGGGTGTGGCATCGTTATTCGGAGGACGCCGACCGTCGGTGAGAATCTGCCGCGTGTTGTCGTTGGCCTCGTATAGAATCACGATCTCGCGCGGCGTTTGCACAATCTTTCGCGGCTGGGGGTGCATGTGAAGCTGGGTCAAGCCCAGCGGCAGGCACAGCGCGTCGGGATTGTCCTTATTGTTATCCCCTTTTCGCCGTGCGCGCAACTGTGTGGCCCAGGAGGTTAACGGGAGGCCTTCCTTGAAGCCCGCGCCGATGTTGAAGAACTGCGCGACGGGAGGATCATCCGGAGAAGTCGGTATTGCGAACGGTAATGGCGCCGTGCCGTTCATCGCAACGCCTCCAGCGCGTCCCGGCCCACGCGCTGGCTCCCATGACCCTGAAAGGTCCGGTTTTCCGTCGGCCATCCGGGGCGGGGGCGCTGAAAGGTCGATTTTGCCTTCTTTGGTCCTGGGGCCAGATGTGGGATGTTCGGGCCACTGCGCGAATAAAGCCAAAGCGCAGGCTGCCAACGCGGCCGACAAGGCGGCTGAAGTCTTGAGGATTCCCATCTTCTTCCTACTCCAATCCGAACGCCAGCACGACATTACCTTGCGAGCCGCCCTGGATTCCGACGTAGCCCGATGCGACATACACCATCCCACCAGCTACAACTGCGCCGGCCGGGCCAAACGAACCGCCATTCGCGATCACGCCGTTCACGGTCTGAAAATCCTGCTTGGCATCGAAACTCCAGATCACTTTGCCCGCTGTGTCGACTGCGCGCAAAATGCCGTCCCATCCACCGGTGAATACGACACCCGGAATCGAACTTGCCGGGCCAGCCTGGCCTCGACGATCCGCATTGATCCCCGCGTTCCAATCCACTTTACCCGTTGTGAGCTGCAGCGCTTTGAGTCCGCCGCCAGCTTGCTGCAACGGATAGTAAACACGTTGGCCGTCCGCTGCGCCACCCCAAACCACCAAACCCGAAGCCGAGGGCGCCTGCGTCTCCCATAACTGGGTTCGCCAAACCAGCTTTCCGTTGGCGTCTGGATCCAGCCCAATCGCCACGCCGCCTTTGCCCGCCGCGACCAAAATATCCTTACCGTTGACGGTTTGAAGAATCGCTGAAGAGCCCCCGAAATCGTAGTCCGGCCCGAGCTTTTCCGGGCAATTCGTGTCGGGCGCATTCGTCGGGCGGCATCCGCTCATGAACGAATCGCCTGCAAACTCCTGGTGGCGCCACACAATCTTTCCGTCTTCCATGCGCATCGCCAAGATCGAATCGCTGGTAGAGGCCGCGATCCGGCCGAAGCTGTTTCCGGTACCCACGTAGATGAGCTTGCGTTTTGCATCTATGGTGGGGGTGTTCCAAACGGATGCTCCCGCCGGACCCCACATCTGCTTCCCGTGCGAATTCTCGCCGAGGTTACGCAGCGGCTCCTGAATACTTTGCGCACGCCACAAGACCTTGCCCGTATTGGCGTCGACTGCGACCAACGTGCCGCGTGACTTGCAGCATTCGTAATCCAGATTCCCGCCCGTCAACGTCTCGGTACCCGATAACGGCACGTACAGCCGGCCGTCGTAATAGGCGGCGGTGGCGCTGAGGTTGTTCAGGCCGTCCTTCACTTCGTTCTTCCAGAGGAGTTTGCCGTCGTGCGCATCAATCGCGTACGCAGTCGACGAGCGAGTGACGAAGAAGACCGCGTAGCGCGTTCCCGGATATCCGGAAATCGGCGCGACGATGGGGGCGAATCGGCCAAACATATCGGAGCGGTAGGCCCAGTAGGCGCATCCGGACTTGGCATCCATTGAATAAACGACGCCGTCATCGTTCCCTACGAACACACGGCTGAAGGCGACTGCGGGCTGCGAATAAAGGCTGGATCCCGCAGGTAGTCCGAAGGCCCACTTGAGCTTCAGCCGAGGCACATTGGCGGCCGTGAGCCGGGCGACGCGTGCCGTCTGGAACCGGGCATTGTTGGCGCCGCCCCAGCCTGACCACGACGGGGTCGCAGCGATATCACCCAAGTCGGGATTCGATGCGCAGCGATTGGTCATCTTGGTCACGTCACCCGCGGCCGGATCGTTGAGCGGACGTTTACCCAGAAACTCGGCAACGGTGCGGCGCTCGCGGTTTGTCATACCTGCGGAAGCTTCCCGCATCTTCCCAGTCAATAGGGCGTCGAAGATGCGCTCCGTCGGCATGACATTGAGCGCTGCTACTGCAGGTGCGGCGCCTTCGGCCGAATGGCAACTTGCGCATTTGCTCTGAAAAAGCGCCTGTCCCGGCGGCTGCGGTTGAGCCAACAGTGAGCCTGCAAAGAAGCTGAGCGCGATGGAAAAGCTGGTTTTTCGCACAATATCGTCCTCGGCGTATAGTATAACGATGAAGCATCCGCTTTTTGTCGCCGTAGCCTTTGCCGTGGTCCTCTATGGACAGGCCAATGTCATCGATCTGCCGCGCAGCCCGTTGGGGAATGGCCCATTCATCTTCGACACGGCCGAGCAGCACAAGATCAAAGTCACAGTCATCACGAAGAACCTCGACCGTCCCTTCGGCATGGTCTTTCTGCCAGGGGGTAACATTCTGGTGAGTGAACGGGGGCCTGGCAGGCTTCGCATCATTCGCGATGGTGTACTCGATCCGCAACCTATCGGCGGAGTCCCCAAGGTCAACTCTCGGGCCAATGCCGGTCTGTACGATTTTGTGCTGCATCCTAAGTACGCACAGAATCAGTGGATCTATTTCGCCTTCAGCAAACCCGGTGAAGGGAACTTATCCGCGACGGTTCTGGCTCGGGCGAAACTGCAAGGCAACTCGCTTACTCAAGTTCAGGAACTCTACAGCACCGAGCCGGGGACCAATGTAGGCGGTTCACGGCTGGCCTTCGCGCTGGACGGTACGATTCTGATCACCACGCCCGCCGCCGGCGAAATTCAAAAAGCGCAGGATCCCATGAGCGCCTATGGCAAGATTCTTCGCCTGAACGACGACGGCACAATTCCGCGCGACAATCCGTTTGTGGGCAAACAGGGATATCGCCCGGAGATTTATTCGCTCGGACATCGCGATCATCTGGGTCTGGTTGTGCATCCCTCCGGTACTATCTTCAATGCCGAACACGGTCCGAATGGCGGCGATGAAGTGAACCTGATCAAACCCGGCGCCAACTACGGCTGGCCGGTCATCAGTTTCGGCCGCAATTATGACGGCTCGCGCATTCCTCCCTTCAAAGAGGGGATGGAGATTCCGCAGATCGTGTGGGTGCCTTCCATTGGACCATCCGGAATCATGTTCTACACTGGCGACAAGTTTCCGGCTTGGAAGAACAACCTGTTCGTGGGTAGCGCACGTTATGGCGAAATCCGCGGTTTTGGTCACCTTGAGCGCGTGGTACTGAACGACAAGTTCGAAGACATCCGCCGCGAGAGGCTTCTGGACGATCTGCATCAGCGCTTCCGTGACGTCCGGCAAGGTCCGGATGGAAACATCTACGCGTTAACAGACCAGGAAGTAGGAGCGCTGCTCAAAATCGAGCCGGCGCAATGACCTTTACTTCGTTTGCTTGCCCTTGCCCTGCACAGCGGGGCGTTCAAAGATCTCCAGGTTCATGCCGTTGGGATCTTCGACGAAGATGGTGTGCGTGCCTCCGCCGAAGTCCACGATTTCTCCGTTGGCGGAGATGATATTTACTCCGGCAGCCTTCATTTGCCCGATGGTGGCGGTCTCATCGTTGACCTGGATACACAGCGCGGGCGCGCCGGGGTCGCGAACCCGCAGGTGGAACTTGGTGCGTGGGACGCCGCGGAACTCGGTGAACTCCACGGCGGCCGGCGGGCCGGGGATCACGCCGGATAGCTTGCGAAATTCGGTACCGGCAGGCGCGCCGAACAATTGCAACATCGCTGGATCCTTGGAGTACGCGGCAGAACCTGTGAGTTCGATTCCCAGTTTGCCGGTGTAAAACGCGCGCGTCGCATCGGCGCTTTCCATGGTGTAAGCGAGTGAAACGCGATGGACGTTGCCTTCCGGGGCGCCCGCAGCAGGTGCTTCTTGAACCAGTTGCAAGAAAAAGCCGTCGGGATCGCGCAAGACGATGGAGCGGGCCTTGCCGTTGGCGGTCTTGATCTCGACGGGCGCGCCGCCTGTGGTCACGATCGGAGCGTTGGCCTTCTTGGCATTCGCTACGGCTCCATCGATATCACGGACGTAGAACACGGCGCTCGCGGCGCCGGGATCGGTGTACTTCGCCAAGCCGGGTTTGCGTTCCAGTCCCTTGAAATGAGTCAGCTCAAGGCGCATCCCGCCGGGCAGCGCGAGCATGGAAAGCCGCAGCGTAACTCCGGGAGCATTGGTAAGCAGGGGTACAGCCGGGTTGGTGAAATCCGAAGGATTTCCCTTCAGTCCAAACACGTTGTTATAGAACGCGAGCGTCGTATCCAGATCGTCCACCGCATGAATGAAATGCGAGAGAGCCTTGGTTGGAGCCGGAGACTGTGCGCTCGCCATCGCCGCTACAAAGAGACCGATCGAGAGTTTTGTCATGGTTATTTCTTTCCTCAAGTCGCGTATAGATTATCTTACGGCAACCGAAACGCGATCATCGTTTCCTGCGCTGCGATCAAGACGTACTGTTTTCCGTCCCTGCCCAGGTATGTGATCGGATTGGCGAACGCATCCGCCGGCAGCTTCGTCTCCCACAAAAGTTTGCCGGTCTTGGATTCGTAGGCGTGAAAACGCTGATCGTCCGTGGCGCCGATGAATAGCAGGCCGGTCGCGGTAGCAATGGAACCACCAATGTTGTACGATCCCGTGTTCATGACGCCGATCTTCTCCAGCGAGTCGACCCGTCCAAACGGTATCCTCCACGCGATATCCCCGGTATTCACATTGATCGCAAACAGTTCGCCCCAGGGCGGCGACTGGCACGGCCAACCCGTGGCCGGATTCGTGATCGCGCCGACGTTCTTGCGAGTGAACGGCATTTGACTCGAATCGCCCGCTCCGCCGATCTTGGTGGGACGCTCCTTCGCCGGCACCTGCGCCACCATCTTCTGGACTCCGCCCTTGTCGTGAGAGTTTATGAAGAAGTAGCCCAGCTTAGGATCGTAGCTGCCGCCGCCCCAATTGAAGCCGCCATCCGGGCCCGGAAACACAACCGTATCGGTCATGCGCACCGGTGCGTAGGGACCGTCGTTCTGAGCGTTCTTGAACAGCTCTTCGCAATATTTCTGATGCTCGGGAGTAAACTTCGCGATCTCGTCAGGTTTCCAGGTCATGCGCGCAAGCGGCGGCGGCTTGAGAGGAAATGGCTGCGTGGGAGAGTACCACTCGCCTGGAACATCGCCCTTCGGCACGGGCCGCTCCTCGATGCCGTAGATGGCTTTCCCGGTTCGGCGATCCAGAATAAAGACCAGGCCCGTCTTGGCGGTTTGGATCAACGCTGGGATCTTCTTGCCATCCTTGACCACGTCAATCAGGGTCGGTTGCGGCGGCAGATCGGTGTCCCAGAGGTCGTGGTGCGTGGTTTGCAGATACCACTTCATTTTGCCGGTCATCGCATCCACGGCGACCAGCGAGTTCCCGAACAGATTCGCTCCCGGGCGGTCTCCGCCGTAGCGGTCGTCGCTTGGTCCTCCGATCGGCATCAGCAAGGTGCCGGTCTCGGCGTCCACGGTGAACGTGCTCCATACATTTACGCCCGAGCGGTTCTTCCAGCCGTCGTCGAGCCAAGTCTCATGCCCGAATTCTCCCGGCTGGGGAACTGTGTGGAACGTCCAGACCAGTTTTCCGGTAGCCGCATCCCAGGCGCGGACATCGCCACGCCCTCCATAAGAGCCGTTGTCCTGCAGGTGCGTACCGGTGAACACGAGATTCTTGTAAATCGCCGGAGCGCCATTTAATCCGTAAGGGGCATTCTCAAGCCCCGGTGCTTTCATCCCGGGTTTCAGATCGAGTTCGCCTTCTTTGGCAAAGCCCGGCACCAACTTTCCGGTGCGAGCGTTCACGGCAATCAGAAATCCATCTTCGGCGCCAAAGAAAATTGTTGGCGGAGCATTTCGGTTCCCAGGCCAGTAAGCGATCCCGCGGGAGGCGCGCGCGGCGTGTTGGTGATCGAACGTCCAGATGGTCTTCCCCGTTTCAGGTTCCATCGCGACCAGACTTTGATACGGAGTGACGAAGTACACGACGTTGTTCACCATCAGCGGCGTGGTCTTCGAAGCCTGCTGAGCCTTGGTGATGGAAGGAGGGCGCGTTTCGTACTTCCAGGCCTGGATTAATGTCGATACGTTGCCCGCGTTGATCTGCGTGAGAGGCGAATAGCGCTGAGCCCCCGGGTCGCGACCGTAAGACGGCCAATCATTCTGGGCACTTGTCTGCGCAATGGCCACCTGGACCGCGATCGCCGCCAATCCAGTGTTCAAGCATAGAAGCAAGGTTCGGATTCGCATTCACTCCCTCACTTAACGAACGAGATGCTCGAGATCCTTGTTGTTGTCCTGGCAATAAAAATCGATCATTTCCGTGTCGACAAGTGGCCTCATGTGAAGTGCCACAGTCCACGGTTTGGTGAACACCTTGGGGTCATTGACGGCGACATCGACATCGAGGCTGCCGAAGTTGGGACGCCGGATGCGCTCCGTGACGCGAGCTTCGCTGGAGAAGAAATTACCGGCCGTGTCGAGCCAGGAATCGTCGCGATAGCCCGCGGATTCGACCACCAGCGTGTCACCTTCCCAGTGGGCGACCGAGTAGCCGTTCCAGGTCGGCAGCATGTCTTCGGGGAGCTTGCGCCCGTCGAAAAAAACCTGCCGGTAACTGGCATTCCATTCGTGCAAGATGACGAGTTGGACGGGCGTCTGGAAAATCTTCATCGTTTCGGGGAAAGCCCACGCCCGCGGGAAGTTGGGAGGCATGCAGCGCATGTGTGGATCGATGTAGGCGGCATCCTTGGAGCGGCTCTTGAACAGGTCTGCCGCCCAGGGCTGGTAGGGGAGGCCGTCCTTAATTCCTGCCGCGAAGTTCACTACCTGGGGTGTCAAGGGAAGCTCGGTGCACTGCACACCGCGGTCCTTGGGATTGCAGGGCAGGATGTCGCGCGGGATCCACATGCCGGAGAAGTCGGGTTTTCCGTCGGAAGTCTTGGGCGCAGGGGCGGCGAGGTTCGGCTTACCATCGGGCGTACGTGGAATTCCGGGCGTAGGTAAGTTCAGCCACTGAGCAGCAACGGGAACCCCAAGAAGGATAATCAGTTTGATGATCCGCATCGGTGTAATCATACGCCAAGTGAGGATTCGCCGCCGGGAAGGGCTCAATGTCTTCCCACCGGTCGCTCAGTGACCACATCGGACATACGATCCGTCCCCAGTTTTCTAGCACTTGCTGTAGCAGTACGGCTGGTGTTTCGGGCTATGGAGGTATCTTTTCCATGGGTTGGTGGAAAAGACAAAGAACCGAAGCGACGAACTGCGCCGCAACATGATGCGGTCCATCGTGACAGAGCCGCTTTTCTCCAAAGTTCAAGGGGGGGGACCGGCACAGAAGTTTGAGGTCATCATTTCCTTGAACGAGCTGTTCAAAGGTGGTATCGATGCGGCACTACGATATGTAAGACTGCGCGCCGAGGAGTGGCAGGTGAAGTACGCCGCGGTGTCGCATTACTGCTTCGCCTGTCTTACCAAGGCGCAGATTCTGGCACTATCGAGCGAAACTCGTGACCTAGCGGCCAAGTACGGACCCACTGGTCCTGTTGTCTATCGCATCTGGGAAGACACGGATGTGAACACGGCATTGACGAGCTCCGTTACGACGATCAAAGCGGATGCCGCGCAGCGAGCCTTTCAGGCCTTGGGCGAGAACATTGTTTGGGCCGTTCTGGATTCAGGCATACAAGGGACGCATCCGCACTTTCAACCGACGGACTCACCTGCCGGACCATTCAAGAATCTTGAGATCGATCCGCCCCTTCAGCATGTCGACTTCACGCCGTTAGCGAATGGGGCGCTGCTAGATGAATTTGGACACGGAACTCACGTCGCCGGAATCATCGCTGGGTATTGGACTTCGAAGAATCCGATCGGCGAGGCGGTGACTGGCGCCGAGGTGCGCGACGAGGTGAGCGGGGGCACTGCCCAACAGCGCGGGACGCTAAGGTCGATTAGCGGCGTGGCTCCGAAGTGCAAGCTAGTGAGCCTGAAAGTGGTCGCGGACCAAACCATCAGCGATGACACCAAAGGCATCCAGCAGGTAGCCGGGCAAGGCAAAGTTAGCTGGATCCTGCAGGCAATCGAACAAATCCAGCAATGGAATCAGTATGGTAAGCGGCTCCTGATTCATGGCGTGAATATGAGTTTGGGGTATGAATTCGACGCCCGCTGGTTTGGGTGCGGCCAAAGTCCAATTTGCGTTGAGGTGAACCGATTGGTGAAGAGCGGCGTGGTGGTTGTCATATCCGCCGGCAACGCGGGGTATTCGTCTTACATCACCGCAACGGGAGTTGCCGAATCCAGGTACAGCGATCTCAGCATCACGGACCCAGGCAATGCGGATTTGGCAGTCACCGTCGGCTCAACCCATCGGGACATGCCTCATCTTTACGGCGTGTCTTACTTTTCGTCGCGGGGACCGACCGGCGATGGACGCCTGAAGCCCGATTTGGTTGCGCCGGGTGAGCGCATCCTCTCATGCGCCGCCGGCCTTGAAGCCAAAAAGTATCAGGTCACGCAGGATGCGGAAGGACATGACGTTCCGGTCCTATATTGCGAGCATACTGGTACCAGCATGGCAGCTCCACACGTTTCCGGAGCAATTGCCGCGTTTCTGTCGGTGCGCCGCGAGTTCATCGGCGAGCCCGAGCGCGTGAAGGAACTCTTTCTCGACAATTCGATTGACCTCCGTCGCGAGCGCAACTTTCAAGGCGCGGGACTGGTGGATCTAATGAAAGTCCTGCAGGCTGTTTAAGGTTTACATGGAGTCTCTGCGTGGATTCGACTTCGTCAAACTGCGATTCGACGCCGACGGAGTGCTCCAGAATGGGCCCGCACTTCAGGAATTGAAAAGTGCGGGAGCCACGGACATTGTCTTCATCGCGCATGGCTTCCGCAATGACGAAAACGATGCCACTGGGTTGTATGACAGCTTCTTAACCACGTTCCGCGATCAGTTGAATAATCCCGCGTTTTCCACCGTGGCCAGCCGCAAGCTGTTCGTCGCCGGAATTTACTGGCCGTCCAAGCCGTTTCAGGAGACCTTTCCGGGCGGACCGGTGCAGACTGTCGATCCCGAGGTGGCGCAAAGAGAGGCGGTCCGGGCGAAACTTGAAAACTTGAAGGCTACTGTCGCGCGCGCCGACCAGGAGCGCAAGCTCGATCAAGCCATCGCCTTGCTTGATCAAGTCAGCGGCAGCAAAGCAGCCCAGGATGAATTCGTGAGCCTGGCTCTTTCGCTGTGGGACCATAGCGATCCGGATCCCACGGAGGGTACGGACCGCATTCGTGCAACGGAAGGATCCGTGCTGCTGGACAAACTCAAAGTGCCGATCATCGTTTCGACCGGAAAATCGCATGGCGCGGGAGGCACGATGCCAGTCGGCGGCGCAGCAGCGGGCGTTGGACAAATCGGAACGACGGAAGGCCTGGGTTCGATATTTGGATCGGTCTTTGGAAGGATCGGATTATTTCTCAATCTCACCACCTGGTACGTGATGAAGAATCGTGCGGGTGTGGTTGGAGCCGCAGGTGTGGCCCAGGCGGTGCGTGATCTGAAGATAACCACTCCAGCCGTTAAGGTCCATTTGGCCGGGCATAGTCTGGGCGGACGACTGATGGCCGCATGCGCCAAATCACTGGGGCAGACGAACTCGCACGTGGAGTCGCTGTCTCTGCTGGAGGCAGCCTTCTCGCACTACGGATTCAGCTCTAACAATGGAAAAGGTCAAGCGGGGTTTTTCCGGGACGTGATCGATAAGAATGTTGTGACGGGTCCTATCATCGCAACA
>Ga0068857_100005562_pt1 | contig 10756 bp, 9 predicted proteins | sample KBSCornC72_FD_66591 | JGI IMG/M metagenome (GOLD analysis project Ga0068857, IMG submission 66591) | Corn rhizosphere microbial communities from Kellogg Biological Station, Michigan, USA - KBS Corn C7-2 | ecosystem: Host-associated > Plants > Roots > Rhizosphere > Soil ...
CTTCGAACAGTATCAACAATTAACCCGCTCATTAAAGCAAGCCGAAAAAGGAAAATTAATTCCTGCCCAAAAGGTATTTTCTACTCTATATTAAATGTTACAATTGTTTGATCTTAATATTCCTGTAGGCAACGCCATCGCCATGGTCCTGTAAACAGATCTTTCCTTTGTGGAACATGCCAAAGCCAGCCCAGTTTTTGAACTTGCTGTTGGCGATTAAATTCTTCCAGTTGTCATCCCACATGGTTGTGGCCACTACTTTAGCTCCATTTTGATAAAGCTCCAGCTGACCTTTATTGACACTAATTTCTATCTGGTTCCATTGGCCCAGCGGATGTACGTTTTCGGGAGCACTGGCAATAAGATCATAAAGATCAGCGGCACGATGCTTTTTAATACGCGCATCGTGGTGACCATTGTTATCGATCACCTGCATTTCGGGGCCTGTTAAATAGGAAGCGCTGTATTTAGGATCTTCCTGTACAAGAAAAATAACGCCACTGTTACCGGCTGAGTCAATTCTCCATTCCAGTTTCAGATCAAAATTCTCATATTCATCATTGGTTGTTAAGTCACCACCGCCTGCGCCATTTTTTTTGGCGGCAGGATCAAGGTATAACATACCATCTTTAACCGTCCAGGCCGAAGCATCTGATTTGTTATTATATGCATGCCAGCCATTTCTGGTTTTGCCATCGAATAACAACTTCCATCCTTCTTTTTGTTCAGCAGAACTTAACGTATTCAGCGAATTACTGCCGGTGGTTTTACTGGTTGTGTGGCATGCCAGTAATGCAACAGAGAATAAGGCTATAACCGTCTTTTTCATTGCTAAAAAAATTACCCCTGTTTTTTGGAACAGGGGCTTATCAATACTATTGTTGTGGTTTGTTCTTTAATGCCAGGATATAGCGAACCATTATCTTGGCGCTGTCGAGGCTCAGGTTCGGATGCGGCGTCATAGGTACAGTGCCCCAGTGGCCTGAACCACCTGTGATCACTTTGTGTGCAAGTGTATCAATATTCGCTTCGGTAGCTTCATATTTTTTTGATACATCGATATAGGCAGGGCCAATATTCTTTTCATTGATCTTATGGCACGTAGTGCAATCCAATGCACCGATCATTTCGAGACCTTGTTCATCTGCGGCAGCAGCAGGGCCTCCGGCACTTGCTGTTTTAGAGCTATCAGCCGTGTTTGCGGCGCCTTTGTTATTGTCAGATGAGTTACAGGCAACCATTGCTGTGCAGAAAGCAGCGAAGACAAATATTTTCTTCATCGAAAATTAATTTTAGTTCAAGATTGTGCAAGATACTTCTTTAGCACATTAATTTATTGTAATCCTAATACGGAACGGTTAAATTTCTCATCACTACCTGTACCTGCAAAATCGTCAAATGCTTTTTCGGTAACACGAATGATGTGGTCTTTAATAAACGGAGCGCCTTCTTTGGCGCCATCTTCGGGATGTTTAATACAACATTCCCATTCCATTACAGCCCAGCCTGCATAATTATACGCAGTTAGCTTACTGAAGATAGATTTAAAATCAACCTGACCATCGCCGAGTGAACGGAAGCGGCCGGCTCTGTCGATCCAGTTCTGATAACCGCCATAAACGCCTTGTTTACCGCTTGGATTAAATTCAGCGTCTTTTACATGGAACATACGAATACGCTCATGATAGTTATCAATGTATTCCAGGTAATCGAGGCATTGCAATACAAAATGCGACGGATCGTACAACAAACAAGCCCGTGCATGATTGTTTACATGCTGCAGGAACATTTCGTACGAAATACCATCATGTATGTCTTCACCGGGATGTACTTCATAGCAAAGATCAACACCGTGCTCATCGAAATAGTTCAGGATCGGCAGCCATCGTTTGCCCAGTTCTTTAAATCCTGTTTCTACGAGGCCGGCAGGCCGTTGCGGCCATGGATATACTGTTGGCCATAAAAGGGCGCCGCTGAAAGTAGCATGGGCATTCAGTCCCAGGTTTTGCGATGCTTTGGCCGCATAGCGTAGCTGTTGTTCGGCCCATTCGGTGCGGGCTTTTGGATTATTACGGAATTTTTCCGGTGCAAATCCATCGAACAATGCATCATAGGCGGGATGCACGGCAATCAGCTGTCCCTGCAGATGAGTAGAAAGTTCAGTTATTTCGAGTCCGCATTCTTTTACAAGACCTTTTATTTCATCTGCATAGGTTTTACTTTCTGCTGCTTTTTGAAGGTCGATACAGCGGCTGTCCCAACTGGGGATCTGTACCCCTATAAAGCCCAGGCTCTTGGCCCACTGGCAAATTGATTTCAGTGAATTGAATGGCGGTTTGTCACCCATGAACTGGGCGAGAAAAATGCCAGGTCCTTTTATAGTGCGCATTGATATGGAATTTGGTATTTGATATTTTATAAAAAATCACAAAAAGCAAATAACAGGTTCCAAAAAGAAAACCGATTTTGAGATTTGAATTTTGGAATTTGCTATTTTTTATTAAACTTCAAACAGGGTCCATTTTTCTTTGCTGGCACTGCTTTTCACAACATTATCAATAAAGGCCATGCCACGAACGCCTTCTTCTACCCGTGGGTAGTCGAGCATTTCTTTGGTAGGTTCTTCACCACTGATCTTAGCAGATAAACTCAGTGCAAAATTGCGATAGATATTTGCAAATGCTTCCAGATAACCTTCCGGATGGCCGCCCGGAGTGCGACAATTATGCGTTGCGAATGAAGATAACACGTTTGTATAATTGGCGCCGGCGCGTAATATTTGCGCAGGTTGATCGAGCCATTTTACAAGCAGTGTATTGGGTTCATGCTGTGCCCATTCTACACCACCCAATTCACCGTATACGCGAATTTTCAGTGCATTTTCTTCGCCGGCCGCTACCTGTGAAGCCATTAATACGCCGGCTGCGCCATTGTCGAATTTTAATAAAACGTTACCATCGTCGTCGAGTGCACGACCTTCAACCATTATGTTTAAATCGGCGCAAAGGTGCGTGATCTTTAAACCGGTAATATATTCAGTTAAATGAGCTGCATGGGTGCCTATGTCGCCCATGGCGCCGCTTTTACCTGATTTTTTAGGATCTGTTCTCCAGGCGGCCTGGGCATTGCCTTCGCGCTCGCTCAGTTTGCTCAGCCATCCCTGGGGATATTCAACATATACTTTTCTGATCTTTCCCAACACACCGTTCTGAACCATATAACGGGCCTGTTTTACCATCGGGTATCCGCTGTAGGTATGCGTGAGGCACAGCAGTAAACCGGTATCCTGAACTTTTTTCTGCAATTGTTTAGCCTCATCGAGTGTGAATGTCATGGGCTTTTCAATTACAACGTTAAAGCCATGGTCAAGCGCCATCATTGCCGGTGCAAAGTGAGCATAGTTTGGCGTTACGATCGTTACAAAATCCATCCGTTTATCTGCCGGTAAACCGCTTTCTTTTTTGATCATATCTTCGTAATTGGTATACGTGCGATCTTCGGGCAGAAATAAACTTTTAGCTGAATCTATAGCAATATCAGGATTATGACTAAGTGCGCCGCAGCTTAATTCAATAAGGCCATCCATGTTGGCAGCAATACGGTGAATAGCGCCGATAAAGGCATCTTTACCTCCACCTACCATTCCCATTCGTAGTTTTCTGTTCATGAAAAAAGAGATTAGAAAAGTGTGAAAAAGGATTTGTTTTAAAATAAAAAATTACATTTACATGCTTATTTGAATCTAACGAATTTACAATAGCATTCGATAAAGTTAGGAGGTTCAGTAAAAACTTTAAAAATTATCAATTAAGAACCCTTTAATTAACCAAAAGATTCTTGCCATGCAACAACCAACGATTCAACGCAAGCAATTATTCATTGCAAGTTGTATTGCGCTTATTGTTACCTCAATGACTTTTGCCTTTCGCGCTTCACTGGAAGGCGTTTGGGGAACAGAATTTCACCTTGATAAAGAACAAGTGGGTTGGGTATTCAGCCCTGCTTTCTGGGGATTTACCTTAGCAATGGTTTTTGGAGGACCCCTGTGTGATGTATTAGGTATGAAGCGTTTGATAGGGCTCGCTTTTATTGGGCATGTTGCGGGAGTAATTATTTATCTGATTGCAAAGGACGCCACTATGTTATTTATAGGTACCCTATGTATTGGCATAGGTAATGGCATGGTGGAGGCCGCTTGTAACCCCCTGGTGGTTTCTTTGTTTCCCGATAACAAGATCACCATGCTAAACAGGTTTCATGTATGGTTTCCCGGTGGTTTGGCAATAGGAGGATTAATTGCCTATTTCCTGCTTGAGCAAGTACATATTAACTGGCATATACTGGTGGGGTTGCTTTTATTGCCAGCACTTATTTATGGAATTCTTTTCTTACGCCTGAAATTTCCTCCAACCGAACGTGTAGCTAAAGGTATTAGCAGCAAGCAAATGTTCGGCGCCTGTTTAAATCCGCTTTTTATTGTAATGCTATTGTGCATGTTTTTAACCGCTGCTACTGAATTGGGTACCAATCAGTGGTTGGGTGCTTTATTACAGGGTGCTGGTGTTTCAGGAATACTTGTTCTGGTATTTATAAATGGTATTATGGCGCTGGGCCGTTCGTTTGCCGGGCCCGTTGCCCATCGGTTAAATCCAAATGGAATGCTGATCTTTTCAGCGCTTTTTGCAGGCATTGGTTTATTATTACTGAGTAAAGCAAGCGGCGGAGCTGCTTTTGGGGCTGCCCTGGTATTTGCAGCAGGGGTCTGTTTCTTTTGGCCAACAATGCTTGGATTTGTTTCGGAATATCTGCCTAATACAGGAGCTCTGGGATTGTCTCTTATGGGCGGGGCCGGAATGTTCTCAACTTCTCTTATTTTGCCTTTGATGGGTAAATGGTATGATGGTTATAAGGCCGCTGCTATTGCTGCGGGTGAAGAGGCTACAAAAGCAGATGCTATTGCAGGTTCTAATACATTTATGAAAGTTGCCATAATGCCTGCCATTCTGTTGGTAGTATTTGTAGTAATTTATATATCGCGTCGTAAACATTACGTACAGCATAAAGAGGCAGTGGCTCAGGCTGAGGCACAGGCAACTGTCTAAGATCGCTGAATGATTCGTTTAATAATTTGTTATAATTTATTATGAACGGCTTTTCATTTAATCGATTTTATTTGAACATTTTGTAAATTTCAATCCCAACAATAACAACATGGCCAATCAATCAAGAAGAGTTGCCATTAAGAACCTCGTTGCCGGCACGGCAGCGCTGGGTGCGGCCAACATGCTTCCTTCTTTTACCACTCCCGAGGAAACTAAATCGTATACTTTGAAAGGAAATATTAATCACTCTGTTTGCCGCTGGTGTTATGGCTCCATTCCGCTTGAAGAATTTGCTCCTGCTGTAAAGAAAATGGGCATCGGGGCTATTGACCTCGTTGGGCCCAAAGACTGGCCTATACTTCAAAAAAATGGCCTGTACTCTTCTATGTGCAATGGCGCGGAAATTAACCTTACCGATGGCTGGAATGATAAAAAATTCCACGCTCAGCTGATTAAGAATTATTCCGAAATGATCCCCCTGGTAGCCAAAGCAGGTTATAAGAACCTTATTTGCTTCAGTGGCAGCCGCCGCGGTATGGATGACGAAACCGGTTGGAAAAATAGCGTTGAAGGCCTGAAACAGATCATGGGTTTGGCCGAAAAGAATAACGTAATGATCGTAATGGAGCTGTTAAACAGCAAAGTAAACCATAAAGATTACATGTGCGACAGAACACCGTGGGGCGTTGAACTGGTAAAACGTTTGGGGTCTGACAACTTTAGACTGCTGTATGACATCTATCATATGCAGATCGATGAAGGCGACGTAATACGAACCATTAAAGATAATCACCAGTATATGACCCATTATCATACTGGCGGTGTTCCGGGAAGAAATGAAATAGACGATACGCAGGAATTGTATTATCCCGCTATTATGAAAGCAATTGTTGACACAGGGTTCAAAGGATATGTAGCACAGGAGTTTATTCCTGCACGCAATACCAATGAAGAACGTTTGGCATCGCTTGAAAAAGCGGTTAAAATCTGCGATGTGTAATAATGCATTCGACGGTTTCGGGTTCTTCTGAGTTTCGTGTTTCAGCTCTGTAAATTTATAGTTCTTCTGAATGCATAATGCCAAAGGCATAACGCTAAACGCATAATTTCAAAGGTTTGCATTAAGCGTTTTGCTTTAAGCATTCAGCATACGATTGTCATTTGTCTTATTAAAAAAACGAATCATGGCAGAAAATGTATATGATGCTATTGTAGTAGGCTCCGGTATCAGCGGTGGCTGGGCTGCAAAAGAACTGACCCAAAAAGGATTAAAAGTTTTGTTGCTTGAGCGTGGTGAAAATATTGAGCATATAAAAGGATACACCAACACAAATAAAGATCCCTGGCAGTTTCCGCACCGCGGCGGCAAAACGCAGCAAATGATTAAGGATTATCCTGTTTTAAACAGAGATTATCCTTTAAATGAAACCAATCTCAACTACTGGACCAATGAAAAAGATTGTCCGTATGTAGAAAAAAAGCGGTTCGACTGGTTTCGTGGCTACCATGTAGGAGGCCGTTCGCTGATGTGGGGCCGCCAAAGCTATCGCTGGAGCGATTTTGATTTTGAAGCCAATGCAAAAGAAGGCGTCGGCGTTGACTGGCCGATTCGTTATAAAGAAATTGCACCCTGGTACGATTATGCTGAAAAATTTGCAGGCATCAGCGGTACCAAAGAAGGGCTTCCTCATTTACCCGACGGACAGTTTCAACCTGGTATGGAATTAAACTGTGTTGAAAAAGATGTGGCCGCCAAACTGAAAGACCATTACAAAGGCCAGCGTCACTTGTTCATTGGCCGTGTGGCAAATATCACTCAACCGCTTCCCGGCCGAACCAATTGCCAGTACCGTAATAAATGCTGGCTGGGTTGTCCCTTTGGCGGTTACTTCAGTACACAATCTTCTACATTGCCGGCAGCTATGGCTACAGGCAATCTTACACTTCGTCCGTTTTCAATTGTTACTAAGGTATTATACGATAAAGACAAGAAAAAAGCTACCGGTGTTGAAATAGTAGACGCAACGGATAATAAGACCTATCAGTATAAATCGAAAATAGTATTCCTGTGCGCCTCTGCTTTTAACAGCACCTGGGTATTGTTTAATTCTGCAACCGATGTATGGCCCGAAGGTTTGGGCAGCAGCAGCGGTGAACTTGGTCATAACGTAATGGACCACCATTTCAGAGTGGGCGCCGAAGGTGTAGCAGAAGGTTTTGATGATAAATATTATTTCGGTCGCCGCCCCACAGGTTTTTATATACCCCGCTTCCGCAATTTGTATGGCGAAAAAAGAGATTACGTGCGTGGCTTTGGTTATCAGGGAGGCGCCAGCCGTCAGGGCTGGAACAGGCAGATCGCCGAATTAAGCATCGGCGCTGAACTGAAAAATGCACTTTGTGAACCAGGTCCGTGGACGGTGGGTATGACTGCTTTCGGAGAAACATTACCCTATCACGAAAACAGGATCATGCTCGACAAAGACAAAAAAGATAAATGGGGTTTACCTGTGCTGGCAATGGATTGTGAGATAAAGGATAATGAAAAGAAAATGCGCGTCGATATGAAGAACGATGCCGTTGAAATGTTACAGGCTGCAGGACTGAAAGATGTGCGGGGTTCAGAAAGTGATTACTACATGGGTATGGGTATTCACGAAATGGGTACAGCCCGTATGGGTAAAGATCCAAAAACATCCGTGCTCAATGCACATAACCAGGTTTGGGATGCGCCTAATGTATTTGTAACAGACGGCGCCTGTATGACATCGGCTTCGTGCGTGAATCCTTCTCTTACTTACATGGCATTAACAGCAAGGGCTGCAGATTACGCAGTAAATGAATTGAAAAAAGGAAACATTTAAATACGAACAAGCTTAATTGAAAATCTGAATTAATACCATGCCCGGAGATTCTCTGAACGTAAACGTTAATAACAAAGCAACCGTACAAAATACCTATGATGCTATAGTGGTAGGGTCAGGTATCAGTGGCGGATGGGCTGCCAAAGAATTATGCGAAAAAGGATTGAAAACGTTAGTCCTTGAACGCGGCAGAAATGTTGAGCACATTAAAGATTATTCTGGAACCGAAAAAAATATGTGGGAGCTCGCTCACCACATGAAGGTAACAGAAGAAGATAAAAAGAACAGTCCCATTCAAAGTAAGTGCTACGCTTTTAATGAAGTTTCTAAAAAGTTCTTTGTAAACGATATAGATAATCCATACACCCAGGTCAAACGGTTCGACTGGATCCGCGGATACCATGTGGGTGGCCGCTCACTTATGTGGGGCCGTCAATCGTACAGATGGAGCGATATTGATTTTGAAGCCAATGCCAAAGATGGCTATGGTGTTGACTGGCCCGTTCGTTATAAAAATCTGGCTCCATGGTACAGCTATGTTGAAAAGTTTGCCGGTATCAATGGTTCAAAAGAAGGATTACCGCAGTTACCCGACGGTGAGTTTTTACCTGCCATGGAAATGAACTGCCTTGAGAAACATGTGGCCGCACGTATTAAAGAAAGCTACAACGACCGCGTAATGATCATTGGCCGTTCGGCCAACCATACGCGACAAGTTGGTGACCGTGGTCCTTGTCAGTATCGCAACAGATGTCATGAAGGTTGTCCGTTTGGTGGCTACTTCAGCAGCAATTCGGCTACTTTACCAGCGGCAACAAAAACAGGCAATCTTACTTTACGGCCGTATTCAATAGTGCTGGATGTGATATATGACAAAGATAAAAAGAAAGCTACCGGTGTACGGATACTCGATTCTGAAACCATGAAAACAGAAGAGTATTATGCCAAAGTGGTTTTTTTAAATGCATCTACTTTAGGTACCGCACAAATTTTATTACAATCTGTTTCGGATGCTTTTCCAAATGGATTGGGTAATACAAGCGGCCAGGTAGGTCATAATCTGATGGACCATCACTATGGTGTAGGTGCACACGGAGAGTTCGATGGTTTTGCCGACCAGTATTTTTATGGAAGAAGACCCAACGGCATTTATATTCCGCGGTTCAGAAATATCAGTGAAAAAACAAAGCGCACTGATTATGTACGCGGCTTTGGTTATCAGGGAGGCGCCAACAGAGGGAAACCAAATACTGCAGACGGAATAGGCGTTGAACTGAAAGAACAAATGACAGAACCGGGTCCCTGGAATATGGGTATTGCCGCCTGGGGAGAGCATCTTCCCGATTACAGGAATAAGGCAACATTGAACAAAGACAAAAAAGATAAATGGGGCCTGCCTACGCTCGATATTGATTGTGAGTATAGAGAAAATGAGAAAGCGATGCGTAAAGACATGATAGCAAGCGCCGCCGAAATGCTTGAAAAAGCAGGCTTAAAGAATATAAGCACATTTGATAGTGATCCTGCTCCCGGGTTTTGTATTCATGAAATGGGTACCGCCCGTATGGGTAAAGATCCAAAAACATCTGTATTGAATGGGTTTAATCAGATGCATGAAGTAAAAAATGTGTTTATTACAGATGGCGCTTGTATGGCTTCATCAGCCTGTCAAAATCCGTCGTTAACCTATATGGCGCTTACTGCACGAGCCGTTGATCATGCAGTAACCGAGCTGAAAAAAGGAAATATTTAATGTGCGGGTTTGCAGGTGTGCGAATATGCGAATGAACATAAAGACATGGGTATTCCCATTTTCAAATTTTCAAATTTGCTAATTTTCAAATTATTATCATGAACAGAAGAGACGCATTATCCCGTGTTGCACTGTTGTTGGGAGGAACTGTAATTGGCGGGGAAGTTTTTTTAAGCGGTTGCACCAGTGCCGACAAAAAATTAGGGCAGTCACTCGACTTTACGCCGGATGATATTGCCTTTTTGGATGAAGTTGCCGAAACAATTATACCTCGTACCGATACACCGGGCGCCAAAGACGCCAAGGTTGGGCAGTTTATGACCGTTATGGTCAAAGATTGCTACGACGAAAAAAATCAGAAGATCTTTCTCGATGGCATGACTAAACTGAACGATGCGAGCAAGAAGAAATTCAATGGCAATGACTTTATGAAGATCACGCCGGAACAACGTAAACAATTGCTTACTGAATTGGATAAAGAGCAGAAGGATTATGCGAAGAACAAGAAGAAAGAAGACGATACGCATTATTTCTCTCAAATGAAACAGTTAACCCTGTTGGGCTTCTTTACATCTGAACCAGGCGCTACAAAAGCTTTACGTTATGTAGCAGTACCTGGCCGCTTCGACGCCTGCGTTCCCTATAAAAAAGGCGACAAAGCCTGGGCTCTGTAACAATATTGAATAACGAATATTCAATGATGAATGTTGAAATACCCTTCGATATTGGAAATTCATCATTCAACGTTCAATATTTAAATCATAGATATGTACAACAGACGAAATTTTCTGAAAGCAACCGGAACACTCGCCTCAGGTTTACTGATCGGCTCACGATCGGCTTTTTCAATGGATGAATTTTCAGCCAGTGGAGATATAAAAAATTTTGGCTTACAGTTATGGACCATTCGTGAAGACCTGCCAAAAGACCCGAAAGGAGTATTGAAACAGGTTGCATCCTTTGGCTATAAACAAATTGAAAGTTTTGAAGGCAAACAAGGCATATTCTGGGGCATGACCAATAAGGAATTTAAAAAG
>Ga0068857_100005574_pt1 | contig 10747 bp, 8 predicted proteins | sample KBSCornC72_FD_66591 | JGI IMG/M metagenome (GOLD analysis project Ga0068857, IMG submission 66591) | Corn rhizosphere microbial communities from Kellogg Biological Station, Michigan, USA - KBS Corn C7-2 | ecosystem: Host-associated > Plants > Roots > Rhizosphere > Soil ...
CGGCTCGCGGGGACGCTCGCCCCACCGAAGCTCACGAAGGCCAACTCAGCGATTTACTTCGAGCTGAGCAAAGGGATTATTGGCAAAGTTGCCGGAATTCGTTTCCTGGGAATTAGATTTGGCCGGCCGCTCGACATGAACCGGTGTGCCCTTATGGTTAGTCTCGGGGCGCGGCTGCGGCGCCGAGGCTGACTGACCCGACGCTTCTTCTGCCTCAGGTTGCCGGGGATTTTTGGCGCGCTTGTTGCGAGGCAACGGGCTGATCATCACATTGATGCCGCGGCCAATTAGCTTCGCCTGAAAATCGGGATGACCATATGGAGCGACGTCAGTGAGGAATTTGTTAATCACTTGGAATCCAAATTCGGTGTGGGCCATTTCGCGTCCGCGGAATTTGAGGGTGATTTTCACCTTCATATCCTCGCAGAGGAAATCAACGGCGTGCTCGATTTTGACGCCGAGATCGTGTGGATCGATCTTGGGGCTGAGCTGGATTTCTTTAACCTTGTTGGCGTGCTGGTGCTTCTTGGATTCCTTGTCGCGCTTGGCCTGTTCGTAACGGTATTTGCCGTAATCAACGAGGCGGCAGACCGGCGGATTCGCATTGGCGGCGATCTCGACAAGGTCCACGCCTGCGGTGCGAGCCATGTTTAAGGCATCGCCGAGTTGAAGGACACCGAGCTGTTTGCCATCGGTCCCGATTACCCGGACTTCGCGGGCACGGATCTTCCCGTTTACCCTAACGAATGGACCGGAAGAAGAAGAAGAACGTGAAGGAAAAGGGCGACTCAAGACACCCTCATCGGTTGAAACTTATTCATGCATTGATTGTCGAACCATCTCGTAACTTTCGTCTTTTTTAGATAACCTTAACTTAAGGATTTCGCAAGAAAATAATTGCCAAAATTAATCGTTAGAGCGTTAGGAAAAACCCGCCATTTACTCCCGCTGGGATGGATAAAAGTATGGCTCGATCATCGTTTAGACGCGACGGTCTCCATCGAAGGATCCGGGGGGGCATTACGTTTGGCCATGATGGCGGTAATGATCTTTTCTCCCAGGTCGGGTTTCTCAACCAAAGCTTTTTGCGCAGCGTCTTTGCCCTGACCGATAAGGTCTCCGTTGAACTGCAGCCAGGCGCCTTTTTTGTCCACAACACCGTTCTCAATGCCGACATCAAGGATGCTGCCTTCTTTGTTGACCCCGTGATTATAAATGATGTCGAATTCGGCTTCGGCGAAGGGGGGAGCAACCTTATTTTTGACAATTTTGACTTTGACGTGGTTGCCGATTGCGTTACCGGCGGCGTCTTTCAAAGTGTCCTTGCGACGAATGTCGATGCGAACACTGGCATAGAATTTTAATGCCTTGCCACCGGGGGTCGTTTCGGGATTACCGAACATGACACCGACTTTTTCGCGCATTTGATTTGTGAAGATGCAGGTGGTTTTTGCCTTGGAGAGAATGGCGGTCAATTTGCGAAGTGCCTGGCTCATGAGACGCGCTTGCATACCCATTGTGGCCATACCCATTTCGCCCTCGAGTTCGGCTTTGGGAACGAGCGCGGCAACGGAATCGATGACGATGACGTCGAGAGCGTTTGAACGAGCCAGGGTTTCGCAAATGGTTAGGGCCTCTTCGCCGCTGTCGGGTTGCGAGACCAGGAGATCGTTGACATTTACGCCGAGGCGTTTTGCGTAAATAGGATCGAGAGCGTGTTCGGCATCGATGAAGGCAGCCAACCCGCCATTCTTTTGCGCGTTCGCGATCACGTGAAGCATCAGCGTGGTTTTGCCGGAAGATTCGGGGCCGAAAATCTCGACAACACGTCCGCGCGGCAGGCCGCCGACGCCGAGGGCGAGATCAACGGCGAGCGCGCCAGTTGGAATAACTTCGATCTTTTTCAGATGTGCATCGCCGAGACGCATAATGCTGCCATCGCCGTAGGTTTTGGTGATGGTTGAAATTGCGGCTTCGAGGTCGCGCTCGCGTGCGGCGGAAATTTTTGCGGCTTCGGCGGCTTTGGTGTCAGCTGCCGGTGTTTTTTCTTTTTCTTTCTCTGCGGTTTTTGCGGCCATAAGTCAGTTCAATTCAATTAATGGTAATGGTACGAAATGAGTGAGTGTCAGTCAAAATCTGCTATTTTACTTTCTTTGCTGGGTTTGCGCCTTCGCCGACGGACCAAAGGAGGCCGGAAGGTTTGCCGGTGGAGTCGGTTTGAAATTCGACCTGGAAGTCGGTGGTTTTGGCGAAGAATTTTTTAGGTGATTCGGCGAACAAGACAAAACGGACATCACCCATAGTCGCAACGAGTTGGCGTTCCTGGGCGGTGATTTCGATGAAATTGTTCGGGGTTATTTCATAGCGCGCGACGTAGCCCTCGAGGAGGCTGTTGGCGAGGGTGAATTCCTTTTTGCCGTGTTTGCGGAGTTCGCGAACCCAGATGTTTCGGAAGCGGACAGGATTGCCGTGGTCCTGCAGGGAGAGGGGCTGTTTTTCGGGATGAGCCTGGTACGGCGCGCGTTCGAGCCAACTGGTCGGACCGGTGAGTTCGACATTGTTTTGAATCAGGACGCCATTGTGGAAGACGGTGATTCGAGCGGGAGAACGAAGTTCGTCGGATTCGTTAAAGCGTGGAGCGGTGTAGATAATGTCATAGACCTGCCATTTGCCGGGGGGGAGGCTGGCATTTACGAGAGGCGGGTATTGGCCATAAATGGAACCGGCAGAGCCGTCTGCGTAAGTTTTGCTGTTAAAGGAGTCGAGGACCTGAACTTCGTAGCGATCCATGCCCAGGAAAACACCGCTGTTGCCGCGCCCCTGCCCTTCGCCGTGAGGAGGCGTTGGGGTTGCCCATTCGATGTGAAGTTGACAATCGCCGAAGTTCTGGAGGGTACGGACGTACCCACTGCCTCTGACGCATTCCATGTAACCGTCTTTGACGATCCACTTAGTGGGGCTGCCGTCCATCGCTACCCATTGAGAAATGTCTTTGCCGTCGAAGAGAACGATGGCGTCGGACGGTGCTTTGCCGACCTGGTCGTCGGTGCTGGGGACGGCTGGGGTGACTACAGGTGGCAACGGCCGGTCACGGTCATGGTCGAGCCAATTGGGGTCGGGTTGGGCAAGGCAATGGGTCGCGAATGTGACGACGGTCAGGGTGAGGATGAATTTCGAGGGCATGTTTAAGTTGGAGGGTTGGTCGAAGGAATCTTTTTTTGGTGTCTATAGGTTACTATGGGTTACTACAGGTTACCGTAGGTTACCGGTAACGTTAAAGTAAGTTACCGAATCGGAGCGCAAACGCCTGACTAATCCACGGCTGGAAGCGTGTAGTTTTTCGAAACAAACTGTTGAAACAGTTGGGATGAACCTTGGATGTTCTCTCACCTTGCTAAAGCAAGGTGTTAATGAGAAGCGGTCAAAATCTCTCAAACTGAACCAGTTTCGCTGGTCAAGGTGAACTTCTAACTTTGACATTTTCAATCGCATTCTTTTGCGCAGCGACTATTGCACAAAGAGGGCGGGTCGATAAGGGCAAAGTTTGGGGACATCAGGTGCCGGAAAATTGAGGCTAGCCCGGAGGTAAACTGCTAAAGCAGTTGATGGGAGTGCTGAGATTCTGTCACCTTGCTGAAGCAAGGTGTTAATGAGAGGCGGCATTATTTCTTCTCAGACATATTCATCGCAGCCATTTTCTTGGCCATATCAGCTTCGAACTTTTCGTATTCTTTGCTGGTGACGGTGAATTTGTTGAACATGTAATTGGAGTTTTCGAAGTTCCAGTTCTGCTTGGCATCGGTGTAGGTCAATCTGGTGGCGTTGCCTTGTTGGAACTGCTTGTGGGTGGGATCGGCTAAAGGAGGATTTGAGACGACGGGAGCACCCGCGTAACCGCCTTCGATAAGATGCCCGGAACAGACTGAATAATTACCGACTTTGGTGATGTGCTCACCGCCTTCGATTTTGCGGGTGATGGGGACATAACGAATTTCGCGGGATTTGGCGCCCATGGGGAAAAGATGCTTGGCGAGTTCGGCTAGAGCTTTGCGTTGGTCATCATTGGCCTTCTCGTCGATGTAAACGTACTCGAGATTCCAATTTCCGAAGGATTCGAACATGCTTTTGTTTTCGGGGCTTTGGACGTATTCGGCAACGGCAAGGCCATTGAGGGGCGTTTTGCCGTAGTGGCCTTTGCTGATGAAAATGATTTGAGCGCCGTTGCAAGTCATTCGGGACGGGAGTGAGGTAAACCAGCACGGGCAAGGCGCGTTGCAAGAACAAGCCTCTTCGAGTTCGCCAGAAAGTTTCCAAGGGACCTTCGGAGGTGCCATGTCGCCGGTTAAATCGGCGGCGTAGCTTGCGGCAGCGAGATTGAGAGCGAGCAGAGCAGCAAAAAATGCTGTGCGTTTACAGGACATAGAATTTGGGTTCTTCGGGTGAATCATGGGGACGACTTTAGCATCAGGAACCCGGGCGTCAAGAGGGTGCAAGCGATGTAAATTCGAAACTCAAAATTCGAATGAAAAGTCAGAATCGGCGTAATTGGATTGATCGAACATTAGGTCACTGGCATCTTGGCGGTACTGCTCCACATGATTCGCACGAACACTTCGACCTGTTTACTTTTCGCCCTTGCGTTTGCTTTGAGCGCCTCGGCCATAGGAGCGGATGCGACATCCAAATACGCTTTTCAAAAGCGATGGCTGTTTGTGTGGCGAAACATGAATGACCCGAAGGAGGTGGAGCGCATGATTACGCGATTCCCGCAAGCGGCTGCGACTGGCTACAATGGGGTGGTTTTTTCCCACGACATTGCGCCAGCGAAGGCCTCTGAGCTGACGACCGCCGCGAAACAGAATCATCTCGACCTGGTCGCCGTCGTTATGGGCGGCCCAAAAGATCGCAATTATTTCGAAGGTGTGCTCGCCCAGGACGAATTGTTTGTGGTGCACGATAATCGCGCGGTGCATCAGCCGGATAATCCGACGCGCGTTCTCAACGGAGATTTTGAAGAGGCTTCCGGCAATCATTTTAAGGGCTGGTCATTTCAAGATGATGAAGGCGTAACGACTTTTGCGGATCACGAAGTCGTTCACGGCGGCAAAACTTCTTTGCGCATGCAGGACATTAGGAAGAATGAGGCCAATCACTGCCGAATTTCGCAGCCACTAAAACTTCAGCCTCATCGGCAATATCTGATCTCGTTCTGGGTGAAAACCGAAAACCTTTCACCACAAGATGCTGAAGTGAAAGTGCTTGCGTCAAATGCGCAGCATTCTATCAGTTTCCAAACCTTTCACGTCGAGAAAACGGAGGATTGGAAAAAACACGAAATCGTTTTTAATAGCCTCGATTACAGTGAGGGCCGACTTTACATGGGTTCATGGTCTGGAAAGAGTGGCAAGCTGTGGTGGGATGATTTGAAGATTGAGGAAATCGGGCTGGTAAATGTTCTGCGACGTGCAGGTTGTCCGGTTACTGTTCGTGCGGAGGATGGCACGCGTTTTGAAGAAGGGCGTGACTATTTGGCTATCAAAGATACGATTCTGAATCCATGGAACGCATACCACGAGCCGCCCGCCATCAAGCTTCCGGCGGACACGCGAATCAAGGATGGGGCGCGATTACGAGTCAGCTATTATCATCCGATCGTCGTTTATGAGGACCGCGTGACTGGGTGTTTGAGCGAGCCAAAAATATTTGATGATTGGCGCGACGAAGTGAAACGGGTCAACGAACTGATTCATCCGGCTGCGTTTTTTATGTCCCATGACGAACTGCGGGTGATGAACCAATGCGCGCTTTGCCAGAGCAAGAAAATGACTCCGGGCGAATTGCTCGCGTGGAACGTGAAGCAGGCGGCGCAAATCGTCCGTGATGTCCGGCCTGACGCTGAAATTTGGGTATGGAGTGACATGTTCGACCCGATGCACAATGCAGTAGATCATTTCTATGCAGTCAATGGCACGCTTGCTGGTTCATGGAAGGGATTGGATAAGGATGTTGGAATTGTGAATTGGCATGGGGGTCTTAAGGGCAAGAATTGCAAGTTTTTTGCAGACCTTGGCCTGAAGCAGATTCTGTCGGGCTACTACGATCATGATGAGAATGGCGCGGAGATAACGGAGTGGCTGCAAAACGCTAAGAGTGTTCCGGGAATCGTCGGAGCGATGTACACAACCTGGGAAGATAAATATGGAGCGATGGAGACGTGGGCCAAAAAAGCGTGGAACCACGGTATCTCACAGTAAGTCCGACCCGCCAAGAGTCAGCTATACCATCGGTGGGCGCAAAACCCACAACAGGGCAAAGCAAACCGCAAAGGTCACAGCCAAGGCCAAAGCGCCGCCAACAGTTAACAAGAATTTCAGCCAAAGAGGCGCTCGATTAAACAGGGGCGGAGCAGTGCAACACGCGAAAGCTGTCCACAGTATCGGTGCCGAGCCGGAGAATCCAAGAAACGGTCCGTAAGATCGTCGCACTTGCACGTCCTTTAGAAATACGAAACCAATTGCGAAGGCTGCACAGATGAGAACGATTCCGAAGGCGAACATTGACCAAGCAATCCAATCTCGACGTGAACAAGACTCAGGCGCGTTTGGACCCATCGCCGAAAAGGTAATGGATTAGCAATCGATCATGAGGAAATAATTCGGCACGGCGCGCAGCACCGGCTCATTGTCGAGACTTCTGAGAGGCAGTACACTAGCGTGAGGCTTTTGCAATGGCTTCACTGAGCTTTACGGAAGAGCCGCCGTTGGCTTTGCTTTCGTCAGCGGCTTGCATGAAGGCGAAGATTTCGATGGTTTCTTCGGGAGAAACAGGAGCGACACCGTTTTTAAAGAATTTCATGATTTCGACGACGAGCGGAATGTAGCCGTCAAAGGAGCCGGCGGGGGTTTCGCCTTTTTCACCTTTGGCGAGACCGTGGAATGTCTTGTCCTGGTGATAGATTCCTTTGGCGCCGTTCTTCCAGGTGCCGATGACTTCTATTTTGCCGTCGGCGGTTGTGCCGCGTCGGACGGTTTCACAGCCGGGGCCGAGGACGGTGAACATGGCTTCGACGCCGTGTACGCCATACCAAAAGAGATCGGGATGATGTTTCTCGATTTCATATGGGCCGTAGGTTTCGATGTAAGTCACTTTGCCGATTGAGCCTTTGTGGACTTCCCGGGTGTCTTTGGCGAAGCGGAGGGCGGAGGAACTGAAGATGGGGACTTTGGCTTCTTTGGCGAGGCGGAAGATTTCGATGACGTCTTTGAGCGAACCGGCCATGGGTTTATCGATAAAGACGGGCTTTTGAGCCTTGAGGACCGGTTTGATTTGTTCCAGGTGGGGCCGGCCATCGACGCTTTCGAGAAGGACGGCATCGACGTTCTTGCAGAGTTCGTCGATGGAATCATAGAATTGGACACCGTATTTCTCTTTTAGAGTTTTGGCGTAGTTCTCGACGCGGTTAGCGCTTTCGGGAATGTCCGGGCTGCCACCTTTGAAAGCGGCGACGACTTTGCCGCCGGCGACATGGTCTTTGGCGTTTGGGTTGTTGAGGTTTTCGGTGAAGGCGGGGACGTGGGAGGTGTCACAGCCGATGATGCCGATGCGGAGGTCAGCAGCATAGGAAAGCCGCGAAAGAACGCAAAGAACACAAAGAAGATGTCCAAGAGACGGACGGCACATAAACATGAGTGTCGGAATGGAACTAAAGTTCATAAGGCGTGATTCCAATTAACTTGAATGGGAGTACGCTGCGGCGTAAATTTGCTTTACGAGTAGTGAGTTTGCTCGCTTTATGCAAGCGATAGATCGCCCCAAAAAAGTCAGTCGCGCGAGGTCTTCCGAGGGAAGAACAGAAAATCTCATAACGCCGCTCGAGGTCATCGCTGAATTAGAAAAGCATATCCTCGTGGATGGCTTCAAGATGGTGTTCGATCCGGTGAAGAGTCGCGGCGCGCACTTTGTGGATGCGGCAAGCGGGCGAGAGTTGATCGATCTATATAGTTTTTACGCGTCGCAGCCGATTGGGTTTAATCATCCACATTTTGACCGGCCAGACGTAAAAGAGGATTTGCTGACGGCAGCGAAGGTGAAGGTGGCGAATGCGGATGTTTATACGATGCAGTTTGCCAGATTTGTTCAGACTTTCGCGCGAGTGGTGGGATTGTCGCCGTTAGACCGATATTTTTTCATCGAAGGAGGAGCTCTTGCGGTCGAAAACGCGCTAAAAGCGGCGATGGATTGGAAGGTGCGGAAAAACTTGGCGACCGGCAAAGGCGAGCGGGGGACTGAGATCATCCATTTTGAAAAGGCGTTTCATGGACGGTCGGGTTACACGATGAGTTTGACGAATACCGATCCGCGCAAGATCTCGTATTTTGCGAAGTTTCCATGGCCGCGAATTAGCAGTCCGAGCCTGGATTTCTCGTTGCCCGCAGAGGAACGCATCCGATCGGTGATTGAGAAAGAGAAGGCGGCGGAGAAGCATATTCGCGATGTAATTGCCGCGAAAGGTGCGGATATTGCGGCGATTATTATCGAGCCCATTCAGGGCGAAGGTGGCGACAATCATTTTCGTGGCGAGTTTTTTCAGACGTTGCGGCGGATATGCGACGAGAGCGACATTTTGCTGATCTTTGATGAGGTGCAATGTGGGATGGGGATTACAGGCAAGAATTGGTGTTGTGAACATTTTGGGGTGATGCCGGATTTGCTGGCGTTCGGAAAGAAGGCACAGGTATGCGGAGTGATGGCAGGGCCGAGATTGGATGAGGTGAAGGAGAATTGTTTTCGGTTGCCGAGCCGGATCAGTTCGACTTGGGGCGGGAATTTTACGGATTACGTTCGTTCGATGCATTATTTGCGGATTATCGAGGAAGAGAAACTCGTGGAGAATGCACGGGTTCGCGGCGAAACATTTATCGCGGAACTGCAGGGATTGGCTCGGAAGCATCCGGTGATTTCGGCGGTGCGTGGTCGCGGACTGATGATCGCATTTGATTTGCCGAACGGACAGTTGCGGGATGCTTTCTGGAAAGGCGCGTATAAATTGGGGTTGCTGGTGGTTCGATGCGGAGAACGGTCGATTCGATTGCGCCCCGTGCTGGACGTCAAAGAGAGTGTGTTGCAGGGGGCACTGCGGATTATGGAGAAGGAATGCGCGAGGTTAGGATAAGCGTTTTATATGAGTTACAAGGGTTAATGAGTTAAATTGGTTAAATGAGGACAAAACGTGAGATGGGCAAGAAACCGTTGAAACGGTTCCAAAATGGGCAAGCGAGTGGCCGCACCTCGCTGAAGCGAGGTGTTAATGAGACAAAGAATAATGGATCTCAAGCCAGCAGGAGCGAGCGGCAGGTTCTGAAAAGGCTTGGAATTCAGGAAACGAATAGTGGGGTTTTTTCGGATGAATGGAGTGGGAGCGGGAAATTGCTGGAAAGTGTTTCGCCGATTAATGGCGAGGTGATCGCGCGGGTGAAGACAGCAACGCCGGAGGAATACGAGCGCACGATTCAGCGCGCGCAGGAGGCGTTCCGGAAATGGCAAAGTGTGCCCGCGCCAAAGCGGGGCGAAGTTGTTCGGCGATTAGGAAATGCCTTGCGCGAAGCGAAAGCGGATTTGGGCTGGCTCGTGTCCGTGGAAGCCGGAAAGATTACGGCGGAGGGCCAGGGTGAAGTGCAGGAGATGATCGATATTTGCGATTTTGCGGTTGGCTTGTCCCGGCAACTTTATGGACTGACGATTGCGTCAGAACGTCCGCAGCATCGGATGATGGAGCAATGGCATCCGTTGGGGGTGGTTGGAATCGTTACGGCGTTCAATTTTCCGGTGGCTGTCTGGTCCTGGAACAGCGCATTGGCGGCGGTATGCGGAGATTCGACGGTTTGGAAGCCTTCGAGTCAGACGCCGCTGACGGCGATTGCAACAATTAAAATTGCGGAACGGGTTTGCCGGGAGAACGGAATTGATCCGGCGATTTTCAGCCTGGTGATTGGCGATGGGGCGACCGTGGGCGAGCGTTTAATCAACGACACGCGAGTGCCGCTGATTTCGGCGACGGGTTCGACGAAGATGGGCCGGCATGTCGGCGAGGTGGTCACGAAGCGTTTGGGACGGACATTGCTGGAGTTGGGAGGTAACAATGCAATTGTTGTTGGGCCGTCGGCGGATTTGGATTTGGCGACGCAAGGGATTTTGTTTGGAGCGGTTGGAACGGCCGGTCAGCGATGCACGACGACACGGCGAATTATCGTGCATGAGTCGATTCGGGAAGAGGTGAAGCGACGATTGTTGAAAGCCTACGAGCGAGTGAAGATTGGGAATCCGCTGGAGGAAGGGACGCTGATGGGACCGCTTATAAATACGCACGCGGTGGAAGATATGCAGGCGGCGCTGCATGCAGTACGGAACCAAGGGGGCGAGATTCTATTTGGCGGCGAGGTGCTGAAAGGGCCGAAATTTCCCGGCGGCTGTTATGTGCGGCCCTGCCTGGTGGCGGCCAAGCACAATTTGAAGATCGTTCACGAAGAAACGTTCGCGCCGATTCTTTACATTATTTCATACAAAATGCTGGATGAGGCGATTGCGTATCACAATGAAGTGCCGCAAGGATTGAGTTCGGCGATTTTCACGAACGATTTCCGCGAAGCAGAGCAGTTCCTGTCGTGCTGCGGAAGCGATTGCGGGATTGCAAATGTGAATATTGGAACAAGCGGAGCGGAAATTGGGGGGGCGTTCGGAGGTGAGAAGG
>Ga0068857_100005581_pt1 | contig 10742 bp, 8 predicted proteins | sample KBSCornC72_FD_66591 | JGI IMG/M metagenome (GOLD analysis project Ga0068857, IMG submission 66591) | Corn rhizosphere microbial communities from Kellogg Biological Station, Michigan, USA - KBS Corn C7-2 | ecosystem: Host-associated > Plants > Roots > Rhizosphere > Soil ...
CAGCTGTTCGTGCAGCATGGTGTGGCGGCTGATCGTGTAGCTGAACTTGTCGAGCTCGGCCTTGCTCGGCAGCTCGCCGTTGAGCAGCAGATAGGAGACTTCCATGAAGCTGGACTGCTCGGCCAGCTGGTCGATCGGATATCCGCGATGGAGCAGAATGCCCTCGTCGCCGTCGATATAGGTCAGCGCGGACTGGCAGGACGCGGTGGATGTGAAGCCGGGATCGTAGGTGAAGGCGCCGGTCGCGGCGTAGAGCTTGCGGATGTCGATCACGTCGGGCCCCACCGTGCCCGACAGGACGGGATATTCGGACGATTTGCCGCCGAACTCCACCTTAACATTGTCCGCCATGTTCAATCTCCTGTCGTTCGCCCCTGGGCCGGCGGGCCGGCCACCCTTTTTTTCGATCACGCGTCGTCGGGTCATGCGCTTCGGCCGTGCCGGATCGCGAGCCCGCATTTCTTCATCACCGCGATGCCGAAGCTGGTGGCGCCGCCTCCGCTCCGAATCGCTCAACGCAAACGGTCGTCCAGTCGTCCCAGGCTCTCCTCGCGGCCGAGGAGCGCCAGGACGTCGAAAATCCCGGGAGAGGTGGTTCGGCCGGTGAGCGCCGCGCGAAGCGGCTGCGCTACCTTGCCGAGGCCGATTCCCCCGCTCTCCGCCACCGATCGGACAGCCTCCTCGAGCTGGGCGGCAGACCAGTCGGCCGTGGCGGCAAGCGCCTCGCGGGCCTGGGCCAGCAACGCCTTGCCCGGCTCGTCTAGCAGCGATGCGGCCTTCTCGTCCATATCGAGCGGGCGCGTGCGAAACAGAAAGGTCGCGCCATCGGCCAAATCGTTGAGATTCTTCGCTCTTTCCTTCAAATGCGGAATGCTGCGAAGCAGAAGCGCGTGATCGTTCGGGGTGAGATCGCGCCCGATCAGCGCCGCGACTCCGGGCGCGGCCAGATCGGCCAGCCGCGCATCGCCGGCCTCGCGCAGATAATGGCCGTTGAGATTCTCGAGCTTCTTCAAATCGAAGCGCGACGGCGAGCGGCCGACGCCGTCCAGATCGAACCACTGGATCGCCTGATCGCGGGCGATGATCTCGTCGTCGCCATGGCCCCAGCCGAGCCGCAGCAGATAGTTGTTCACCGCCTCGGGCAACAGCCCCATCTCGTCGCGATAGGCATCGACGCCGAGCGCGCCGTGGCGCTTGGAGAGCTTGGCCCCGTCGGCGCCATGGATCAGCGGGATATGGGCGTAGACCGGTTCGGGCCACCCCCCCTCGATCTCGTTCATCGCGCGGATCATCGCCAGCTGGCGGAAGGCGTTGTTGAGATGATCGTCGCCGCGGATGACGTGGGTGACGCCCATGTCGTGATCGTCGACGACCACCGCCAGCATATAGGTCGGCGTCCCGTCCGAGCGGAGCAGGATCATGTCGTCGAGCTCGGCGTTGCGGACCGTGACCGGGCCCTGCACCCGATCCTCGATCGTCACCTCGCCTTCGCGCGGGGCCTTCAGCCGGATGACGAAGGGCGCGCCGGCGGGCGCTTCCGACGGATCGCGATCCCGCCAGCGGCCGTCGTAACGCAACGGCTGCTTCGCCGCCTTCTGCTGTTCGCGCAGTTCGGCCAGTTCCTCGGGAGTCGCATAGCAGCGATAGGCATGGCCGGTGTCGAGCAGCGTCTGCGCGACCTCGGCATGACGGGCGGCGCGGGAGAATTGATAGACGACCTCGCCGTCCCAGTTCAGGTCGAGCCAGCGCATCCCGTCGAGGATGGCGTCGATTGCGGGCTGCGTGGAGCGCGCCCGATCGGTGTCTTCGATACGGAGCAGGAATTTGCCGCCATGATGGCGGGCGAACAGCCAGTTGAACAGCGCGGTGCGCGCGCCGCCAATGTGCAGATAACCGGTGGGGGAGGGAGCGAAGCGGGTGACGACCGGCTTGGCGGAGGACGGATGATCGGTGCTTGCGCCCACGCGCGGTTACTCCAAGATCGGGCAATGGCCTGCGATATGGATGCGCCACCTATAGCATTTTGCCGCCGGGTCAAACCGGCCGGCGGGCGCGTGGAGCCATGGCCGCGCCGGGCCGGCCGCCGCGCATGATCGCCCATCCGTCCAGGGCGGCGGCGGTGCTGCGGGCGAGCGGCGCACGGATCGAGGAACGGCTGGAGGCCGAGCGCGACCAGATCGCCCTGTGGCTGCCGGTGGCGCTGGGGGCAGGGATCGCGCTGTGGCTGGCCCTGCCCGATGCGGCCGGCTGGTTCGGCGCGGCGGGGCTGCTCGGCGGCGCGGCGCTCGCAGGATTGGCGATCGGCCTCGAAAGGCGGCTGGGCCGGATGATGCTGATCGGCGCTCTCGTCGCGCTGGCGGGGCTCCTGCTGATCTGGAACAGGGCGGACTGGGTGGCGGCCCCGCGTATCGACCGGCCGACGGTCGCACTGGTGTCGGGCCGGATCGAGACGGTCGAGCCGATGCCGGCACGGGAACTGGTCCGGCTCACCATCGCCACCGATCCGGGCCGGCAGCTCCCGCCGCGCCTCCGATTGAATGTCGACCAGGCCGATCTGGCCGGGCCGATCGCCAGCGGCAGCCGGATCGCGGTGCGCGCCCGGCTGCTGCCGCCGGCGCCCCCCGCGGTGCCCGGCGCCTATGATTATGCGCGCGCCGCCTGGTTCGCGGGGATAGGCGCCTCCGGCAAGGCGCTCGATCGGCCGCGGCTGACCGCGCCCGCGGACGGGGGCGATGTGCTGACCTGGTTCGCCGATGCGCGGACCCGCCTTTCGCGGCACATCGAGGCGCGGGTCAGCGGTGCGAGCGCGGGCGGGATCGCCGCCAGCCTGGCGACCGGCGATCAGGGCGCGATCGCCGAACCGGATGCCGAGGCGCTGCGGCGCGCCGGGCTCGCCCATCTGCTGTCGGTATCTGGCCTGCACGTATCGGCCGTGGTCGGCGGCGTGATGCTGCTCAGTCTGCGCCTGCTGGCGCTCAGCCCCGCCCTGGCGCTCCGCGCGCCGCTGCCGCTGATCGCGGCCGGGGCCGGCGCGTTGGCCGGGATCGGCTACACGCTGCTCTCGGGTGCTCAGGTGCCGACGATCCGCTCCTGCGTCGCGGCGCTGCTGGTGCTCGCCGGTGTGGCGATGGGGCGCGAGGCGATCACCCTGCGGCTGGTCGCGGCCGGCGCGCTGGTGGTGCTGCTGCTCTGGCCCGAGGCGCTGGCCGGGCCCAGTTTTCAGCTCAGCTTCGCCGCGGTGACGGCGCTGGTGGCGCTGCTCGAACATCCGGGCGTCGCCGCCTTTGCCGCGCGCCGCGATGAGGGGGTGGCGATGCGCTGGGGACGGGCGCTGGCGATGTTGCTGCTGTCGGGCCTCGCGATCGAACTGGCGCTGGCGCCGATCGCGCTGTTTCATTTCCATAAATCGGGGCTCTACGGGGCGGCGGCCAATATCGTCGCGATCCCGCTCACCACCTTCGTCATCATGCCGCTCGAGGCGCTCGGCCTGCTGCTCGACGGAATTGGTCTGGGCTGGCCGAGCGCGGCGGCGTGGCGGCTCGCTTCGCAGGCGCTCGCGCTGCTGCTGTGGATCGCCCATGCGGTAGCGGATATGCCGGGCGCGGTGGCCATGCTGCCGACGATGGCATGGGGGGCCTTCGCGCTGATGGTGGCGGGCGGGCTGTGGATCGCGCTGTGGCGCACGCGGCTACGGCGCTGGGGCGTGCTGCCGCTCGCGATAGGCGCAGCCTGGGCGCTCGCGGCGCCCGCTCCGGACCTGCTGGTGACCGGCGACGGCCGTCATGTCGCGCTGGCGATCGGCGGGGGACGGGTTGCGCTGCTGCGCGAACGCACGGGCGACTATATGCGCGGCGTGCTGAGCGAGGCGGCGGGCGTCGGCGGCGAGCCGCTGCCGTTCGACGCGCTGATGCAGGCGCGCTGTTCGGCCGATCTGTGCGTGGCGGAGATGGATCGGGGCGGGCGGCGATGGCGCATCCTGGCCACGCGGAGCCCCTATCTGGTGGATTGGCCTCGCATGGTGCGCGCCTGCGCCGCCGCGGACATCGCGATCAGCGAGCGCAGCCTGCCGCGCGGCTGCGCACCGCGCTGGCTCAAGATCGACCGACCGATGCTGCGGCGGACCGGTGGGCTGGCGATCGATCTCGATCGCGGCAGAGTGGAAAGCGTCGCGGCGGCGGTCGGCCGCCATCCCTGGTCGATGTCCCGGTAGCGCTTACCCCCGGCGCATCCGCCGGGGCCGGGCTCGCGGGAAAGGCATGCGCTTTCCCTTCCGCGGCTGGGCCGGCGCGGGGCCAGCCGCGGTTCAGTAGCGGCGCAGCAGCCCGGCGAGCTTGCCCTGGATACGCACCTGATCGGGCTTGTAGCGCTGCGGATCATAGGCGCGATTGGCCGGATCGAGCCGGATCATCGCACCTTCCTTGCGGAAATATTTCAGCGTCGCCTCATGATCGGCGATCAGCGCCACGACGATCTCGCCGTCGCGGGCGGTGTTGGTGCTGCGGATCAGCGCGTAGTCGCCATCGAGGATACCCGCCTCGACCATCGAGTCCCCCGACACTTCCAGCGCATAATGCTCGCCGGGGCCAAGTAGCGCGGCGGGGACGGCGAGGCTGCTCTGCCCCTCCAGCGCCTCGATCGGCAGGCCGGCGGCGATGCGGCCGTGCAACGGGATATCGAGGACGTTCTCGTTGGCGGCGTGCGGCGGCGCGGCGGGCGCCTTGGCCTTGCCGGCTGACGTCGCGGCTGGCGTCTTGCCGGCCAGCGCCTCGGGCATGCGCAGCACCTCGAGCGCGCGGGCGCGATTGGGCAGGCGGCGGATGAAATTGCGCTCCTCGAGCGCGCTGATGAGCCGATGGACGCCCGATTTGGACTTGAGGTCGAGCGCCTCCTTCATCTCCTCGAACGAAGGCGATACGCCCGCCTCGGCGAGCCGATCGTGGATGAAGATAAGCAGATCATGTTGCTTGCGGGTCAGCATGCCAAAGTCCTTGTCGGGAACGGACGAGGAACATTTAGGCAACCTGTAGGACTCTGTCAAGCGAAGCCGATGACCTCGACGTCGCTGCCGGCCGCGAGCGGCGGCGCATCGGGCGCGCGGACTATCAGCAGGCTCGCATCGGCGAGTGCGCTGAGCCCGGCGCTGTCCTGGCCCGACACGGGCACGGCGGCCCCCGAAACCCATTTCCCGCGCAGATATTCGGCGCGGTTGCCGGTCGCCGGAAGCGGCGCTCCGAGCCGGGCGAGCGCGGTCCGGGGCACCGGCGCGGCGCTGCCGAGCAGATGCGCGATCAGCGGCTTCAGGAACAGGGTGGCGGTGACGAAGGCGGATACCGGATTGCCCGGCAGTCCCAGCACCACGGTACCGCCCAGCATGCCGATCATCACCGGCTTGCCAGGCTTCATCCGCACCTTCCAGAAATCGATCCGCGCGCCGGCCTTCTCCAGTGCGGGCAGGACGAGATCGTGGTCGCCCACCGAGGCTCCGCCGGTGGTGACGATCACGTCGGCGTCCGCCGCCATGTGCGTGAAGGCGGTGGCGATAAGATCGAGATCGTCGCGGACGATTCCATGATCGGTCACGGTGCAGGCGCTTCGGCCGAGCAGCGCTGCGAGCATCGGGCCGTTGGAGGCGGGGAGCAGCGCGCCGTCTGCGGGCTCGCCCGGCGGGACGAGCTCGCTGCCGGTCGACAGGATCGCGACCCTGGGGCGGCGACGGACGGGTAGCGCGCCATGCCCGGCGCTCGCCGCCAGGGCGATCGCGGCGGCGCCGATCGGGGCGCCGGCGCGGATGAGGATGTCGCCTTCGGCGAAATCGCTGCCGCGACGGCGGATATGCGCGCCTACCCGGGCGGGGCCCTCGCCGGTCATGATCGCCCGAGCGCCCTCGCGTGTCGCCTCTTCCTGGATCAGCACGACGTCGGCGCCCTCGGGCACCGGCGCGCCGGTGAAGATGCGCGCCGCCTCGCCCGGGGCCAGGGCGCGCGCCAGTCCGCCGCCGGCCGCGCTTTCGCCCACCACCGTCCAGGGGCCGGGCCGCTCGGCGAAGCGGATCGCATAACCGTCCATCGCGGACAGATCGAGTGCGGGCTGGGTGCGCCGGGCGGTTATGTCCAGGGCGGCGTAGCGGCCGGCGGCCTCGGCAAGCGGCACCGTCTCGACCGGCAGCGCATCGCGAAGCGCGAACATGCGGGCCTGCGCCTCGTCGACCGGGATCAACGCCATCGGCTCAGTCCGCCTTCCAGTCGCCCGACTTGCCGCCGGTCTTGGAGAGCAGGCGCACGCCTTCGATGCGCATGCCCTTATCCATCGCCTTGGCCATGTCGTAGACGGTGAGCAGCGCCACCGTGACGGCGGTGAGCGCCTCCATCTCGATGCCGGTGGAATAGGTCGTGGCGACGGTGGCGGTGGCCCGGATGCCGTCGCCCTCGACGGCAAGGTCGAGCGCCACCCCGGCGATCGGCAGCGGGTGACAGAGCGGGATCAGCTCGGCGGTCTTCTTGGCCGCCATGATCCCGGCGACCCGCGCCACCGCGAGCACATCGCCCTTCTGGACCGAACCGGCGCGGATTGCCTCCAGCGCGGGCGCGGCGATCAGGATGCGGCCCTCCGCCACTGCCACACGCTTGGTCCCGGCCTTGGCCGATATGTCGACCATGCGTGCGGCGCCCTCGGCGTCGATGTGGGTGAGCTTGTCGCCGCCGGTCATCGCGGTGCTCAAGCGCCGGTCAGCAGCCGGCGGGTGGCCGCTGCTACGTCGGCCTCCCGCATCAGGCTTTCGCCGACCAGGAAGCAGCGCACGTCATGCTGCGCCATCGCATCGAGATCCGTCTTGGAGCCCAGGCCGCTCTCCGCGACGAAGGTGCAGCCGGCCGGCGCGCCGCCGACCAACTCATAGGTCCGGTTCAGGTCGATCGAGAAATCGCGCAGGTCGCGGTTGTTGACGCCGATCAGGCGCGAGCGCAGGCGGATCGCCCGCTCCAGCTCGGCGGCGTCGTGGACCTCGACCAGCACGTCCATGCCCTGCTCGATCGCGGCGGCTTCGATCTCGGCCATCTGCCCGTCGTCGAGCGCGGCGACGATGATGAGGATCGCGTCCGCGCCCAGCGCACGCGCCTCCGTCACCTGCCAGGGATCGATCATGAAATCCTTGCGCAGGCAGGGCAAGGCGCAGGCGGCGCGCGCCTGCACCAGAAAGTCGTCATGGCCCTGGAAATAGGGCGTGTCGGTGAGCACCGACAGGCAGGCCGCCCCCGCCGCCGCATAGGCGCGGGCATGGGCGGGCGGATCGAAATCGGGCCGGATCAGCCCCTTGGACGGGGATGCCTTCTTGATCTCGGCGATCAGGCCATAGCCGCCGGCGGCGACCTTCGCGTCGAGCGCGGCCCGGAAGCCGCGCGGCGCCGATGCGGCTTGCGCGCGGGCGGACAGCTCGGCGAAGCTGGTGGCAGCCTTCCTCGCGGCGACATGCTCGCGCTTGGCATCGCAGATTTCGGTCAGCTTGTTGCTCATTGCCGCGCGGCATAGAGCCAGAAGCCGCGAAGGTCTAGAAGTCGCTCCGGCCGAACCGGGCCAGGCCCTGGTTGATCCCCGGCGGATCGAGCACGCTCAGGTCGAGATCGAGCGGAGCGCCATACCAGGTGCCGAGGCTGGTGTGATCGGCGCGATCGTCGAGCGTCAGTGGATGGACCAGCGCGCGCAGACCCGACGCCTCGATCATCGACACGACGTCCGGCAGCGCGCCCCTGCGGAAATGGACCTCATATTGCGGCATCGGATGCGGGCCGGCCGGACCGTCGGTCGGGGCGCCGGTGAACAGGATCGCGACCCGGCGCGAGAAGGCCGCGCGCAACGCTTCGGCGGCGGGGCGCTCCGCTTCCGAGAAATAGATATGCGCATGATAGGGCGCGTTCGGACCGTCCATGACGGCAGGGTAGGACCGGCGCCGATCCCCCGCAACCGCGGAGGCAGCCGATCATGCGCCCCTCTCCGCGATGGCCCCGATAAGGGGAACGCCCCGGGCCTTTCGGCACGGGGCGCCCGTCATCAGTCCAGCCGTTGCTGGCTCAGAAGCTGTAATAAAGGCTGAACACCGCGGAGCGCGCCTCGCCCGGTGTCGCCCAGCCGTTATTGCGGATACCGGTGAAGTAGCGCTTGTTCGTCAGGTTCTGCACGTTGAGCTGCGCGGTCACCCCGTCTGTCACCTCATAGGAGAGGAAGGCGCGCTGGGTGAGCCAGCCCTTCGAACGGAACACCGGGGTCAGCGTGTTCACCACGGTGGTGGCGGTCCCGGACGCCAGTGCGCTGTTGTTGAGCGCAAAGCTGCCGGTGTAGGTCAGCCCCCAGCCGATCTGCAGATTGAACGGCAGCATATAGGTGGTGAAGAGGCTGCCCGAATGGCGCGGCGTGTTGGTCAGCCGCTGGCCGGCCTGCGGATCGGGAATCGCCGCCGAATTGCCGCACATATTGGTGGCGGCGCCGGCTTGCGGCCCCGGGTTGTTCAGGCAGAAGTTGGAGACGCTCTGGATCACCTTGCCCTTCAGATAGGTGTAGTTGGCGAACACCGACCAGTCGGGGGTGATGTTGCCGCTGGCGCCCAGCGCCAGGCCGTCGACCCGCGAGCGGCCGTCGTTGACCTGCAGCGTGGGGACGATCGGGTCGTTGGTGGCGACGCGGTAGTTGGTGCGTTCGTTGCGGAATATGGCGGCGGTCAGCTGCAGGCGGCGATCGAACAGATCGGCCTTGGCCCCCACTTCGTAGTTCACCGCCTTTTCAGGGCTGACGTCGCATGGGTCGCGCGAACCGCCGGGGGCGGCGATCAGCACGCCGCAACCGAGCCGCACGGTGGCTGAGGTCGGCGTGCGAGCATTGCCATAGGCGACGTAGAGGCTGACCGTCTCGATCGGCTTGAAGTTCAGGCCGAAGCGATAGGAGAACAGCTTTTCGTCGCTGTGCTGGTCGAGGCCGCGGGTATAGGCGCCGAGCGTCGGGCCCACGACGGTGGAGAAGGTGTCGGCGCGGAAGGTCGCCTTGGCCTGTTCGTAGCGCAGACCCGCGTTGAACTCGAGCTGGGGCATGATCTTGACGGTGTCGAACAGATAGCCGGCGAGGTTGCTGCTGTCGCCCTGGGAGAAGCCCGCCTGGATGAAGTTCAGCGGGCCCGTGTAGGTCGTGTTCGGCGCGACGAGGCTGATGAGCGGCTGGACGGCGGCGGTGCCGTTGGCAGTGCGCAGCACGTTGCCGCTCACCAGCTTGTAATCCTCCTTGGTGGCCGAGAAGCCGATCACGAGCGTATGTTCGAGACCGGCGGTGTCGAACACGGCGCGGAGATCGGTCTGGTTGTAGAGCAGCTGGTTTTCCTGGTTGCGGATATTACCGCGCGGGCCGCTGGGATTGTAGGTGTTCACCGGCTGGCCGGCGGGACAGGCGAGCGGCGCGGCCGCGATATTGGTCGCGGGCAGGGGCTGGAAGCCGTTGGCGAGGCAGAAGACGCCCTGCGGCGCGCTCGTCGACGAATCCTGTTTCACGCGCTGCCAGCGGGTGAGGTTGCGGATCGAGACCCTGTCGTTGAAATCATGGGCGAAGCGCATCGTCAGCTGGTCGACGGTGATGTCCTGGTCGTCGAGATTTTCGATGCCGTAATAGTGGCGGTCCTTGGGGTCGTAGCCGGGCAGCGGCCCGTCGTTCACGGCGTTGCGGAAATAAGGCACGCCATAGACGGGGACGTTGTTGTCCTCCTGATGGAGATATTGGAAGGTCAGGCTGGTCGGGCCGTCGATGCCGATCGTCGCCGACGGCGCGATGCCCCAGCGCTTGTTGCGCTCCACATCGCGGCCCGGGACGCGGTTCTTATGGCCGACCGCATTGAGGCGGAGCGCGACGAGATCGCTGACCCGGACATTGCTGTCGATCGTGCCGCGGTAATAATCGGCCGTGCCGATGCCGCCCTGGATGATCGTCAGATCGTCGGCCTGCGGGGTCTTGGAGACCAGGTTGATCGTCCCGCCGACCGAGCCCGAGCCGTTGAAGACGCTGTTCGCGCCGTTGTAGACCTCGATCTGCTGGAGATTGAAGGTTTCGGTGCGGCTATATTGCGCGCTGTCGCGAACGCCGTCCTGCGTGATGTCGTTATTGGCCGAATAGCCGCGCAGGTTGATGCTGTCGCCATAGCCGCCGCCGCCTTCGCCGGCGCCGAAGGTGATGCCGGGGACGGTCTGGAGCGCATCGCGCAGGGTCAGCAGGTTCTGCTTGCGCAGCACCTGGTCGCCGATCACGGTGATGGTCTGCGGGGTGTCGAGCAGCGGGCGGGTCGCCTTGTCGCTCGCGACCTTCTCGATCTTTATCTCATCCTCGATCGCGGTGGCGGTGACGGTCATGCCGCCCAGCTTCTTCTCGCCCTCGGCGGTCTGTGCCGCGGCTGGCGCGCCAGCAATGAAGCCCACACAGGCCAGCGCCAGGAAGCTGCTGCCTGCGATATCCCGATTGTTCACGCGCGTCCCCTTTTCGGTCGTTCTGATGCGCGCCGCCTATCGCTATTGAAAACGATTCGCAAATCTTTTTTGCGAAAAGCTCGCAATAGCAGGTGTCGGGCCGGCCCTGGCGATGTGAGCTCGTCTCGGAAACAGCGGATCATTGGATGGCGTTGTGGCGGGCTCGGGCTCGCAAGACCCCTGGGATCAGAAGGCGATCCACCTTGCGAGCAGGTCGCGGGCATCGCCGCTGTCGATCGCCTCGGCGGCGATCTC
>Ga0068857_100005583_pt1 | contig 10741 bp, 7 predicted proteins | sample KBSCornC72_FD_66591 | JGI IMG/M metagenome (GOLD analysis project Ga0068857, IMG submission 66591) | Corn rhizosphere microbial communities from Kellogg Biological Station, Michigan, USA - KBS Corn C7-2 | ecosystem: Host-associated > Plants > Roots > Rhizosphere > Soil ...
AAAAGGCCGTAAAAAGCCGGTTTTCGCCCGGTCCTACCGGTCGGCGCAACCAGGCTACCCTACGGCACCCAGAGAGGTCTACGTACTGCTGCTTCCTCACGGACCTGACAGGGTTAGCAAACATCTGCCGCGCAGGACCCGATTACGCCGACCGGCAGGACTGGAAGAAAACCGGCCTGTTCCATCGAGTTCATTTCATCTTCGGAACGTGGCTATTGTACACCCACAGGGTTGAATTGTCAAATCTTTTTTGTGCCAGGGATGGGTTATACGTAACTTCCTCATGTCTACTTCCAGCAAACATTGGGCGCGTTGTTAAGAGGCAGTGAACTGCTCCAAAATCTCCCGCGCCGTCTGCTCGTCCTTCGCAGCCATGAGTTGCACGAACAGCGCATTCAACGCGTCCCACTGGTCCGTTTGCATCGCCCTGGTTTCGGCCAATTCGGTGAGGCGTGGAAAATTTGCCTGGATAAAGGTGAGCAACAAATCCCGTACCGAGTGCAATCGTCCTTCAGCCAAACCTTTCGCTAAACTTTTCTCTTGTAGACTCTTTACCCAGGGATCTTCTTCTAACAAGGGATCGTACATATGAATCCTCCGTAACACTGTCTCCATATCTGTCTCTGACAGACGCTTGGCTCGCTGCAACATCACTTTAAAACACAAGAGTTCTTCGCGTAAAAGCTGCTGATCGTCCTGATAATAGTGTATCATACGGTCAATTCCCTCAAGCAGCAACTCTTTGGTCAGGTTTTCCATCGTGGGTAACAACCCATAGAACGGCACAGCCTGCGGGTTGCTGATCCATTCCTGGGCATCCATATCCCAGGTTCGCACGATTTCATAATCGAAAGTGTCGTAGACCCTTTGCTGGCTATACATACGCATTGGCGGATGAACGTTGCTATCCTTGAACGGATAAAAGAGGAATGAGATGACGGGCAGGTTGTATTCATACCACAAAAAGGCGCTATAGAAGTGCAGACGCCGATCCATGGTCCCGTTGGGCGACGTTTCAAACTCGAAATGCAGCAGGTGCCACTCTCCCAGGTAGAGCACGCGAAAGATGAGATCGCCGCGCTGGATGGGTGGGAGCATTTCGATATTGATTGGCTCAATCTGCGTAACCGTGTTGTCGCGTAACAACAAGCGGATGATATCCTTATACTGATGTGCTACCAGCCGCTTGAGCAGATTATCGTAGGGCTGTTTGTCTGGATCAAGAGATGTATCGTTTGCTCTATCGATCCGCTGGCTGGTCTTCGATGTGTGCGTCCGAGGTGTCTTTGATGAATCCGGTGGCTGATTTGCGGCATCGCCCATAGTTAGCATTCCTCCCTCTCAACGTAAACCAATCTCTCTATGAAGAATACCATGTGTGAATATATAATACAAATCCTGTTGCTAAAAGTCCTATATAACGTGTGAATACATCCGCGAAAAGCAAATGATCGCCATCCCATGCGCACAAAATGGAAGCTATGCTGAGCGCCGCGCAATAAACAATTTTCTTCACGCAAGAGAGGCACATACAGATCATGCTGTATGTGCCGATATGTATATGTCTCTCCTTTTAGCGAATGATCTTACAGCAGCCCTTTGCTCTGCAAGAACTGTTGGGCGACGACCTTGACGGCCTCGGTGGACGAGGTGCCACTGTTCTTCATGCTCGCCACCTTATTTTGCAAGTCGATGCTGACCTGAGTGGTCAGATCGGGAGCCAGCGTATTCAGGATGGTCGTGATATCCGGGTATTTCTGTAGAATTGCGTCACGCACGATAGGAGCTGGGTTGAACTGCGGGAAGCCGTTCTTGTCGTCCTTCAGGAAGATGAAATTCTGCGTCGCGACCGTGCCATCGGTGGTGTAGCAGACGTTCACCTGCGCCTGGCCGTTCTTGACCGCTGAGAAGCCAATGGCGTAGAGCACCTGGCTCACGCTCTTGAAGCTCTTGGTGGTGAACCCATAGGTCTTTTGCAGATCATCAATGAATGAGATGCCATCGGTCGGCAAGGCCAGGGTGAGATGCGAGACCAGCGGAGCCAGTTGCGAGATCGTGGTGATGCCCAGGCTCTGCGCCTCAGCCTTTGAAGTGCAGATCGCGTAACCATCGTTGAGCGGCGCGGGAGCCAACCACGTGATGTGATACTTCTGTTCGTACTGCGTCTTCACCGTGTTGTAGTCCGTGCGCGGGTTGAACGACGAAGGAATATTCAGCTCGTTCAGACCAGTAGCCGTGAACTCCGGGTAGATGTCGAGCGCGCCGCTCTTGATGCCCTGATCGACGATGGTACTGTTGCCCAGCGCCAGCTTGGGGGTGACTTTATACCCGTTTTTTTGCAAGAGCAGGATATACATCTCAGCGATCAACTGGCTCTCAACGTCCAGCTTGCTGCCCACGATGATCGGGCCTTTGGGCTGGCTGCTGTTGCCGGTAGTTGCGGCGTTGCCACAGGCCGATAGAGCCAGCGTCATGAGCAGGCCCAGCGACAGCAGCAGCGTTCTGGTTTTCGACGAACGGATAAAGGAAAACATACGTTCCTCCCTGAAAAACTAAGTCACAATCAAAGTAAGATACACGCCGTTTCCGTCAGAGCGTTACGCTCCAGCGGTTTCCAGCAGACCTTTATTCTGTAATCCGGCGGGTGTCAGAAGACGTTCCAGCCAGCCCATGCCTACTTCGACAAGCAGGGCGATGAGCGCGACCGGGACCGCGCCGGCGAGAATTTCAACAGGATGTAATTTGTAAAAACCATCGACGATATAGTCGCCGTAGCCGCCAGCGCCGATGAACGCGGCGAGTGGCGCGGTTGCGATGATCTGGACCGCTGCCGTGCGTACTCCGGCTGCGAGAATGGGCAGCACCAGGGGCAGTTGCACGCGGACCATGATCTGGCCGTTGGTCATGCCCATGCCGCGCGCGGCGTCAATGATGGACGGATCGATATCGCGTAGCCCGGTGTAGGTGTTGAGTAGCACAGGTGGGATGCCCAGCACAATCATCGCGACCACGGCTGGCTTAAAGCCGATGCCCAGAAACGGTACGGCAGCGATCAAGAAGGCGATAATCGGGATGGCCCGCATCAGGCCGCTCAGATTGACCGCGACAAAGGCGAGAATGGCCGTGCGCGAAACCGCCATGCCCAGTAGCACACCAATGGCCGTGGCAATCAGGATGGATACCAGGCAAAGCTGGATGAAGGACACGGTTTCGCCGCCCAGATTGTTGCTGGGATCAGCGTAAAACTGGCCTACGCCAATCGCCATGCCACTCAGCGCGCTCCAAAAATTGGCCAGAGCTGTCAAGAAGTTGCCCATATCTGTATCCTTTCTACACGCGTGCGAGCGAGTTGCGGCCACGATTGAGCGCGGTTTGCAGTCCCAGTAGGAGCAGATCAACGATAATCGCGAGTGCGGCCAGCAGGATCGCTCCGGCAGTGATGGCGTTGAGATCGAGCGTGGCGATGTTCTTGAAGATCAGATCGCCCAGGCCGCCATCTCCCACCAGCGAGGCCAGTGAGGCGATACCGATGGTGGTGACGGTGGCGATGCGAACCCCCGCTACGATCGTTGGCAGAGCCAGGGGCAGGCGCACCCGCAGGAAGAGTTGTACTCCGCTCATACCCATCGCCTTGCCCACCTCGATCATCAAGGGATCGACGGCGTGGATGCCGGTGACGATGTTGCGGATCAAGACCAGTTGCGTGTAAATCACCAGCGGGACGATTACCGTGGGCAGGGTGAAGCCACTAAGCGGGATCAGAAAAGCGACCATGGCGATGCTCGGAATGGTATAGAGCACGTCTGAGACGCCCAGTAACGGCGCGTAGAGCCATCTGACCCGCGCGGCCAGCAGTCCCAGCGGAATCGCAATAATCAGCGAGATAAGCATAGTGATGCCAACCAGCGTCAGATGTTGCAGAAACAGGTTTGGAATACTGCCCGGATCGGTTAGATCGTAGTTGTACGGGCTGAGTAAATATTGCATAAAAATCCCTTCGTGCGCGCCAGAACACGCTTTATCTGTTGTTAAATGCGGGTTTCTTCCGGCTCGACCTGCTGTGCATCAATCTTCGCGTGCGTCGCGGTAATTTCGCGGTTGATGCTGGCGAGGGTGACGTTGCCGAGCGGATCGCGGGTCTGGCTGTCAACGATGGCGAGGGACGGGGCTTTGGACTGGAGGAGTTGCAACATGGCATCGAGCAGAGTGGCGTCAGATGAGCAGGTTGCAGCATCACCCCAGTGAGCCGACGAGACGGCTTCGGGCCGGTTGTCCAGCGCGGAGGTAACAGGCAGGTATTGCAATTGGCGCAGGGTGTTATCGGCTCCCACGAGTTTGCGCACAAAGTCGTTGGCCGGGTTGGTGAGCAGCTCGATCGGCGTGCCCAACTGCACGAGTTTGCCTTCGGAGAGAATGGCAATCCTATCGCCAAGCTTGAACGCCTCTTCGACATCGTGCGTCACGAACAGCACGGTTTTCCGCACACCACGCTGAATCCGCAAGAGTTCTTCCTGCATGCGTTCGCGGGTAATGGCGTCCAGCGCGCCGAAGGGTTCATCCATCAGCAGAATCGCCGGATCGGTGGCCAGGGCGCGCGCGAGACCAACGCGCTGCTGTTGCCCGCCGGAGAGCTGGCGTGGATAGCGTTTGCGATACTCCTCTGGCTCCAGCCCGACCAGTTCTAATAGCTCATCGACGCGCCGATTCAATTTCTGGCGCGACCAGCCGCCCGCGATTTCGGCGGTGACGCGAATGTTCTCCGCGATAGTCATATGGGGAAAGAGGCCGACCTGCTGGATCACATAGCCGATGCGGCGGCGCAACTCAATCGAGTTCTCCTCTAAAATATTCTTGCCATTGATGAGGATTGCGCCCGCAGTTGGCTCGATCAGGCGATTAACCATGCGTAAGAGCGTGGTTTTGCCTGAGCCGGATGTGCCAAGCAACATGCAGACCTCACCCTCCGGCACCTCAAAGCTTACCGCGTCTACGGCTGGCTGGCTGGCACCCCTGTACTGGCGAGTGACTTCGGCAAAAGCAATCGTTGCCATGCCCTGTTTCTCCTCTCTGCTTGAGCACTTCTCTAAATCGAGCACTTCAGCATATGTTATTGTAAATAAACGTGATTATATGCTATTCAGTACGCCCGTTGCAAGCGCTTCGATCTTCACAGATGGCGCGCAAGCCATCCGTGGGAGCCGGACGGCGCGCTGCCTTCATCATCCCCCGGATGCGGCTGGGGCCGTCCTACATGCACAAGATAATTTTCGTGTATATAGGGCCGCCCCAGCCGCATCCGGGGGATGAGAAAGGCAGCGTGCGGCCCGTTCGTTTACTCTCGACACGCGCGAGTGGACAAATTCGGTTCAGATTATTTTGTACAAACATCTTTTCTAACCGTTCAACTCGCCGAAAAATTCCCCGGACGCGGCCAATTCTCAAGTCTGGCTCACATTTCAGATATTCATTCCATGTTGTTATGAATCATTGATGATTCATAATGAGAATACCATGACATATAAACACATGCAGGGCCAGGGAAGCTTGCCCCTTGCATCAAATCTGTGCCAATCGTGAATGGAGGACGGCCCCTTGCGCGCGGTCCGGTTCCCCATACACGATTTGTGTGGGGACCGGGCGGCGCGCAAGGAGCCGTCCTCCATCCATAGGATGGGTATGATCAAAACAAATTTGCTGTTATTGCACCGTGACCGTCAAATTCATGTCTGGATGGACGCTGCAATAGTAGTGGTAGGTTCCGGCTGTGTTGAATGGACCGACCGTTTTGGTCTCGTTGGCCGAGCTGAACATCACGTTGCTCATGACTGGCGCGCCTGTCTCGGTCTTCGGCACCGGTGTATTGCCGTTCCAGGTGCCATTGCTGATGATATGCGTGGTGGCCGTCTGGTTGTTGAGCGTAATGCTCTGGCCCTTCTTGATCGTAATCGTGGCTGGTGAAAAAGTTGAAGCGGTCATGTTGACTGTGTTGTTCGACGTGCCACCAGTGCCGCCACTGCCACCACAGGCCGCGACAAGCGTCGTGAGCAGGATGAGTAGCGCGAACACACCAAATATTTTCTTCATACGAAAAAAAAGCCCTCCTTGTGCAAAATTTCTGATGGAGGCAAACAAGGAGACGTATTGCTGTATCTTTACGTGAAGTGCGGCCCGTCCCGGCCCGCCTGCCCCTCACTATTCATTATAGTCCGCTGCGGCAGGCGTGCAAATTCATCCGCACCGTGAACAGGATGCGCGTCCAACCCTTATGTCGTGGTCCAGCCAACAACCGTCATGGCAGTGTTCTGGCTGGACGAGGCGAACTGAGTGGGCGCGCCTCCGCTGAGCGAGCCGTAGGAGAGCGTGTGGGTGTTGGCTCCCGGCGTCACGGTGTCCAGCGCGTACAGGGTGAAGTCGCGCGAGACGTTGGCCCAGTAGTATTGCGAGTAGGGGCAGAGCTGGTTCTGCTGGCCCGCGGCGGTCTTCACCAGGAGCCGTGGAGCCGAGCCGCCAGTTTTGATGAAGTAGAGGCCGTCATGAGCGGGATCACTTTGCGCAGCGCCCATGTTGCTATTATCGGCGATGGCCAGCAGCGCGGTACTTGTGTCGTTGATGACGCGCACCGTGTTGAACGCCAGCGCCGAGCTGTGCAGAACGGTTCTGGCGTTGCCGCCATTGACTTGCTGCTGGACGATGGTGCTGGAGCCACTCTGCTGGCCTGGTACGCATTCTGTGATGAAGAGTGAACGCGCGTCATAGCTGCTATCGAAGTCCCAGCAGCCGGGTGCTACGATGAAGATCCGGCTCAGATCAGACGCGCTCTGGTCCGCGCCCTTGTTGATATCCAGCACGTAAATGTTCTGTTGTGTGCTGGAGCCGGGCTGGAAGCCGGACATGACCACGTGATACCCGTCCAGCCAGGTACGCGGCAGGAATGCGAAGCCAGAGTTGGCGGGCGAGATCTCGTCTTGCAACGCGCCAGAGTTCAGGCTCAACAGAAACGTGGTGACAGCGCCACCGCCTGACTCCTCGTCGAAAATTACGTACTGCTGGTCGATCGAGATCTGGGAGCCGCGAATGGTCCAGCCAGACGGCGCGCAGAGCAGCGTTTGCATACCCTGTCCATCCATGCGCACTAGGCGCAACTCGTCCTGTCCGTTGATCGTCGCGGCAAAGAGTACCCATTGCCCGTCATCCGAGATTTGCGCCTCATTGACCGTGGCCCCGCTTATCTGCTTGATCTCTGTTGTCGCGCCAGTGACGGTATTGTAGCTTTGCAGCGTTCCCACGGCTGAAGCATCGCCAGACGTGCCAGCGTTGGTGAGATAGACAATCGTGCGCGCTGGGCCGAGTTTGAGCGGCTCCATCACCGCTGGCCGCGCCTGGTTACTGGCCGGACATGTGGTCAGTGTCGGCGGCATGCCCTGTGTTGTACCGGGCGTGGCTGTGACGCCTCCGCGCGCCGTGGGCGTGATCCCAACCGTCGGCGTATTCGTTGTATGAGAGGCAAAGAGCGTGCGGCCCATCGGCGTCAGGAAAAGCGAGGCGATCAGGCCCGCGAGCAGCACTACCAGCAGGCTTAGCACCACAACCGGTGTGCGCGAACGTCTGGGCGGCGTGTATGATGGTGCAGGAGTGAGCATGGGCGGCACGGTTTGCGACATGCCCCACATTTGCTGTTGCAGCACAGGCGGCGCGGCTATCTCTCCTCGTCCGTGCGTTGGCAGCGGCGTTAGCGGGTGTCCATTGGCCTGTGTGGGCGAAAAAGACACTCGTCGTTGTTCATTGGCCTGGACAGGCGGTAGCGGCGACAGCGGGCGTCCGCCAGCCTGACCGGCCATGTTAATGTTACTCGCTTGAGCATTGCCAGCCGCGCCCTGTGGCTGTGAGTTGGCCACCAGTGGTTGATAATTGGGTTGCGCTTCGGGCATCGGGTGCGTGTCTCCGCCGAACTCATCCACCCGGGTTTGTGCCTCAGTCCATCCTGTCGAGCTAGCCGCGCGTGCCTCCTGGGTTGCGTATTTGTCTTCGTCGATACTTTGCGCAAAGCCAGTGATGCCCGGATTGCTGATCGGGTTATTGAGCTGGGTCAGCGCCTGTTGAAAATCCTGTGGACTGGCGAAGCGTTTGAGCGGATCTTTGGCGATGGCGCGCTGAATCACCCGCTCCAGGCGTGGCGAGATGGTTGGATTGAGTTCGCGTGGCGAGCGGGCCGGTTCATTGACCTGTTTCATCAAGATATTGAGCAGACTGTCGCCGCCAAAGGGCCGTGTGCCTGTGACCATCTCGTAGAGCACGATGCCCAGAGAATAGATATCGCTGGCCGCGACCGCGTGTCCCTCAATCTGTTCGGGAGCCATGTACTCCGGTGTGCCCGCGATGGTCTGCCCGCTCTCGGTGCGCGTGTGCAGCAGCGTATCCCCGTTATTCTCGCCTTCCACGACTTTGACCAGCCCGAAATCGGCCAGCACCAGGCTCCCATCGCCCTTGAAGAGCAGATTGTCAGGTTTGATATCGCGGTGAATCAGATTGCGGTCGTGCGCGTACTGGAGCGCGGGCAGGATTTGTAAGAGCAGCTCGCAGGCCTCGGATGGCGGCAGGGCCTTGCGTGTGCGCAGCATAGCCTTGAGCGAGCCGCCAGAGAGATAGGGCGTGACCAGAAAGGCCAGCTCGTCCTGTTCGCCATAATCGTAGACCTGCAAAATATGCGGGTGATCGAGCTGAGCCAGCACCCGCGCCTCGCGAGCAAAACGCCGCAAAAAATCCTGGGTTTCGCCGAGTCGTGGCCAGAAGACCTTGAGTGCGACCTCGCGGTTCAGATGAATGTCTTCGCCTAGAAAAACCGTCGCCATCCCACCATAGCCGATTTGCCGTTTAATCTGATAATGTCCAAGTGTTTGTCCTACAAGATCCTCTGGTTGCATGCTGCCTTACCCCTGGCGAACGCTCACACGTCCTTATTTTTCATCCATTTTAACGAGCGAATACAGCGATAGGATACCATGATTGGTCTGTAGGGGTAAAGATGGCCACCCCATCGCCCTATCGAACTTCTTCATTACCTTGACGCCAACTGGATGTCAAAAGCCCTCGTATCCCACCTGGTGAGACGCGAGGGCTTTTTGTTTCGCTATGCGAGCGGAGGTTTAGTATTCCGGCATCGCGGGCGCGGCGGCCTTCTCTTTTTCGGGCAGATCGGTGATCAGCGCCTCGGTGGTCAGGATCATCGCGGCGATGCTGGTCGCGTTCTGCAGGGCGGAGCGCGTCACTTTGGCCGGATCGGTGATGCCAGAGGCGAACATGTCCTCGTAGCGGTCGTCGAGCACGTTGTAGCCGAAGTTGGCGTTGCTCTGCTCTTTCTGAGCGCGGCGAATGCCCTCGACGATGACCGAGCCATCTTTGCCACCGTTAGTGGCGAGCTGGCGGATCGGCTCTTCGAGCGCGCGGCGCAGGATGTTCACGCCAGTCGCGGCATCGCCGGTCAGATTTAGCTTGTCCAGAGCATCGAAGGCGTTCAACAGGGCCACGCCACCACCAGGGACGATGCCCTCTTCAACGGCGGCGCGGGCGGCGGAGAGCGCGTCCTCAACACGGGTCTGGCGGTATTTCTGCTCGACCTCGGAGCCAGCGCCAACTTTGATCAGCGCCACGCCACCGGAGAGTTTCGCCAGGCGCTCCTGCAATTTCTCGCGGTCGTAATCGCTGGTCGTCTCTTCGATCTGAGCTTTGATCTGGCGCACGCGGGCCTGGATGTCTTCCTGGGAGCCGCGACCCTCGATGATCGTCGTGTTATCTTTCGTGGCGACGATCAGGCGCGCCTCGCCGAGATCGGCCAGGGTTACGGTGTCGAGACGGCGACCCATCTCTTCGCTAATCACCTCGCCGCCGGTCAGGACCGCGATGTCGCGCAGCATCTCTTTGCGGCGATCGCCGAAGCCAGGAGCCTTGACGGCCAGCACGTTGAGGATACCGCGCAGTTTGTTCACGACGAGGGTTGGCAGCGCCTCACCATCAACATCTTCCGAGATAATTACGATATCGCGGCGACCGGTCTGGGTCAGCTTCTCCAGCACGGGCAGGATGTCGGCGATCGCGCTGATCTTCTTGTCGGTAATCAGGATGGCCGGGTTCTCAATCGAGGCTTCCATTTTCTCCGTGTTGGTCACGAAGTAGGCCGAGCTGTAGCCCTTGTCGATCTGCATACCTTCGACATACTCGGTCTCGAAATTGGTGCCGCGCGAGGACTCGACGGTGATGACGCCATCTTTGCCAACTTTATCCATGACCTCAGCGATCAGGTTGCCGATCGTCTCGTCAGCGGCGGAGTTGGTCGCGATGTGCGCGATATCTTCGCGGGTCTCAACCGGCTTGGCAATCTCCTGAATGTACTTCACGATCACTTCGGTGCCGCGATCGAGGCCGAATTTGAGCTGCATGGGATTGGCACCAGCAGCCAGGTTCTTCAGGCCCTCGGTCACAACCGATTGCGCCAGAACGGTCGCGGTGGTCGTGCCATCGCCCGCGACATCATTGGTCCTGGTCGCGGCCTCTTTGAGCAACTGAGCGCCCATGTTCTCGAAAGGATTCTCAAGCTGGATCTCTTTCGCCACCGTCACGCCATCGTGCGTCACCGAAGGTGCGCCAAATTTCTTATCGAGAGCCACGTTGCGCCCTTTGGGGCCAAGCGTCGTCTTGACCGCGCTCGCCAGGGTATCGATGCCCTTTTTCAGCGAACGACGAGCCT
>Ga0068857_100005585_pt1 | contig 10741 bp, 8 predicted proteins | sample KBSCornC72_FD_66591 | JGI IMG/M metagenome (GOLD analysis project Ga0068857, IMG submission 66591) | Corn rhizosphere microbial communities from Kellogg Biological Station, Michigan, USA - KBS Corn C7-2 | ecosystem: Host-associated > Plants > Roots > Rhizosphere > Soil ...
GAGGACGCCCGCTAGCGGGGATTGAGCGGCACCACCGCGGCGCCCTTGGGTGGCGTGAAGGCGAACAGGGTGTCGGCGAGCCCGCTGTTCGGGGACACGCGCGTGAAGGTCATGGTCACCGTATTGGCGAGCTGGTCGTAGATCACCGCCTGGCGGACGATGTAGTCCTTGGGATCGATCGCCAGGACCAGGCGGGTGAGGAACGGCGAGGGGTTCCGGGGCGTGAGATCGAGGAGGTAGCGCCCGGCCGCGTCGGTCTTGGCGGCGGGATTCTGGAACCGCACGGTGAACTCCTCGCGCACGCGGCCCAGCCCGGCCAGGAAGGAGCCCGCGGGTCCGGCGAGCGCCTTGGGAGCGTCGCCCTTGTTCACCTGGTTGAGCTCGGGGGTATAGACCCAGAGCGAGGTGCCATCGGACACGATCTGCTGGGGCGAGGGGCTCTTGTAGTCCCAGCGCATCTTGCCGCCCTTCTTGAGCAGCACCGTGCCCTCGGCCTTGATGTCCTGGCCGAGGCTCTTGTTACTCGACACCTGGGTAAAGTCCGCCTTCAGGTCGGTGATTCGCCCATAGGTGCTCTCGAGCCCGGCGACGACCTCCTCCAGGCTCTGGTTCTGGGCGGCGGCGGGGCCGGCCAGCCACAGCGCCGCCAGCAGCGTCAGGGTCGTGACCGCCCATGTCATCCAATGAGGTGCCACGCGATGAGGTCCCATGACGCCAGGGTACACCACCCGGTCGACCCCCGGGGCCTCAGCGCCCGTGCTTGGCGAGGTACTCGGGTCCCACCAGGATCTCCCGCGGCTTGGCCCCTTGCCCGGGCCCGATGATGCGGTCCTGCTCCATCATGTCGATGAAGCGGGCCGCCTTCGGATACCCGAGGCCCAGCCGACGCTGAAGGAAGGAGATGGAGGCGGCTTTCTGGCCGATCACCAGATTCACGGCGTCCCAGTAGATGTCGTCACGATCCTCTCCGCCGCCATCGGGGCCGTCGGAGTCCAGGGTGGGCATCTCCACCTTCTCGTAGACGGCCGCCCCCTGCTTGCGCAGGAACTCGCAGATGGCCTTCACCTCGTTGTCGGCCACCCAGGAGCCGTGCACGCGCACCTGCCGTGAGGCGCCCGGCGGCACGAAGATCATGTCGCCCTTGCCCAGGAGCTGCTCGGCGCCGTTGGCGTCGAGCACGGTCCGCGAGTCCACCTTGGACGCCACCTGGAAGGCGATGCGGGTGGGGAAATTGGCCTTGATGAGACCGGTGACCACGTCCACCGAGGGACGCTGGGTGGCGACGATCAGGTGTATTCCCACCGCACGCGCGATCTGGGCGAGACGGACGAGAGAGTTCTGGACCTCGCCCGCGGAAACCATCATGAGGTCGGCGAGCTCGTCCACCACCACCACCCAGTACGGCAACCGCTCCTCGGGGCCCACTTCCTTGTTGTAGCCCTCGATATTGCGCACCGCCTTGGCCTGGAGCTGCTTGTAGCGATCGTCCATCTTTCCCACGATCCACTTGAGCCGCATGGCGGCTTCCTTCGCGTCGGTGACGACGGGCGCGAGGAGATGCGGGATGCCCTCGTAGATACCCAGCTCCAGGCGTTTCGGGTCGATCAGCAGGAACCGGACGTCGGCGGGCGTGGCCTTGTAGAGCAGCGAGCAGATCATGGTGTTGAGCCCCACGCTCTTGCCGCTGCCGGTGGAGCCCGCGATGAGAAGGTGGGGCATGCTGGCGAGGTCCGACACCATGGCATTGCCCGTCGTGTCCTTGCCCAGCGCGAGCGGGAGGCGGCCCTTGGCCTCCACGAACTCGGGCGAGACCAGGATCTCGCGAAGGTACACGGTCGCCGACTCGGGATTCGGGACCTCCACCGCCACCGTGCCGCGCCCGGGAATGGGCCCGATGATGCGCACCGCCGCCGCTTTCATGGCCAGCGCGAGGTCGTCGGAGAGGTTCACCACCTGGCTGACCTTCACCCCCGCGGCGGGCTCGAACTCGTAGGAGGTGATGACGGGGCCGGGGCTGGCCTGCACGATGTGCCCGTCCACGCCGAAGTCGGCGAGCTTCTTCTTCAGCGTGGCGGCATTGGCTTCCAGCTCCTCGCGCGTTCGGGCCAGCGCGGAGGCGGGGGGCGCCTGGAGGAGCCCCACCGCCGGCAGCTGGAACGCCTTGGCGCCGCCGGAGCCGAAGTCGAAGGTCTCCTGCCAGGCCAGGCCCTTCTCGGCGAGCCCGGACTTGGGCTTGGGCGGCTCCTTCACGATCAAGGGCGGCGGGGTGAAGGGCTTCTCGGGTCTCTCGGGCGGCGCGGGCCGCATCGTGTCCGCCGCCGACCGGGCGCCGGTCCCCGGCGCCGCGTCACGCCGAGAACGCCACGCGGCGAGGCGCGCGCGGAGGAGACGCGACACGCCGCCCAGCGACGCCTGGGTGATGAAGAGCGCGGCCACGGGCAGGATCGCGAGGAGGATGATCCACGAGCCCACACTGCCCACCGTGGTGGCCAGGGCCTCGCCGACGGCCCAGCCGAGCATGCCGCCCTTGTGGATCCGGATCTCCGCCAGCGTGTCGGACCGGCGCGCGAGGATGCCGGTGACGCTGATGAGCAGGAGCGCGAGGCCCGCGAGCCCCGGCCACCCGCGCGCGAGGGGCGCGCGGACGAAGGCCCCCGCGCCGTAGACGATGAGCAGCAGCGGAAACACGTAGCCGGCATAGCCGAAGGCCCAGAAGGCGGCCCAGCCCAGCCAGAGGCCCACCGGCCCCACCGGGCTCGACTGGTCCAGCGGATGCCGGGTGGGGTCGAAGGCATAGAGCGCCACCAGCCCGAATCCGGCCAGCGCCAGCGCCAGGATGCCCTTGACCTCCCGCACCCAGCGCCCGTCGCCGCCGGGCCGGCGCGCGCGGGCACGGCGCCGGCGCGAGTCTCCCGACGTCGTCTGCCGCCCGGATGCCTCGGGCGCCTGCGCATCCACGATCTTGCCCGCCGCCATGGGAGCTCCCTCCGCCTCAGATTTCCAGGATCACGGGAATCACGATGGGCTTGCGCTGGAAGCGCTGATTGATGAAGCGGCGCACCGCGCTGCGGACCCGTGCGCCGAACAGCTCACGGTCCAGGACCTCGGGGTCCTCGCGATAGGCCATGGCCTCCCGCACCGCCTCCTTCACCTCGTCCATGAGCTCCTCGGACTCCTTCATGTAGACGAAGCCGCGAGAGGCGATCTCGGGGCCCGCCACGATGGAGCCCGTGGCCTTGTCGATGGTGAGCGCCACCACCACCATGCCCGCCTCGGCCAGGAGCTGCCGGTCGCGGAGGACCACCGAGCCCACGTCGCCGATGCCCTTGCCGTCCACGAAGACGCGCCCCGCCGGATACGGCCCGAGCACGCGCGCCCCCGACTTGGTCAGCTCCAGGCCCACCCCGTCCTCCATCAGGAACACCCGCTCCGCCGGCACGCCCGCCTCCGTGGCCAGCTGCGCGTGCTGGAGGAGGTGGCGATACTCGCCGTGCACGGGCAGGAAGTATCGCGGCCGGGTCAGGGCCAGCATGTGCTTGAGGTCCTCCTGGCTTGCGTGCCCGGAGACGTGGACGAAGGCCACGTCCTCCCACAGCACCTCGGCGCCGCGGCGCAGGAGCGCGTTGATGAGCCGGCCGATCACCCGCTCATTCCCCGGAATCACGCGCGACGAGAAGATGACCAGGTCCCCGTCGCCAACCGTGAAGTGCTTGTGCTCGCCCGCCGCCATCAGCGACAGGGCGGAGTTCTGCTCGCCCTGGCTGCCGGTGGACAGGATCACCTGGTGGTCCGCGGGAAGATCCGCCAGCTCCTCGAGCGGCAGCAGCACGCCCTCCGGCACGTGGAGATAGCCCAGCTCCGCCGCCACCGCCACGTTCGCCGCCATGCTGCGCCCCAGCAGCCCCAGCTTGCGCGAGCACGCGGCGGTGAGATCCATGACCTGCTGGATGCGGTGGATGTGCGAGGCGAAGGTGGCCACGATGATGCGCCCGGTGGCCGCGTCGAAGCGCCCGCGCAGCGCGGCGCCGACCTCGGTCTCCGACCCGGTGCGGCCCGGCCGCCCCACATTGGTGGAGTCGGAGCAGAGGCAGAGCACCCCGCGCTCGCCCAGCGCGGTGAAGCGCGCGTAGTCGGGCTGCTCGCGGTCCACGGGATGCGGGTCCAGCTTGAAGTCCCCCGTGTGGACGACCGTGCCCACCGGGGTCTGGATGGCGAGCCCGATGCCGTCGGCGATGGAGTGCGTCACCCGGATGGGCTCGATCTGGAAGCACCCGATGGCGATCTCGTCCCCCGGCCGGTAGGGACGCAGGTCCGCCTGGTCGAGCAGCCCGTGCTCGGCGAGCCGGTGCCGCGCGATGGCCAGGGTGAGGGGCGTTCCGTACACGGGCACGTCGAAGTCGCGCAGCAGGTACGAGAGCGCGCCCACGTGATCCTCGTGCCCATGGGTCAGCACCACCGCGCGGAAGGCCTCGCGATGCTCGTGCAGGTAGCTGAAGTCCGGGATGACATAGTCCACTCCCGGCATCTCGTCGTCGGGGAACAGCAGCCCGCAGTCCACCGCCACGATGTCGTCCCCGGACTCGATCAGCATCATGTTCAGGCCGATCTCCCCCAGCCCCCCCAGCGGGATCAGCCGGACCGCGGGCTCGGCGGGCATGTCGATCGGGACGGGCTCTCGGCGGTACGGGATGCTCACGGCGGTGCAGCCAGGGTATCACCCGGGTCCGATGCGGCCAAAAACCGCCCGGCCCGTACTCTTGTGTCTCGCCGGACCGTCGTGTATCGTTCCCCCACCCTGCGCACCGATGCGCGGAGAGCCCAGAGGAGGGTGTCCCATGTCCGACGCGAAAAACTCCGGCCGCCCGAAGAACCCCGTCAGCCGCCGCGCCTTCCTTCGCACCGCGGGAATGGCCGGCGGCGCCGCCGCCCTCGGCCCCGCCGTGCTGCGCGGGCGGGCAGAGGCGCAGGAGACACCGTCCCCGGTCCGGCCCGACCCGGCCGCCAAGCGGGGCGGCACCCTCCGTTACGCCGTACACAATGCGCCCGCCCACTTCGACGTCCATCAGTCGGGCACGGTGGCCAATATCGGGCCGCAGAGCCCGATGTACGACACCCTGCTCCGCCGCAGCCCGAAGGACGGGCAGACCATCATCCCGGACCTGGCCTGGAAGTACGACATCTCGCCGGACGGGAAGCGCTACACCTTCCATCTCCGGAAGGGCGTGAAGTTCCACGACGGAGCCGACTTCACCGCCGAGGACGTCAAGGCCACCTACGACCGCATCGCGCATCCGCCCAAGGGCGTGGTCATCCCGCGCACGCCGCTCTTCGCCACCGTGGGCGACATCGTGGTGCTGGATCCGCACAAGATCGAGTTCCGGCTCACCGAGGCGCGGCCGAAATCCTACATGCTGGGCGCCTTCGCGAGCGGCTGGAACATCATCGTGCGGAAGAAGACCCTCGACGAGAACCAGGGCAACCTCCGGCAGGTGATGAACTACCCCGGGACGGGGCCCTTCCGCCACGTCCAGCGAAAAGACAAGGAGATCTGGATCCAGGAGCGGAACCCCGACTACTGGAACAAGGGGCTCCCGCTCGTGGACAAGCTGGAGATCTACCACTTCCTGCCCTTCACACCCGAGCTGGGCGCGTCCTTCCTGTCCGGGCGGGTCGACTACGCGCGGCTGCTGGACCCCGTCACCTGGCGCAAGGCCAAGGAGATGCCGGGCGTGACGGCGGCGAATTTCAACCAGTCGGTCATCCAGGCCTTCTGGATGAACATGGAGAAGAACAAGGCGCTGGCCGACAAGCGGGTGCGGCGGGCCATTCATCTCGCCATGGATCGCCCCACGCTGATCGAAGTGGTGAAGGACGCCGCCCCCATGCAGGTGGGCGGCTTCGTCTATCCCTTCCATGAGATGTCCACGCCGCGGGCGGAGCTCGAGAAGAAGCTCGGCTACCAGAAGGACGTCAAGCCCGCGGTGCAGGAAGCCCGCCGCCTGATGAAGGAGGCCGGCTACGCCAACGGTCTCAAGAACCTCGACTTCTGCGTGCGCGACATTCCGACCTTCAAGCTCTGGGCGGTGGCCATCCAGGCCATGCTCAAGGAGCACATCAACATCGAGTGCAACCTGCGCGTGGTACAGACCTCGGTGTGGTTCGACGAGGCCCAGGCCGGCAACTTCGACCTCGCCATCAGCGCCATCGTCTCCACCCTCATGGACCCGTCCGACATCTTCAGCGCCTGGTATGGCAAGGGCGGCCCGCAGAACTACTCACGGTGGACGAACCCGGCCTTCCACGATCTGGCGGCCCAGGTGGATCGCGAGCTCGACGACAACCGGCGCAAGACCCTGGTACGCAAGGCGGAAGAGATTCTCGAGGACGACCCGCCGTTGATCCCGGTGGCGTACGAGCAGATCTACGACGCCTTTTACAATCGGGTGCGCGGACAGAACCCGTCCACCTTCTTCGGGATCTACGACGTGGTCCGCTGGGACAACGTCTGGATGGCTCAGGGCTAGCCGAGGGGGTCACCGCCCGCCGGACGAGAACGCCGAGAGCGACGGCCCAGACCCATGCAGAAATACCTCGCCCGGCGGGCGCTGTTCGCCCTGGGGACCTTCATCGGGGTCTCCGTCATCATCTTCCTGGTCCTCCGGGTCATCCCCGGGGACCCGCTGGTGGCCATCCTCGGTGCCGAAGGCCACGCGCAGATGAAGCCGGAAGACCGTGTGCGCATCATGGCCGATCTCGGGCTGAGCGCGCCCCTGCCCGTCCAGTACGGCCGCTGGCTGATCGACATCGGAGCGGGCCGGCTCGGCAAGTCGTTCTTCCGCGGCGACACCGTGGCCGACCTCATCCTGCACCGCGGGCCGATCAGCGCGGAGATCGCGCTGCTGTCCTTCATCATCTCCTGGATCGTCGGCCTCCCGGTGGGGATCCTCAGCGCGTTCAAGCCCAATAGCCTGCCCGACAGCCTGGCGCGCGCGCTGTCGATCCTCTTCATCGCCATCCCGGGGTTCTGGCTCGGCATGCTCGTCGTCCTCGCGCTGCTCTTCTGGTTCGGCTACAAGGCTCCCATCCTGATCGTCCACTTCTGGCAGGATCCCTGGCAGAACCTTCAGATCGTCATCGGTCCCGCGCTGGTGCTGGGGCTCGCGCAGGGCGCCTATATCGCGCGCATGTCGCGCTCCTGCCTCCTCGAGGTCATCGGCGAGGACTTCGTGCGCACCGCGCGCGCCAAGGGGCTCCGCGAGCGTCTCGTCGTCCTCCGCCACGCGCTCCCCAATGCGCTGCTCCCCGTGGTCACCATCTCGGGAGTGCTGCTGGGCTTCGTGCTCGGCGGGTCGGTGGCGGTGGAGCAGGCCTTCGGCGTGCCCGGGCTGGGCCGCGCGCTCGTCGTCGCGGTGATCGAGCGCGACATCATCGTCGTGCAGAACCTCGTGCTGCTCTACGCGGCGATCTTCGTGGCGGTCAACGTCCTCGTGGACCTCAGCTATGCGTGGCTCGACCCGCGCATCCGGTACGGCTGATGGGAACGATCCTGCGCGAGATGGGCCGCTTCGCCCGACGGAACACGCTGTCCGCCATCGGCGGCGTGGTCGGGCTCCTCATCGTCTTCGTCGCGCTGGCGGCGCCGGTGCTCTCGCCACGGGATCCGCTCAAGGCGGATTTCCGGCGCATGAACAAGCCGCCGGACGCCCAGAGCCTCATGGGCACGGATCAAGTCGGCCGCGACACCCTGAGCCGGGTGATCTACGGCGCCCGCACCTCGCTGTTCGTGGCGTTCTCCGCGGTCATTCTCGGGACCACGGTCGGCTCGCTGTGGGGCGTGGCCTGCGGCTACCTGCGCGGGCGCTTCGATCTCGTGAGCCAGCGCATCATGGAGATCCTCCAGTCCTTCCCGGATCTCATCCTCGCCATGGCCATCTCCATGGCCATCGGCACCGGGCTCCAGGCGGTGATCTTCGCCATCGCCATCACGCGCATTCCCTTCGGCGGGCGCGTCATCCGCTCGGTGGCGCTCTCCGTGCGCGAGATGCCATTCGTGGAGGCGGGGCGCGCCAACGGCGCCTCCTCCTTCCGGGTGATGGCCGTTCACGTCTTGCCCCAGTGCATCGCCCCCTATCTCGTGCTGGCCACGACTCACCTCGGGGTGGCCATCGTCATCGAGGCCGCGCTGGGCTTCCTCGGGGTGGGCGTGCCGCCGCCCACGCCCACCTGGGGCAATATGCTGGCGGATTCCATCACCGCCCTCGTCCCGCCGTGGTGGCTCGCCTTCTTCCCGGGGCTGGCGATCACGGTCACCGTGCTCGCCTTCAACCTCCTCGGCGACGGCATCCGCGACACCCTCGACCCGCGCCTGTCGCCCGGATTCCTCCGCCTCGTCACCGGAGCGGGACGGAGCGCGCCCGCGGCGGCCCCGACGCCGTTGACAAGTCCCGCCGCAAAGTCCTAGATGCGACGATGGCCCTCGACGCACAGCCGGCCGCGGTCGGCCAGCCGGCGCCGCTCTTTTCCCTCCCGTCGGTGCAAGGCGCCACCGTCGGACTCGAACGCTATCGCGGGCACCAGAACGTCATCGTGTGGTTCTCGCGCGGCTTCACCTGCCCGTTCTGCCGCGGCTACATGCAGGGGATCATCGAGGGCTACCAGGGACTCCTCGCCGCCGAGGCCGAGGTCATCCAGGTCGCGCCCAATCTCCTGGAGGCGGCGCGAAGTTTCTTCCGGCCCGCGCCGGTTCCCTACCCCGTGGTGTGCGATCCCGACAAGCGCCTCTACGCCGTCTATGGCCTGGGAGATCGGGGGGCGCTGGTAGCCACGCGGACCGGGCTGGTGAGCTTCGCCCGGGCCTTCACCACCGGGGACGGCGGCCCCCAGATACGCGGCGCATGGCTGGACGTGGTGAACCGGAACTTCGTGCGTCGCCTTCATCACCACGCCATGACCGCGGTGGAGCAAGGGCTCTACGTCGTGGACAAGGCGGGCGTGATCCGCTATCGCACCGTGGTGGGGCCCGTCGACACCATTCCCGGCGGCGCCGCGCTGGCGGGCCTGGTGACCGCCCACTGCGACAACGGGCGGCAGGCCCCGTGAGTCTCGCCGAGCGGCTCGGGCGCGTGTCCGAGCTCCTCATCGCGCTGGCCGGCTCGCCCATTCCCACTCACGTGTTCCAGACCCTCGCCGATCAGGCGGAGACGGTGATCGCCTTCGACTATCTGGCGGTGTGCCTGCGAGAGGCGGAGAGTGAGGCGTATCTCGTGCATCCCCTCGCGGGCGACTCCGCGGAGGCACACGCCGGGCGGCCCTTCGCGCCCGAGGAGGGGCTGCCCTCCCGGGCCATGGTCAGCGGTCGCGTGGTGCTCGTGGACGATCTCACCGCGGAGCCGGCCTCGATGCCTGATCTGGAAGGGCGCTGGGCGGCGCTGGGGCTTCGCGCGACCCTCATCGCGCCCGTCCGGCGCGGCCCCGAGGTGCTGGGCGCCCTCGTCTTCGCGGCGCGCGCCGCGGGCGCCTATGGCCCGGACGACGTCCAGGTCGCGTCGCTGGTGGCGGCCGGGCTGGGCGCGGGATTCGAGACCTCGCGCGTCTACCAGTCGCTGTCCGACGAGCGCAGCACGCTCGCCGCGGTGCTGGGCAGCACCCAGGACGCGGTGGTAATGGTGAATCCCGACGGGATCGTGCTGCTCGCGAACCCGGCCGTCCGCCCCATGCTGGGGCTGGAGCCGGAGGCGCTCGGCGGAGCGCCCCTGCCCGCGCTGCTCGCGGAGGGGCCGCTGCGCCCGCTCCTCGAGGCGGGCGAGCCCGCCACCGCCGAGATCCGGCTGCCCGACGGCCGCACCGCGCAGGCCAGCGTGGTCCCGGTGCGCACCGCCTATGGCGAGACGGTGGGCGTGGCCGCCATCCTCCGCGACATCACGCTCCTCAAGGATCTGGAGCAGATGAAGAACACCTTCGTGAACACGGTATCGCACGACCTCAAGAATCCCCTCGGCGCCATCGTCCTCACCGCGGAGATGATGCTGCGGTCGGGGCCGGCGGACCCCCGGTACGCGGCGCGGTGCGAGAGCATTCTCCGGGTGGCCCGGTCCATGAACACTCTCATCATCGATCTCCTCGAGATCGGCAAGATCGAGTCCGGGCTGGAGGCCCCGCGCGAGCCGATGGACCTCGTCCCGCTCGTCCACGATGTGGCCACCGCCCTGCAGGTGCAGGCGGAGGCCAAGAATATCGCGCTCGCGGTGGAGACGCCGGAGCGCGTCCCCGTCCTGGCCACGCCGGGCCGCATCACGCAGGCGCTGATGAATCTCGCGGGCAATGCCGTGAAGTACACGCCGGCCGGCGGGCGCGCCCGGATAGGGGTGACCGTGACACCGGGCGGCGAGCCGGCGAGCGCCGCCGCCCTGGTCACCGTGTGCGTGACGGACACCGGCATCGGCATTCCCGCCGCCGACCTTCCCTATGTCTTCGACAAGTTCTACCGGGTGAAGAGCAAGGCCACCCGCGACATCGAGGGCACCGGGCTCGGGCTGGCCATCACCCGGAGCGTGATCGAGGCGCACGGCGGACACATCTGGGTGGAGAGCGAGGAAGGCAAGGGCAGCAGCTTCAGCTTCACCCTGCCGCTGGCCTGACCCGGCGTCAGCCGGCGGGATCGAGGGTCTGTCGCGACTCCGCGTCGCGCGCGATGCCGGCCCAGCCGTAACGCATCGGCAGCAGGCGGCACTCCGCCCAGGCC
>Ga0068857_100005587_pt1 | contig 10740 bp, 10 predicted proteins | sample KBSCornC72_FD_66591 | JGI IMG/M metagenome (GOLD analysis project Ga0068857, IMG submission 66591) | Corn rhizosphere microbial communities from Kellogg Biological Station, Michigan, USA - KBS Corn C7-2 | ecosystem: Host-associated > Plants > Roots > Rhizosphere > Soil ...
GCGCAAGAAAATCTGGTAGAGGGTGCAGGAGTCGAACCCGCGTAGCCGCGCTAATCTGGCGCCGGAGTGGGTATAAGCCACTGCCCCTCCCGGAGGCCCCTCCACTGGTGGCTCGCGATGGATTCGAACCATCCACGACGGCTTTATGAGAGCCGCGTTCTTCCTACTGAACTAGCGAGCCCACTAAAATCTGGCTGGCCGGGCAGGATTCGAACCTGCGCATGGCGTGAGTAACAGTCACGTGCCTTTCCAGCTTGGCTACCGGCCAAGGAACATTCGCAAAAACCAAAAGGCCCCGACTTTTCGTCGGAGCCTTCGAGAACTTGAATCTGAACTTAGTAGAAAGCTATGGACAGACCAATCCCGAAGGCCGAGCGCGATTGACGCGCCGTCTCATCATGGATTTGGTCTTTATAGTCATCTGCGAAACCGAGTATAGCATGACTTATTGACTTTAGTCGGACTTATTGATTCCCCACTCTATAAGGAGGTACTTCAAATCAACGAGATGACCCATCAACAGCAAATCTTCCTCTCGTCCAAGGGACATGCTCACCTGCAGGACCTTACCGAGCAAGTCGCCGCTGTCGTTACATCTTCCCGAATCAAAACTGGGCTTGTACATGTTTTTAATGTCGGTAGTACGGCTGCTGTGGGCACGATCGAGTTCGAGCCGGGTTTGGAGCGCGACCTGCCGACCATATTGGACAAACTCATTCCGCCCGGCCGTAACTATGGCCACGAGCAAACCTGGCATGATGGCAACGCGCATTCGCATTTGCAGGCGACGCTAGTGGGCCCTTCTCTCACCGTGCCGGTCGCGGAAGGGAAACTGATTCTCGGACGGTGGCAGCAGATCATTCATCTTGAGTGCGACGTCCGGACCCGCCAACGGACGATTGTTGTCACCGTAATGGGAGATGAAAACCGTTAATAAATACTAGAATGAGAGTTCATTCTATGGTGAAACGCGCGCCAGCTAAGAAGCGTCCACGCAAGGCAAAGCCAGGGTCGAAGGGGCTTGGCCCTCGAGAATGCAGACTTGAGCAGGTTTCGGGTTCCGCAGCCGATGCTGCGGAAGCCATTGAGAAAGCTGGTGGATGCCTAGTGGGCTCTTATAAAGAACCCTTGGGTGGCCATCCCGTCCTGATTTCCATTTTGCCAATCGACGCCGTTGAGCCCACTCCCTTCCAGCGGGATTTGTCCGACGCACATCACAAGCGTCTGGCTGACGTCATTGATAAGACTGGCCGTTTCCTTGACCCCATCATCGCGGTCGTGGCACCGCGCCATGGCTTCTGGACTCCCAATGGTCGGCACAGGCTCGCGGCCATGCGACGTCTCGGCGCCAAGTCGATTTCCGCGCTGGTGGTGGCCGACCGAGAAGTGGCGTGGCAGATTTTGGCCTTGAACACCGAGAAAGCGCACAACTTGAAAGAACGCGCCCTGGAGGTCATCCGCATCTACCGCGGCTTGGTAGATGAAGATTCATCTCGGCTGGAATCCCAGTTTGCGTTCTATTTGGAGGAACCTGCCCTGGTCACACTGGGGATCTGCTACGAACGAGTGCCACGGTTCGGGGGTGGGGTATATCACCCCATACTGCGCCGGACGGAGACCTTCAAGGATGAACCGCTACGAACCGAGCTCAAAAATCACGAAAAACGGGCCGAGATGGTGCTCGACTTAGAAGAGAAAGTTGCCGGAGTAGTAAAGAAGCTCAAAGAGCGAGGGCTGGTGAGTCCATACCTTCGGTCCTTTGTGGTGGCCCGCATAAATCCTTTGCGCTGGATCAAAGGCGAACCACCTTCACTCGAAGAGGTGCTGAAGACCATGCGCGAGCGGGTTGGCAGGTTCAAGATCGAAACCATCCGGCCACAGGATCTCGCTGGTGCTGGAGGGCCTTTGGATGAAGAGGCTTGAGTCGCCGTTCACTCAGACCCATTCGACCCGCTGGGCGAAGTCTTGATTCGAGAAGGGGTATCGCGCGCTGAAGCCGAACGACGCAACCATTTTCTTCCCGCGGCACCATCGCGTGAGAGGGGAAGAGCTACACTTGGGATTTCGACGGCGCTCGCGGAGCGAGTCAATCCTGGTTTTCCAAGGCGACTCGCGCGTAGGATGCTTTGGAGGCAGAAACAAACGGTTGTGCGGAGATTAGCGGCCGAACACCGTACAATGGTCAGCGCACTTGGGGTTTTCTTTCATGGACAGGCGTGAAGCGTTGCAACTACTCGGGACGGGCTTTGCACTTCACCTGGCATCGCCCAATCTTCTTGCGGCCTTGCGCGAGGTGCGATCGAGGAGTGAAACTCAGACAGCTCTTCGCACCCTGAACCCCCACCAAAACGCCACCGTAAACGCGATTGCAGATCTGATGATTCCGAGGACCGAGACTCCTGGCGCCGTCGATGTCGGGGTGAACCAATTCATCGATTTGATTCTGTCCGAGTGGTTCAGCGAGGAGGAGCGCAAGCGTTTCCTAAATGGGTTAGCGGACATCGATGCGAGTGCCCGAGATTCATTCGGAAAAGAATTCATCGAGTGCTCACCGGCCGAGCAGTCAGAGATCATGATGGCGATGGGGGAGCAGATGACCAGAGAGGCCGAGGCTGTGCGCTATAGCGCTCGCCGCTACCGGGGCTCCCTGCCGAACCCCGACAAGAACTTCTATTACATGCTACGAAGTCTAGTTCTAACTGCTTATTACACCTCTGAAGAAGGTGCGACCAAAGAACTACGCTTTGAAGTCATTTCCGATCGCCACGACGGATGCGCCAGTTCAGAAGAGGCGCGGGAGGCCAAAGGTCAATCGTGAGTTCAGACATTGCTTATGACGCAATCGTAGTCGGCTCGGGGATGACCGGGGGCTGGGCCGCGAAGGAGTTGACGGAGAAGGGGCTGAAAACTCTCGTGCTCGAAGCTGGGCGGTCGATTGAGCCGGGTCGAGATTATGTTGAACACGTTCCACCGTGGGAGGTAAGGTTCCGGGGAATGCGCGACCGGCGCGCGATCGAAGAAGCCCAGCCTATTCAGAGCCTGTGCTATGCGTGCGACGAGTGGTCTGCGAAATTCTTTGTAAACGACAAAGAGAATCCCTACACCACGGAGCCGGGTAAACCCTTCCGCTGGATTCGAGGACGCCAAGTAGGTGGCCGATCCATCATGTGGGGCCGGCAGGTGTATCGCTGGAGTGATCTGGATTTTGAAGCCAACCTTCGCGAAGGGATTGCCGTTGACTGGCCCATCCGCTACGCAGATCTCGCACCGTGGTACGACCACGTGGAAGACTTCATAGGAATTACCGGCGAAGCGCTAGGCCTTCCACAACTGCCGGATTCCAAATTTCTGCCGCCGATGGAACTTAATTGTGCGGAGATCGTGGTCCGAGACGCGATGGCGAAAAACTTCAAGGGAGAACGCGTCCTAACGATTGGCCGTGCCGCCATCTTGACTCGGCCGCATCGCGGACGTGCCCCTTGTCACTATTGCGGTCCTTGCGAAAGGGGGTGTATCACTCGATCCTATTTCAGTAGCGTGAACGCCACACTACCGGCCGCAGAAATGACCGGGCGAATGACGCTTCGACCTAATAGCATCGTCCACAGCGTGATATTTGACCCGCGCACCCGCAGAGCAACTGGAATTCGGGTAATCGATGCGGAAACACGCAACACCTCGGAATTCAAAGCCAAAGTGGTTTTCCTGTGTGCTTCGGCTTTGGAGTCGGTGCGGATCCTGCTTAATTCTTCCACTTCCGAATTCTCCAATGGGCTGGCGAATTCGAGCGGGGAGCTCGGTCACAACCTGATGGACCATATAAAAGGCGGAGGTGCAGTTGCGGTCATTCCCGGAAACGAGGACCGAGTTTCGCTCGGTAGGCGTCCCAACGGTATCTACGTTCCTCGATTTCGAAATCTAACCACCAAGCAGGGTGGATTTCTGCGGGGATACGGCTATGAAGGGGGTGCGCAGCGTGCGGGATGGGAGCGTGGAATTTCACAGACCGGATTTGGTGTCGAGTTTAAGAAATCGATGAGACAACCTGGGCCCTGGAGATTCAGTTTTTTAGGGTACGGAGAATGCCTCCCGAACCACGCGAACTATGTGGAGCTCGACAGGGAAAAGGTGGATGCGTGGGGCGTTCCTGTGTTGAAGGTCCACTGTGCTTGGGGTGAGAACGAACTCGCGATACGAAAGGACATGTCAATTGCCGCGGCAGAGATGTTGGCCGCAGCCGGGGCACGCGACATTCAGCCGTTCATCGATGACGATCCCCCAGGGTTCTCGATCCACGAGATGGGAACGGCCCGGATGGGACGGGACCCAAAAACTTCCGTTCTTAATTCTTACAATCAGGCGCATGACGTCAAAAATCTATTCATCACCGATGGTGGAGCTATGGTTTCAGCATCTTGCGTAAATCCGTCCCTGACCTATATGGCCCTGACCGCGCGCGCCTGCGACTATGCCGTCCAGCAAATGAAAAAAGGAGAGCTCTAATGATGCGCTCTAGCCGCAGAGGATTTCTGCAGGGACTCTCTATGACGGTACTCGCGTCGAGTCTGGGACCGAAGGCCTTTCCTGAAGACACAAGAAAGAAGATAGGTTTGCCAATTGCGTTCTCGACCTTGGGCTGCCCGACCTGGGAATGGCAAAAGATCCTGGACTTTGCCCGTCAACATAGATTTGCCGCCATTGAATTGCGGGGCTTGCAGGGAAATCTCGATTTGCCGTCGAATCCGATTTTCGCCTCGGATCGAATCGAGCAAACGAAGCGCGAAATCCGGGAAAGCCAGTTGAAGATTGCCTGCGTCAGCAGTTCGGCAAATCTTTATTTTGCTGACCAAGAAAAACGTAGCAAGGAGCTGGGGGATGCGCGCCGGTTTATCGACTTGGCCTCGAGCCTTGGCGCCCCGTTCGTGCGCGTTTTTGGCGGGAAGGAAGAGTCCGATCACAGCCGCCTCCCGGATCAGGAGACGAAGGCTCGAGTGGCTGCCGGGTTGCACGAGCTGGGAAACTATGCAGGACCGCGCCGAGTAAAGGTGCTCATCGAATCCCATGACCACTTCACCGCCACCGCGTCGCTCCAAGATGTATTGCGCGCCGCGAACTCTCATCACGTCGGCCTGCTCTGGGACGCACACCACACCTTTGCGGATTCGAATGAGGAGCCTGAATTTACCGTCAAGCAATTAGGGTCCTGGATGGGGCACACGCACTTGAAAGACTCGACCGGAAGTGGCGAAGATCGCCACTACGTTTTGACCGGTCGAGGAAATGTTCCTATACGACGCCAAATCGAATCCTTGCGCTCTCGTGGCTATAAGGGCTTCTACTGCTTCGAGTGGGAAAAGCTTTGGCATCCCGACTTGGAAGAGCCCGAGATTGCGATTGCCGATTTTGCCCGCGTGGTCGGCGAGTGTATGGGGGAGCGGCAAGGGTGTGGTGTCTAGACCGAGGTTGGCGCCGGTATGGCTGACCGCGCCGGAGCTCGATCGACAATCAGCTCGCTGACCGGGTCCCAATAAACCTTCTTGCCCGACCAATACGATTCCGCCGCCATCGTGCAAGCCACGGAGTGGGCAAACCCGTCGTGAACCGTGGCATGTGGCGGTTTGCCCGATCGCATGCAATCAAACCAATTTCCCATGTGCTCCAAAGACAAGTCATCAATTCCCATGGGCGGGACCCCACTCTTTCCGGGGAGAGTAATGAATTTGGATCTGCGCTTTTGGTCAACATCTGCGTCGTCTTCGTGCGTCCCTCCCTCCTCGACCAACTGATATCGTGGACTGCCTTCTCCGCCCATGTTGACCAAGGTTGCATTCTTCCCCATGTACCGGGTAAAGCCAGGAGAGTCATTGCCAAAGCTGGTCGAGTAGCTCACCAAAAAACCCTTCGGGTACTCCAGCATAGTCTGAAAGGTATCAGGTGTTTCGCGACCATCGTGCCATGCCAGGACTCCTCCGTGCGAAACCACCGATCTCGGGAAATGATCGTCCATGAACCAATGCACTAAATCTATCCCGTGGCTCATCCACTGATCAGCAATGCCGCTCGAAAATTCCTTATAGAGCCGAAACTCAAAATAAAGTCTTGGATCAAATGCTCGCGCGGGCTTTGTAAGCAGCCACTTGCTCCAGTCCGTGTCGGCCTCGCGAATTTGATTTACCTCTTTACGCCCTCGCCATCTCGGGCCATGGTAGTTCCATACAATTTCAATCTTGCTGACGTCCCCCAATGCTCCGCTTCGTACCACCTCGCAAGCTGCCTGCGGGTACGGCTCGCTGCGATGTTGCGTCCCTACTTGGACAATTTTTTTAGATTGAACCACCGCGTCACGCGCGGCTTTTGCTTCCGTCAACACATTCCCCATCGGCTTTTCAACGTAAACGTCTTTGCCTGCCTCTACTGCCATCTTGAGGATGGTCGAGTGCGAGTGCTCGGGGGTCGAAATTAGGACGGCATCGACATCCTTGAAAGCAAGAAGTTCTTCTGGGTGTTGCACCGCACGCGGAGTTCGTCCGTGATAGCGCGTGTTGGCCGCTACTGCCTTTTCGCGGTTAACCCGCCACAGGTCGCACACAGCCGTCATCTGTACGTGATGACTATCTTTCAGCTTGGAGGCAATCAGCCCCAGGTCATCGCCACGGCTGCCGACTCCGATGTGCCCGAGTGAAATGCGATCGTTGGCACCAAGAACGTTTCCGTATGACAACGCCGTAGAGTGTAGGATCGCTCCACCGGCGACGGCCGCTGCGGAATTTCGCACAAACTCCCGACGGTTTTGCTGAAAGGGTTGACTCACGGTTTGCTCCGCTTTCATCGATATTTCTCCTGATCCCAACATCCGAACTTCGACCTGAACAAAGCAATTCAGAGCGCCATGCTACGGGCGAGCTGTGCGCAAGTCAACCGCGCTAGGCCTCTGCAAGCAGCAGGCGGTCGAGGCGAAGGCTGACGTCGCGCAAGTAAGCTTCGTCACCCTCTTCGAGTTCGACGATCGCGCTTCCCGCATATTGTATTTCCATCAAGGCCTTGCGAATTTCCCGCCAGTCGGTGTCGCCCTCTCCGAGGTTTACCCACCTGTATCCATCCCGCTCACGCTTGAAATCTTTGACATGCAGTTTGACGATGCTCTTGCCCAGCGTGCGAATCCAATCTTGCGGGTAACCATAGAGCAACACATTCCCGATATCAAACCAGACTTTGACCCACGGGCTATTGAATTCCGCCACGTAACTCTGCATTTCAAGCGGGCTCAGGAGGAACTTGTTCCATACCTCTTCAATGCCGATCACCACTTTGAGTTCGGAAGCCAGAGGAATCAATTTGCCAATCTGGCGTTGTGAACGCGTCCAAGCATCGCGATACGAGGTTTGGGCATTGACGACGGCCGGCACGAGCAGGACAACGTCCGATCCCCACAATTTTGCATTGTGCAAAGACGTGCGCATTCCAGAAAGGCTCCTTTCGACGACCGTCGGATCACTGGATGATAGCGGGTAGTCCCAGTGGTCCATGTTCATTACGGAGTCGATGCGCACGCCGGCTTTCTCAGCAGCGGTTTTCATCTCCTCAGCCTCGTGCTCGTCAGGAGTGGTGGGAGCTTGCACGACTTCAAAACCAACGTCCTTTGCCAATTTGCAGCGCTCCAGGTGACTGAGGGTTTTCGGCAGCATGCTGTAGACGAGGCCCTTCTTCATGGCTAGAGATCGGTCAGGATTCGCGGAAAGGGACTGGGGTGCCAAAAAGCTGCTGCCGGGAATGACCGCGGCGGCTGCTACTGAGGATCTGAGAAACTCCCGACGTGATGATTTTCCCATCCGCCCCCCTTTACTTCAATTTACTCAGGTCGATCCTGGGATTTAAGACCACCTTCGACTTCATGATCTCGTCCCAAGTGACTTCGCGCTTCTCCTCAGCGGAAGTACGCGCCATGATGCAGGAAATCGCCGATTCCGCGCCGGCCTCGGCTTGATTATGAAAATTGCCACTAGTGATGCTGGCAATAAACGATTTCTTCTTCTCCGGATCGGCTTGCTCGAGGTTAGATGTGAACTTCCCCGTAGCGGAGAAGTTTTGAGGTGCTTGGCCGCTCGATGCTGATCCTTGCCATTGCCAGGGCTCTTCGCCCCAAATTCCGAGGGGACCGGAATAAGGAGACTGGGAGGTGCCTCTAGTGCCGAAAAAGCGCTCCGTGACATCCCACCATCCTTTGGCGAACTGGGTGGAGCCAAACGCAACATCCACATCGTTGGGATAACGAAACAAAACTTCGTAGTTTCCGTTTGCATCGCCATCCCCTGCCGGTCGGCCTTTGCGACCGCAGCTGGCGGTTGCTCTTAACGGATGCGCCTGCAAGACCCAATTGCAAATGTCAATCACATGAATATTTTGCTCTAGGATAATGTCCCCGGAAAGGGCTCGATCATAAACCCAGTTGCGTAGCCGCAGCTCGAGTGGCGAAGCGCTCGGACGCGGAGGGCGCTCCAGATAACCAGTGAAATAGTAAGCCTCGCCACAAACAATCGTTCCCAGAGCTCCGTTGTGGATACGATTGACCAGTTCGACAAAGGGCGGGCAATTGCGAATCTGAAAGCCTACATCCAGGCTCAGTTTTCCCTGAGCGCGGTGGCCAATTTCGATTACTTTGTGCGCGCCGGGAACATCCACCGCAACTGGTTTTTCCAAGTAAACATGCTTGCCGCCTGCCACCGCGGCTTCAAGGTGCTGCGGGTGGTAATAAGGAGGCGTGGCAACGACCATAGCGTCGACATCCTTGGAGTTGGCAATTTGCTCAAAGGCTTTTGGACCCACAAAAAGCTGTGAGGAATCCAGCGCCGCGTAGCCCTTTGCTTGCTGTAGCTGATCGAAGTGATTCCGAGCTGCGTCAAGCTGGTCCTGGAATAAGTCAGCCAACGCCACAACCCGCGCACCGGCATCGACTAAATTCGAAGCGTCTTCCGTGCCACGTCCGCCGCAGCCGAGGAGCCCAACTCGTACCGCCGAGTTGGCTTCTGTGCCGAAGACGAGCCTCGGCTGCATGTACATCACGCCCGCCCCGGCGGCGGCAATGCCCAGGAACTTACGACGATCCAATTTCTCGGTTGCGTTACAAGGTTCTTCTGGTTTGCCCGTCATGCGTGCTCCTTAAGCTCCTATCAAGTTTTCCAAATACTTCTTCGCCGCGCGCACATCTTCCATCTGCTGGGGGCCAGAAATCTCACGCTCGATGGTGACCGCCCCGCGGTAGTCGATTTCTTTCAGCCGTGTAATGATACGTGGGAAATCAACTTTGCCCTTGCCGATGGGGACTTCCTCTCCGAGTCTTTTCGGATCGCTTGGCCACAAGCCGTCCTTGGCGTGAATTCCCTGAATGTATGGGCCAAGCAGTTCGATCGCGTCTACCGGATTGGCTTTACCGTACAAGATCAGATTCGCAAGATCGAAGTTGACACCCTGATTGTCGGTTCCGACATCGCGAATCGCACGCACCAGCGTGATCGGAGTCTCTTGGCCGGTCTCGTAACGCAAGTTTTGGCCGTTGCCTTTGCAGTATGTGGCAATTTCCCGGATGGCTTCGATGGTTTCCTTGTACAGCACATCGTTGGGATTTTCCGGAATGAACCCACAGTGAGTTTGGACAGCGGGAATGCCGCATTGCCGTGCAAAATCGGAGGCCTTTTTGATGTGAGCGATTCGCGCAGCACGCGTCTCGCGAGGGACCACGCCGATCGTGATCGGACCGCCGTAAAAGTCCCAAATTTCCTCGCCGGGTCCACCAACGACAACCGACGTTGCCTCGACGTGAGACGTGTCGAGCGTTCGCCGGAGCCGGCCATCGAGGCCGGGATGAAATTCCTCAACGTATATCTGGGCTGTGGGAAGGCCAAGATCGCGAACCTTGGCTATTGCCGAATCGGGATCATTGCCGATTGCGACGATTAATCCCAGGCGAAGCGGTTTTTTACCCTGATTTTCCACGCTGGCGGGAGCATGAACCGGGCTCGATTGGGCAGATACCGCAAGCGATTCAGCCGTTAAGCCGACAATCGGCGCCAACCCCGCCCCGAGAACTGTGGCTGTGGTTTGCAAGAATACTCGGCGATTTTTTTCTTCCACGAAGAACTCCTACTTAATCAGAGTGCACGGTGGCCCATTCCGCCCGGCGGTTGCTTCCCTGGCACAGGTCGAAATAGGCATCCAGCATAGTAGTTTCTGAGTGTAACTCGGCAGAGCACGCGCAACTACCAGGGCTTTCGCAGCCCTGGGGCGGCGGCAACAAATCGGCCGAGCGCTGGTACATTTCAGTCGGGGTCCCCAAAAGAATCCCATGGCGTCCTCCTGGATTGGACGTTCAAGCTGATGAGAGGTGTGAAATTGTACCGCGCGGCGTTGCCACATTGAATGCCTCGGAGTAATTTATGAGCGCGAGGGGGAATATGCAAAAACCGCTACGGTTGTCTCGCAGTTTGGGGGGACAGGTTTCGCGACGACAGTTCTTGGGACGTACAGCGGCCGCCGCCGCATTTTCAATCGTTCCGCGCCGTGTGTTGGGGGGCCCAGGATATGTCGCGCCCAGCGACAAAATCAACACCGCGTTCATCGGGGTGGGTTCGCAGGGCTTGCGCGTGATGCTGCACTTCCTGCGCGAACCCGATGTGCAAGGTGTCGCGGTCTGCGATCCCAACAAGAGCGCGGCAAACCACCCGCAGTGGTACACGCACGAGTTTT
>Ga0068857_100005588_pt1 | contig 10739 bp, 8 predicted proteins | sample KBSCornC72_FD_66591 | JGI IMG/M metagenome (GOLD analysis project Ga0068857, IMG submission 66591) | Corn rhizosphere microbial communities from Kellogg Biological Station, Michigan, USA - KBS Corn C7-2 | ecosystem: Host-associated > Plants > Roots > Rhizosphere > Soil ...
CGAAACGTCGAGTATTGAAACACCCGGAAGGGCGAATAGTAGTGAAACAGTTTTTCGAAGAATAGCCAGTAGAACATCCCTCAGTTCCCGGCCTTGCTCAGGAACTCTTCCAAAGCGCGTTCGACATGCACGCCGCGCGAGCCCTTGAACAGGATGACATCTCCCGGCTGGGCCAGCGTCCGCACCAGCCGTCCCGCATCTTGCGGGTCGTCGAAAAAAAACGCGGCGTCGGCCGTTAGGCCGGCACGCTTGACCGCGTCCACCATGAAGCAGGCCGCGCCGCGAATTCCAACGAGCACATCCAAACCGCACACCGCGGCGTAGTTGCCCACGTCGCGATGTAAGGGCTCGGCCCAGCGGCCGAGTTCGAGCATCTCCCCCAGAACCGCGATGCGCCGGCGCGCCGGAGTGTCGCGCACGACCTCCAGCATGGCCCGCACCGCATCTGGATTGGAGTTGTAGCAATCGTTAAAAATCAGGACGCCCTGATGCAGCAGCCGCTCGCCGCGCATCTTTCCCGGCGTCAATTTTTGAACCGTTTCGCGCAGCCGCCCCGGCGCGATTCCATACACGCCCGCCACCGCGATCCCCGCCAGCAGATTCGAAACACTGTGGCGGCCGGTCAGCGCGCTCTCAAAACGCACTGCACCCACCCGAAAACGCACCCCCGGAGATCCGTCGCCACGCGCGTACTCGACATCTTCGGCGCGGACCTGCGCGCCGGGCGATTGGCCGTAGAGAATGGTGCGGCCATTATGCCCCGGGGCAAACCCTGCCACCCGCTCATCGTCGGCGTTCAGCACTGCCGTGCCGCGATCGCCCAGCGCCTCCACCAACTCCCGCTTGGCCGCCGCGATTCCTTCGACGGAGTCAAAATTTTCGATATGCGCGTAACCCACGTTCGTCACCACGCCCACATCGGGACGCGCAATCGCCGCCAATGCGCGAATCTCTCCGGCGTGATTCATCCCCATTTCCAGCACCGCCACACGCGCCGATTCCTCCAGGCGCAGCAGCGACAGCGGCAGTCCCACGTGATTGTTCAGGTTGCCTTGATTCTTAGCCGTCGCCATTTCCGTCGCCAACATCTCCGCGATCACATCCTTCGTAGTGGTTTTGCCGGCGCTGCCGGTCACCGCTACCACGTCGCCCCGCCATTCGCGCCGCGCCCACGCTGCCAGATCCTGCAAGGCGCGCAGCGTGTTGTCCACGCGCAGCAGTGGGCCGCCGCCGGCCTCCTCTTCAACCACCGCGGCCAGTGCGCCTTTTTCGAAAACCTCGGCGACATGCGCATGCCCGTCATTGACCGGACCTCGCAGCGCGAAGAACAGATCGCCGGGCTGCAATGTGCGCGAATCGACCGACCAGCCACTGACTATTGCCTCCGGGTTGGCAGGCAGACTCACGCCCAGCGCGTCCGCCACCGCTCGCAGGGTAAACTTCATCTCTTGCGCTCATACCCCATGCTTCTTATAACCCAGAGATTGCAAAACTTGCCGCGCCGTTTCGCGGTCGTCAAAATCAATGGTCCGGTCTTTCAAAATCTGATACGTCTCATGACCCTTGCCGGCTAACAGCACCACGTCGCCGGCTTTGGCTTCGCTAAGGGCAATGCCAATCGCTTTGCCGCGCTCCGGCTCGGCTACATGCGGTGTGTCGAAGCGCCGCAGTCCCACCATCACATCGTTCATGATGTCGAGTGGATCTTCGGAGCGCGGATTGTCGGACGTCAGCACTACGAAATCGCTGGCCTCCGCCGCGGCCATTCCCATCAAGGGGCGTTTGGTGCGATCGCGGTCGCCGCCGCATCCGAACAGCGTGATGACGCGGCCCTTGCCGGCCTGCACCGCCAGCTCCCGAGCCGACCGGATGACGTTGCGCAGCGCGTCGTCAGTGTGCGCGTAATCCACCACTACGAGAAACGGCTGCCCGCCGTCGACCCGCTCGAAGCGTCCCGGAACCGCCGGACACATCCCAATGCCCTCCGCGATCGCGGCCAGATCCATGCCATAACTGAGACCAACGCCCGCCGCCGCCAGGATATTGGACACGTTGATGCGCCCCACTAACGGAGATTCGATGGCTTGACGCTGCCCCTGGTAGACGGCATCGAAGCGCAACCCATCGAAGCCCGAGCGTATATTTTCGGGGCGCAGATCCGCACTTTCCGCCATCCCGTACCTGATCACGCGGGCGGGGCTCGCCGGCAGCATGCTCTTGCTGGCGGGATCGTCGGCGTTCAGAATCGCCCACTGCGGCGCGGGCCCTTCGTCCGGCGAGAACAGCAGCCGCTTAGCCGCGGCGTATTCTTCCATCGTCTGATGAAAGTCCAGATGATCCCGCGTCAGGTTGGTGAATACGGCTGTATGGAAGTGCATCTTGTAAATCCGCGCCAGCGCCAAGCCGTGCGAGGAAACTTCCATGGTGAGGTAGCGTCCGCCCCGCTGCTCCAGTTCGGCTGCCAGCCGGATGACATCCAGCGATTCGGGCGTGGTGTTGGGCGCCTTGCGAATCTCGTCGCCAATTCGATATTCGATGGTCCCGATCATGGCTGTAGGCGAATGAGGCGCGCCCGCCCTCCGCAAAATCGCGTCGGTCAGATATGCCGTCGTGGTCTTGCCGTTAGTGCCTGTGATGCCGGTGAAGCGGACGCGCTCATCCGGTTGCGCATAAAAATTTCGCGCGGCGAGCGCCAGCGCTTTGCGCCCGTGCTCCACCTCGATCCACGGAATGGCGGGGGATGTTCCCAGGTCTTCGCTCCGCGGCAGCTCGCTCACTACCGCGCACGCACCTCTGGCCTCCGCCTCCGGTACGAACCGGCGTCCGTCGACGCGCGCTCCTGCAAACGCAAAAAACAAGGTGTCCTTTTCCACTTTGCGCGAATCGTATTCCAGGCCCCCGACCGTCATCTCCGCCCACTGGCGGGCCAGCACGCCGCGCAACCGCACGCCCTCCAAGACCCCGCTTAAAGTCATCCGCGTGGGGGCCATGGCGGCGTGTTACTCCTTCACCGCGTAAGCTGTACGTGGACGCGGCTGCCGGGTGCAAGAATAGTTCCGGGCGGCGGGTCCTGGGCCCGCGCCATGCCGTCTCCCTGCACCTCGATCGGAAGCCCCGTGGCCGCCGATTCCTCCAGCACCGCGCGCAGAGTCAGACCGCGAAGATCGGGGACCTTGGGCCCGATTCCTTTCTGCGCGCTAAAAAAAGGCCGCCGGTCCGGGGACGTCCCGAAGGAAATTCCCGGAGGTGCCCCAACTGCCGAGGCAGATGAAGCGCCCGAAGCCGGCGGCGTAGTGACGGAGGATACAACTCCGGAGCGCACAGGCTGCGGCGGATAGCTGCCAGCGTCGTGCGCGATCTCATGACTGTGCGGAATATCGATGGCCGGCGCGGCCGCAAGTTCCAGCGGCGCAGCGCCCAGGCCTGCGATTGCCAAATCGTTTTCATCCCGTCTGCCGCCTTTTGCCAAGCGCGGGGTAGTGTCGGGCAAATCCTTAGGAACGTCCAGCATCCGCAGCGCCGAGGTGGCCACCGCGCGGAACACCGGCGCGGCCACCACGCCTCCGTAGCCCGCGCCGCCGCCCGACGTACCCACCAGCGTCACCGCAATCACGATCTGCGGATTGGATACCGGCGCGAAACCCAGGAAGCTCGCATTGTAATGGTGGGTGTAGGCTTTCGCTTTGAAATCGTATATCTGCGCCGAGCCGGTCTTGCCGCCTGAGGTATAGCCGCGCAGGATGGCCTGCTTGCCGGTACCGTGCAGCACCACACCTTCCATCATCTGGCGCATTTTGATCGCGGTCTCCGGCCGGATTACGCGCTCCGGCTTCTCCGGCACGGTGCGCTCTTCCACTCCGCCGGGCCTTTGCCGCGCCAGGATCAAGCGAGGTTTCACCCGCATGCCGCCATTAGCGATGATGGCGCCGGCCAGCGCCAGTTGAACCGATGTCGCTCCCACTTCATGCCCCATGGCAACCGAGCCGATCGAGGTCGCCTCCCACTGGCTCAAGCGTCGCAACATGCCCGCCGATTCTCCCGGCAACTCGATGCCGGTCTTGCGCCCGAAGCCAAATTTGCGTACGTATTCGTAAAGGTTTTTCTCGCCCACCTTCAAGCCGATATTGATCGCGCCGATGTTGCTTGAATTCGCCAGTACATCCGCCATGCTGAGCGACGAGTAGCGGTTGTGATCGTGAATCACGCGGCCGAACAATTTGATGGTGCCATTGCCGCAATTAATAATCGAGTCCGGAGTCAGGTTGGTGGTTTCCAGCGCCGCGGTGAGCGTCACTACTTTGAAGACGCTGCCCGGTTCGAAGGGGGTCGCTACCGCCAGATTGCTGCGCGCCCCCGGCGTCTCCTTCGCGCCATTCTGGGCGCCATTGGGGTCGTAAGCCGGATAGTTGGCCATCGCGAGGATGTCGCCGGTATAAGGGTTCAGCACCACGATCGAGCCGGTTTTCGCGTTGGTTTTGGCTACCGCGGCGGCCAGCGACTTCTCGGCTTCGTATTGCAGATTCGGGTCCAGCGTCAGGGTCAGGTTCGTGCCCGGCTCCGGCGGCCGAGAGATTACGGAATCGTACACGTTCTGACGCACGTCGTTATAAACCTTGGCCAGGCCCGGCCGTCCCGAGAGCTCATCGTCGAAACTCATCTCGACGCCGCCGTTGCCGTGCTCGATCACATCGTCGGGATCGACAATGCCGGTCGATCCGAGCACATGGGAAGCCAGTTCCCCGTGCGGATAGAAGCGCCGCATCTCGGGGCGAAATTCCACCCAGTCCAGATGCAGGCTGCGCACCCGCTCGGCTTCTTCCGCGGAAACCTTGCGCTTTACCCACAGGAATCCGCTGTTGCGGACCTTGGCCAGGGCGATGCGGTTAGAGAGCGGGGTCCGCTTCAGATCTAACACGCGCGAGAGCAAATCCGCGGCCACGCCCGCGTCCGGGATCTTCATGGGGTTGATGCAGATGGATTCGGCCGGCAAGGTTTTGGCGAGGGGCTGGCCGGTACGGTCGAAGATGGTGCCACGCGGGGCTTCGATCTCCACCGTCTTCTGTTGCTGCTGCTCGGCGAGCTTTACCAGCTCATCGTGATGCACCACCTGCAGCCAGATGAGCTTGCAGAAAACCGCGCCCGCCCAGACCAACAACAACCGCAGCAGCCACCGCAGCCGCCGGGTAGATAGAGTTTCCGGCATGACTTCCCCTTGCGCGCGCGCCTAGCGCTTCTGGTTCAACGCCAGCGAAGAGCCGTCCTTGGAATCCAGGTAAACCACTTTCTCCGGCTCCGGATCAATGAACTGCTGCTGGCGCGCCAGCTGCTCCATGCGCGCCGGCGAAACCAGCTTCGCTTCCTGCAGCTCCAGCGACGCCTGCTCGCCCGCCAGACGCTGGGCTTCGCTGCGCAGAGACTGGATCTGGTAACCCGCCAGCAATCCGTAGGCGCTCGGCAGCAGCACGCCAATCAATAGCAGCGCGGCCGCGCCCACCGAGCCGATCATTTTCCAGCACACTCCGCCGGCCCGGGGATCGGTCTGCCGCACGAGCCGGCTGTTGTCGATGCGCTTCACGAAGAAATACACGTCCTCATTGGCGAAGGCTCGCACCGGTACCGCGCGAGCGGCGCGATACGATCCGGCCGCGGCCGTGGAGCGCTCCGTTCCCCTGATAAAGATTCTGCTGCAGACAGTTGCTAGAGTTGCCATGTTCCCGTTTCCTCTCCCGCGTACGGGTCAACCCTCAGCCCCAGGCACTGGAGGAGGAGAGTGCCTGTGGCTGAACGTTGCCCGCATATTCCTATCAAACGATTTCCACCGCGCACGACGCATCCGCTGTGCGCTATCAAGCGATTTCCACCGCGCACGACGCGGGCGTTTACACGCTGCGTGCCGTGCGTTTCCGTCAAATAATTTCCACCGCGCGTAACTTTGCCGAGCGCGACGGCGGGTTGTCTCGGATTTCTTCTTCGCTGGGCCGCACTACGTGACGCGTGAGAATCTCCACTCGTCCTTCCCTGGCCAGCGCCTGAAAACTCTGTTTGACCTTGCGGTCCTCGAGCGACATGAACGTGAGCAACACCGCCCGCCCGCCGGGCCTCACCAGCGTTGGTATGGCGGTCAGCAGCGCGTCCAATTCCTCGTTTTCCTGATTCACCGCGATGCGCAGGGCCATAAATGTCTGCGTGGCAGGATGTAACTTGCCCGTACGGGGCACGGCACTCTCGATCAGCTTGGCCAACTGACCGGTGGTCTTGATCGGCCGTGCCCGCACGATTGCTCTGGCTATTCTCCGGCTCCTCCTTTCCTCGCCTAACTGAAATATCAAGTCGGCGAGCTGCTTTTCCGATTCGTAGTTGACGATGTCGGCCGCCGTCTGCCCCTGGCTGCGATCCATGCGCATGTCCAACGGCCCGTCGGCCATCAGGGAGAAGCCCCTTTCTCCCTCCGTCAACTGGTAACGCGATACGCCCAAGTCCGCCAGCAGCCCGTCCACTTGCGTGAGCCCCTCGGCTGCCAGCGCCTGCCCCACCAAAGAAAAAGAAACGTTGTGAAAGTGGATGCGCGAAGCGCAGTCCGCGGTATTCGCTTGCGCGCGCGCCAGGCTCTCCTGATCGCGGTCGCACGCCAGGACCATGCCCCCGCTCGACAAATGCGCAAGCTGCCTTGCGATGGCGCCGGCGTGTCCTCCCATTCCCGCGGTTGCGTCCAGATAGACTCCGTCCGGCCGGATTGCCAGGTACTCCAGGCACTCGCGCAACATGACCGGAACGTGCATACATGGCCGCTACTTCAATCCCTTCTTTTCGAGCGTCTTCACCTTCTCGCTCAAATTCGCCATGGCGCGATTGAGGCGTTCCTCATGGACGCTCTTGCTGGCTACGTTGATGCGGCCGTTGTAGCAATCCAGAAACACCGGCTGAGATTCGATCTCGATCACGCGCCGCAGCGCCGCCGGCATCAGCACGCGGCCCTGCGCGTCGATCTCCGAATCGCCGCCATACACTTTGGCGAAATAAGCCACGTCTTCGGCGGGCTCGGCCAGGTCGCCCGCGTCGGCGAATAACTTTTCATTGGCTTTCCACACTGAAATGGGATAAATTCTAGCTAGCTGGCGATCCAGCGTGGTGATGAAGACTTTCTCGACACCCAACTTTTTCAGGTACTCCAAGAACTCAGACGGTAGTTTGAGTCGGCCTTTGTCGTCGACCCGAGCCTGGGCAATTGAGTGCGGCGGCTCCACTGGAACCGCCCCTCCGACGTCATTTCCAACCACTAGTTCTGCCACTTTAAACCACAACTGACCACTTCAGTCCACTCAGTGTAAACCAAGTTTCTAGAACATAGCAAGCATTTTTGTTGCAGTGGTTGAAGTTACGCCGTTTGTTCGCCCATTATTACCGTACCCCGCTCGCGACCCGTGCAGCCAGGAATTCGTCGCCGGGGCGCCAAGTGGGGAGCTTCGGCAAGTTGGCGACCTCACGGTTGATCAGGAACCCGAAGCGTGCGTAAAGCTCCATGCCCGAGAAATCCCAATCGTCGTGGTACTCATCGGACGGCTGGTGGTAATGGGCTTCGTTGTATTCGTCGGCAAGCCGGTTGCCGGCGCCGGGCGGCTGGCCCAGCAAGTCATGGCCGGAGTCGATCGAGAACGCGGGGATGCCGACCCGCGCGAATGAAAAATGGTCGGAACGATAATACGTGCCGGCCAGCGGGCGCGGATCCGGAGAGATGGTGAGATGCAAGCGTCGCGCCGCTTCCTCGACGAGCGGATAGACTGTGGTGCGTTCGGCGCCATGGACCTGCACATCGCGGGTCCGGCCGAATGGCGGCAAGGAATCGTAGTTGAGCGCCAGAGCGGTCTCGCCTGCGGGAATCACCGGATGCTGTCCATAGTATTCCGAGCCCAGCAGCCCCGCTTCTTCCGCAGCCACCGAGATGAACAGCGCGGAGCGGCGGGGTTTCTGCGGCAGCGCAGCCCAGGCGCGGGCCAGTTCCAGTAAAACGCCGCAGCCGGTGGCATTATCCTGCGCGCCGTTATAAATTGCGTCGCCGCGAATCGCTTCGCCCACCCCCAGGTGATCCCAGTGGGCGCTGAACATCACGGCTTCGTTCTTCAGACGCGGATCGCTGCCCTCTACTTTGCCGATCACGTTGCGCGTGCGCATCTCGCGGATTCTTGCAGAGGCGTGAATGCGGAAACGCAGCGGCAGAAGCTGGGCCCGGAAGCCCCGCGCATCCGCCAGCTTCAGCCATTGGTCTGCGCTGGTGTTTTGAGTGGCCGCGATGCGCTCGCCGGCCTCTTTCGTAATCCAGCCGGCGAATCCGACGGCGGAAGTTCCCGGCGCGAGTTTCATCTCTAATTCTTCCTTCGACCAGGAGGACCGCACCACATTCCATCCGTAGCTGGCCGTAGGCGTGGTGTGAATAATGATGGCGCCGCTTGCTCCGTGACGTGCGGCCTCTTCGAATTTGTAAGTCCAGCGCCCATAGTAAGTGAGCGCCTCGCCGTTGAAGAATTTGGGGTCGCGGGACGGCGGCTCGCCGGTGAATAACACCACGACCTTGCCGTGCACGTCCACGCCCTGGTAGTCGTCCCACTGGTATTCCGGCGCGACGATACCATGGCCCACGAACACAGCGTCGGCATCAATTTCGATGGTGGGTTTCTGCTGGAAAGTAACTCCCACGAAATCGTCCAGCCAGCCGAAGGGAAGGGTGACGTGGCCCGTGGTCACGCTCAGCGAGGTAGCAGGCTGCGGGTAGGCGCCGACCAGCGCGAAGTTCTGGAAATATGTTCCGTTATCTCCGGCCGGCTTCAGCCCGTACGACGCAAACTTACTGGCGATGTATTCGCTGGCAAGGTCGCCGCCGCGCGCGCCGACCCCGCGGCCTTCAAGCAAATCGCTGGCCAGATATTTCACGTGCGCGCGTATGCGCTCGCCGGAGATGTCCGTGGTCCCGGCGAGTTTGACTTGGGCCGGGGTGATCTGCACCCAAGCGGCGGCCGCAGCGATGGAGAGGATTGAAAGGAAGAGCGCACGCTTCATCCAGGCATCATAACAAGCCGGCGCCGGCGGGAATGACGAGAAGCGATGAAGGCCGCTCGCGCAGCCGGCCGGGCTGGTGCTGCGACCGTGCAACTGGATGCGCAGGAAGAGGTTTTGCGGGCCCTCCGAATTCCGCGGACAGGTCTCAGGCTTTAGATTTTGCGCTCGCCCTGCGCGCAGCGGCCCAGCGTTTTCGTTGCGCGGCAGCCATGCGCTGGCGCGCTTCGGCACTCACGGGGCGACGCTTGGAGGGCACGCCAACCGGACGCCCGCGCTTGCCGCGCTGGTGAGCCAAACGGTCGAAGATCGCAATCGCATCATCGAGTTGCGCTTTGTACGCCCGGAGATCCAACAAGACTTTAACAACATCCATAGCTCATACAGTATTCGGCAATTGGGTGCGTAGACGCAAGTGCCGGGAGGGTTAGGCCGGTGTATTGGAGCATGCCTATACTTGAGGGAATGAAGATTGTGATCGATACCGTCGCGCAGACTTTGACGCAAGTAGACGGCGCGGCGGAAAATACTGTCGGCCTCTTTACCAAAGAGGCCTTTGAGGCGCTTTCGCTCGCCTGGGTGCGGGTCGGCTGGAGCCTGCAGTACTATCACAATTTCACGTGGTTCGGCCTGCCGATCTTGCAACTTCCTGAAGACTTGCTGCGATTACAGGAGGTGATCTACGCGCTGCGCCCCGCGGTGATCGTCGAGACGGGAGTGTACCGCGGTGGCTCTTTGCTTTTCCATGCATCCTTGCTCGCCGCGATGGGCGAAGGCAAAGTGATCGGCATTGACCGCGAGATCCAGCACCACACGCGCGACGCGCTGTGCCGCCATCCACTGGCCGCGCGCATATCGTTGCTCGAAGGCGATTCCACGGATCCGAAGATCGTCGCGCAGGTGGTGGATCGGATCGGCTCTGCCGGTCCGGTGCTGGTGATTCTCGATTCCGGCCATACGCGGGAGCATGTCGCGCGTGAACTCGAATGCTATGCGCCGCTGGTCACCAAAGGGTCGTATATCATCGCGACCGACGGCATCATGAAAGATATCGCGGACGTGCCCCGGGCGCGGCCCGAGTGGAAGACCGACAACCCTTTCGAGGCTGCGAACGATTTTGCAGCGCGACATCGCGAGTTCCGCCAGCAACCACCGGCCTGGCCTACGCGGCAAGGCGTACTCACTGAAAACGTTACGTATTGGCCGGGGGCTTGGCTCCAGCGCGTCAAGTAAATGCTGGAAACGCATCTAAATCCGTAGGGCCCAACAGGTTCCGGATAAAGATTTCGCTCCATCCGTCCGATGAATATGTATGGAGCAACCTTCGCCGGACTGCGTCCAGTCGCGGGTCTTCCTGGTGATACCCGCCTATAACGAAGGCCGGGTGCTGGCGTCCACTATTCGCGGGTTACTGCCCTACGGTTACTCTATCGTCGTCGTCGATGACGGATCTTCCGACGGCACCGCTGCCATTCTCAAGGGACTGCCGGTCCATTATCTGCGCCATCCGGTCAATCTGGGTCAAGGAGCCGCGCTTCAAACCGGCATGGACTATGCGCTGGCTCAGGGAGCCGAGTATATCCTCCACTTCGATGCCGATGGACAACATCCGGCCGAGGGAATTGCCAGCCTGCTCGCACCCGTCTGCAGGGGCGAGTGCGATGTTGCGGTGGGCTCGCGATTCTTGGATG
>Ga0068857_100005599_pt1 | contig 10734 bp, 13 predicted proteins | sample KBSCornC72_FD_66591 | JGI IMG/M metagenome (GOLD analysis project Ga0068857, IMG submission 66591) | Corn rhizosphere microbial communities from Kellogg Biological Station, Michigan, USA - KBS Corn C7-2 | ecosystem: Host-associated > Plants > Roots > Rhizosphere > Soil ...
AAAACTGACGTAACTGTAACTATCCCGATGCAGGAGCCCGTGGAAAGCCTCAATGTTTCAGTCGCAAGTGGAATCGTGATTTATGAAGCAGCAAGGCAACGGACCTTAAAGCCGAGTTAATCCTTATTCGACTCTCACGCACACCTCTGTAGCAGGAAAACTTTTCTCGCCGGGCGCTTTCTTCACCCAACAGACAATGGTGTAGATGCCAGGTTTGTCTTTAGCAAAGGTGAGGGGCGCGGCAAAGCTGCCGTACGCCGACATCTCGATGACACCGGGTTTTCGGTCAGCGTACATGTAAGGCGGAGGTAATTTGGGGAGTAAAATTTTTGATTCAGCTGGAAGCGAATAGCTTGAACAGCGTTGAGATCCATTCTGAGCCCATCCCGGTCGCCCCTGACGTCGAGTGGCTGCGGCAGGCACGTTCGTATATGAAGATTTCATTAGCTAGCCCGCAAAACTGATCCTGTCCCCAACCTTGGGAAGTTTTTGCTGGTAAGGCGAACATGCAGATAAGCAGTATCCTGTTTGAGGTAGTGATCTTTTGTAGACCATGTATTGTCGGCTGCCGACACATTCTCCTGAGTTGCGTCAGTGCCGCCGGCAAGTGAGTAGCGATGGTAAGGCTTGAGACCATCCAACCCCCAGTGACTTGCGTAGTCGTTGAGAGCCATTTCACGTGCATGTTGTGTCGCTATCCGAGATGCAAATTCGTCGAGCACAACCGGGCGAAGTTTTTCGATAGCTCGCTCCTCATTAATCATCTGCAGGAGGTTTGGCACGTTATGTCGTCGAAAATCTTGTCAATGTTTTGAGGACTCTGGGAATTGAAGTGCCCGAAGGCGGTTAGTCCCAAACAAGAAAGGCTGGCTTGCAAGAAGTTTCGTCGGTGAAATCTTCAGTCATGAGTAGAGGCGTTCAATTGAGGTAGAACGGATACTAACGACGGTGCCTGGCCCAACGAGTAATGAGATAGATACCGGCGAACAACACCGGAAGAGCCAGCACGACGAAGAACCCTGCGGGCACGCTCAGCCCACCGGTTCCCGCTGTTATTCCAGACGTTTCGGTTGGACTCTTAGTGAAGAGTACAACGAAGAACAATGCTGCCAGCAGAACAAAAGGCAAAGAGAAGGCTATCACCAGCACCGTAACAGAAATCTGAAATAGTTTTCTCAGCATCCCTTGGAGTGCGCCGGCCCGGCGGCGCTTTTTAAGCCTGTGGAATTACCAGGTCACTATTTGAAATCGAGTTGTGCCGAAATGTCCGGTTCGCAATACTCGGAGCTTGAAAGCTTCTCAACCAGTGTCACTATTTGAAATCGAGTTGTGCCGAACTCTATGTCTCAAAAAGCGCCGCCGGGCCGGCGCACTCCAAGGTTAAGGTCTTTTTCAAAACAGACGCTCAAGGGATTCGAGGCGTATTCGCCGTAGCAACTCACCTTTGAAAACCCGGCAGTCTCATACAAAGCGATGGCACCGGGTTGTTTCAAACCGGTTTCCAACCTCAGGCGCTGGTAGCCCATCTCTTTGGCAGTCGATTCCAGTTTATCGAGAATACGTGCACCAATACCCATGCGGCGAGCCTCCGGCGCTACGTACATCCTTTTAACCTCGGCTGTTTCAACATCAAATGGTCGGAACGAGCCGCAGCCGATCGCTTTTCCATCAAGCCGAGCCACCACAAAGATTGAACGGGCTCCAGCCGCATCTTTAGGATTAAACGAATTTGCTCCTCCGTCATCCTGATAGAGATCGCTTAACTCGACTGTGAGCTCTTGTATAAGGCGACTCGGATCTTCTGCCGCCGGATCCTCTGAAACGATCAATATCTTATCTGGCTCTTGCACAGTGAAATGTTAACGTGGTTCTGATCGCAAACCCTTCACCTGAATGTTTCGAAACTCTCCCGTGTCGTCAAACGACCCAACTCCAACTCTACCGGTAGTAATGGACCGATCCGTAGCGGACAGAATTGGCGCGCGTATCGAATCAAGATAGACAGCGACACTTCCGGTTGAGCCGTTCCACACCAATCGGGCGCTATGCCAATTTTGATCGACTAGACGTGGCAACGCCTTCCCGTCGTCAATTCGTCGACGATCCGAGTTATCAACGACAAATATTCCATTGTGAACATTGTCGGTTACAGCAGAAAGATGCGCGTAATAGAAATGATTGGGTCCCTGGTAAGCAAAAACCAGATCAAGATCTCGCCGTTGAACATTCGCCGCGGCAGTCGATCTAACGTCAACCCTGAGCTCTACTTCAGCAAACGGTTGACTCTTTAAGATCGCCAGGGCTGCGGGTTTGCGAATTGGTCCGGCCGGAGTTCCGGCCCTGGCCAATATCAGTTTTCCCGACGCGACAGTCCATTCTCCCGAGCCTTCGAGTTCAAATTGGTCGAGGTCTGACGCAGACTTCAAATAAGGATGAACCACATCAGGCGCTTGTGAGCCTGAGATAAAAATTGACACGAGTAGGAGGACTGCGGCAATGTGACTCATGCTATTTTCGTTGACGAGTCTCCAGGTTCTCACCACTCTCAACACAAATCATTTGCATTTCGCCTTTGCGTAGTCGCGTAAAAGGACAAACCAAAAAGTTTCCAATGAGGTCAGTTTCAAAGTTGACTCTATTACGAATCGCTTCAGGGATATTGGTATACCCTTCCTGATGAAATCGCTGTTCGGAAACTCCGAACATGCGTTTACTGCCAGTTTTCCAGATGCGGAGAGTAGGTGCCCCATTGTAGACCGATAGTCGTCCATAGACATCGAAGCATGAACCAATCACCTGTGGATGGTCCTTACATGACTTATTTTCGGCCTCGCCTGTGTGGCTTGGTCGTGATGGACCAGCCGCGATTGCGAGCAGAAAAATGAATGTCGCAAAAGCTTTCATGACGCTGGTCTTCTCGGGCGTTGTTTTGCGGAGATCGATTTCACAATAGTCCTGCCTTTAGCACCAGACGAAAATCCATTAGCGGAGTGCTTCAAGGCCTCGGAGATTATTCTGTTGACGGCCGGTAACTTGAGTGTGCTTGCATCTTCAAGTCTTACGAATGCTCCTTGTTTCCCACTGCCCCGCAACAATCCGGTAGGATCGGGTAGGGACCTACCATGCATGAAATAGAGATCGACCCAACGCGGATAAACCGCAAGAGAGAAAACGACTTCTGAGGTCTTCTCGCTTGGCGAGTATCCAATCGCTAACGCGTTGTAGTTGTCATAAACGAGCTCGTTTGCTGATGGGAATTTAGTTCGTATCAGTGACCTGCTCTCGCGCACAATTCGGGCGACTGATGGTTCGAATTTGGAAATGAATCCCGCGACCTGAACAGCGGGAGACGGGTCTTTGGTCATGGTTTAGGAATCAATTTTAAGGTCACACGATACTGAGAGGGTCCGCACGGAGGTGGGACGCCCCGACAAGTTGGATCTATTGTTTGATTACGCCGCGCTGGCCACGTAAAACGTACTTTTGAATCTTACCGGTAGCCGTCTTGGGAAGCTCGGCAACAAAGGTCACGCCATGCGGAGCTTTAAAGTGAGCCAGGTGATCGCGAGCAAACTGTCGTAGCTCATCTTCAGTGGCTTTAGCAGATGACTTCAAAACGACAAATGCATGCGGTGCTTCGCCCCAACGCTCGTGCGGCAGACCGACGATGGCTACTTCTTGCACGGCAGGATGTCGTAACAACATCCCTTCCACTTCCACTGAAGAGATATTTTCACCGCCACTGATGATGACATCTTTAAGGCGGTCGCGTATCTCAGCGTATCCGTTCGGATGAACAACGGCCGCATCACCTGTATGAAACCAGCCCCCGCGCATGACCTTCGCCGTGGCCTCGTCGTCGAGGTAGTAACCCTTCATCACTGCATTACCACGGACGACGATTTCGCCAAGGGTTTCGCCATCATGCGGCACTTCCACATCGCCATCATCGACGACCCGGAGCTCGCCGGAGGTTAGCAATTCAACGCCCTGGCAAGCTTTTAGAGCGCAACGCTGGGCCAACGGCAAGTCGGCGTGTTCAGGACGATTCTCACAGATCGTGATGAATGGAGACGTCTCGGTCAGCCCGTAAGCCTGAGTGATTTCCCAACCCAACTCCCCTTCGACGCGTTCGATAGTGGCGGCGGCTGGCGGAGCACCCGCCGTAACTATTCGCAGACCTCGCGGCGCACCGGCTCTTACATCGTCAGGCGCGTTGGCAATGCCTATCAAAACAGTCGGGGCGGCACAAAAGCTCGTGATCTTTTCTCGCTTGATTTCTTCGAATACCACCACAGGATCAACTTTTCGCAAACAGATATGCGCGCCACCGACAGCAGTCACAGTCCAGACAAAGGTCCAGCCGTTTGCGTGAAACATTGGAAGAGTCCAAAGGTACCGCTCATTCTTGGCGAGAGGATGATGAATAAGCGTGCCAACGACATTGAGATAGGCATTGCGATGAGTAATCATCACGCCTTTGGGACGCGAGGTTGTTCCACTTGTATAGTTGATTGAGATTAAATCGGTCTCAGAAATGGCTGGTCGAGAGACATCATTGCTTGCGTTGGCGACCAGATCTTCGTACTCCAACCATCCTTCTTTTTTCCCATCAAGCGCAACAAACGCCTCAACACTCGGCAACTGAGAGCGGATGGACCCGACCGCCTCGAGATAATCAGAATGTGCACAAACAATTTTCGCGCCGCTGTGATTAATCAAATAAACAAAGTCGCTCGCAATCAACCGGTAGTTAATCGGGACCAAGATAGCGCCAATCTGGGGAACCGAGTAAAACGACTCAAGCATGGCGCAGCAATTTGAAGAGATGTACGCGACCCGATCACCCGGTTTGACACCAAGCGTTTGCAGTACGTTGGACCATCTGTCGCAGCGCTCGAAAAACTGTTCATAAGTAAGCCGCAATGGTCCATCGATAACGGCCTCAGAGTTTGGGTAGAGTCTTCTGGTACGTCTCGCAAATTCAAGAGGAGTTAGCGGCAATTCCACTTCAAGGTACCTGCCAGCTTTAAGTTATTCTGCGCCGAAGAGTTCTATCACTCAATCGTTAAGACGTCAAAACTTTCTGGAGTTGTCGTAGTGTCAGTCACCAGGACCCAACAATCCAGAACCAAGGCACGACGAGGGTTTATTAGACCAGTGGACGAGTTCGTAGCTGGAGTCAGTCACCCGCTGACGGCACGGGAATTACTGTTCTGAAGTGGGGGTTGAGGAAAAGTTAATAGGACTACGGTTGAATGGACAAGTCCGGCGAATAATTCCATCGATTGCCATCCACAAATTCTACCGACGAAAGCCAAAGCAGGTAGACTTCCTGTGTTGCGCCAACATCAACCATCGTCGATTCACCAGCACGTAGCAACGAGCCGCGACTTTCTAAATCGGACTGTATGGATCCACCACCGCGTGTTCGGCTGTTCCTCCACCCCGAAACATAATTAACGCTGAAGTTGCTGACGTCACGGCCGCTAACATTTTGGACGAGTAACCGAGCCGTCGAACTTTCTCCATTCTGAAAATCGCCACCCGGGCCTAAGTAAGTAATCTGAAGTGGTGAATTCGAATCAAGCGGAACCCTGACCGAAGGCTGGTAATATCTTTTCGAACAGTCATGTCGACGCTGGTAATTGAATTCTCTAACTTTAGACCTATGCAGGAACGGTATCGAGCTAATTGCAAGACCAACAGTGAAAGTAACTGCGGCTACCAAAAGTCGAAGCAGGTAGGTATTCATAACAAAAGCCTTTCCTGGGCAAGTTGTCCAACGGGTTTTTCGTTAGAAGCAACTGCCCACCTCCCCGTTGTCCGATCAACTACACATGTTCCGCGGCCATTGCTCGCAACGGGATCGAAGCCGTGTACGCAGACGGCATATCGCCATTGTCCGCACGCAGAAACTGCCAATCTTTTGGCTTTAATGACGCTAGTAACTCCGCGCGATTCTTGGTTTTCATTGGCTTTCCGCCATATATCTTACCCATTCTCTGAAGATTTTTTTCAGAGAATGCTCCCGAAAACATTAACAAAGGCCACGTAAAGTTCGGTCCGTTTAGTTGGCGTAGCTTGTAAATCCACATGCCAATCGATCCCATCCTCCAGGCCATGGGTCCCCACCAACTGTACTGGCCTGGCCGAAGATTCATTTTCCAGCATTTCATCATCAGTTGCCATTGCAGCGGAGTTAATTGCCTTGTCTGGGTAACGCCTTCCGAGTTTGCCATTCGCGTATCGTGCAATGGAGTAAAAATCGATGGGATCATGAAGGCAAACAAACCTCGTTGTTCAATTTCATAGATCAGATCCAAAGTCTCCATTACATCTTCATCTGTCTCACCCGGATTACCAACTATCAGGGTCATCGCCGGAAACCAGTTGTTTGCATTTAGGACACGCAATCCTTCCAATACCACGCTCGGCCAATCCTCAATGGAAAACGGTACGCCCTTACTCGACATTATCTGCTTCGCCATCCTCACAGAACCCGTTTCAAGCCCGATGAGTGGCGCCAGGGCCTTTTTCTCAGGATGACTGCTCAACAAGGGGAAATGGATTGGACTCTTAGGCAGCAGTAAATCGGACAATTGCTTAATCAAGAGAGGGTCAACTACAGCGGGAGCGATGGTGCAATGACTCAAGACGTGTTGTTCGACGCCGGGCGTATTTACGATATCTGAATACAGATCTACTAAGGCCTCACGATTCGGAAAGTAGAATGGAGTGTCCGTGTGAACCTGTCCCCAGATAAACATATCTTCCGTAGCAAGCGAGATCTGCTTGTTCCCGTGCGCCACGTTTGCTCGGACGGCATCCATGATCTTCTCTTTTGGCAGATCGATTTGGGGATTTAAGTCCGGCACGCAGAATTTACACCGGCGTCCGCAACCCGTCGTCATCTCGACCACACCAAAAGTCGTACGCGTATCCGGGAAAAGTATCTCTTCACGATCGAGAGGGTGTTTAACTTCAAGCCGGCGCGGCAGATCTTCGCCATCTATTGCACTGCGAAACAGTTTCAATGTGTCGGCTGACTCACTACGGCCTTCAACAACGCAATCGACACTTAACTCTTCGTACGTATCTGTTTGAACGATTTGCCATCCACCTGAGCCGCCCACGATCACTTTGAAGTTCTCACGGTATGGAGACGCCTTAAGTTGAGCAAACATCTCTCGCGAATAATGCGAGTTGATGGGCATCCGTGAAGAACCGAAGATTGACGTATAAACTCCGGCGGCAAAAGTAACGCCAAGTGGATTATGCGTCGATACTGCTACGACTCGAGTTCTTGGTCCAATGAATTTGTCCAGATCAGCTGGAAAACAAGCGACAATATCGTCTTCTCGATATTCTCGCAGAAGCGATTTCTCAACGAGCCGGACTCCAGCAGGCATGTAACGTGCAGAGCCATCATCGTTGTATTCGACCTCGCGCCACTTCGGATATTTTCGATTGAGCACGCCTTCCATCCAGATCGGTAACGATGCCATGGCCATCTGGATGAAATAGCCGGCGTGATCTATCGCTTCAGTCAAAGGGGCGGTTAAAACTATTAGCTTACCGCCATCAGCCGGCGGTTGATGCACGGGAACAGTTGATTCAGTTGTCTTGTTGGGACTTTTTTGGAGGATGCTCATTCCTTTTTTCCAATTGGTTAAGGGGCATAAATAGGACTAAGTGCAACGCGTCCAAATCTCTTGTTTGATTGAATTTCACCCCTCGAAGAAACAAGGCGAAATCCGCTAATGGATATCTTCGGGGCTACACTAATCAAAAGGCCTGTTCTTTACAAGCCTTAACTTTATGGCCCTTGTTTGCACACGATCCGGAAACAACCCGTGAAGACTCGGTGCCAAGCCAATAAAGTTTAGCCGGCTGCTGCCACTGCATCGATCTCGATTAAGAATCCGTGATGCAATGGCCCGGTTGGAATAACAGCTCGGGCCGGTCTGTTGTCACCGAGGATTCGCGCATAAACGCGATTTACAGCTTCCCAATCGTTGATATCCGAGACATAAACAGTCATTTTGAGCACGCGGTCCCAGTCACTTCCTGCAGCCCCAAGTATGGCGTGGACATTATTCAGCGCCTGCTCGGTTTGCTCGTCGATCGACCCGAGTCTCTTTTCACCGGTTTGCGGATCGATGGAGAGTTGGCCGGCGACAAATACGAGTCCGTTGTACTTTATCGCTTGCGAATAATGACCGGCCGGTTGCGGTGCGTTAGGGGTATTGATCTTTTCGATTTGCATGGTCAAACGATAGTTCGCGGCTAGTCCGTCGTCAACACGATCATCGCGGGAAACTGCTCTCAGACGTCACCCGTTGAGCCTGCTGGAAATGCCGCTCTTCATGAACAACAATAATTCGATATGCATCCATCAAGCTATAGGTAACGACCCTGGCAACAGGCGAAGTAATGACTATCTTCTCCAAATCGAGACTCGCGGAAGCAGTCATTCTGGTGACAAGTTCCGACTGTTGCTGCACGAACGTCTGTAGGATCGCCGGGTCAATGGTGCTGTTCGTTGGTTCTATCTGTTTTGGGGCTTTCAGTTTTCTGGTTGTCGAGGGCTCTAACGATTTGATTAGTAGTTTCCCGAATAACTTCGGCAAGAGAGGCAAACGCTCCCACGCCCTGTTGGCTTTGCGTCCGCTGATCACGGACTCAATGATCGGAAGGAAGGAAATTCCTGATGCCACCAGGTGATCGAAACATTGCGCAACACTCCAGCGCCCGGCTCCTGGCTTCCAATTCAATTGCTCGTAACTCAACGAGCCAAACGTTGACATGGTGCGCGATGAAATTTGTTGAGCTTCGGTAATCAGTTCCGGTAACGACGCCGTCGCGTATTGCATAAATCTTAATCTCTAATATCCAAGCGCCAGACCATCTTTCCGAGAGTCTGATGCACCCATTAGTGTTCCGCTTTGCGGGTCGATCATAATAGCCTGTCCGCCACCCATCGAGGAACGCATGGATCCGGGAGGCTTACCTCGCACAAGCCCTTTTCGAATGAGGCTGTCGATTACCGAGCTGCCAAGTTCATCCTCGAGCAATACACTCTTCCCTTCTGTAAAGCGATATCGGGGTGCATCGATCGCCTCCTGAAGCCCCAGCTTCCTATCAATGAGACTTGAGAGTACTTGTATATGACCCTGCGCTTGAATGGCGCCGCCCATCACGCCGAAGGATAGGAACAGTTTGTCGTCTCGAAAAACCATCGCAGGAATTAAAGTGTGAAATGGTCTTTTACCGGGTTCGAGTCGATTCAGATGAGTTGGGTCGAGTGAAAAGCCATTGCCGCGATTCTGCAAAACGATCCCCGTGTCACCGGCGACTACTCCTGAGCCAAACAGATCAAACAGGCTGTTGATAAAGGAAACTGCATTTCCGTCATGGTCGACAACCGTGAAGTAAGTTGTATCGGATCCCAGATTGACTCCGGCAGGTGGATTGTCCAATGCCTTGTCCGGATCTATTAGTGCTCGACGTTTGGCTGCATAGTCTTTAGACAGCAACTCATTCACTGGTACTTTTGCAAATGCTGGATCGGCGATGTAGGTATTCCGATCAGCAAACGCGAGTTTTGTAGCTTCGATCAGCGCGTGGTAGTAGCGGTCGGGACTCATAGAAGCAAGGTCGAGGCCCTCAAGTATATTGAGAGCAATCAATGCTGTAATTCCCTGCCCGTTTGGCGGCATCTCGAAGACAGTGTAGCCCCGGTAATTGGTTGAGATAGGCTGCACCCATTCAGCCTTCTGCGCCGCAAGATCGTCCATCGTGATCAGACAGCCATTCTGTTTGCAGTAATCAGCAATCGCCTTCCCGACGGGACCTTTGTAGAACGCATCGCGTCCGCCCGAGGCCAGTGTTCGCAGAGTTTGGGCGAGATTGGGCTGCCGAAAAATCTCACCAGCGACGGGTGGCCGACCGTTCACGAGATAGTTGTCAGTTGCCGAGCTATTCCGCTTCAGCTTGTCGACTTCCGCGGCCCAGTCTTCGGCAGTTTTCTCCATTACGGGAAAACCGTTTTCCGCGTAATCAATGGCTGGACTCAATAACTCGGCGAACTTCTTTCTTCCGTACTTTTCGTGCAGAGTGACCCAACCATCAAAGGCTCCAGGTACCGTGATGGTATCCATTCCATCTTGCGGCATTCGAGTCAGATTTTTCTGTTTAAAATAACCGATGGTCATTGCTCCTGGAGCTCGACCACTCGCATTCAGGCCTTTTAATTCCCTGGTCTTGGCCCAATAGACCATGGCGAACATGTCTCCCCCAATTCCCGTCATCATCGGCTCGGTAACGTTGAGCATTGCTGCCATTGCAATAGCCGCATCCACCGCGTTACCGCCACTCTTAAGAACATCCAATCCCACTGCTGACGCCAGCGGTTGACTACTGGCCACCATTCCATGAGGCGCGCGCACGACTGAACGACTTGCGCGAGATGTCGATCGATTCTGCGCAGAAACGGGCAAGTTTATTACAAGTATGGCGTTAATCAGGATAAGAGCACTGAACAGACTCACACTTGTCTGAAAAGAGTTGGCAGTCATCATCGGTTGTTTTGGTTATTCAAATGGACCAAGTACACAAATTATTAATTGATCATCAGTCAATTCATAATTATCACTTTTATTGCCCCAAACGCTCGTGAGGATAAGCCACCACCATTTGTCGGCCACGCTCCAAAATCTCCGGTGGGAACGG
>Ga0068857_100005602_pt1 | contig 10731 bp, 7 predicted proteins | sample KBSCornC72_FD_66591 | JGI IMG/M metagenome (GOLD analysis project Ga0068857, IMG submission 66591) | Corn rhizosphere microbial communities from Kellogg Biological Station, Michigan, USA - KBS Corn C7-2 | ecosystem: Host-associated > Plants > Roots > Rhizosphere > Soil ...
CTGCAAATCCTGATCGAGGCGGCGAGCGAAGTCGGGCCGGCATTGTTCTTCAGCCTGCTGATCATCACCGTCTCCTTCCTGCCGATCTTCACCCTCGAAGCGCAGGAAGGCCGGCTGTTCAGTCCCCTCGCCTTCACCAAGACGTTCGCGATGGCGGCAGCGGCGCTGCTCTCGGTCACGCTCGTTCCGGCGCTGATGGTGATCTTCGTGCGCGGCAGGATCATCCCGGAGCACAGGAACCCGCTGAACCGGTTTCTGATCTGGATTTACCGGCCGGTGATCAGCGCGGTGCTGAAAGCCAGAACACTGACCATCCTGCTCGCGTTGGTCGCCCTGGCCGTCACGGTGTGGCCGCTGAAGCAGCTCGGCACCGAGTTCATGCCCAACCTGAACGAAGGCACGCTGTTCTACATGCCGACCACGCTGCCGGGGATCTCGATCACCAAGGCGGCGGAGCTTTTGCAGACGCAGGATCGCATCATCAAGACGTTCCCCGAAGTCGCATCGGTCTTCGGCAAGGCCGGCCGCGCCTCGACCGCGACCGATCCGGCTCCGACCGAAATGGTCGAGACGGTGATCAACCTCAAGCCCAAGGCCGAATGGCGCGCGGGCGTCACCGTCGATTCACTGATCGCCGAGATGGACAAGGCACTGCAGTTCCCCGGCGTGTCCAATGCCTGGACCATGCCGATCAAGGCGCGCATCGACATGCTGTCGACCGGCATCCGCACCCCGGTCGGCGTCAAGGTGTTCGGGACGGACCTGGTCGAGATGGAGCGGATCGCGCGCGAAGTCGAGCAAGTCGTCAAGACCGTCCCCGGCACATCCAGCGCCTACGCCGAACGTGTGATCGGCGGCTACTACCTCGACATTACGCCCAACCGCGACGCGCTTGCGCGCTACGGCCTGATGGTCGGTGACGTGCAGGACATGATCTCGACCGCGCTCGGCGGTGAAGCGGTGACGACGACCGTCGAGGGGCGCGAGCGTTATGCCGTCAACATCCGCTACCCGCGCGATCTGCGCAGCAACCCGCAAGCGATCGCGAGCGATGTGCTGGTGCCGCTCCCGAACGGCGGCACCGTGCCGCTCGGCGAAGTCGCCTCGGTCAAGCTGACGCGCGGTCCGACCACCATCCGCACCGAGAACGGCCAGCTCGCCACCTACATCTACGTCGATATCCGCGATCGTGATCTGGGCGGCTACGTCGCCGACGCGCAAAGGGCGGTCGCCGCCAGCGTCAAATTCCCGGCCGGCACGTATGTCGTCTGGAGCGGCCAGTATGAGTATCTTGAACGCGCACAAGCGCGGCTGAAGGTGGTCGTTCCGGTGACGCTGCTGATCATCTTCCTGCTGCTCTATCTGAATTTCCGCGCGCTGACCGAGACGCTGATCGTGATGCTGTCGGTGCCGTTCGCGCTGGTCGGCGGGCTGTGGCTGCTGTGGTGGCTCGGCTTCAACCTCTCGGTCGCGGTTGCGGTCGGCTTCATCGCGCTGGCCGGCGTCGCCGCCGAAACCGGCGTGGTGATGCTGATCTACCTCGACCACGCGCTGAACGAGCTCAAGGCCGATCGTGCGTCGAAAGGACTGCCGTTCACGCGCGACGATCTGCGCGCCGCGATCATGTCGGGTGCAGTCGAGCGCGTGCGCCCCAAGATGATGACGGTGGTGGCCATCATGGCCGGGCTGTTGCCGATCATGTGGAGCACGGGTGCCGGCTCGGAGGTCATGCAGCGCATCGCGGTGCCGATGATCGGCGGGATGATTTCGTCGACGCTTCTGACGCTGATTGTCATTCCGGCCATCTACGGGATCGTCAAAGGCTGGAATCTGGCGCGCGTGGACTAGGAATTGCCGCGCGGCGTGCCACGAGACATACCGAACAAGAAGATGACGCATTGAAACGGAGAGCAAGATGCGGCAAGCAATCGGACTGGTCATACTGTTGGCGTTGTGCGGTCCGGCGATCGCGCAGCAGCCCTATGCCGGCATGGACACGCGCGCGATCAAGACGCTCTCCGAGCAACAGATCGCAGATCTGAAAGCGGGGCGCGGGATGGGGCTCGCGCTGGCCGCCGAGTTGAACGGCTATCCCGGGCCAAGCCATGCCATCGAGCTCAAGGCCAGGCTGGGACTGTCCGCCGATCAGGTCGCGAGGCTTCAAGAGCTTTTCACGGCCATGAAGGCTGAGGCAATCCCGCTCGGCGCTTCGCTGATCGCGCAGGAACTCGCGCTGAATGAGGATTTCGCCAAGCGCACCGTGACCCCGGCCAGCGTGGAAACCGCCACCCAGAAGATCGGGGCGACGCAGGCGACCTTGCGCGCGGCGCACCTGAAGTACCATCTGTCGACCGTCGCCATTCTCACGGCAGACCAGGTGGCGCGCTACAACGCGTTGCGCGGCTACGGCGGGCAGCACAAGGCGCCGGTGCATCATCACAAGTAGGCGATGCTCGCGTTCCTGTTCGCCGCGCGCCGTGGCGTGGTCCATTTCGACGACAGCGCAACGTTCTAGACTAGCGCGCCACTTCCCGCAGGCTGACCGCAATCAGCAGAATGCCCGACGCGGCATCGAGTGCGTGTCAGCCGCAGCATCGATGTGCCGTGGCGCTCCATCAGGCCGGTCAACCGGTCGTGCAGCAAAATGGTCGCGAGCGCGACGGCCGCGAGCACGCGTAATCAGGGCTGCGTGACGACCCTCACCGGACGCGCATGCCGTGTGTGACGGATTTGCGTGTGATCGAACACGTTGACCCACATGTAGATGTCGCGGTCTGTCACGAAGTCATGATCGAACTTGCTGCCGGTTTTCAGAGCGCGCGAGGTCTCAAGTGTCCAGTGGCCGTCTTTCCACTTGGCTACGCCGCGCAGATCGGCCCGGTCGCCCTCATAGTTTCCCGAAATCAGCACCGCGGGTAGCACCGTTCCCACCGGAATCGTTGCATCGAGTTCGGCGGAATACGGCACGGTTTCGGTTTCCGTCATCATCCACCAACGCGCGCCTTCGGCGTCGCTTGAATCAGGGTTGAGATCAAATTTGCCCAGCGCCGCGACGGTCGCTTTCCAATCCTTCGGCAACCGCTGGAGCTTCAGGGGGCCTGATGGGCTGCCGGGGGGCACCCCAGCGTAGTTGTAGCTATAGAAGACTCGACCCGGATCGTTCCAATAGCCCGCCTGATAGCGCGTTTGCCCCGCCGCTTCAGCGGGCGTCGTATCGCGTGGAACGTCGAAATACTGGTCATCCACGTAGCCGAGGTGGCCGCCGCGCGAGGCCTTCCACTGCCAGACATCCATCAGGTTGCCGGGATCGGTGTAGTGATATCCAAGTCCATGGATCGGCGCCGGCTTATCGGGAAGCGGCTTGGTGCCGAGATAAGTGCTCTGGCCGCTGCCGAACGTAGGCGAGCGTGAGAACCCGATGGCAAGTTTGTCTTCATAGAAGTCGCTCACGTCCGCCAGATCGACGCGCGTCGCGAGGAAATGCCAGCCATCAGCCTTCTTGATCACCGGCACACGCCGTAGCGACCGGCTCGGGTCTTCCCACTTGAACGCGAAGTAGACCGTTTGGCCGTCATGGACCGCGCGCGCCTCGACGAGCGACTCCCCGGAGCCGCCAAGATTCGCACCCTGCTGCGTGTGAACGTAGACGGGACGCGCCTTGCTCCACACCGCGTCGTCGAGCACGCCGTCAATCTTCGGCGCATCGCCGGGAGCGATACGCGTGATCGTCAGCGTGTCGCGTGTTCCCCAATCGATGCCGGCTGCCACCGCCACCGTCGCGATGCCGATGACGCTTGCGATCGCCAGCGGATACGGCCGCGTCGCCTGCGTGGCGACGAGCCGAGACGGCCTGAAAAGCCGGAAAAGCTGCCACCAGCCGCCGAACAGGTAATGCGTCAGCACGTGCAGGAAGATGTAGCCGAAGCCCACGAAGGCGGAGATCGAGTGTATCCAGACCCACCAGCCGCCGTAGCCGAGATAAAGGATCACGCCTGTCGCGGTCATGGTCGTGATCAGCGCATACACGAACCAGTGGAGACCGATGTTCACCGCCTGCCAGCGCATTTTCGCCGCGACCGGCATCAGCATAATGCGGATTTTCTTGAGCGCGTTGCGCGGGCTGAGGCCGCTACGCAGCACGTAGAGCAGATAGGCCGACGCGCAGAAGAAGAGGGAGAGGCCGGCGAAGAAATGCCAGGTCCACATCTCGCCCTGCGGCATGATCGGCGAGAGCCAGCGCGACACGGTCGGCAGGACGTAGCCGAACGTCGCCATTCGGATGCCGGTGAGCAGGCTGACGATGAATGCGAGCGCCGTCAGCCAGTGAAGCAGAATCGTGCCGACATCGGACCGAGGCGGCGTGTTCCGGCCGTCGGGCCGCACTGTCTGACCTGCTCGATCAACGCCCGACGCAACCTCCCGGCCTTCGGAAGCCGGAACACGGTGAACGATATCAGCCATTGCCGCACCCTCGTGTGCCGCGCCTCTTCAACGCGGGCCAGCCAAGCAACCATAGGTAGCGAAGATGATCCTGCACGAAGAGTCGGGGCAAATACGTAAGATTTGGTTAACCATGACCGTCAGCATGATTGAGCGTCGTCTCCGGACTTCGCGCAGGGCAGCGGCGCGCATCAGTGATCGCCGGTCACAAAGACCCAGATGGCTGCGGGAGCACTTCCCTGCGCGCGGACGGCCAGGAACAACCGATCCAACTCGGGGACAAAGAGAGAGGTTCTGGCGCCGGCGACCGTTGCGATGCGTTCGAGCTGCGGATAGGCCGCCTTGCCAGCGTCGCGCACATCGATGAAGCCCTCGCCGCAACTGATGTAGATGCGCCGCCGTTTGGCATCGAGGAACAGGTCGTCGACATCGCCGCAGGTGGCCACTTGGTCCGCCACACTGCCGTTTCCCTTGGAGAACGCCACGAGCTTTGCGGGTTGCCGGAATACGGTGAGGACGCGTTGCGTCTCGTTATCGAGCGCCATCGCGAAATTTCCGCCATACGGCATCGGCCAGCGCGTCCGTTGCTGTCCGGTCAGCCGATCGAGGACGACGATCGCGCGATCGTCCGGCAGGTTCACGAACACGTCACTCGTTGCGGGATCGAGCTGGAAGCTCTCCGGATGGCCCTTGAGCGGCATCGTTCCGGCCTTTGCATTGCTCGCCATATCGATGGCGGCAAGTCCGCCGCCGCCGTAACCCACGATGATGCGGTTTGCCGCGCCGTCGACGCGAATGTTGTCCGCATCGGAATCGAGCTCGACACGGGCGGCGGGCGCGTAGTCCGTCCCGCGAAACATCCTGACCGACCCGTCGCCGCGATTGGCGACATACAGGGTGTCCGTTGCCGGCGCGTAGGCGACGCCCTGCGGTTCCTTCAGCCCGGTCATTCGGTGCATGACCTTGCGCGCCGCGAGATCGACGACGCTGACACTGTTGTTTCCCAGTTCGGCGACGAACAGCCGCTTGCGCGCAAGGTCGACCGCCATGTGATCAATCCGGCCGGCCACGTCGCCGAGCGCGATCCTGGCCTCGAGCCGCAGCGTCTGCTCCGTGGTTTCGCCGGCCGATCCACGCGACCCAAGCGCCAATGCCACGAAAAGGGCCGACAGCACCGCCGCCCACGTTCCGACTTTGCGGATCATCATTTGGTCCGACACCCTTTCATGCAGATGTCGTACTCACTCTTGCAGGTCTTGCCCGAATAGTTCGCCGCGCAGGCGCGTTGCTGTTCGGCGCATCGTTTGCAGGCATCTGATTGCGCGGCGCGAGCCGTGAAGGCCGTACTCGACAGCGCGGCAAGCACCGACAGACTCATCGCGAATGTACGCACGGCAGTCTCCCTTTCCGAAGCCGGGCGCGCCGAACGCGCGCCCGGGATGATTGTCAGCGGTCGTCTAGCTCTTCGCGCTCGCCGTCTTGTCGATGGCGGCGCGAAGTCCCTTGGCGAGCTTCACCGCGTCGTCGTTGGCCCAGAAGTGCATGAAGATCAGGCGCGGCTGCTCGGTCAGCATGTGGCTGTGCACGGCGGTGACCTCGATGCCGTTGTCGCGCAGCGCCTTGATCACCGGGTTCACCTCGTCGGCGATGAGGACGAAGTCGCCGGTGATCGCGGCCTTGCCGCCGCCGGTCGGCTGAAAGCCGATCGCGGTCGCGGCGCCGATCGGCCCGGCCGGCGCGAGCGTCATGCCGCCTTCGGTGACCGGATCGCGCCGCGGCACAGCGAACTGATAGACGCCGCCGTTCGGCTGGCCCTTCACGCCGATGATCTGGTCGAGCTGCGCGGTGTCGAGATCGATCGCGGGCTGGGTCGCGGGAGCCGCGGGCGGTGTGAGCGGCGTCTTGCTGCTCTGCAGCGCCTGGAGAATGGACGTCGCCATCTTCTCCGGATCGCCATGCCCACCGACATGCATGTAATAGGTCGCGGGATTGCCGCGCAGCACGTGATTGTGCACGGCGGTGATCTCCAGCCCGTTGTGAATCAGCGCCGTCATGACCGGCGCAATCTCCGTGTCGAGCAGCACCAGATCGCCCATCACCATCGCGCCGCCATGCGCGGGCTTGAAGGCGACCCAGCCGCCGAGCGCGAGCGCCGGCTTGATGGTCACGCCGTCGACCGTGACGGTGAGGTCGGTGCGGGGAAATCCGTAACGATGGACATCGCCGGAGACCGCCGCCTTGCGGCCGAGCGCGGCATCGACCTTGTCCCAGTTGATGGTTTGGGCCGAGGCGCTTGCCATTCCAAGCGCAAGCGCGGCTGCGGCGACGAGGGACGTTATTGGACGCATGGCGTTCTCCTGTTTTCCGGGCACACGGCCCGTCGTGGACGCCCCCGCCCCGAAGTGACTGTCAGAATGCTCCCATCAGATGCAGGACCACCGCGCACGCCGCGCATATTCCGAGCGTTGGAATCATTCCGGTCCTGGTGCGGAAGATCAGGAAGGCCGCGAGCACCGACAAGGCGAAGGCCCAAAGGTCGAGACTCGCGATCACCGGCGCGTCGAATTTGAGCCCGTAGGCGCGGATCGGTGTCGTCGCCTTGAACAGCGCGTGGACGGCGAACCAGACGGCGAGATTGAGAACGACGCCGACCACCGCTGCGGTGATCGCGCTGAGCGCCGCGCTCAAGGACCGATTGCCGCGCAGCTTCTCGATGAACGGAGCGCCGACGAAAATCCACAGGAAGCACGGCGCGAAGGTGACGAAGGTCGCCAGCAGGCCGCCGAAGATCGCCGCGGTCATCGGAGACAACAGGCCCGGGTCGCGGTAAGCCGCCATGAAGCCGACGAACTGAAGCACCATGATCAGCGGACCGGGCGTGGTCTCCGCCATCCCCAACCCGTCGAGCATTTCGCCGGGCTTGAGCCAGCCGTAATGCTGCACCGCTTCCTGCGCCACATAGGCGAGCACGGCGTAGGCCCCGCCGAACGTCACCATCGCCATCTTGCTGAAGAAGACCGCGATCGTGCTGAACACGCTGTCCGGTCCGGTGAGCGCGATGACGGCCGCCACGGGGATCAGCCAGATCGCCAGCCAGACGGCCGCGACCGTGAGCGTCCGCCGCAGGCTCGGGTGCGTATGCTCGGGAACATGATCGCCGAGCAGGGTCGCCTCCGCCCGCACCCCGTCTTTCTTGGCGCTGCCATGCGAGGGACTGAGGTTGAACGCTTCAAGACCGGCCGCATTGCCGGCGAAGCCGATCGCCGCCGCCGCGAGGATCAGGAGCGGAAACGGGAGATCGAAAAAGAAAATCCCGATGAATGCAGCGGCTGCGAGCGCCACCATCGCGTTGTTCTTCAGCGCGCGCTTGCCGATGCGAAACACCGCCTCGATGACGATGGCGAGCACGGCGGCTTTCAGACCGAAGAACAGCGCGGCGACTGGTCCGATGTTGCCGAATGCGACGTAGACGACGCTCAGCGCCATGATGGCGACGACGCCCGGCGCGATAAAGAGCAGTCCCGCCGCCAGCCCGCCCGCGGTGCGGTGCATCAGCCAGCCGATATACGTCGCGAGCTGCTGTGCCTCCGGTCCCGGCAGCAGCATGCAGTAGTTCAGGGCATGGAGAAACCGCTCCTCCGAGATCCAGCGCTTTTCCTCGACCAGGATGCGATGCATGACGGCGATCTGCCCGGCCGGGCCGCCGAAGCTCAGGAGCGCGACACGCGTCCACACGCGCAACGCCTCGCCCCAGCTCACGCCATGCGCGGCGGTGCTTTCGATCCGGGCCGGTGCCGATGGAGTCGTGACCGTCATTTCTGGCCTCGTGGCTTGTTGGTCGGCCAGTTGTGCGTTTCGTCCTTCGCGTCACGACACCAGCGGTAGAATGAGTCGTAAAGCGCCATTCCGGCGTCGAGTTGCTGCAGATCGTCGTCGTACATGCGCGACAGGCCCAGCGATGCGGCGAGCAATCCCGGCGCTTCCGGCGCGAGGTCGAGGCGCGCGGTGTCCGCGGCGCGCACGATCGTCGCAAGCTGCAGCAGCGGCTCGGTGCCAAGTCCGAACTCTTCGACCATGACGTCGAACGTACACCGTTCGCCGCGATGGCTCCAATGCACGCCTTCGATGTCGAACGGCGCCGCCTTGAAGCGATCCCCGACCAGCGCCACCTCGGACGCCTTGGTGAAGAGGAATACGGCCCTGGGATCGACAAAGCGCCGAATCAACCAGGGACATGCGATGCGATCGATCTTGGGGCGCTCGCGCGTCACCCAGACGGTGCGCCCGGCCGTGTCGCGTTCGGGCAGATTGCCGGTGGGCACCAGCGGCAGTCCGGCCTTCTGCCACGCCTCGAAGCCGCCTTCGAGGTTCTCCGCAGCGAGTCCCTCGTGCCGGAGCCACGCCGCCGTGCCATGGCTGAGCTTCTCGCCGCGCTGACAGATGACGACGACCGGGCGCTTCTCGACCGATGGCGCCCACTCGCCGATGGTGCGGTGGCTGCGCCGTTCGCTGGTCGGAATGAAACGGGGATCGCGCGCGAAATCGTCGTCGATCCGCACGTCGAGCAACAGCGGGCACTTCGGGGTGCCGACAAGCCGCTCCAACTGGCCAACCGAGATCGAGTTTAACGACGACATTGCGCGTCCTCACGAAGGGGGCGGGACGCGATACTTCGGCATGTCGCCTCGTGAGGAGATCGCATTCCCCAAGTCCCGAAAAAACCGCGTCGGACATGCGATGTCAAGGGGAACACGTTGATGTGTTTCCTGCGCGCGAACAGTCGTCGCAAGCCACTCATTTCGAGCACACCTTACGCGTTCGCGGACCGCTGAGCCTGAAGCGCGCCGAGCAGACGACCCGCGTTCTCCCAACGGATCGCCTGCATGAAAGTTTCGACATAGCCGGCCGCCTTTGCGCCAAAGTCGATATGATAGGAGTGCTCATACATATCGAGCGCGAGAATCGGCGTCGCTCCCGCAAGCGTGTGACAATGGTCGGAAGCCCATTGGTTGACGAGTTTGCGATCGCGCGGCGACCAGGTCAGCAACACCCAGCCGGAGCCGCCGCCGAGCGCCTTGCCCATGGCGACAAATTCGGACTGCCAGCGCTCGTAGGTGCCAAAATCGCGCGCCAAGGCGTCACGAAGGATCGTCCCAGGTTCACTTTCGTCGCCGAGGCCATCGAAGAACAGCTCGTGCAGGATCATCGAGTTCATTGCGATCAATTGCTCGCGCTTGAGCCCGTTCACGACGAAGACCGGCGCCGACGCGTAGTCCAGCTCGGCAAGCTTCTCCTCGATGATGTTCAGACGCTTGACCGCGCCGCCGTAGTTATTCTCGTAGTGGCTCACGATCAGCCGCTCGGACATTCCCTTGATGCGGGCCGGGTCGCAGCCAAGCGGCTTCTTGTTGTAGGTCATGTGCGCAATTCCTCCGACATCAGGGCAAAACCTGAATGCTGATCTGATCGAACCGCGTCACGCTGTCGGATTTGGTCCACAGCGCAACGCGCCCGGGACCTGGCAAGGTTCGGTCGCTGGTGGAATGAAGTGTCTTGCCGTTGAAGACGACGGTGAACCGGTCGTTCTCGGCTTTCAGGCCGAGGCTGTGCCATTCGCCCGAGGCGACCTTGACATCGGCGGTCGCCAGTTGCTGGCGGCGTCCTTTGACGATGCGATAGAAGCGGACATTGTCTTCCAGCGCATTCGCGCGCACGAGGTAGTAGTCGTTCGCCGACGTGACGCGCACCGCGATCCCGCCCGCCTGATCGACTTTGCCGGCAACCGGCTTGAAGCGGATCGCGACCTCGACGTTCTTCGCCGTTACGGGCTGGTAGATGGCCAGCGGAAAGCGATTGTCCGTGCGGTCGGTACTCGATTGCTCGATCGCGCGCTTGCTGGCCGCAGTGGCATCGTCGACCACCACCCATTGACCGGGTCCGCCCTGGCCGGTTCGGGCAAAGTCAAAATCGGCGGGCGCAGACCCGACCTTCATCGTCTCCATCGCAATCATCTTCGCACCCGCTTGCGTGTGTGCCGGGGTCCTTGCGCCCGCGAGCATGCAGGCGGCGAGACATGCCGTGCTGATCGAACGGATGAAGGGAAAAGGTCCACCTGCTCTTCCGTCCATGTGTAATCTCCTCGATACGTCGAGCGTTGCGCAAAACCCGGACGGCGGAAACCCGCGTTCACGCACGGTTGACGGACCGTTGTCGTTGAACCGTCCCGCCAAAAGGTTGCTGAGCGGGCACGCATCATGCGCCTGTGAGCTGGAGAATGCCGGCCTGTCGCAA
>Ga0068857_100005612_pt1 | contig 10725 bp, 10 predicted proteins | sample KBSCornC72_FD_66591 | JGI IMG/M metagenome (GOLD analysis project Ga0068857, IMG submission 66591) | Corn rhizosphere microbial communities from Kellogg Biological Station, Michigan, USA - KBS Corn C7-2 | ecosystem: Host-associated > Plants > Roots > Rhizosphere > Soil ...
CCCCGTCTCCTTGTCGATCTGGGAGGAGCCGGGCGTGCTTACCCACGGTTTCGACCATCCGCCCACGGTGATGATGGGCCATCATCGCCCCGAATATCAGGGCTGGATCAAGGCGGCGGGATATCGACCGGTCAAGACACTCAACTGCTTCGAACTGGACATCACCAAGCCCTTTCCGCCGCTGATCCAACGCATCGTGAAATCGGGTTTCGCCAATCCACGCATCCGCATCCGCGACGTCGACAAGAGCAAGTTCGACCAGGAGGCAGCCACGATCCTCGCCATCCTCAACGATGCCTGGGGCAAGAACTGGGGTTTCGTGCCGATCACCGACAGCGAGATCGCCTTTACCGGCAAGAAGCTGAAGCCCATCGTCTACAAGGATCTGATCCGCATCGCCGAGGTGGATGGGGAGCCGGTCGCTTTCATGATGACGCTGCCGGATCTCAACGAGGCGACGGCGCCCTTCAACGGCAAGCTGTTTCCGTTCAACATCCTCAAGCTGCTGTGGTGGCTGCGCAAACCGAAGGTCAAGACGATGCGCGTGCCGTTGATGGGCGTGCTCCAGCGGTTGCAAAGTTCCCGCCTCGCCAGCCAGCTCGCCTTCATGATGATCGAGACGATCCGCAACGCCTCGGTCGAGCGTTACGGCGCGACGCGCGGCGAGATCGGCTGGATCCTGGAGGATAATCAGGGAATGAACGCCATCGCCAACGGTATCGGCAGCACGGTGAACAAAAGCTATGTCATCTACGATCGGGCGATCGGCTGACGGACGGATTGCGGTGACCGACGAGCGCAAACGCCGCATCGCCGATGCCTTCGCCAGGGCAGCCGCCAGTTATGACGACGCCGCCGCCCCCCAGCGGCAGGCGGCGGCGCTGGTCGCCGACCTCGCCTGGCAACAGCGGGTCGCCGAGAGGCCGAGAATCCTCGAAATCGGGTGCGGCACCGGGCTTTTGACCCGGCACATCCGCGACCATTGGCCGGCGGCCGATCTGGTCGTCAGCGACTTGTCGCCGGCGATGGTGGGAACCGCTGCCCGAGGGGCCATGATCGCGGGCACCTTTCTGGCGCTCGACGGGGAAGCACCGCCGTTCGAGGGACCGTGGTTCGACCTCATCCTCTCCAGCCTCGCTTTCCAGTGGTTCGGTGATCTGCCCATGGCCATCGCGCGGCTCGCAGGACTGTTGCGGCCGGGCGGCCGCCTGCTCTTCTCCACAATGGGCGCGGACAGTTTCGGCGAGTGGCGCGCCGCGCATGCCGCCGTGGGCGAGGCCGCCGGCACGCCCGATTATCCCGACCTTGCCGCTCTCCGCGCGATGCTGGACGGTTTCGAGGACGCTTTTGCGTTCGAGGAACATTGGAGCCATGACTTCGGCGGTGCGAAGGGCTTTCTGGCCCATCTGAAAGCCATTGGCGCGACCGTGCCGACGGAGGATCATGCGGTCTTGCCGCCCGCACGCATGCGCGACGTGATGCGCGCCTTCGACGCGGAAGGGGGACGCCTGACCTATCATGTGCTGTTCGGCCGTGTGTCGCGGGTGATCAAATAATGTCAGTGCCCGCCATCCGGCTCGCAGTAGAGGGCGACGCGCCCGCGCTGGCCGCGCTCAAGCTCCGCGCCTTCCGCGAGACGTTCATCGAGGATTTCGCCATCCCCTATCCGGCGGCCGACCTCGCGGTCTTCGAGAGGGAGGCCTATGGCGAGAGGCGGGTCGCAGGCGAGATCGCCGATGCCGCCCATGCCAGTTGGGTCGCAGCCGACGCGCATGGCGCGCTGGTGGCCTATGCGCATGCCGGACCGTGCAAGCTGCCCCACGACGAAGCGCGCCCGGGCGAGCTGGAACTGTACCAGCTCTACATGCTGCGCGGGCAACAAGGCGGCGGTCTGGGCCGCGCGCTGATGGAGCGGGCGCTCGGCTGGATGGAAGGCCGCCATTCGGGGCGGCAGTGGCTGGGCGTGTGGTCGGGCAACGCGCGAGCACAGCGATTCTATGCCCGCTTCGGCTTTGCGCAGGTCGGCACCTACAGTTTCGCAGTGGGCGACCACCGCGACCATGAGTTCATCTGCCGACGGGGGTGACCCGTCGGCAAGCGATCAAACCTCCCCCGCCATCAGCGCCGGGAAGAAGCCTTCATGGGCGGCGCGCAGATGGTCCAGCGCCACGGCATGGTCGCTGGTCCGCAACTCGAAGATCAGGCGGTTGGCGATGGTGCGGCCGAGCCGTTCGATCTCGACGCCTTCGGCCTCTCCCCTCGCCAGAACCTCGATAAGTGCGGCGTCGCGGACCGTCACCACATAGAGGCCCTGATCCTCCGCGAAAAGCGCCTGCGCAACCGTTCCCGCGATGGGCGCATCGATGATCGCGCCGATGCCGCTCGCCAGAGCCATTTCGGCGATCGCCACCGCCACGCCGCCGTCCGACACGTCATGAACCGCCGTCAGCGCGCCGCAGCGGATCGCGCCGCGGATGAAATCGCCCGTCCGCTTCTCCGCCGTGAGGTCGACGCGCGGCGGCGGGCCGGCGTCCTTGCCCTCGATGCCATGCACTTCGCGCAGCCACAGCGACTGGCCGAGATCGCCCGACCGCTTGCCGACCAGCAGGATGATGTCGCCGGTTTCCTTGAACCCGATGGTCGCCATGCGGGCCACGTCCGGCATGATGCCGACCCCGCCGATCGCGGGCGTGGGCAGGATCGCGCTGCCACCGCCGGTCGCCTTGGACTCGTTGTAGAGCGACACATTGCCGGACACGATCGGATAGTCGAGCGCGATGCACGCTTCGCTCATGCCAGCCAGGCAACCGACGAACTGGCCCATGATCTCCGGCCGCTGCGGATTGGCGAAGTTGAGGCAGTTGGTGACGGCGAGCGGCTGGCCGCCGACGGCGGTGATGTTGCGCCATGTCTCGACGATCGCCTGCTTGCCCCCCTCGACGGGATCGGCATAGCAATAGCGCGGTGTGCAGTCGGTGCTGATCGCCAGCGCCTTGTCAGTGCCGTGGATGCGCACGACGGCCGCGTCGCCGCCCGGCCTTTGCGCGGTGTCGGCGCCGACCATATGGTCATATTGCTCCCAGATCCACCGGCGTGATGCGATGTCGGGCGATCCCATCAGCGTGACGAGATCGGCGACCGGATCGGTGCAGGCGGGCAGGTCGCCCAGTGGCGCGTTGACAGGCGTCGACACATGCGGGCGATCATATTCCGGCGCATCGTCGGCAAGCGGGCCGAGCGGGATGTCGCACACCGTCTCGCCCTTATGGACCAGGACCATGCGGCCGGTATCCGTCACCTCGCCGATCACGGCGAAATCCAGTTCCCATTTGTGGAAGATGGCCTGGGCGAAATCCTCACGGCCCGGCTTCAGAACCATGAGCATGCGTTCCTGGGATTCGGACAGCATCATCTCATAGGCGGTCATGCCGGTCTCGCGCTGGGGCACCTTGTCCATGTCCAGCCGGATGCCGACGCCGCCCTTGCTCGCCATCTCGACCGAGGATGAGGTCAGGCCCGCCGCGCCCATATCCTGAATCGCGACGATGGCGTCCGACGCCATGAGTTCCAGGCACGCCTCGATCAGCAGTTTTTCCGTAAAGGGATCGCCGACCTGCACGGTGGGGCGCTTGGCTTCCGCATCCTCGCCGAAGTCCGCGCTCGCCATGGTCGCGCCATGGATGCCGTCGCGGCCGGTCTTGGAGCCGACATAGACGATGCTGTTGCCGACGCCGGACGCAGCCGAATAGAAAATCTTGTCCGTATCAGCGACACCAACGGTCATCGCATTGACGAGGATGTTACCGTCGTAGGCGGGATGGAAATTGACTTCGCCGCCCACGGTGGGCACGCCGACGCAATTGCCATAACCGCCGATGCCATGCACCACCCCGCTGATGAGGTGCTTCATCTTGGGATGGTCCGGCCGGCCGAAACGCAGCGCGTTCATGTTCGCCACCGGCCGCGCGCCCATGGTGAAGACGTCGCGCAATATGCCGCCCACGCCCGTCGCCGCGCCCTGATACGGTTCGATATAGGAGGGGTGGTTGTGGCTCTCCATCTTGAAGATCGCGGCCTGCCCATCGCCGATGTCGATCACGCCCGCATTCTCACCGGGACCGCAGATGACCCATGGCGCCTTCGTCGGCAGCTTCTTGAGATGGACGCGGCTGGATTTATAGCTGCAATGCTCCGACCACATGACCGAGAAAATGCCCAGTTCGGTGATGTTCGGCTCGCGGCCCAGCGCGGCCAGAACGCGGGCATATTCCTCTTCGCTGAGGCCGTGCTCGGCGACGATCTGGGGCGTGATGGCGGGGCTGGTTGTGCTGGCGTTGGTCATGGCCCGCGCTTTATCGCCGCGCGGCCATCAAATCAAATGGCCCATGAAAAAGGCCGGCCTCCCATGGAAGACCGGCCTATGAGGTGGAAAAGAGAAAGGGTTCAGGCCTTGCAGGCCTGAGCCGACTTGCCCGGCAGGGTGACGGTCAGCGTGCCGCCGCTGCCTTCGACCTTGTATCCGCCCTCTGCCTCGAAGGGCTTGCCGGCTTCGGGCGCCTTCAACCGGACCGGCGGCTTGTCCTTGTCGGTGCGGACGGCAGCCTGCGTATCGCCCTCGAACAGGTCGATGAAGACGAGGCTGTTATCCTTGCAGCGATAGCTTTTGCTGCTCTTCAGCGGGGGCGGCAGTTCGACCGGCGCCGCGTTCCGGAGCTGGTCCTCCATCGGGTCGCCCAATGTGGCATTGACGGTTTCAGTGTTGCTGGACTGGCCGCAAGCGCCGAGCGCAGCGAGGGCAACCAGGGCGAAGGGAGCGATAAGCGGGTGTTTCATAGTAGCACCCTTATTTTGATGGCTCGACGCCCCGTCAATGTCCTTTTTGCATATTGTCTGCTGCAATGCGATAAAATGCCCGAAATTCGGACAACCGGAAAATTGGCGGCGGTTGCTTCGGCAGGGCCGCATTATCCTTGACCGCGCCTTTGCCTCTCGCCAATGCAGAAGCATGTCCGAAACCGCTGATCCCGCCGCCCTGTCGTTCGAGGAAGCCCTCGCTCGGCTGGAAGCGATCGTCCAGCAACTGGAACGCGGCGACGTCCCGCTGGAAAAGAGCATCGACCTCTACGCGGAGGGAGATCGTCTGCGCGCGCAATGTCAGAAAAGGCTGGAGTCGGCGCAGGCGCGGATCGAGCAGATCGTGACCGGCCCCGGTGGCGATGCAGCCGGAACGCGGGACTTCGAGTCGCGTTGACCGACCGCATGTCCGCCCAAACCTCTTCTTCGCTGAGCTCGGTCATGCATAGCGTGGCCGAGGCGGTCGATCGTCAGTTTGACGCGTTGCTCGCGATCCCCGATGACACGCGCGAACGGCTTTACGCCGCAATGCGGCACAGCGCGATTGGCGGCGGCAAGCGGATGCGCCCGCTGCTCGTTCGGGCGAGCGCCGACCTGTTTTCGGTCGCGGAAGTTTCCTCGTTGCGCGTCGGACTCGCGATCGAGTGCATCCATGTCTATTCGTTGGTCCATGACGACCTGCCCGCGATGGACAACGACGACATGCGGCGCGGCAAACCCAGCGCGCACAAGGCCTTTGACGAGGCGACCGCGATCCTGTCCGGCGACTGCCTGCACGACCTCGCCTTTTCCGTGCTGGTCGACGAGATGACGCACCCAGATCCGTTCGTGCGCTGCGAACTGGTCAAGGCGCTGGCGCTCGCCAGTGGTCCCACCGGCATGGCGGGCGGTCAAATGATGGACCTGATCGCGGAAACGCAGCCGTTCGACCTGGCCGCCGTGACCCGAATGCAGCAGCTCAAGACCGGCGCGCTCATCACTTTTTGCGTCGAGGCGGGCGCGATCCTGGGCCGGGTGCCGCCCGAGGCACGCATGCACCTGTATGGCTATGCGCGTGACCTGGGGCTGGCGTTCCAGATTGCCGACGACCTGATGGACGTGGATGGCGACCCCGAAAAGGCGGGCAAGACGCTGGGAAAGGACGTGGCGGCGGGAAAGGCGACGTTCGTCTCACTGATGGGCGTTGAGCGTGCACGGGCGCAGGCACGAGCGCTGATCGACCAGGCGAAGGATCATTTGCGCGGCTATGGCCGGGAAGCCGACCTGCTTCGCGCCATTGCCGATTTCGCGATCGCGCGGGACAGTTGAGCGGAGGGGCAACGATCATGGCAGCAAAGGAAAGGGTTGGGGTCTATCCCGGCACCTTCGATCCCGTAACGCTGGGCCATATGGATATCATTCGGCGCGGCGCGAAGCTGGTCGACCGGATGGTGATCGGCGTCACCACCAACCCCAGCAAATCGCCAATGTTCACGGTCGAGGAGCGGCTCGCCATGGTCCGGCGCGAATGCGCGGACATCGACGCGGTGATCGAAGTCGTGGCGTTCGGATCACTGTTGATGCATTTCGCCGAAAAACAAGGCGCGGGTATCATCATACGCGGACTGCGCGCCGTCGCGGATTTCGAATATGAGTATCAGATGGCGGGCATGAACCAGCAGCTGAACGACCGGATCGAGACGGTCTTCCTGATGGCCGACGTGTCGCTCCAGCCGATCGCGTCGCGCCTCGTCAAGGAGATCGCGCTGTTCGATGGCGACATCACCCGCTTCGTGACGCCCGAAGTGAAGGTTGACGTGATGAACAGGATCGCCGAGCAGCGGGAATCGGCCGGCCAGTAAGCGTGTCAGCGCCGGTTAAGGCGCGGCGCGGTAAGCGGTGGCCAGGAAAAGAACGGACGGACAATGAACGGATTCGTGCACAGGATTGCGGGGCTGGCGATGGCTCCGATGGCCATGCTGCTGCTGACGGCGGCGCCCGCCACCGCGCAGAAGCAGGACCCCGTCGCCGAGGCGCAGCGCAGCGCGCAGGCGCAGCGCGATGCGGACATGCTGCGGCGGGAGCAGGAGAAGAACGGCGGCGCGATCCTGCAGCTCAAGGCGACGGTGCCGGTCGATCCCGCCAATGTCTGGGATTTGACTTTGTCAAACGGTCAAACGGTGCGTATCCAACTGCGTCCCGATGTCGCCCCGGCCCATGTCGAGCGTATTAAGACATTGACACGGCAGCATTTTTATGACGGGTTGCAGTTCCACCGCGTCATCGACGGCTTCATGGCGCAGGGCGGCGATCCGAAGGGCGACGGGACCGGCGGCTCCAGCCTTCCCGACTTGACGCAGGAGTTCAACTGGCTGCCCCATATGCGCGGAACCGTGTCCATGGCGCGCGCGCAGGGCGAGGACAGCGCGAACAGCCAGTTCTTCGTGATGCTGATGCCCCGGCCGCAGCTCGACCATAAATATACCGTGTTCGGCCGCGTGATCGAGGGCATGGGCGCGGTCGACGCGATCGCCAAGGGTGAGCCGCCCGCGCAGCCGACCAAGATCGTGAGCGCCCGAATCGAGGCGGACGGCGGCAGCGCGGCGGCGACTCCCGTGCCGGCCGCAGCACCGGCTCCGACCCCCGCGAGCTAAACAGCCGTTCGCCCTGAGCGCAGTCGAAGGGCCTGCCGAGCGGAGGCGAGGCGTTTCTCGCGCCGCTCGAAGAAGGGCTTCGACTTCGCTCAGCCCGAACGGAGACCGCCATGCGCGTAGACGCCTTCGACTTCACCCTGCCCCCCGAATCCATCGCGCTGCGCCCCGCGCGGCCGCGCGATGCGGCGCGGATGCTGGTGGTCGGGCCGGAGGGGATGGCCGATCGCGGCGTCGCCGACCTGCCCGCGTTGCTCAACCCCGGCGACTGCCTGGTCTTCAACGACACCCGCGTCATCCCGGCGCAACTGGAAGGGCGGCGCGGCGAGGCGCGGATCGGCGTGACGCTCCACCGCCGGCTGGCGCTGCGCCGCTGGGCCGCGTTCGTGCGCAACGCCAAGCGGGTGCGCGACGGCGACCTGCTGGAGTTCGCCAACGGCGTCACCGCCATCGCCGGGCCGCGCGACGAGGATGGCGCGGTGCTGATCGACTTTCCCGGCGAGGAGCCGGTCGAACTGTTGCTGGAGCGCGCGGGCACCATGCCGCTCCCCCCTTATATTGCGGGCAAGCGCCCCACCGACGATGCCGACCGCGACGATTACCAGACGATGTTCGCCGCCGAGCCGGGCGCGGTCGCGGCCCCCACCGCCGCGCTGCACTTCACGCCCGGCCTGATGGCGGCGCTGGCGGCACGGGGCGTCGGGCATGAGACGGTGACGCTGCATGTCGGCGCGGGCACCTTCCTGCCGGTCAAGGCGGACGACACCGACGATCACCGGATGCACGCCGAATGGGGCCGCATCGACGCGGCCACCGCGGACCGGCTCAATGCCGTGCGCGCAGGCGGCGGGCGGCTGGTGGCGGTGGGCACGACCAGCCTGCGCCTGCTCGAAAGCGCGGCGGGCGAGGACGGGCGCATCCTGCCCTTCGCGGATGAAACCCGCATCTTCATCACGCCCGGCTATCGCTTTCGCGGCGTGGACGCGCTGATGACCAATTTCCATCTGCCCAAATCGACGCTGTTCATGCTGGTCAGCGCGCTGATGGGGACGGAGCGGATGCGGGCGGCCTATGGTCATGCGATCGAAAGCGGCTATCGCTTCTATTCCTACGGGGATGCGTCGCTGCTGCTGCCCTGACCCCCTTCCCTATCGGCGAGCATCCATGTCCTTCAGCCATTTCGACATCGACGGTTTCCTGCGCGATCACTGGCAGAAGAAACCCCTGCTCATCCGCAATCCCTGGGCGGACTGGCGCAATCCGGTCGAACCCGACGAACTGGCCGGGCTGGCCTGCGAGGAGGATGTCGAGGCGCGGCTGGTGATCCGCAAAGGGGACAAGTGGAAAGCGGAGCATGGCCCCTTTGCCGAAGCGCGGTTCGGCAAGCTGGGCAAGAAGCCATGGACGCTGCTGGTGCAGGCGGTCGATCATCATGTGCCGGAGGTCGCGTCGCTGATCGAGCCTTTCCGCTTCCTGCCCAACTGGCGGATCGACGATGTGATGGTGAGCTATGCCGCCGACGGGGGCGGGGTCGGGCCGCATTTCGACCAATATGACGTGTTTCTGGTGCAGGGGCTGGGCACGCGCCGCTGGCGGGTCGGCGCGCCGTGCGATGCCGGTGCGGAGATGCTGCCGCATGACGACCTGCGCCTGCTCGCGCGGTTCGAGGCGACCGACGAATGGCTGCTGGAGCCGGGCGACATCCTCTATGTGCCGCCGGGCGTGCCGCATGATGGCGTGGCGGTCGGTGATGACTGCATGACCTATTCGATCGGCTTTCGCGCGCCGTCGCGCAGCGAACTGGTCGCGCACTGGTGCGACCATCTGCTCGCCGGGTTGCAGGACGATGATCGCTATAGGGATCCGGCGGGACCGCCGCAGGACAATCCCGGCGAAATCACCCCGGACGCGCTCGCCCGGCTGCACGCGATGATCGCGGAGACGCTGCTCGACCGCGACGGGTTCGCGCGCTGGTTCGGGGAATATACGACAGCGCCCAAATATCCCGATGCGGACTGGGCGCCGGAGGAGGCGTTGGGGATCGAGGCGTTGCGTGCGCTGCTCGCCGGGGGAACGCCGCTGTGCCGCAATCCGGCGAGCCGCTTTTCCTTTGTGCGGCGGGGGGCGGGCGAGGTGCTGCTGTTCGTCGATGGGGACTCGTTCGACTGTGTCGGGGCTGGCGCCGTGTTCGCGGAGGGGCTGTGCGCGGGAGATCGCGTCGTTGTCGATGCGGAGACGCGCGATTCGGACGCGGCGATGGCGGTGATCGCGACGCTGGTTGACCGGGGGAGCGTGGCAGTGGCGGGGGATTGAGGTTGGGGCGGCATTCGCTGGAATGGACGACTTGGGTAGAGGACATTCTAAATCCTCTCCCGGAGGGGACCGTTTGCGCAGCAAATGGTGGAGGGGTGTCCGCCCTCCCGCTGGGGTGATACCCCTCCACCACTGACCTGCGGTCAGCGGTCCCCCTCCCCTTGCAGGGAGGATTTTTGACGGTCGCAACATGTTGCTTATGTGTGGTCGAAGTTGTCCTGCGCCTGTCACTGTGGACGGATCAAAACCCCCTCACACCCTGACCTCACGCCATTCCCCCGGCGCCAGTCCGTCGATCGTCCAGTCGCCGATGCGCCACCGCACCAGCCGCAGCGTGGGATGGCCGATGGCCGCGGTCATCCGCCGCACCTGGCGGTTGCGGCCTTCGCGGATCGTCAGGCTGATCCAGCAGTCGGCCACGGTCTTGCGAAAGCGCACCGGCGGGTCGCGCGGCCAGAGGGCGGGGTCGGCGATGCGGCCCGCCTCCGCCGGGCGGGTGAGGCCATCCTTGAGCCGGATGCCCCGGCGCAGCGGATCGAGGCCGGCATCGTCCACATCGCCTTCCACCTGCACCAGATAGGTCTTGGGCAACTTATATTTCGGATCGGCGATCCGTGCCTGCAGGCGCCCGTCGTCGGTGAGCAGCAGCAGCCCTTCGCTGTCGAGGTCGAGCCGGCCCGCCGGATAGACGCCCGGTACGGCGACGAAATCCGACAGCGTGGCCCGCGCGGGGCCGGTTCCGTCATCCGTGAACTGGCACAGAACGCCATAGGGTTTGTTGAACAGGATCAGGCGCGACATGATCCTGTCCCTAACCACAATGCCGGGCCATCTTGCCAGTCTTTCGGCATTTCTCCTCATGGTTATTGAGTTGGTAACGCTCTTCAGGGTAGCGGGTGAAAGCCAGATTTTTTGTGAGGGATCGGCG
>Ga0068857_100005613_pt1 | contig 10723 bp, 11 predicted proteins | sample KBSCornC72_FD_66591 | JGI IMG/M metagenome (GOLD analysis project Ga0068857, IMG submission 66591) | Corn rhizosphere microbial communities from Kellogg Biological Station, Michigan, USA - KBS Corn C7-2 | ecosystem: Host-associated > Plants > Roots > Rhizosphere > Soil ...
TGGGTGCGGATACTTGGCGCGCTCGCGGAGGCGCCCCGCTGACGTTCTTTGTCCAACGTAAAAACGCCGCCCGGAATTGAGCGGCGTTTAAATTCGAAGTGCAGAGGGTGATGGCGTCAATCTAGCGCGAACGGCCGAAAATTCAATTCCCTTGTTTTTGATCTTGCGCTTAAGGCGCGGGGATGGCGAGTAGGCTCGTGATGCTTCGCCCGCGGATGTCGTAAACGCGCGCGAATACCACATCGTCGCGCTTGATTTCCACAATCACCGGCGCGGTCAGGCCCTTGCAATAGAACTCCCCGAGCGTCATGGCGAAATCGGCGGCATGGCTGTCCCAGCCAATAGTGAAGTCAGGACCCAGCGCCACCTGGGCCGGACGTTGAGGTCCGCACACCGCCACTTTCCACTTGCGTCCGCGCGGCCGCGTTTCCTGCCTCTCGCTGAGCTCTTCCCGAAGCCCGTCGGACGCCTGCTTGAGGGCGAGGCCCCAATAATCGAGCATGAAGCGGTCGTCGGCCTCCCGTACCGTGCCAGCAACGTGGTTGAAATGGGTGTACTCGTAAGGATGAAGCCGGATCATTTCGGCCAGCGGCAACAACAGGCCAAAGCCGAAGATCGCCACTATGACCGGCTGCCAGCTGCGGCGGGTCTCGCCGAACCAGCTCAGGACCCGCTCAAAGGCGACGCCGGCTAACACCGTCATAGGCGGTATCACGAAAACGAAGTGACGAATGCCGTTGTAGAGCGCCGGCCGCTTCACCATTGCGATCAACAGCGGCAAAGTCGCTGCGAACGTCAGCATCAGCAGAATGCTTTTTCGACGGGCCGGCACGTCGCCTCGGGGCAGCATGGCAAAAGTGCCGACGACCGCCGCAAACGACAGGCCGAGCAACACTTCCGGAAGCTGGAGCGCAAACAGCGTCGGCAGATAAGACCATGGCATGTCCGGCACCGATACCAGCGCGCCGTCGAACATCTCCTTCCATGGTTTCTCGAAGAAATGCGAGAAGTAGGTGAGGGCTCGGAAGGGATTGGCGGGTTCGATGATCGACCATGGCCAGATCAGGCCCATCACCAGATAGCCAAGGATCAGCCCGGGCGTGAGCAGATAGAGAACGCGAAGGAGGCGATGGCCGGCTTCGCGGGGACCATAGCCACGTAGTTCTTCGATCAGCAGCGGGATGAAGCCAATGGCGACGTAAAGTGTCGCCAGTCCGCCGAGGACGCGGGATCCGAGCGATAGGCCCGCGCCGAGGCCGACGATCAGCACCGTGCGCGGCGAGGGAGAGGGGTACTCCTCGGTTAGCCGCACCAGACCTAGCATCAGGATCACCATCGCCACAGCGAATGGAGCATCCTTGGGATTCATGAACATGTGGCCGTAGTAGGTAGGACACAGCGAAAGCAGCAGTAGCGCCGCTAGCCCCGCAATCGGGCCGCCAATGCGGCGGGCCAGTCGCCAAGTGGCCATAAGTCCGATGACGCCCACGACGGCGCCGACCAAGCGCCGCGTCTCGAACAGTTCGAGCGGAACGATTTTGTGCAGCAGCGCGGCCAGCATATCGAAGCCGCCGCCGTACATGTAAAGGTTGGCAAAGGACAGCGCGCTGGTATCGCGGAAGCCCGAGCTGTACATGCGCAACAGGAGATCGGCGTATTCGGCGTGGGTGTAATCGTCCCAGCCCAGCCCATAGTCACGGAATGTCAGGCTCGCGGTCAGCCCAACGATGACCAGCGCCAATATCGCGAGGTCATCGCAAGTTTGTTCCACCGAACGCCGCACCGGCGTTTCGATATCTGAAGCGGTGATGGAAGACATGGCTAGATGGAAGACATGGCTATTGATAACCCGGTGTCCCTAAGGCCCAGCTGGAGCGCCTGTGCCTCATTCCCCGGCATCCATATAGCGCAGTTCCCGGTCAAGTAATGATGAATTGTGGCGTAATTTACTAATTGCGATGCAACATAGGAAGCAAACGCAGGTTTGGGGACAAGGCAGGGCGGGGACCTGGTGAATTCGCGGCGAGTGTCTTCCGAGCCGGGAAGGCTGCACAATTGCTGGTTGGCGCAGCGCTGAATATGACGGTATCGTGGCGTCGGGTCTGGAGGGGCTCGGGGATTGGATTTTCGATGACGATTGGGTTGTTGGTTGTAGGAATTGGCCTTTTGCTGGTCGGGCTGCTGGCGATCGGCTTCGGCATCCCTGTTAAGGAGTTCAGTTTTGGCAATACGCTGATCCTGACCGGGGTGGTAACCGCTTGCACCGGTGTCATCAGCATCGGCCTGTGGGCGGCGGTCCGCGAATTGAAGCTCATCGCAGGTCGCCTCGGTCAGGCCCTTCCGTCGGGTCGCAGCCTTTCCCCCTGGCCGGTACCGGGTGCAACGCAGGATGCCGCCTCTCTGGCTGAAACTGAGGGGGCCGCCGACCTGCCTAACTTCGCTCCCGCTGCTCCGACGTCGCGGCCGGATGAACTGACGTGGGACCGCGACCGGCCGGCTGCACAGCCCGAAGCTCTCGCCCCCCCGCCGCCGGCCCCCGAGGCTCCGGCAGCCACCCGGCCGCGGCGCAACCTGCTGTTCTCTTCGACATCGCGAAAAGAACGTGAGCGCGCGGAAGCGCGGGCGACCGGTGCGGCCGCTCCCGGTGTCGGTTCGGAGGAGATGCGGTCCCCATCGCCAGGGTCGGAGCCGCGTGTGACCCCCGTTTCCTTTGACGAGGCCTGGCCGCAGCCGGAGCGCGCAAGATCAACCGAAACCCCGCCCGCCTCGCGCCCCACTTCGCCTCCTGTGGACGCGAGCCCGGCGCCGGTGCCCGAGCGTCGTCCGCCCCCGCGCAGCGAGGAGCAGCCGCCGGTGACGGTGCTGAAATCAGGCGTTGTCGACGGAATGGCCTATTCGCTCTATTCGGATGGATCGATCGAGGCACAGATGCCTGAAGGCATGATGCGCTTTGCCTCGATCGATGCCTTGAGGTCGCATCTTGATCAGCGTCCCTGAGGCGCGCTGCTTCGTGTTTCCAATATAATATTGGTTATCTCGATGAGATTTCTGTCGATGCCGCCGATATGCGAGTAATCGACGCTTCCTCAAAGTATTGGAACAGCGATAGACTGACCCTGATCTGTCCGTTTCGAGGGCACCAGAAGGGCTGGATATGAACGACACCGTGGGCAAGAGTTTCATCGATCTTACCGCGTCCATCGTGTCGGCCTATGTCGGCAATAATCCCATTCCAGCCGCCGAAATCCCTGCACTGATCAATGTGGTTCATGGCGCGCTGCTCCGGGTATCGGCTGGTCGCGCCGAAGCCCCGCCGGAGCCCGCCAAGCCTGCGGTATCGGTCAAGAAATCGATTACGTCCGATTATCTGGTCTGTCTGGAGGACGGCAAGCGGTTCAAGTCGCTCAAGCGGCACCTACGGACGCAATACAACATGACGCCGGAACAATATCGCGATAAATGGGGATTGCCGCCGGATTACCCGATGGTCGCGCCCAGTTACGCGGTGGCCCGCTCGCAACTTGCGAAAAAAATGGGACTGGGCCAGCAGCAACGCCGGCGAAAATAGGACCCGCTCAACAGCAGCACTGTTAATTCAGGAAACGGCGGTCAATGTCTGACGTGCGTCGGCGCGGATCCGCTCCACCATTGCCCGCAATCCATTGGATCGTTGCGGCGTGAGATGCTCGCGAAATCCGAGTTCATCGAAAACTGCGACGGCGTCGGTGGAAAGGATCTCCTGCGGCGGACGGTCGGAATAAAGCGCAAGCAGGATCGCGATCAGTCCGCGCACGATATGGGCGTCACTGTCGCCGAGGTAGTGCAGCCTGGGTTGACCGCTGGCATCGGAGACCATGCGTTTTGACAGCCAAACCTGGCTTGCGCAGCCCTGGACCTTGTTGGCTGGCGAATGCTCGGCTTCGGGCAGGGGATCGAGCATGCGGCCGAGTTCGATGACATAGCGGTAGCGGTCATCCCAATCCTCAAGCAGCGCAAAATTGTCCTTGATTTCGTTGATGTCTGTCATGTCGAACCCGGTTTCCCAAACGCTTATATAAGGGCCCGGATCGATGAAAGCGATACTGCAGATGGCGCGAGATGGCGGTACCACGGCCCGCTGTTCGTAGCCTGAATAGGGTTAGGACAAGGTCAGGGGATCGACGTCAAGCGCCACTCAGCCTGAAGGTCCTCGGCCGTCAAAGTGTCGCGCGATGCGGGTTCGGCCGCGGAACCCCTCATATCCGATGGCCCGATCGAGCCCGTCCGGTCCGGTGCGCGTTTGTCGGTGATAACGTGATAAAGCGCGCGTGCGCCTTGCTGAGCGCGTTGACCGATGATGGTTGCAGCCTGGCCGCCAACCTCGCAGGCCGCCGGCTGACGTTTGCAGAACTGACCCATATCGGACACGGCGGCAGTTGCGGCTGAGACCGCCTCCGAAGCACCGATCTGCGGAAGCTTCTCCGATTCAGACGTCTTTTCTCTCGGCAACAGCACGAGCACCAGCCCAAGCCAGAATGCCATGCGGAGCAGGAAAAACATTGGCGCGACCCCGGTGGTCTTCTCATTGATCGTTGCGTTGATTTCGCAATCGAGCCTGAAATTAGCAGCGTCCGATAAATCTCAAGTTTTCGTCTTGATTTGTGTTCGATGAAAATTCGAATGATTGGATTCGGTGTAAATTTTTGATTGATGCAGCGCTCGGGCGGTGGCTCGTCCACCCTTTTGAAACCATAACGCGACCGGGTGGAAACCCGCCGTTCACCATGCATGCGGATTAGGCACACCGCTTTCCGCAAAAACGGAGGTTCACGGGTCCGCTTCATCCGACGTCCCCTGGCACCTTAGCGTTCGCTTAAGGTCGCTCTGACACGGTGAGGGCAACGAAAAGAGGTGTACTCCGGCAGGTTCTTTTCGAGGACCAACCCGAAGCGAAAGTCGTGTCAGTTTTGAGTATCATCGGCGATTGTCTCGATGCGCTATTGCACCCTTCGGCGCGGTATGACGCCCTGACGCGTGCCCGCCACCGCGCATTCATGGGCCCGCGGCTGCTTGGCAGTCTGACTGCCTTTGCGGCTTTCCCAGTCTATCTCGCAACCATGGGGGCGCCGAGCTTCCTGGAAGTCGCCGGCTTCTCCTGGCTGATCGCACCGATCGTTCTGTCCTGGTATCTGTCGCGCACCGGCCGTTATGAAAGTGCCCACGTGTGGTCATCGCTGGCGTTGGCCGCGCTGGTGATGGCGGTCGCTGTCACCACCGGTGGCATCAACTCCTTTGCCGTGGTCTGGCTTGTCGTGGTGCCCTTCGAGGCGGCGCTGTCAGCCTCGCGCCGCGTTGTCGCGTTCGCCTCCGCCCTGGCGTTGGGCTGCCTCGGCGCCCTTGTTCTGCTCACGCATCTCGATTTCCTGCCCACCATCGATGCCAGTGAATCGGGAAGCGGTATTTTCATCGCTTTCGGGCTGGTATCGGCAACCTTCTATGCAACGGGGCTGGCGCTCGGGGTGGATTCACTGGCGCGCACCAGCGTCTCGCTATTGAATGTCGAGGAGGATCGGTACCGTCTGCTGGCGCGCAACATGAGCGACGTGATCTCCCGCCATCGGGCTAACGGCGAGGTGCAGTTCATATCGCCAGCCGCTGAAACCCTGTTGGGCACGCCTGTCGCCCGGCTCTTGGGCAACGGGGTGTTTGATCGGGTTCACGTGGCCGACAGGCCGGCCTATCTCACCGCACTGTCAGATGCGGCGCGCGGGGGCGAATCGCGAAACGTCGAGTTCCGCGTGCGGCGCGATCATTCTCCGGCAGGTCACGCAGGGAGCGATGCTGCGGGCAGCGATTTCATCTGGATTGAGATGCGATGCCAGCCGCTGGATTTGGCGTCGGTGCGTTCGAGCGGAGACGCCGAGGTCGTTGCGGTGATGCGCGATGTGACCGAGCGCAAGGTACAGCAGGAGGTGCTGGACGCCGCCCTTGCCGCCGCTGAAAGAGCCGACGCCGCCAAGACCCGTTTCCTGGCCACGATGAGTCACGAACTGCGGACGCCCTTGAACGCTATCATCGGGTTTTCTGAGATGATTGCTCAGGAAGACGTGCTGATGCTGGACGCGGCGCGCCGCAAGGAATACGCGCAACTCATCAATGATTCGGGCCACCATCTGCTGTCGGTCGTCAACGGCATCCTCGATATGTCCAAGATGGAATCGGGTAGTTTCGAGATTTCTCCCGAGCCGTTTGATCCGCGGGCTGCGCTATTGAATTGCTGCAATCTGCTGGCTTTGAAGGCCTGCGAGCGCGGCGTCGAACTGGTGACGAGCGCCCCGGATAATCTGCCGACCATGACCGGCGATCCCCGGGCATTCAAGCAGATCGTGATCAATCTTCTGTCGAACGCGATCAAGTTCTCCGAGCGCGGCGGCGTTGTTACTGCCTCGGCAGCGGTCGAGCGGTCTCGGCTGATCTTGCGGATTACCGATGCAGGAGTCGGCATCGCGGCCGACGATCTGAAACGGCTTGGCGACCCCTTCTTCCAGGCCGGCAAGACTTATGAACGGCGCCACGAGGGTACCGGTCTTGGTCTGTCGATCGTCAAAAGTCTGGTCAAACTGCACTCGGGCGATGTCACGGTGCAGAGCCAATTGGGGGAAGGTACATCGGTGACGGTGGCCTTGCCGTTGTCCTTCACGCCCTGCGAGCAGGAACCAAGCAACATTGCTGTTCTTACTCCACCCAACCGCACGAAAGATCCTCTCTATCAGGTGAAGAAGAGTGCCTAGATCAGTCAAAGCAAAAGGGAGCGCCCAACGACCCCGAACGGCGAAAGCCCTTGCTATGGAATCGGAGCCAGGGATTGGGATGGGTCTGTTGGTGCGCAGCCCGAAGGACCTGGTGGCGAGCGCGTGTGCATTCGCGGCTGTCACCGCCATCATCGCTAACGCGTTATGGCTTCAGAAAGGCCCGCACCCGTTCCCGATGTTCGGAAGTGCCCTCGAGCCGGTCGCATTGTCGCTGGCGTCGGGCCGCCTCAATCCGCTGCCGCGCCCGCGGCCCCCTGAAGCCGTACTCAAAGCCGACATGTTGTCCACCGACAGCAGATTAGGCGACCCCAGGGCCGACGAGGCCAGATCCACTGAGCCGAAGCCGGTTGAAGCGAAGCCCGTGGAAAACAGGCCGCTCGAAATCAGACCTGCCGGAAGCAAGGCGGTGGAAGCCCGGCCGGCTGAAATGAAAGCCGCTGATGTCAGGCATGCTGGCCGACTTCCGGATTCCAAGGCGGCCGATCCGCTGACAAATCTTGTCAAGGCAACCAGCGGCGTATCGACAACTAATACGATGCGACCGCCGGCGGCGATCCCGAACGCGCGGCTTGATGCAACCTCGCGCCATGTCGCTGCGGTCCAGCGGGCGCTGACGCAATATGGCTACGGCCAACTCAAACCGACGGGGACGGTCGGACCCGAGACCCAGATGGCGATCCAGAAATTCGAGCGCGAACGCAAGCTGCCGGTGACGGGGCAGGTATCCGACCGCCTCGTCAATGAACTAGCAGCCGTCATTGGTCATCCGATCGATTAGCTCTAATGCGGACAAAGAGCCGATCGCCGGCCGGTAGTGACCGGGCGCGATTCCAGTTCTCCAGCTTCTTCATCCGGTAAGTGTCTTAGCGAGCCAGGCCAAACTGCCGCCAGCCGCGTGGCTGGCATTGCGGTCAAGAACCCCTCAATCAATATACCAGCTGAAGTCCGGCAAGGAGTCTCGGTAGGACAATCAACAGGGGGAAGCTGGGGCGTGCCCTAGTGCCGACTTTCCGAAGTTCGTGAATCGTCGCTGCGACATCTCACACGAACTTCGGAAAAGTTATCGACATAGGCGCCACTAGCATCCGGTGCGCGTCGTATCTATGGTGCTTTGATGCGATTGAAATCCAGCATCTGGGTGGCCGCCTACCTGCGTCGTTGCCAGTTCGAAGGCGTTTTTGGCGCCGTGCGTCGTCGCGGCGCCGAGGAGGCAGGCGCAGTCATGGTCAAGGTCGCCACCCTTGACGGTAATGCCATGCTCTACGTGCCGGCTCCCCAGACGGCCTATGGACCTCAAGATGATGGGGAGGCGCTGGACCGTATCTTCACGCCGGCCTGGGCCGAACCGGTATCTGAAGCGACGGTCGAGGAGCGGCTCGCAAAGGAAATCCGGTTTGACCCCGACGCATGGATCGTCGAGACCGAGGATCGGGCCGCGCGCCACTTCCTCGACATTGCGCGCGGCTGATCCGGCCGAAAATCAGTCCTTGAGGCGTTGCGGACCCGAGCGCAGGTTTCCTCCGGCCGGCAAGGAGGGCGCTTGCCGTGGGTGCGCGGATGGCGATCGTACGCCGTATCGCTCATCATCATAGAGCGAGGGGCGATATTTGGTGCGGGTGTACGCGAGCGTCGCGCCGCGCCAGGCCGCAAGCATGACCAGGGCCGATCGTTCGCTCAGGCGGTCGTACAGGCGGGCCAGCCGATAGACCCGCTCGACGGACACGCCATATTCCGGAATCAGGAACATCAACACCTTTTGAAAGCCCGCGCTTGGCATGCCAAGCGCTTTCGCCGCGCACGCCAGCGGTTCGCCGCCGGGATCGTTGACAATCTGGGAGGCGAGCCGGGCGGGCAACAGCAGCGTCTCGGCAAGCTCACGGACGAAATTGTCGAGGTCCGCAACGAATGCCGCCATCTCCAAAGCCTCGAGCGAGCGAAGTGCCCGGGCTGGATGAACCCGGGCAGCGGCCTTCAGTGGCGTATCCTTCAGGCTGTGGAGGATTTGCGCACGTTTGCTCGGGCCGGCCTTGAGAAACAGATCACATATCTCGGCCGCTTCCGCCGGGCGCATTGGCAGATTGGACAACATCCGCAATTGTGCCTCGGTGGGAGGCCGGGTTTCTATGGTCGAACGGGTCGGCGTTCCCGTGAGTTCTTCGGCAAGCGGGATCGGCTTGTCAGCCTCGGCGGGACGCAATCCTAGTTTGCCGCGGATTTCGGCCGGCGTTCCCGGATAAATTCCGAGGCGCGCGCGAACCGCAGCGCGTGTGCTGTCGTCCACCTGATCGATCAGTCGCGAAGCCAGTTCGGTGAAGTGGCGCTCTTCTTCGGCGCTATGGGTACTCGCTTGCACAAACAGGTCGGTCAAAACCCGCAGCAGCGTCGGCCGGATATCGACACCTTCCCGGCGCGATAGTGTCATCAGCCCATCAAAGCCTGGAAACAGCGGGTGAGTTGTCATCGAAAATGCGCGAACGAGAAATCCCGATTCGACGATAGGATCAGACGTTTAAAGGTTCATTAAGGAAAACGCTTCGTGAAAAGCAGTCCGCCAATGCCGTGTATTTTGAAAGCGCTTGTGCCTTTGTTGTCCGGCGAGTTGGCTCAGCGATTAAGATGTCGTTAACCATGATTAGTTCTAAATGCCAAAATATTCGATTGATCAATCCGGGCAGCGGTCAGAGAGAAATTTGGAATGAGCAGCATCATTCTGTTTCCGAAAGATGCGGTGTCGCGTCGGCCGGCGGTGGACGCGCGCGAAAAGATGGGAAGCGTCATTATTCTGCCGGTCGTTCGGATCGAGCGGGTGACCGAATCGAACCAGGATGGCGGCCCGACCGAGGGCGCGGCGTCCGGACGCCGGCGTCGCCGCAGAAGCTAATCAAGGATCAATGAGATGCGGCGGAGGTTTTCCCCGATCGGTACCCGAACGGTGGAGACCAGGGTCCGCTGCGTGATGCCGGTGCTCGCTGGCGCGATTTTTCTCGGCGGCTGCAGCGGCGGTGATTTCGGCCGGACCCGCCAGGACTTTCTCAACGACGACATGCACCGCTGGATGGGCGCCGAAGTCACCGGCAGCGTCGGGCTCCGTGCCTCGCAATTCCAGTTGACCGACGAGGAGCGCCAGCTGCGGGACCTTGCTTATCCCCTGATCGAGCCGCCGCATTCCCGTCCCGCATGGAAGAGTGTCTTTGGCGACTATGCTCCAATTCCCGCCCCCTGGCGCCAGACGCCGGTGTTTGACCGCACGGCCTATGGCCGCACGCTGATCGATGAGCCGCATCGTTCGCATTCGTCGCGCTACGCGCAATTGATGGAAGACGTTCGCGACGACATTACGCGCTTTGAACCATTCTTCGCCAGCGCGGTTCGTGTCCTTGAGCTCGACCGGAAGCGTAATATCAGCCTGCCGCGCGTCTCCGAACTTTCAGCGCGCGAGCGTGATGATGCGATTGCGCGAATGCAGGAAAACGCCCTCATCGTGCAGTGGGTGCAGCAATGCCTGGAACGCCGGATTTCCTCGTATCGCTGGGCACTGGAGCGGCTGGTGATTCAGGCTCCCGACAATATGGCGGCCGATGCTGACCGCCTGATCGGTGAGCTCGCCGCGCAGACGGCAAATCCGCCGGTCATCGTGCAGCCGGGCATGGGCCGCCCCGTCAGCGTGCGCGGCTAACGGGATCGTCGGCCTATCGGCGTTTAGCCGCTGGTTGATCGGGCTGCTTGGACGGCTGATCTGTCTGAACCCTGCAACTGGCTGCCGCCAGCGAAGCCTGCGCCTGCGGCATCAAGCCAGGCTCCGGGGCCATGGCCTTCAGCAGGATGAGACCCGTCGTGGTTGGCGAATCGATGATCAGGCGGTCGGCGGCCGTGACTTCCTCGTCTTCCGGCAGCGCCGCGTGCTGCGCCTCCGTCATCAGGTCGAGTTCGAT
>Ga0068857_100005614_pt1 | contig 10722 bp, 25 predicted proteins | sample KBSCornC72_FD_66591 | JGI IMG/M metagenome (GOLD analysis project Ga0068857, IMG submission 66591) | Corn rhizosphere microbial communities from Kellogg Biological Station, Michigan, USA - KBS Corn C7-2 | ecosystem: Host-associated > Plants > Roots > Rhizosphere > Soil ...
GTCTTATGTGAAACTCATAGCTCTTTGCGGAGGCTAAGCCACCAATTTGAACCGTTATAGCCGAAATGGGATTAAGGTGCGATTGGAAAGCACAGCGAAAAGAAAGTCGCAACGGAACACCGAAAAAATATTGGCCGTGTGGGGGTTCAAATCCCTCTAGTCTCACAAATGTTAGAAGAAAAACAATATACGAAAAAAGAAGTTGATGACTTAGTAGAAACAATCTGTTTTAGAATTAGAAGAGGTTTTTTTAAAGATAATGAATCATATCTTAAAACTCTTGAACGAATTAAAAATGAAGATTATAAAAATTGGTTAGAAAAAAATAAAAAAACATGAAAACACTTACACTTATTTTATTTATGTTGGTTAATGTAGCATTCTCACAAGATTGTAAAACATTAATCAAAACAACAAGTAATGGCCCTGAAACTATGAAAGATAAACTTTCATTTAATGCTATAACTATTGATGTTTGGTCATTTAATGTTTATAGTGGTATTATTATTGATTTTGAACTGGTAAATAAAGTTGCAAGATTTAATGAGTATAGTACCATTGATATAATTTTTGAAGATGGTGATAAATTACATTTTGATAATAAATCAAAAACATTAAGCAATCAATTTGTGTTATCATTTAGTTCATCATATGATAATGAATCACAATTAAAGAAATTGTATACCAAAGAAATAATTAGATTGCAAGTTGTTTATTTAGGTGTTAATGAATTGGAAATTGCAATCATAAAATTAAGTGATAAAGAAAGTGATCAAATTAAACAAACCATTAAGTGTTTGAGTAAACAATAAAATTGGGGAGGTGGCGGAACTGGTAGACGCATGTCATTATATGGGGGTGAAAATAACGTTTAAAGTAACAACCCTATTCAGAGAACTATCATCTGAACGCAAATAGTAAATAATGAATGGAGGTTCGAGTCCTCCCCTCCCCACAAAATTAAGATTATGAATAAAGAAATATTAAAAGAATTACTAATTGATTGTTTGTTATTTCAAAAACCATTTGATGGTGAACCTATTCCAAATTGGATGTTTGCTGTTAGTATATGGTTTAGTTTAGGTAATATTATTTATTGCATTATACATCATCACTATTAATATTTAACAAAAAATATTTGTTTTATAGTAATAAAATACTTACATTTGTAATCTAAAAAAAAAAGAAAATGACTGAGTTTCAACAAAAAATTAAAGAAATATTTTCAGATAACGGAATTGATCTTATGGATTCCGATATGGAAAATCTTGGAACAGCTATTTCAGATACACTTTATATGATATCTGAAAAAATTGAAGATGAAGAACAATATGCAACTAGAACCATTCAATCAATAAGAGATAGTAGGTCTAGTGTTGAAGAAGCATTGAAATCAGAAGAATAATAGCAACAGGTGGAATTCAAGCTTAGTCAAGCCTCTTATCCTTTGGGATAACGTAACATATCAGTGATAGCCTGAGAACATTAGATAGAGCTTAAATACTGGTTTTAGTCCCTTTGCACGTAATTATCAGACCTGAGGGTGCAACTATCAAAATTAATCTTATGAAAATTAAATATAGATATGAAGAAATTGAAATACCAGATAACAAAAAAGTTACTGGTAAAATTTGTTTTATATCTGATTTAACACTTACTAATTGTGATTTAGATTCTGAAATACACTTAGGATTTACAATTGGTACGGGTAAAACACTATACTGGTATATTACATGGACTCAAAATGGACATGCATTTGTTTATAGACAGGGTGATGGGGAAGGTTTATTTAGAAGGTGGGTATCAGGAGATCAAGAAATAACAGTACATTTTAAATGATAACACTAAAAGATAAGATAGAACTTTTTAGACATGGGATAGATGTGTTTGGAAGTGCAAGAACATTTAAACAATGGCTTAGTGTTGATAACTTTTATTTTGATAGGAAACCACCATATACTTTTTTAAATACTTTAGAAGGTATTGTTTTTATTGGTGATCGTTTATATGCAATTGAATATGGTACAACTGCTTAATTTTTAACAAATAAAATTTGGTAGATTGGTTTATTAATCTTATATTTGTATCCTAAACAATAATAGAAATGAAAGATATTCAAAATTTGATTCAACAATATGGTGTAGAAAATCTACGTCTTATGATTAAGATGCATCCATTAAGAAAAGCGTTTTTTATTACTTACACTAGCAGCAACGACCCACTCATCCCTGTTATGTGTAAAATAGTAGAAGATCGTTATAAATTAAAAGATAACTACAAAATTGAAGTTAAATCAGAAAATGAAGCTTTTGGTAAAGAATCATTTTACATTAGTGATTTAAATCATCTTATCCGTGACAAACAAGTTAGAGTATTTGCTGAACTTTAAATTATTACAAAAATTATAGAATTATTCATTAACTCAAAGCGTAGAACAAATGAAACCAAAACAAACATGTCAAGTGGTTATGCTTCCAACAACAAAAGCAAGTCAATTATATCTTTCAAATAATGTTACAAAGCAATTAGAATATCTTAATAAAGCACAAATTATGCGCTTTATTGATAATCAACCAGCAAACCAACATCTTTATATACTGTCTAACAAACCAATCAACATTAATGATTGGGCTTATCATAAATTAGATGGAATAATAATACAAATAACCCCAGAAAATATTGATAGAGATATTAGAAGATTTGGTTATAAAAAAGTTGAAGCTTCTACTGATAAAGAAATAACACCTGATTTTTTAATAGCCAATGAATTTATGAGTGTTTATTTGGATTCTTATAATAAAAATAATCCTATAAGTGAGGTGGATTTAGAAATGATTAAATTAGGTGGAACTGTATTTACACCAGATGAACCTTTCGTTATAAAAACCCGTATTGATAATACTGTAATAATACATCCAATTAAAAAATATAGTCAATCAGAAGTTGATGATCTTCTTGACCGTCAAACCTGTATTACCACAGATCGGGTTTTAAAACGTCATGATGTATATAGAGATACAGACATGATTGCATTTAGTGATTTTGTTGATACATATTATTGTAATCTTCAAAACCCCGTAATTGCAGCTTCTAAGCTATTAGAAATGTATAACGAAAAAATTGGAAAAAAACCACATTTTTGATTAATTAAAAACAATGAAACCAATTAAAGATTGCCAAGAATTTATTTCAGCTTTAGAAATTGCTGTTAAAAATAAAGATAAAAAACAAATAATGAACTTATATGATGCTAATGAAGTTAATTGGGATGATGTAATTGGCTTCATGCAAGAACGTTATGATGATCTTGTTGAAGAAGCTAATAAAATTTTAGGAATATAATTATGGCTGTAATTGGAATAAACTATGATGATGGTAATAAAAAGAAACTAGGTTATGAATCAGTTTCATTATCATTAATGTTAAATGATGAAGATATTTTATTTAATACAGGAGATTTTGTTAAGGATTGGTATGATTGTATTAAATATGTTATCATAAATGAAATTGACGAACCAATTATGCATTCATCCTCTGTTGATCATTTTATAATGGATGGTGCGCCATATGATTCAGCTCATTTAAACACAGAATCAACACCAATTTTAGAGTATAATAAAAAAATAAAAGGAATTGAGTTTTTTGTTAAAGAGGGGACAAAACCTACTTGGGAAGAATTGAAATTAATTTGTGGTGATATTAAAAAATAAAAAAAGATGAAATATTATTTTGCCCATCCAGTTACAATTTATAACACTAGAAAAGAAAGTGTTATTATTGATATGATAAATAAAACTGGGTTTTTATCTAATCCTTGGACATTAAATCCTAATTCAGAATACCATGAACAATTTTATAAAAAAGAAGGTATGGATTATTTTTTGAAATTAGTAGATGAATGTGATAGTTTAGTTATATATCCATTTGAAGATAGTACAATTGGTGCTGGTATTGCTAAAGAAGCCCAAAGAGCATTTGACACTAAAAAAAGAGTATATTTCATTAATCCAAGTGATTTCAGAATGGAAGAAATATATGAGCTTAAAAATATATTAACAGTTGAAGAAACTCATGAAAAAATTCAACAAATAAAATCCTTAATCAAATGACATTTTTATTATTTATTACAAGTATATGTTTTATGGCAGCTATAGCCTTTACATTCATATCATTAGAGAAAATCATTATTGAAAAAAAACCAGTGATTGGTTGGACAGCATGTTTAACAATGTTATTTTGGTGGGTTTTCTATATCTTACATTATTTTCTTAAAAAATAAAATCATTATATGTTAAAAAACACCATACTTAAACTTAGACTAAAAAATCAAATTATTGTTAAATTCATTGGTGAGGGTTGTCAAGCAAGGGATGAATTTCAATGGGTTGGTAAGGTTATTGGTTTTGAAGAAAGCGAATTGGGTTATGATAAAGTGATTATTCAAATAATTAAACATAACTTCAGTTATACTGATAGCAGAGACGAAAAGAAAGAAAAAGAAATTTACAAAGCAGCCTTGGTTGGTGGATATATTCAATATGTTGATGGTTTGTGGATAATTTTCGATTGAAAAATTTGGAAATTAATAAATAAAACACTATCTTTGTATTATGAAAAAAATAGATTATCCTAAGCTACCCAAAACGTTTAAAACTAAATGGGTTAAAGCCTTAAGGTCTGGTAAATACAAAAAAGGTACTGGTTTTTTGTATTTACCTTGGACTTTTGGAAATGGTAAAATTGATGATAGATATTGTGCTTTGGGGGTAGCTGGAATTGTATGTGGTGTTCCTAAAAATAAAATGAATTTACACATTAATTTAAATGAATATATGGGTAAAAAATATAACATACCTAAAGAAATAATCAATGATGATTTTCAACATATTATTGCTACTAAAAGCGATGATAGATATTCTTTTAATAAATTAGCTAATTGGATTGAAAAAAATCTTTAAATAATATGGGGCGGTGGTGGAATCTGGTAGACACGCAGGACTTAAAATCCTGTGGTCATTGCGACCGTGAGGGTTCGATTCCCTCTCGCCCTACAAATATAAAACAAAAAAAAATGAAACACAATGTTAAAATAGTTACTTTATCAAATTTATCTGAATCAACAGCTCAAGAAGTGTTTAATCATGTAGCTAAACATTTACTTAATCAAATGGAAAAAAGTAGGGCTGAAAAGGGTGGTTCTTGTTTATATCTCCAAGAAAATGGAAATAAATGTGCTGCTGGGTCATTAATAACAGCTGAAGAATTTGTTAAATACAATATTAAAGATGTAAACAATTCTCCTTGGTGTACAGTTGTTGGCGTTTGTAATTTACCTGATATACATTCTATATTAATTTCAGACCTTCAATCAGTACATGATACTTCATATCCGTCAGAATGGCAAGCAAAATTAAATGTTGTTGCAAAAAACCATGATTTAGAGATTTTCGAAGCATAAATTTTTAACAAAAAAAAATTGCAAATACAGAATTAAATTAGTACCTTTGTTTTCCCAAAACGTTCATTAAAATCAAACGAGGAGTGAGCAGCCCTAGCCAAGTTGAAACTAGAATCAGCGATAGGTCAAATAATACTAGGCTCATGACCTCAATTATTAAGTTAGTGAAATGATAAGCACAAATGGTGGGGTTCCGTAGGTTCCCGGCTTTATAAACACCAGTGTCACTAATTATGTTAAATTTCTTGGTATCGTAGGAGGCGATAATAAGTGCGACCATAACGTAGCTACCAAAAAAATTAACAAAAAATATTTGGAAACTAAAGAAATTTTGAGTACCTTTGTAATGTTCTAAAAAAGTTCTTTGACTAATAAAAATTTATATTAAAAACACACAACGGACAAGGCTTAGGCTCAAGGACAGCCGCTCTCAGAGTGTTTTGCTGTCGCTAAATAGAGATGGGTAGCGAGTGGTTGAAAAGGTGTTTAATATAATATATGATGAAAAATTTAACAAGTCTTAACCTTCTCTGCCAAGGGACGAAAGTTGGTGAGTAGGAACTCATTGAGGGTAAGAGTTAAATAAATTTGATAAACTGATATGGGAACTACAATTGGGTTAGTGTCTCGGTTTGGAACCAAGGCATTAACTTTACAAAAGGAAAACGTAAGGGAGTCTATAATGTGATAACGACTGTGGAACAAAGTTATGGGGCTAGTACTCCAAATACTCCACAAAAAGCAATGCGACTGTTCATAAGCCGTTATAGATTCATCAAGTTTGTTTAATGAGATTTGTTAAAGGCATCAGCTTACAATAACAGGTGGTATACAATGATAATAAGGGGGCCGTACCTCCTCAAATCCTGAAAGATAGTTTTGTAGTCTCACAGACTATCTACCTGTAGTGAGACACAGGTTTGAAAATAAGTTGATGTTTATTATGAGTACCCCGAAAGGGGATTGGACAGTAGCTCAACTGGATAGAGCAACCACATTGAGGTGGTAGGTTGTGGGTTCAAATCCCACCTGTCCGACAAAAATTATTTAAAATGAATGGATTTAACCCATTAGGTCGTATTAAACCATGGCATTTAATACTAACATTAATCTTAGCCACTCTTGGTGGTTTATCAGTTCTTGGTTTAATAATTGTTGGAATTGTTTCTCTGTTTTAATCAATGGAAATCAAGAATAGTATTGAATGGTTCGAAACACTTCCTGAACCATATAAATCAAAAGCAATAAGAAATCACTATAATCCTGAAATAGGATATAGAACACATCTTTTTAATTCATTAGGTGAGGCTTTATGGTCTGGCTCTTTTGAATGGAGAAGATCACCTGAAGGTTATAGATTTTGGGAAGATTGTTATATAACCTTTGTTAATAAAAAATATTAAATACCATATGAAACAACTTACACCTTACCTTATCGGGTTTATACTATCATTAGTATTGACTGTTTTATTACAATCAAATATTAATAAACAACCAAAAACAAAGGTGTTTATATGCAATAACGCTTCAGATATTGTGAAATTAATAAACACTTGGACAAAAATAGGTTATGAGGTTGAGTCACTCAATTGTCAAAGTGTTTCAACTAGTATTGATGACTCATATCAATATTATCGTGGTATTAATTATAGAGACGTTAAAGGTGATATGATTTTAATAATGGTTAAAGACTAAATATATGAGTAAAGAATTTGAAGTATCTGGTGTGATAAAAATTTATTATACCATTAACTTGGAAGCAAATAATAAAAAACTAGCGGAAAAGAAAGCGATTAAAACAGCTATAGATTTTTATCATTTAGATACAAAAAAATATAATTCTGAACAAGAATATGAAATTGATGCTTTTGCAATTGAAAATGAAAAACAATAGATTTTAATCTGGCAAGGTGCAATTGGGTGATCTAATAAAGATCACCCTTTTGTTTTTTATATACTTGCATTATTGAAAACATAGTAGTAGATTTGCATAATGAAAAGAGATATTTTATTTAGAGGCAAATCTATTGAAACAAACAAATGGGTTTATGGTTCGTTAGTTCAATCACCAGACAGTGGTAATGTATACATTCATATACATGAGAGTGTTCTTTCAGAACCAGAAACAAACTCCTATGATATCCTAGAAAAACGAATTGAAGTATTACCAGATAGTGTTGGTCAACAAACAACATTTAAAGATAAACACAATAAATTAATATTTGAAGGTGATATAATAAATGATGGTTTAGGCGTTATTATGTTTGATAACACTAAAGCAATGTTTGGTGTTAAATGGAATGAAAGGTTTTTTAAAATATTTAGAACATTTAATTGTGAACCATTATTCGAAAATTCAAACATTGTTTGGGAAATAATCGGTAATTTAACTGATACACCAGAATTATTATATCATATAAAATGACGTATAGTGAACAAATTAATCTAGTAGAAAATTATCTTAAAAATGAATTAAATTTCAAAGTGGAATTTTTTGCGAATGATTTACCAGAAGATATTAGTGGTAGAACAATATATAATGAAGAGTTAATTAAAATAAATGAACCAACAGCTGAAGAAGCCTTATTTACTTTATTACATGAGGCTGGTCATGCTTATTCATATAGAAAGTATTTTACTAAGTTAGGGTTATCACAACCTGATGATGTATCTAAAAGAGAAACCTATGCTTATTTGTATGGTTATGGAATTGCAAAAATGCTAAAATTAAACATAACAAAAGAAATGTGGATTAATAGCGAAAAACAATATGATTAGAATTAATAACTTAAATGCAATAAAGTTTCATCCAAATGAAACGATGGGTGTTATAGGTGTTTTAAAGCTTCAAGAAATAGAACCACACCAAACCATTAATGGATTATCTTATAGGAAGGATAATGGTAAATGGATGATAGCTCCAATGTCAGAAGAAGACCATATACAAGCACAATACATTAAACCAATTTTAATTTCTAAAATAGATTCAATAGATGTTGATGATTTTGTTCTTGATTATTATGAAAATGGAAAACCAGCAAACATAAGAAAAGTAGTTAAAATTGTTGGTAATAAAATATATGATAGTGAATCCGTTTATAACACTAAAAAATATATTGATAAGGTTATTGCATTACCAGAACATTTTGCTAATAAACACTTAAATGATATCGTAAGTGGAAAATTAAAAGAAAATGATGAAATAATTGTTAAATGTATTTTTAAATCATTACATTGGATGGAGGCTGCAACAGCTAATGATAAAGAGTTCAAACCAATAGTAGAATTAATTTCAGATTCATATATTTTTATTTTATAATATGGGAATGTTAGATCATTTAATAGCTGAAGGTATAAAACCTGATTACAAAGCTGAATATATCCTAATGAGAGATATAGAAATTAATTTTTTAAATTCTTCAAGAGACAATGAAACAGGTATAATCCCTGAAGGTAGTATTGTTTATTTTGTTATGGAAACAATGTCTTCAGACAATAGACATACTGGATATGATTTTGTTTATAATAATAAAACATATCACACTAACTATCCTTGGATACTTGCATTAAACACCCCAGAGAATGTAATTAGAATTAAGAAAGCGAAAGAATTTGAAAAATTTCGTGATTCAGTTGACAAAGCATATTCTAAACTTTTAAATGAAGTAGAAACACTTAAAATAAAATAAAAAATGGAGATAGAAGCATTACAAAAAGAAATTAATAAAACAAACCATGAGAAGGGTTTCTGGAATGATAATCTAATGATTATTAGTAAAATGAAAGAATCTGAATGGTTTGATCAAAAAGAAATTGATGCTGTTGAATCAGCATTTAAATCACAAAAACTTATATTAGTAATTAGTGAAATAGCTGAAGCTATTGAAGCTGATAGAAAAGGTAAGTATGCAAAAAATAACGATGTTATTTTTAATGGCAATGATTATCCAAACGATGAAGATTTTATTAAAGCATTTGAAATGTTTAAAAAAGATACGCATGAAGATGAAATTGCTGATGCCACTATCAGACTATTAGATTATGCTGAAGAAAAACAAACCACACTATCACAATCAATAAAAGATAAGAAACGTTATAATGCTTTACGTGAAAAAATGCATGGTAAAAAATATTAATTATGAATAAATTTATACAACAACGACCAGTAAGTTGGTTTCCAGAAAATAGTTCAATGAAATTTGAATATATAAAACAGAATATTGATGTCATTAATGTTTCTAAATCATCAATAACACCGAATTATACTGAAGATGTTAACAAACTTGGAGATGAAGGATGGGAATTAGTATCAACGGTTTTAGAAGGAACAATAGTTATTGGGTATTTTAAGCGAATTAAACGATAAATGAATAGCGAATTCGAAGATATTCTATATTACAAGAGGTTTAGCTTATTTGAAGCTATAGATTATTTTTATTATGCTGGATATCCATTAGAAACAGTCATGATGAATCTTTCTGAGCGATATTCTTTCTATATTGAAACGCATCGTTTATTTGACATACAAAAATTTAATCCCTTATGTTTATATATATTAAATCAATGTGAATTATTTGTTGATGGGATGACTTTTAGAAACCCTGATTTAATATATTGGAGGAAAAACAATGCAATAATGATGGTACAAGACGTTAAGAAACGTATACTTTCTATTAGCTACAATCATTTAAAAGGATTGGATTTAGCTTACTGCTTTAATGGTGATGAGTTAATTGATTTACTTACAAGATTAGATAAAACATTCTCTAATTATAAAGTACAAATTGCAGATGGATATGGGAGAACAATACCAAATAGTAATACTATTAATCAATTTTCACCACCATTTAAAAATCGTGAAATTGGTCTAAATAACTATTATCAAGACAAATTAGCTAGAGAATTAATGAATACTAAAATAGATATATCACATCTCGATAAGATTTTTATTAAAGAATTTCTTAAAAAATGACACAGGAACGCTTTAACATATTATTAAAAAAATGGGCTAAAGATACCATGTTTGATTCATTTCATATTACAATGAAAGAACATCCAATATACCATCAAATAACTACTGCTAAGGTAGAAAAAGAAATTCTAATCGGATATATTTGCCAACACTTAGAAAAACATATTCATTTATGTTTAATACTATTATATGATCTTGTAGACAATCCACCACCAATTGATGAGTATTATCTTGGTAGGGTTCCTGTTATTAAAGAATGTTGGGTATACTGGGCAATTAAAAATAATCATAT
>Ga0068857_100005616_pt1 | contig 10721 bp, 10 predicted proteins | sample KBSCornC72_FD_66591 | JGI IMG/M metagenome (GOLD analysis project Ga0068857, IMG submission 66591) | Corn rhizosphere microbial communities from Kellogg Biological Station, Michigan, USA - KBS Corn C7-2 | ecosystem: Host-associated > Plants > Roots > Rhizosphere > Soil ...
GGGAGTGCCAGAGCCCTCTTATCCGCAAGCCGAAATGAGATGTTTCTCTAGTTAACGGTGGGAACAACAATGGCGAGCCCGGACGCCGCACAAACCTACAAATTCTAGCAGAAAAGGAGCCGCTTGCGCAGCGCTTTCAGCCTATTGGCTCTTCCCCAGGTTTCGCTCCCCCGCCGCAACGTCTGGGGGCGAGGCCCTGGAACTTTTCTTGGTTCTTGCTGAGCAGCCTGCACCTAAACGCCTGAACCCCGGGGTTCGGACACGTTGCCCTATGTCCCTGCCGTTCAATTAATTAGATGGCAACGACAGCAGTTTAGTTTCAGGCCACTGCCGCCATACTTCAGAATCATTGATGTACAATCCACCGATCCAAAATGGGGGTGGAAATGGCCCGTTTCCCCGCAGCATTCCTGCTTCTCTCCGCCATGGGATTTGCGCAAGAGCTCGGTCCTGAGGTTAAGCCATTTGTCCGCGTGAACTCGCCGGTTGTCGCTCTTGAGCATGTACGGGTGATCGATGGGACGGGCTCGCCTGCACGGGAAGACCAGTCCATCGTATTCACCAACGGCAAAATTCAATCGGTCAGTGGCTCGAGCACAGCCTCAATCCCAAAGGATGCTCAAGTACTCGACCTCCATGGCTATACCGTACTTCCCGGCTTGGTGGGAATGCACGATCACATGTTCTATCCCATGGGGAACGCCATTTTTGGAGAAATGGCCTACAGCTTCCCACGGCTATATCTAGCCGGGGGCGTAACCACAATCCGAACCACCGGATCGCTGGAGCCCTACACCGACTTGGAGCTAAAAAAAGCCATCAATGCGGGTACACTTCCAGGCCCCAAAATGCACGTAACCGGCCCTTACCTGGAGGGCCAAGGTACCTTTGCATTGCAACTTCATCAACTCAGCGGCCCGGAAGACGTCACCAGGATGGCGAACTACTGGATGGACGAGGGCATTGATAACTTCAAGGCCTACATGTTCATAACGCCCCCGGAGCTGTCAGCGGCAATTACGGCAGCGCACAAGCGTGGGATCAAGGTTACTGGCCATCTATGTTCCATTGGTTTTCGCGAGGCGGCTACGCTCGGCATCGATGACCTGGAACACGGGCTGCTCGTCGACACAGAATTCTTCCCTGAGAAAAAGCCCGGAGAGTGCCCGGACGTAGCGGATGACATGCTGCGATACGGCAAGCTCAACGTGCGGTCGGGGCCGGTGCACGACATGATCCTGGATCTGATAAAGCACCACGTGGCGGTGACTTCCACCCTGCCGGTGTTCGAAGTAGAAGTTCCCGGTCGTCCTCCGATTCAGACCCGAACTCTCGACGCACTTTCCTCGGAATCGCGAAGCCAGTTTCTTGCCAGCAAGGTGCGAGTGAGCGACACCGCTCGTCTCGAACGCTTTTACAAGACCGACGTCTCTCCTATGATTGCCGCGTTTAAAAAAGAGATGGAATTTGAACATGAATTCGCAAAGCAAGGGGGCCTGCTGCTTGCCGGTCTCGATCCGACAGGAATCGGGGGTGTGGTTGCCGGTTTTGGCGACCAGCGGGAGGTCGAGTTGCTGGTCGAAGCTGGCTTCACACCGGTGGAAGCCATTCATATCGCCACCTACAACGGAGCGCAATACTTAGGCGATCTGGACAAAATCGGGACCATTGAACCCGGCAAGCAGGCCGACCTGGTGGTGACTCGAGGTGACCCTTCGCAAAACATTGCGGACATTGAAAACATTGAGATCGTCTTCAAAGACGGCATTGGATACGATTCCACAAAGTTGATCGAGTCGGTGCGGGGAATGGTGGGAAGCAGGTGAGAACGCTGATTTTCACAGGCTAGATGAAATCCACTGTTCCCAAATCGTCGACCTGTAGCTCAGAATCTAGGGTGAACCGCTATGGGCGACCCCGTTGGTAGCGCCGTCCCCGTGACGAACCACCGAGGTCGCAAAAGAACGCAGTGAAAGATTCATCGTGCCCTGAAAACTCATGGCCTTGGCTTCCGATTTCGCGCAAACCTTGAAGCAGCAGGCGGACATCGTCCGGGTCGTGGGCGATTACCTCAGCCTGAAGAAGGCGGGAGCCCAGAACTACTCCGGCCTATGCCCCTTTCACAAGGAAAAAACCCCCTCCTTCTCAGTGCATGCCACCCGGCAATTTTTCCATTGCTTCGGCTGCGGCAAGTCAGGGGATGTGTTCAAGTTTGTTCAAGAGATCGAGAACATTTCTTTTCCCGAAGCGATCCGCGTAGTCGCCCAGAAGATGGGAGTTGAGCTGCCGAAAGCCAGTTTCAGCAGCGAATCCGAAGCTCGAGACGCCAAACTCCGAACCGCATTGCTGGAAATCCACGAGCGAGCATCGTCATTCTTTCAGGAATGTCTCTGGCGTTCTGAGGGAGCAAAAGCACGCGAATATCTCATCGGTCGCAACCTCGATGAAGCCACCATTCGCAAGTTTCGTATCGGCTTGGCCCCGGATTCCGGGTTCCTGCTTCGCGATCGGCTAAAAAACGAATTTGGCGAAGAGATGCTGCGCGAAAGCGGCTTGTTTTCGTGGAAAGAGAACCCGTCGTCGGTCACGGGCCGCCTATCGCCAGAAAATAAAACCAGGTTCCGCGACTCCGCCGGACAATCCTCTAGCGGGTCGCACGTCCTCGCCCGGAATGATGTTAGCAAGGACCACGGTGCGGCCGACGGCCCACGGGCGACGATGGCTTCCATGTATTCCAAGTTCCGCAACCGCATCATGTTCCCCATTGCGAATGACGGCGGGCGCGTAATCGCCTTTACGGGACGAACTCTGTTGACCGATGAGAAAGCCGGCCCCAAGTATTTGAATTCTCCCGAGACAGCGATCTATTCGAAGTCGCGCGTGCTTTTCAATCTCGATCAGGCCAAGGAAGCGATTCGCGCCCTGAATTACGCCATCCTGGTCGAAGGTCAGATGGACTGCATTTCCGTCTTTGCCGCAGGGTTCCACAACGTCATCGCCAGTTCCGGCACGGCCTTCACCCCGGCACAAGCCGCCCTGCTCGGACGTTTCAGCAAGCAGGTCGTGGTTAACTTCGATCCCGACGCCGCCGGAGCCAAAGCCACCGAGCGGACTTTGGGCTTGTTGGTCGAAGAAGAGTTCGAAATTCGCGTCCTCACGTTGGAGCAGGGCTTCGATCCCGACCTGTTTGTGCGCCGCAAAGGGAAAGAAGCCTACGCCGGTGCGCTGAAGCTTTCACAGCGCTACTTCGACTACCTGATCGAGCGGGCGCGAGGACAGTTTCCGGTCCGCAGCGCAGAAGGCAAGCTGAAGGCAGTAAATTATCTTCTGCCCCACATCCAGCGCGTTCCCAGCCGGATTGTTCGCGACGAACTGGCGCAAGAAATCGCACAAAAGCTCAGCGTCGATTCCGCCGTACTCCGTCAGGAACTAAAAAACGCCGCCATTTCGCGCAAAACTACCGAAGTGAAGGCGGTTCCGGAGACGCAGGTCACTGACGCTGAGAAGTTGCTGATCCGCGCTCTGGCTTCGGGAGACCAATCGGAGTCTTATAGTTCCGATCGCTCGGGAGCCGATGACCCCTTTGATCCGGCGCGGCAGGCAAAATATTTCCTGGCCTCTGAGCGTCTTCACCTTGGCCTGAGTACAGAGGCGCTTATTGAAACTCTGTTGAATGCTCCCGAAAACACCGAGCCAATGGACTTGTCGCTCTCCGACTCCGACCGCGGCCTGCTTGCGACCATTCTCATTAAGCATGACGAAGAGCTCACTGCCGACAAGGTGGATGGCGCTGCCCGGGCCTTGCGCCGCCTTCAAATCAAGCGTCGCCTGGAACAAATTCAGCGCCAACTGGAATCGATGCGCACCTCCGACTCCGCCCAGATTAAGGCTCTCATGGACGAAAAGATCAGACTTAAGAAGATGCTGATGACCGGGGCCGCAGGTGAGAACGATACCTCCGCAGCCGACTAGCGCCGGAGCTCGAAAGGCTGAACTTCGCAGCGTGAGACTGTGCCACTTTGGTGGGCCCACCTGGATTTGAACCAGGAACCAACAGATTATGAGTCTGCTGCTCTAACCGTTGAGCTATGGGCCCGTAGCGACTGTGCTTATCATATAGGACGTGATAACCGTCCATGAAACTGCCGAAGGCGTGACCTTCGCAGTCAAACTTCAACCACGGGCACGACGCGACGCAATCGTCGGAGAACTCGGTGGCGCACTGAAACTCAGCCTCACTGCACCTCCCGTCGAGGGCCGCGCGAACCAAGCCTGCGTTGAATTTTTGTCCCTCGCCCTGCAGGTTGCGAAGTCCGCGGTGTTGATCGTCTCCGGCGAAACCAACCGACGCAAGCTCATCCGCGTGAACGGGATCACCGCGGCGCAGCTGCGGGAAAGACTAGAACTCTAGAAATGCCAAGAAAGCCCAGTGCCGCGAAGGTTGCCGCCGAGATTCGCGCCGCACTCAAACGCGGAGGTTCTAGGGAACACGCAAAAGGCGTGCAGTGGTTCTTCAAAGAAGACATCCAATCGCACGGCTGGTACACGGACGACCTGCGCAGGTTCGCGCGCAAAACACAGCGAGAAATTCTCGACCCAGCAGGGGCTCGAATTTCTTGTTCAGGTCGCCGACCGTCTCTTCGCCGGTCACGTACTGGAAGAGAAGATCTGCGGAGTGCTGCTGCTCGAGACGCTTGCCGACAAGTTGGACGGCGGTCGCTTCGATCTTTTTGAATCCTGGATTGGCCGCATCAGTACTTGGGCGGATCACGACGGACTGGTGCATTCCCTCATCGCTCCCATGGTTGGGGCGGACCGGAGTCGACTGAGGAGAGTATTCGCATGGGCCAAGTCACCCGATCGCTGGCATCGCCGGGCAGCGTGCGTCGCGCTCATTCAAGGCCGACAACAAGGTGCATTCCTTGCGGAAGCGTTTCAGCTCTCTAACATCCTCCTCAACGATCGCGATGACATGGTCCAGAAAGGCCTCGGCTGGCTCTTGCGCGTTACCGCCAAAATGGATCCCGAACAAACCATCCCTTATCTGATGAGCATTCGCGAACGCACCCCGCGACTCGTACTTCGAACGGCTTCGGAGACCCTCACGCCGGCTGAGAAAAAACGCATACTCGCCAAGCAGGTAAAATGATGGCCCATGGATCTCGCTACCATCCAGTCTGCCCTTCGTGAACGCAACCTTGACGCCTGGCTCTTCTACGACCACCACCACCGCGACCCGATTGCCTATCATGTGCTCGGCCTTCCCGAGCATATGATGGTCACGCGCCGCTGGTTCTATTTGGTTCCGGCGCAAGGCGAACCCCAAAAGCTAGTCCACAAGATCGAAGCCGGACACCTCGATAGTCTTCCCGGGAAAAAGTGCACTTATTCGGCCTGGCAAGAGCTATTCGAGGGCCTCAAACAGATGCTCTCCCCCTATCGAGACGTCGCCATGCAATATTCGCCGAACAACGGCGTATTCACCATTTCGCTGGTCGATGCCGGCACCGCCGAACTGATTCGTGGGCTGGGAAAGAACATTGTGAGTTCAGGCGATTTGGTGGCACGGTTCGAAGCCACGTGGACGGAGGATCAGATTCAGTCCCACTACGCCGCTCGGGACGCGGTGGACGCAATCACTGCCGCGGCATTCAACGAAATCGGAAGTCGCGTTCGCAATGGTGGTACCAATGAATTTGAAATTCAACAGTGGATCCTCGAAGCCTTTCGACGGGACAATCTCGTTGCCGCCGATCCCCCGGTCGTAGCTGTCAATGCCAACAGCGGCAACCCGCATTACGGCCCTGACGCGGCGACATGCTCGCCCATCCGCGAGGGAGATTTCGTTCTTCTCGACATCTGGGCGAAGAAGAATACCCCCAATGCCGTCTACTACGACATCACCTGGACCGGATTCGTTGGGCCCACTCCCTCAGACCGCATGCAAGAAATCTTCCGCATCGTGCGCGCAGGTCGCGACGCGGGAATTAAGTTCGTAAAGGAATCGATCGCTTCCGGTAAGCAAATTTCAGGCTGGCAAGTAGATGACCCTGTCCGTCAGAGCATCGCCGAAGCCGGATACGGGCAATACTTTGTTCACCGCACCGGGCACTCCATCGGCACCGAGGTCCATGCCAACGGCGCCAACATGGACAATCTCGAAGTGCATGACGAACGGCGGATTCTCCCGAATAGCTGCTTTTCCATCGAACCGGGTGTGTACCTGCCCGAGTTCGGAGTGCGCAGCGAGGTCAACATGCTGGTGCGAAGCGGTAGGGCTGAAGTAACTGGTAGAATGCAAACGGAACTCGTAATCATCTGACATCTCGCTCAGGGCAACACTCGACATTTACTTCCACATGGCAGACTCACCGGTAAGACGAGAAGCAATCGCAACCCCCTCCGCCCAGACGTCGACAATGGCTGTGCTTGCGCCGGTCCTCGGCTGGCTCATTCCGGGCGCCGGGCACCTGATTCAGAAACGATGGATTCGCGGCCTGCTGATCATGGCGTCGGTCGCAACAATGTTTGTGCTCGGCCTGCTCATGGAGGGTCGAGTCTATAAACCGAATGGCGGCGACATCCTGGACATCCTAGGTTTCATCGGCGACGTCGGCGCGGGAGGTATGTACATCGTAAGCCGCGCTCTCGACCTAGGTCATACGATCGTGGCCCATGCCAGCGCTGACTATGGGACGAAGTTCATCATTGCCGCTGGGCTGTTGAATTTCATGAGCGTCGCCGACGCCTACCACATTGCAATCGGGAAGAAGCCCTGATGGAAATCTCTCATTTCAACGCCGCATTAATCTTCTCTACCTTTGCCTCGATCGTGTTCGGGATTACCCAGCGGAACACCACGCGCGAGATGGTGAATCACGGTCTCTACTGCTTTGCCATCTTTATGGGCGGGCTGATCGCGGCTGGCTGGGTGATGTGGATTCTGAGGCATTGAAAAGCAGCCTCTTTCGTTTGGCTCTAATCTCGAGAGTCGGGTGGGAACCCCTCTCGACGCCTTACGTCGGCTTGATCTTCAACCATAACCATCGTATGCGGAGGGGCGCTCGCGGAGCGGACTATGAGCTTGAAGCGAATCGCTCACGAGCTTCTTCTTAGTCGTCGGATCCCTTTTATCCGCTTATCCGTCCTACCCTATCCTTCCCACACAAACGCGTCGAACACCCGCTTGGAATCAAAACCCAGGCGTTTGTAGAGCTCGACCGCCGGACTGTTCGCCTCGGTCACGGTCAGAGACAAGGCTGCGAACTTACGTTGGGTGAGATTCCGTACACTCGCGGCCAGCAGTGCCTTTCCTATCCCAAAGCCGCGGTAGTCGGGGATGACGCAGACCTGGGTCACGTGCCCGGTATCATACCGAACCCTAGAACAAAGGATCACGCCCACCAGCGTATGCGTTCTCTTATGCACGGCCACAAAGGATGATTCCGGATCAAAGGTTCCACATCCGGGAAATCGAATTATGTTGTTCAGAAATCGCAACGAGCCACTCAGCGTTCGGTATTGATCGTTGATCTCCGAATCCACATGAGCACGGTATGCAGCGGTGATGACGGAAGCGGCGTGCTGATAGTCCTGTTCAGTCCAGCGGCGGAGTTCGATCTCCGGCGTAAGCACCTTCTCAACGATGCGGGCGCCGGCTAAGGGCAAAGCCATGAAAAGGCGCGCATGTTGGCTGAATCCCTGAGAAACGAAAGGTTCGGACGCCGCTCCGGTTTCGTGGGCCAGCAGCTGTGCTTCAATGCGGTGGATGCCGGGAGACTGCTGCAGAGTCTCGATCACGTGGGTAAGCAGGCGAGTCTCAACCTGTTGCTGGCTAACTCCGTTCTCTCCCTGGTTGACGAACAGGTCGCCAATCACCCCTTTATTGCTTTCATAGACAAAAAACGAGTATCCGAACACTTTTCCGCGGGAAACCGCCGCGTACCCCGGCAGGAACTTCGCGTCCATATAGCGGAGAATCATCTCGGCCGACCCGCTATAGTCCCAGCAAAGCAGGTCGCCCCACACCTTGATCTCGTCCTCCAACAAAGGACGCAAGTCGGCAGAAGTAAAGTGTCTTAGATCGAGGACTTCCACGTTGCTCCCAGCAATCCCGCCTGGCCGGCGGCAATCCTGAGTGTAGTGGCAGGGTTGACCGCAATCAAACTACCTGGAACAAGAATCGCTACCTTCCAACTCCCGAACGCCAAAGGGCATCTACTCAGCGAATTGTGCGCCGGGCCTCTTCGCCTGTAGAATAGGATTGTCTCGCGGATTGTGGGCTGTTCCAGGTATGAGCAGCAATGGAAACGGTGTTTTCCACATTGGTGACCGGGTTGTTTATCCGAACCACGGTGTAGGGATCATCGAGCAAATCGGCAGCCGCACCACGGGCACCCAGTCCGAACGCTATTACCTTCTCAATATCAAATCCAGCAACTTAAAGGTAACTGTTCCTTTTCACAGCGTGGAGGCCGTCGGCCTGCGTCCGGTGGTGAAGAACGGAGAGATCAAGAAGATCCTTGAGTTCCTTTCCGATGGGGAAGGGGGCAGCGACGCTGATTGGAAGGACCGTTTTAAAGAGAACTCTGACCGGATGCGGACGGGTTCGTTGCTCGAAGTTGCCGCAGTGCTGAAGAACCTTCTTATGCTCCGGGAATCGAAAAGCCTGTCTTTTCGTGAGAAGAAGATGCTAGAGCGCGCCCGCTACTTACTGGTCAGCGAAATGGCCCTGGCGCGAAATTGCGAGGAGTCACACATCGAAGTTCTGCTCACCGAAACCCTGGCAAAGAACAACCTGAAGTTCCCCGAAGCCGGGGAGTTCGAAGTCTAGTCGCCTTACCCACCCAGCTATCCCTATTACGCGAAAAAACTTGCTGACAAGCAAGTGATCAGAATTCCTATGTGGGCAGCCCGCAGGGGCACCCGCCCTTGGTGAGATGGCGAAGAGGAAGAAGAGGAAGAACCAAGGCCCCGGGATAGGCAGTTAGCAGCAATCAAGCTCGATCCAGTCCCGAAGAGGAAGGCCGAAGTTCCAGGCTGGTTTAGTCTCGCGCCCTAAAGCACTCTCGTCCTTCTTTGCACCGCTTGGGGTGGGCGATGTGATCATCTGGCCCGGCAGATCCCATGGTGTCAAGGCACCAATAGACGGCGGTCGTAGATTCGCCGCTCTCCCAGAATGTCGGACTTCCGATGAACGTTCCATACGAGGTCTTCGTGCGCAGGCGGCGGCAAATTCCCGATCCCTGCTGAATGATGTTTAAAGGTGTCATGCTGCAACTCCTTCGGTGTTCACGCCGGCCGCGCGCAAGATTGTGCGCCGGATGATGGCCTCAAAGATCGGAATCTTATAGGCGTTTTTCTCGAGCGGCGTGGCATGGGCCATGGCGGCTTCGGCGGCGGCGCGGGCCGAATCCGCGGTGATCTCAGAATTGTTGAGTTTTGCTTCGGCGGCTTGGGCGCGGTAAGGATACGGAGCAGCCCCACCTAGCACCACGCTCGCCTTGCTGCAATGCGAACCCTGTACGGTCAGCGCGACCGCAACATCCGCAATAGGCCAGTCAAATGATTCCTTCTCTCCCAGCTTGTAGTAAGCAGTGCGAGCTTCTCCGGCCGGCACGATGATCGAGGTAATCAGTTCACCTGGTTCCAGAATGTTTTCGCGCCTGATATCGTGCTCGGGACTGGTGAAGAACTCCTCCAGTGCGACTTCCCGCTTGCCCTTCTTGGTCGTGATCTCCACACGTCCATTCATGGCGACCAGCGGTATTGCCATCCCCGACGGATGAATGATGGCGCATACCCGATTGTCGAAGATGGCGTGGTAATCGTTCTCACCGTCCTGGGCAAAGCAATGCGTGCCACCCTTTTTGCGGCAATGAAAGTCTTCCGACCGGAAGTACCAGCAACGCGGCCGTTGCGCGAGATTGCCGCCGATCGTGGCCATGTTGCGAATCTGCGGAGTGGCGATTCTCGAGGCAGCTTCGGACAAAGCCGTGTACTTCCTCTGTATCGTCGCATGTTCCTCAATCTGGGTGAGGGTAACCAGCGGCCCGATGCGCAAGTTCTTCTCGTCTTCGTTGATCTGATCAAGCCCACTGATGTGGCGGATGTTCACCAGCCGCGAAGGTTTGGCGATTCCGTCCTTCATCAAGTCGAGCAGATCGATCCCACCCGCCTTGAAAGCGGCGTCGTCAGTTACCGCGGCTAGCGCCTGATCCACACTGTGTGCATCGACCCATTCAAAGCGGTTCATACGGTCATCCCTTTCACTTTGCCGAGCGCGGCGAGCATCGTCCCCGGACGCATGGGCAGTTGCCGCACACGAACGCCGGTTGCGTTATAGACGGCGTTCGCCACCGCAGCTGCGGTTGGGATCTTTGACGGCTCCCCGATACCGCCAGCGTCGGTGGAAGAGAGTCCGAGGATGTTTTCGATGACGTGAACTTTGATCTCTGGCGTCTCGCGCGACCCGAGAATCTTGTACTGCTCCAGGTTGGGATTCAGCACGTATCCGTAGTTGCGGTCGATTACGCGATCTTCGTAGAGCGCATAGGAAACACCCTGTAACACTCCGCCATTAATCTGGTTTTCGAGCAGCAATGGGTTCATCGGGCGCCCGCAATCGTGCACCGCCCAAACTTTTTCCACCTTGATAACGCCGGTCTCGGTATCGACGGCGACTTGCGCAAACTGCACGCCACCATAGGTAATAAACTGGC